>Ga0222719_10000549_pt1 | contig 37082 bp, 28 predicted proteins | sample C33_34DmetaG_FD_165039 | JGI IMG/M metagenome (GOLD analysis project Ga0222719, IMG submission 165039) | Estuarine water microbial communities from San Francisco Bay, California, United States - C33_34D | ecosystem: Environmental > Aquatic > Marine > Unclassified | place: USA: California... | reverse complement strand
CAAAAATTTTGTAAAATATCTGGCACGCTGGGATAGCTCAGTTGGTAGAGCAGCTCATTCGTAATGAGAAGGTCGGAGGTTCGATTCCTCTTCCCAGCACCATATATTTTTTACTCTTTGAATAAATCTGCATATAATCTATTCATAATATTCAAAATAAGGGGGAGAGCTTATGAGAATGATTGGAATAGCGTTAGGTATCGCAGTCGTTACTTTTTTTACTTTTGAAAGTTTTGATTTCGATGCAAAACCGCCAACAAAACCGCAACCAGTGACTCCGACATATACTCAATATATGTCTTGCCAGCAAGGTGATAACTACTCAGATCTTGCTTTTGGCAACATGATCTCTGGGTTTAATGGTCTTGATATCAAGGGTTTGGTTATGGCTGCTGGACATACAATTGTTGATGGTGATTCAGTTGGTGGCAATGATTTTAGATGGCAACTGTTTTGGAAAGATAAGAAAAGTGCTGAATCTTTCTGGGATAAAGGGCCTTCTGATGAATTTTCAGCTTGGGCAGATGCATCAAGATCCGTAATGGTTTGCGATGGTGTGGACCGTAGAGACTATTCGTTTGAATTGCCTGGTGTGCAACCTGATTGGGGTGGTGCATCGGAATTTGTTAGCATTTTTAGAGCTTGCAAATATACAGAGAATGGCGGGAAAAGTAGCCTCTCATCAATGTATAGTAAATTCAATGATTTTGTTGCTAAAGAAAATAAAGATGCCAGCTGGCATGTTTTTTCTACAAGAGCAAAACGTGGTCCATTTGACTACGCAGTTTATTTCCATGATGGAGAAAATTCAGATGCATTTATGGAATACGATTTCTTCTGGGTTAACTATCTAGCTGATCTAGATGAAGCTGCAGAGAGAGGAGCACAATGGGTAGAGACTGGAGGTGACCTTCAGGCTGAGTTTGATGAGATTGCAGAATGCAATGATCCTGCAACATTTACCAGCCAAGTACTGTACTCAATGATAAAACCTGAAGAAACATAAAATTTTTCTGAGGTGAATTTAGTGGGGGCATATGCCCCCACTTTTTTCAGTTTCTTTTATTTAGCAACAATTCAAGTTCAATAGAATTTAATAAACCCATGACAAGTAAGGGGTTTTCGGCTAAATAAAGTAGATACTCGGTATCGAGTCCATCTTTGCTCTTAACACTAACACCAATGCCCTTAGGATTATTTGCAAATGATTTTAATTTGAAATAATAGTCCGAATAAACTCTGTATAACTCATCAAATGAAAAGCCTGAAGCAATTGAACTTACCTCTGGATCCATTAAGAAAAATCCTAAGGTTTGCTCAAATTCACTTTTCGTCAGTTTTTCAGCGAGCAATGATTTCATGGTAAACAAACCAGCATCAACTGTGCCCCCCGATAAAAGTGAAATGTCCTTGAAGAGTCTCTCGGACCATGCGACGTTCACATTGCTTTCAAAGATTTTGGTATTGGGCTGATTTAAATACAATAAATCTTCGTCAAAACTATCGATTAGATCCTCGTAATTATCAACGCCCTCAATGTCATCAAATGTGCTCTCAAGAAACTCTAGACCTGATCTACAATACTGTCCGTTACTTACACTGATCCAAGCATCCAAGTTATTTCTACTGTATAGATCGGCACAGCTTTCTGAAGTAACTAACACAAAATTTTCAATCTGTTTAGCAATGTACATAAAAGGCTGGCTGACGGCTAAAAGCATATTGAAATACCCAGGAGTTAAAGCAGCTGAAATAAGCTCCTCGTCAACAGCAGTATCTATGGAAAAGTTGAACGATAAGTCATTACCAAAAGCAAAATCTACTTCCATATTGGATCTAAGTCTGCCTTTTGCTTTTGAAGCTATATCGAGACTAAAGGTATCTAAATAGCTCGTTATTCTATTGCTGACATAATCATTGCCAGAAAAAAGTTCGGAAGAAGCAGATGACAGGTCAGATGAGACTTTAATCTCATCAAAAAGCAGATAAGTTTCTGATTTATAAAATTCTTTAATCATATCTTTATCTCTAGTCATTACGAATGTGAGAAATTTCTCAAGATAGCCTAAATTGATCTTGATTTTTTTTGCTGAAAAAATAGTTTCTGATGCAGTATTTTGATTAGCAGCCAAAAGCTGATCTAGAGAATTTATCTTAGTTGCAGCAAAGTCAGACGGGTAAATAAAATCAGTAACTGCAAGATCGCTTATCTCCAACACTCCATTTCTCAAAGATAAAGAGCGGTACTCTAAAGCAATGTCTTCTTCTTCAAGTAAAAAAAATTGCAGCCAGCTGACAAGCTTCTCAGCTCCGTTGTTTAAATTAAAGTTAGCAATGCTTTGTGGGGCTAAAAAAAAGGAGCTAACAAGAGTTAGGAGAGCAAAACTTTTTCTCAATATCATTGTTCTTTAAGAATCAGATTAAAAGAACCATTGCGTCCAGAAACAATTCCACTTGATAAATTGGTCATTGAAAGTTCAAGAACTTCATTTCCCTCTTTAGCCAGAGCATCAGAAACACCAGTTACATTTATGCACGACTGGGTGTCTCCAGGACCAAATGCCACAGTTGTTAAGTCAAAAGTTACCTCCCCGCTTTGCACAAAGCCAGGTTTATTGGCTTGATAGGAAGGGGTTAAATCAAAACTTTGAGCACTAGCAGCAGGCTCTGTTAGGTAGAAGCATACATTAGATGTCGAACCCTCTGAGACCTCATATTCTCCGACAGGGTACACTGCATTTTTTGGTGTATCGGCAACACTAAACTTTCCTGAGACTGTAGACGATAGACCACCAAACTTAGTAACAAACTTATATTCACCAAAATTTATTTTCCAAGAATAATTCCCACCATCAATAAAATAATTTTTGAATGAAGATATTTCACCTTCTGAAAACTTGGCTAAAATTTGATCCCAGCGCAATCCTAGTTTGGCGAAGTTTGAAAAATCATAATTGCCAGCAGATGGGATATTAAATGTATCCAGACCTGAATCGTTTGGTACTTCTCTTGAGATGATTACCGAGCCAGAATCTTCAACATCATAAAAATTAAATGTAGCAATTGAATCATCTAGCCATGATACTTTGATGCCATCTGATGTGGTTTCAAATTTTAGTTTTATTTTGATTTCAAAATAATCGTCACTCTTTGAGAAGTTATCTCCTTTAAATATTTCAAAGGTGATATCTTCTTCTTTGGTAAACGGTTCAGAAACCTCTATTTTGCCTTCAAATGTGGTATCAGTAGCATAGTTGCCATCAAAAAACTCATCAATAGAATCTTTAGTAAGCTCAGCTCCAACAACAGAAGCATCAATAAAATCTGTTGCGCTATCAAGTGTTGGTGTAATTCGATAATTTCTGGTTACAGCATCGGTATTTAATTTGTCTGTGGCGATAATTTGATGATCCACGAGTCTGAATAATACATTATCTTTTGGTGCAGCCGATCCAACCATATTGTCATAGTCGTATTCGGTGCCGCTTAAGACATCAAAAATCTTATCCCTAGCAGCTTGACCATACAATGTATCTCCCACCTGTTGACTTGAATTGTCAGCAGTTAAACCAGGGGCATATTGTGACTCCTCAAACTTATCATTTTTAGGTAAATTACTGATGGTAAAATTAAAGGTCCTAAATAATTCTCCATCATCATAATTTGGTGATGTGTTTGGCGAATAATAGTAAATAACATATTCACTATCTCCAAGCAAGCTTCGCGCGGCGTCAATTTCAGTTAACTTTACTGGAAACGCTTTAACTTCTTTTATTAAAGGTTCAGGATCTAAGTCATCGTTTCCTACAATCTTGAAAATTTTAGAAGATACAATATTTGTCTTTGCGAGGTTCAAATTTAGAAATTGAATAGCCCATGTTGGAGCTCTGTTTTCTGCAGCATCAAGGTTATTTCCTTGTTTTTCTATTCTAAGACTTAAGGTCGGAACGTAGGTATCTAAAGTTGCGCAGTCTTCTAAGCCCTTAGCACCTCGACCAAAACCATATCTATACTCTGGATTTATGCCATTAGAATCAGCTGTTCCATTAAATTGTATTCTCTCTGAGGATTCACAGAATGATGAATATGAAGATCCTTCAGAGTCATTTGCCCTAAATCCTCTACTTTCAGTGCCTGAAATTACAATATCCCCAGTAACACCATCAACTGAAAAATCATCATTGTATACATTTGATTCCCTAACAAAGCTTCTGGAAGAGTTTCCAATATTGTTAAGATTTAATGTTGTCGTATCGCAATCGGAGCTATCCGATAGCAGACATTTCCATCTCTTTAAAACTCCTTCATTGGTTATCTCGGCACCATCGGCTCTGATTTCCTCTACACTATAAAAACCATCGCTATTTGGACTGGTTTTATAAACAGAGAAAAACTCCAATGGCACTTGCGTATAAGCATCATCACCAAAGATAGTCGTTAGAGCATTCTGGCTTAAACTTAAATTAGGGGTAATTGTTTTTCCATATTTTGTTGTCAATTCACTGCTTATTTCATCTCTTATCGTTTTTAAATATGGGAAAAAGGCTGCAATATTCTGAGCCCTAGATTCCGTTACCTTGCCAGACCCATCGCCTTCAAGGAAATCTGTTAAAAGTTGGCTATAGGTGATGCCAAAAGTGCTTTCAATTGATGACACCAGAGCACTAAGCCTTTCTGTAATCTTAGTAGCCACTGCGTCTCCAGTGGCAGTGCATCCTTGAGCGACTGTCAGATCTTCGGTCAGTTCAGCATCGTCTTTTCCGGCAATTATTGTTTCAGATAGTAACGAACTAAACGGTGATATTACTATAGTTTTTGATCCAGCATCTGTAATCGAAGGCAGAATCATTTGATAAGCTTTCGTGACTGTACCCAGAGTTGAATCCTCAGCACCAACTGGAACGTCTGCTACTATTGGTCGTTTCAATAAGCATTGGTACTGATCAGTATCAAAGACATGAATATTGAACGACCCATCGGAAGCAGTAGTTACTGAAATCTCTCCAACATCTTTTTTGAAATTAAAGTTTTGATCTATAAATATGTCTGCACCTGAGATGTAACCATCTATGGCCTCACCTTCGATTACTTGATCTTGGCTATAGAATCCTGAACTTAAGGCATCTGACTGGCTGCTAACATGGTCGGCAAATGCATTTATGGCTGCAATACCAGTTGCAGTTGATGATGATGTTGGAGTTGTGTTGCCATCCTCATAGTTATTTATGGTTAACTCATCTGCCAATGAATCAGGGTGGTCATCAGCGTAGACTGTTAAAGAATATTGCGTTTTAAAATCACCACTCGCATAGTTTTCGCGCCAAGTGTATTGAAGACTTTCTTTTCCAGAAAGCTTATCTCGCCCTTGCTCTAAATCTTCAAAATCTTCAGGAAAAGTAGCTATCTCTGTCAAAATAGCTTTTGGATCAATGGTCTCAAAGTTCTCAATTAACTTTTTAGGTGTGGTGGAAAACAATGAAGTGTTTGCCATATCTGGCATAACGTATTGAGTTCCTATGACAATATTCGAACTCTCATCTCTTCTAAGAATCTCAATGGTCCCTCTTCTCAGAGAGCTTGCCGTCTGACAACCATTCTTGTCTCCACTGGACTCATCATAATTAGTTTGATATTTGTATTCCCATGAAACTGAGTTGACCGCATTGCCTCTAAGTTGAATTTGTTCCTCAGTGCCACATGCAAATAGATCGCTACCGTTTGACTCGCCAAAATATTTTACATCGGAAGCGTCGACCACCATTAGACCAGTTGCATTACCAATGGTGACACTGTCACCTGTGCCTAGACCATAATAAAAAGCTACAGTTTGTCTGTAGTCCTGAGAAAAATTACCTAAGCTGTCTAAGTTTAGATTTGAAGACTCGCAATCTGAAGCTGGGTTGTTTAAGCACTTGTAGGCTTTTATTTTCCCTTGATTATCAACTTTGGCTCCATTGGCTCTGAAAGAAACTTCTCTTCTCCAGCCTAAATCGTTTGGTTCTGTTGTGTATACAGAATAAAAATTAATTGGTAGTTCAGAAAGAACTTCACCACCAAAAACCATATCAAGCACCTCTTTTTCAAATGTAATATTGGCGGCAATAGGCAAACCCAATTCAGAAGTCATTGCAGAGGATATGCCATCCTGAAGCTGCTTAATAGGATTAAAGAATGCAGCAACGTTTTGGGCATTTGTTTCAGAAACTACACCGCTTGCTCCTGCTTCTATAAAATCTCCAAGAATGGTCTCATAAGAGATGCCATATGTATTTTCAATGCTATCTTTAAGCTCGGTGATTCTAGTTGAAATTTCAGATGCTACATTATTACCCTCTGTGCTACATCCTTGTGTTTGAGTTAATTCGTCTTTAAGTTTGGCTTCTTCTTTTCCTTTGATTATTGCTTCAGAAAATATTGTGGTGAAAGGTGAAATTACTACTTGTGCAGCGCCTGCATCAGATATGGAAGGTAAAATCATTTGGTAAGCTTCCGTGACCTCACCAGTTGTGGAATCAACAGCACCAACTGGTACATTGGCAACTATTGGTCGATTGACTAAACATTCATATGCATCACCAACTACATCAATTGTAAATGAGCCATCTTCTGCTGTTGTAGCAACGTATTCGAGGCTGTCTTTTTTGAAATTAAAATTTTGATCAATAAATATTTCCGCTCCTGAAATATAGCCATCAATGGCTTCACCATTAATTAAATTCGATTTTCCAGCATACTCCTCGCCAGCAAACCCTTCTGCATACTCAATGAATGAATTACGCCACTTATCAAATGCTCCAACTCCTTCAAGCTCATCTATAATTTCAAAAGATGTGCCTTGTGAAGTTTCATTAAAGGCAAATTCTTCAAATTTATCTTTTGTCCTATCCTCTTCCAACCTGAGATAAATATATCGTTGTGTTTGGCCTTCATCTCTCAAGGTCCATGTTATATAAAGCTTGTCCTCTGACTCAGGCTTTACTCTTGCACGCAATGCATCAATCCCATTCAAATTTCTTGGCAATGATTTGATTTCTTGAATTAAAGGATCAACATTTAAGTTAGCCCTTTTTTCAAATATCTTATCGATTTTATTATCAAGAAAGTAAGAGTTATCAAATGCTGCAGCTTGAACTCTAATTTCAAAAGTCTCTGATCTGCCGTCTTTGTTAGGGTCTTCCCAGATGTTATTCATCGACAAGAATAAAGAGTTTCTAGTATCAGGTATACCAACAGGATTTTTATCAAAAACTTGAGTATCTAGAGCAGTTTGACAGCTATCAACAGCATCGCCACCAAAAAATATACCGGTGTTATATCTATCTTGCCTGTCGTAGTTTTCTTGTTCAAATTTAGGATCAAGGTATAACCAATTTTGAAAATTACATCTTCTTTCTCTTAATGTGCCATCTGCTTCTCTAGTTAGGTACGAGGAATCTTCATACTCAAGGCGCCAGTTATCGTCATTAAGATTATAGGTTTTATTTAGTAACTTGGATGTCTTCATAAATCGATCAGAAGCATCTTTAATGGTTCTTAAGGTAAAGGTTGAAGTCTTACAATTTTCTTCTGAAGTAAAGCAGTTACCATGTGTCAATGAACCATCGTTACCAAGTATTGCTCCCTCTGCTTCAAGCTTATCCTGCAAGTACCAACCTAAGCTGTTGGGTTCATCTTCATAAACAGTATAGAAATCCAAGGATAAAGTTTTAGGATTTTCGGCTGTTAGTAATTCAGCAGCTGTCTCTGGTTTAATGGTTAGGTTGGTATTAATTTCTATACCATAAGTTGAAGACAGCTCGCTATCAAATTGGCTTGCTGCTTCGTAAAAATAAGGCAAGAATTTAGCTAGATTTTGGGCTGCACTTTCAGTGATATACTGATTTGGGCTTGAATCAATAAAATCGCTTAATAGGTCTTGGTAAGTTACACCAGTAGCGCTTTCTATGGTGCTTATGGCCTGCGTTAATTCAGAGCTTACCTTCGTTGCTAAGTCATCGCCAGCTTCTCGACAACCCTCTGCAACCGTAAGATCCTCAACCAATCCAGCACTGTCCTTTGCTTTAGATATTACGTTCGAAAGTAAGCTAGTGAAGGGTGAAATTACCACTTTATCAGAACCTGCATCAGAAATGGATGGTAGGATCATAGAGTAAGCTTGTGTGACTTCCCCAAGCGTTGAATCAACTGCTCCTACTGGTACAAATGCGACAATTGGTCTTTCAACCAAACATTGGAATAATTCTTCATCGGTTGTGCTGATTTCAAACGAACCATCCTCACCAGTAACTGCTGATAGTTCACCGTCATCCTTTTCAAAATTGAAATTTTGATCTACATAGACTTCTGCACCAGAAATATAACCATCAACTGCTTTTCCTGAGATTGAGTAAGTGGCTGGTGTTGGTTCTGGAGTTGGTTCTGGAGTTGGTTCTGGAGTAGGAGCTGGAGTTGGTTCTGGAGTAGGAGCTGGAGTTGGTTCTGGGCCTGCACCAGGTTCTGGAATAATAATTGTTTCTCCAGTGCCGCCGCCTCCGCCACTTCCATCGTCCGTGGCTGTAACGAAAACATACCATAGGTTGTCAGCTCCATTACCCGTGACATCACTTGATGATTGATCTCCAGCATATTGGTAAATTGGAGTGTCATTTATTAAGATCTGATCTTCTTCGTTTTTTGTAAAAAATTCCTGCGAGATACCTGCTGGAACCTCAATGGTTGTAATGTCCTGAGTTGTTGTTACGTAGGGCCAAGCACTTCCTTCATACGTGCCTAATTTACCATCTTCATCTGATTTATAACCATAAATAGTTCTTAGTTCAGTTATCGCTGCTCCACCAGGAGTATTTGTTATATCGGCTCCTTGTAATTGGATGACGTCATAACATTCACCATCAAAGCACTGATTAATGGTTGAGATAGCTAGTGGAGCTGGTGTTGGGGCTGGTGTTGGGGCTGGTGTTGGGGCTGGTGTTGGGGCTGGTACTGGCGCAGGTGCTGCTCCACCACCACCGCCGCCTCCGCATGTAACCAATATGACAGTAGATAATGCCGTAAGAGCAGTTTTAATAAATTTATTCATCTAAAATGAAAATTTAATTTTCCCTCCAATTTCACCAAACATCTCATCGAAATATTTAGCTGATCTTCCACTGTAATAAAGATCGTCTCTCCACAAATGGAATCTTTGATAATGTCTAAAAAAAAAAGATATGTCAAACCTGTCAGCCCGGTAGACTAGCCCAGATTCAATAATATTATTAAAAGATTTGTTGTGTTGTTTTGTACCATCAAAAGAACTTCTTAAACCATATAGTAATTGATTGTCTAAATACAGTTTGCTCTGTCTCATCAGGAACTCTTTCCTTAAATCAATGGAGAAAACATGTGTCAGCCAGTCTCTTCGTGGTGGCAGGTCTTCGAGTATATCTGTAATAACATCACCAACCCTCTCCCCATTAATTGTTGAGTCTAAAATAACAGATGATCTTATCTCTTCTAGAGGAGTTAGCCAATTTGAGGACACTGTTTGTTGTTTGTAGCCGATGCCAAAGAAGTCGATATATTTATTTGTAACTTCCTTAAGGTAATGCAGTGCTTTAGTGCTTGATTTGCCCTGCAATAAAATTATGGCTCCATCAAGTTGATTGTATTTCTCTATGGTTGTTGAGATTTTTATGTCTGCTTCAGAACACTGACCTATAACCAGAGAGCCTCTTTGATAGCAGTCAAAAAGCTGATCGCCAATTGCTTGTTCTTTGAATGAGATTGCAATATTTTCAGTATCAGAAAATTTTAGTCCAATGGTTTTAATCGTATGGTTAATTGATGTATCAATATCTTTTGGATATGTTGCTCTCTTGGCATTTAATCTTCGTGCGCCTATGTTATAGCCAAGAGTAATTTTATTGACATGAATTAGGAGCTCTCTCTCATCCTCTTCATACCTCTGAAAAGAAGAATTTTCAACTGGGATAAAATCCCAATTGCTATCAAGGCCTGTATTAGTGAAACTTATGGAGCCCTTGATGTCTTCTGCATTTAAGGGGTATAAGAGTAAAAAAATAGTTGTGCTGAAGACAAATGTGAATAATTTACTGATAAACCTTTCCATATGTCGTGGCAAGAAAACTTTGCCAATCTATTGATTCTTGAGCAACAAACCCAGAACCTTGAAGCTTATTCTCAAGATACATTTCAAGCACAGAACAGACCCCGGATGCGGTGGTTAGCTGGATGGCACTAAAATCAACTGAGCCTTGGATTTTTTTACAATAAGTTTGCTCTTGAAGAACTCCATTAATTTTTCCAATTACTTTAACGAAAAAGATCACAACATCGTTCGTGGTTCTAGGAACTTCTTTATCGAATAAATTTTCTAGAACGTCACGATTTTTCTTCAAATGCAGATCACTAAAGAGAAATTTCATATGCGCCTGATGACCTGGGTATCGAATGGTTTTGTAAGTTAGGTTTTTAACTTGGCCCTGAAATGTTTCGCACATAGTAGCACAACCACCTGATGTATTGAAAGCTTCGTAACTCTTGCCTTCAATTATCAATTTTTCCATGCCCTCAAGAGGCATAACTTTAACTTTTTCACCTTCGTAAATTGCATCTGCAGAATTGCAATACTCATTAATTAATCCATTGGTTGACCAGCTGAGATAGTAACTCATTTCATTGGTGGTGTATTTTGGTAGCGCGCCCACTCTCATCAATACTTCATCAACCTCATCAAATTCCTTCATCATATGAGCAGCACAAATATTGATTGCTCCGGGTGCTAAGCCACACTGCGGTATCAAAACACTCTCAGAACTCAATTTGGTCACAAACTCAGTGGTTGCTACGTCCTCAGTCAGATCAAAATACCCAATACCAAGTTCTGCTGCTACCTTAGCAATTGTTTTATTTACAGCAAATGGTCCTGCCGATATGACCGCATTTCTATCACTTAGAAACTCTTTTACTTTTTCTTCATTGGTCGCATCAAGACCATCCTTAAGATCACCTATTTTCAGATCATATTTGTCTTGCAATAATTTTTCGATAGCCCAGCCAATGTTTCCAGAACCAATGATTCCAACTTTATTTTTCATCGAATTCAACTCCCTGAGCAAGCGGTAGTTCGCTACCGTAATTTACTGTAACTGTCATTCTTCTCATGTAAGCTTTCCAAGAATCTGAGCCAGATTCTCTGCCGCCACCAGTTTCTTTTTCGCCACCAAATGCACCACCAATCTCAGCTCCACTTGTCCCTATATTGACATTAGCAATGCCACAGTCAGAGCCCTCTGAACTCAAAAATAGCTCAGACTCTCTAAAATCATTTGTAAAAATGCAACTACTTAACCCTTGTTTTACTGAATTTTGTAGCTCAATAGCATCTCTAAGGTTTGAGTAGGGCATAACATATAAAATTGGCGCAAATGTTTCATCGTTCATCTCTGCTATGTGCTCAGTTGTTTCAACAATTGCAGGTGTGACATATACACCATCTAAATCCAACTTATCGCCACCAAATACATTCAGTGATTTTTCTCTACATGAATCTAATTTAGCTTGCATGGCATTAAAACTATTTTCTGAAATCAACGGCCCAACCTGAGTTTTCCTGTCAAAAGGATCATCAATCACCAGTTTGCTGAAAGAATCTTTTAACTTAGCTAAGAAATTTTCATAAATACTTTCATGAACAAAAAGCCTTCTTAAAGTGGTGCATCTTTGGCCTGTGGTGCCAGCTGCTGAAAAAGTAACACCCTTAACTGCTAAATCAATATCAGCAGAAGGACAGATAATACCGGCATTATTGCCTCCGAGCTCTAAAAGGTTTCTGCCAAGCCTTGCTGAGACAACTGGAGCAAGTGCTTTACCCATATCGCAGCTACCGGTAGCAGAAAACAAAGCAACTTGTTCATTTTCTGCCAATTCTATGGCCGCATCATTGCCGCCTTTTTTGATTAATACTAAATCTTTATGGTCTGGCGCTACCTCATCCCAAATCTGTTTAATTAGATCTGCGCAACCTTCTGCATGAGGGCTAGGTTTCCAAATTATGCTGTTGCCACAGACTGCAGCCAGACAAAAGTTCCAGCCAAAAACAGCTACTGGAAAATTAAAAGCTGTAACACAGCCAACTATTCCTAATGGCTGCCACAATTCCTGCAATCTATGATCTGGTCGCTCACTTGGCATGGTAAGTCCATAAAGCTGACGTGATAAACCAGTAGCAAAATCACACATATCTATAATTTCTTGGACTTCGCCCTCGCCCTCAGAAATTATTTTTTTGGCTTCTAATGTAACCTGGTGAGCAACTTCTTCTTTCCTTGCTCTAAGGGCATTGCCAAAATTACGTATGAATTCTCCACGCCCTGGTGCTGGTAATTTGCGCCATTTGTAATGTGCGTTTTGTGCTTTATCAAATAAGCTGATAGTTGCCCCCTCTCCCAAAATGAATTTATATTTTACTTATTCATTCAATGTCTTGTCACGAATGGATCTAAATTCATTGTTCTTGTACCAATTAGGGTATTCACCTGAATTAGCTAAATCATCGACAAAGTTCGTAAAGATTGCTAGATCCTGCTCAATTCCTGAAAAATCCCATTTATCAGTAATTTCATCTGAGACTTGATGGTAATCATATTGGGTATAGTAATTAGCAATTTCCATACCTCTTGCTATGCCGCCATCAACTAAGTCAATTCCTGGATCAGCATATATTACTGGAATACCTTTTTTGGCAAAATTGATATGATCAGAGCGATAAAAATATCCTTTTTCTGGAAACTTATCAGGTGCTAAGTATTTGCCCTCTGCTGATGCATGTTTGGCTATGATGGGTTCTAGCTCTGAGGCGCCATAACCAATAATAATTATATCTTTTGATTTGCCGGCATAACTCATGCCGTCCATATTTAACCCTGCTATAACTTTTGAGTATTCAAATGGTGGATTTTCCGCCATGTAAGCTGAGCCTAGCAGTCCAGACTCCTCAGCTGTTAGACCAATAAATACTACTGATCTTTTAGGCATTCTTTTGGAAAAAGTTTCTGCCATGTGCATTACTCCAGCTGTGCCTGTAGCATTATCTAGTGCGCCATTAAAAATTTGATCGCCCTCAAGTTGCTCATTCTTACCTAAATGATCCCAATGCCCCATAACAATGACATACTCTTCTGGAGCAACAGAACCCTCAACATAACCAACCACATTATGTGATTCTGAATACTTTAAAGAATTATTAATATTTGCTGAAAGCGTCATACCACTCATCTCAACAGGCATAAATTCTTTTGATAAAGCTTGTTGCTTCATCTCTTCATAGGAAGTGCCCATGCTAGCAAAAAGTTGCTCTGCGACATCAAGAGTAATCCAACCTTCGAGTGCTGAACGACCAATATTTTTATCTTCAAAAGTGAGGTTTAATTGTTCTCCCGACCAACTACTTTCAACCACATTCCAACCATATGCTGCTGGTGCAGTTTCATGAATAATTAGAATAGCTGCGGCGCCTTGCCTTGCTGCTTCTTCATATTTATACGTCCAGCGACCATAGTAGGTCATTGCTTTTCCATTAAAGTCTTTGCCCTGTAACTCAAAACCTGGATCATTAATTAACATAACTACTGTTTTTCCAGTTACATCAACCTTATAGTCATTCCAACCGTATTCAGGAGCATTAACACCATAACCAACAAAAACCAAATCACTATCGGCAAAAGTAACATTCTCTACTTGCCTAGAGGTGCCATAAACCATATCAACCCTGTAATCCAAATCCAAAACTTCTTCATTAACACTTAAATCAAAACTTGAATTGGCTACATCCAAGGACACACCTGTGAGATTTACTGGCAACAAATAAGAATCGCCAAAGGACTTAAGTCCTAGCGATGCATAATGATTAGCGATGTAATTTTTTGTTTTTATCCCGCCAGGAGTACCTGGAGCTCGGCCCTCAAACTCATCTGAGGAAAGTGTTTCAACATGGGTAACATACTTTTGAAAATTTGACTCTGAAGTACATGAACTAATTAAAAAAACGAGTAAAAGTGAACTTAATAATCTCATACTAAGATTATAAATCATTTACGAAACTACATTGGTTGGAATTAAAAATATAAAGAACAAATTTTTGACAAAAAAAAGCCCGACAATACCTACTCTCGCACTTACGCACTACCATCGGCGTCTCACTGTTTCACTTCTAAGTTCGAGATGGAATTAGGTGGTACCAGTGGACTATTGTTATCGGGCAACTGTGTTTGCGAAACTTAATAAAGAATTTACTTTGAGGTTTATTCAAGCCGATCGAGCAATTAGTACTAGTAAGCTTAATCCCTTACAGGACTTACACATCTAGCCTATCAACGTTGTCGTCTTCAACGGCTCTCAAGGGAGATCTCATCTTAGGAGGGGCTTCCCGCTTATATGCTTTCAGCGGTTATCCCTTCCGAACATAGCTACCCGGCAATGCTGCTGGCGCAACAACCGGACCACCAGAGGTTCGTCCACTTCGGTCCTCTCGTACTAGAAGAAGCTTCCTTCAAATCTCCAACGCCCACAGCAGATAGGGACCGAACTGTCTCACGACGTTCTAAACCCAGCTCGCGTACCTCTTTAAATGGCGAACAGCCATACCCTTGGGACCTGCTCCAGCCCCAGGATGAGATGAGCCGACATCGAGGTGCCAAACAGCGCCGTCGATATGAACTCTTGGGCGCTATCAGCCTGTTATCCCCGGCGTACCTTTTATCCGTTGAGCGATGGCCCTTCCATTCAGAACCACCGGATCACTAAAACCTAGTTTCCTACCTGCTCGATCTGTCGATCTCGCAGTCAAGCATCCTTTTGCTTTTGCACTCTACACACGATGTCCGACCGTGTTGAGGATACCTTCGTACTCCTCCGTTACTCTTTAGGAGGAGACCGCCCCAGTCAAACTACCCAGCACACACTGTCCCTGAATTAAATCAAGGTTAGAACTTCAATCTTACAAGGGTGGTATTTCAAGGACGACTCCACTGCGACTAGCGTCACAGCTTCAAAGTCTCCCACCTATCCTACACAAATAAAACCAAAATTCAGTGTGAACCTGTAGTAAAGGTGCACGGGGTCTTTCCGTCTAGCTGCGGGTAAACTGCATCTTAACAGCTATTTCAATTTCACTGAGCCTCTGGTGGAGACAGTGTGGCCATCGTTACGCCATTCGTGCAGGTCGGAACTTACCCGACAAGGAATTTCGCTACCTTAGGACCGTTATAGTTACGGCCGCCGTTTACCGGGGCTTCAATCAAGAGCTTCGCCGAAGCTAACCCCATCATTTAACCTTCCGGCACCGGGCAGGCGTCACACCCTATACGTCCACTTTCGTGTTAGCAGAGTGCTGTGTTTTTAGTAAACAGTCGCAGCCACCTGGTATCTTCGACCAACCAAAAGTTGCCTTCTGATTGGCTAACCTTCTCCCGAAGTTACGGTTACATTTTGCCTAGTTCCTTCACCAGAGTTATCTCATCCGCCTTGGTATTCTCTACCTGACCACCTGTGTCGGTTTGTGGTACGGTCTATGTTGGAGCTATTTCTTGGAACCTATTCACTGCATGCACAATCCATTAAGCGCATACAATTTACTAGATCCGTCACTTCCAACTGGTACAGGAATATTAACCTGTTTCCCATCGACTTCCCCTTTCGGGTATGCCTTAGGGGCCGACTAACCCTGCCACGAAAAGCGTTGGACAGGAATCCTTAGTCTATCGGCGAAGAGGTTTTTCACCTCTTTATTCGTTACTCATGTCAGCATTCGCACTTCTGATACCTCCAGCAAACCTCTCGGTTCGCCTTCACAGGCTTACAGAACGCTCTCCTACCATCATCCGAAGATGATCCAAAGCTTCGGTTTATGATTTAGCCCCGTTAAATCTTCCGCGCAGACAAACTAGACTAGTGAGCTATTACGCTTTCTTTAAAGGATGGCTGCTTCTAAGCCAACCTCCTAGCTGTATAAGTCTATTCACATCGTTTTCCACTTAATCATAATTTGGGACCTTAGCTGTTGGTCTGGGTTGTTTCCCTTTCGACCACGGACGTTATCACCCGTAGTCTGTCTCCCTTGCTAATACTCAATGGTATTCGGAGTTTGCATCGGTTTGGTAAGTCGGGATGACCCCCTAGCCGAAACAGTGCTCTACCCCCATTGGTAATACAAGAGGCACTACCTAAATAGTTTTCGGAGAGAACCAGCTATCTCCAAGCTTGATTGGCCTTTCACCCCTATCCACAGTTCATCCCCTCATTTTTCAACATAAGTGGGTTCGGTCCTCCATGTGATGTTACTCACACTTCAACCTGACCATGGATAGATCGCTTGGTTTCGGGTCTAATTCCAGCAACTAAAGCGCCCATTTAAGACTCGGTTTCCCTACGCCTACCTTGCGTTAAGCTTGCTACTGAAATTAAGTCGCTGACCCATTATACAAAAGGTACGCCATCACCCCGAAGGGCTCTGACTGATTGTATGCTAAAGGTTTCAGGTACTATTTCACTCCCCTAACAGGGGGACTTTTCACCTTTCCCTCACGGTACTAGTTCACTATCGGTCATCTAGGAGTATTTAGCCTTGGAAGATGGTCCTCCCATATTCAGTCAAAATTTCACGTGTTCCGACCTACTCGATTTCACTATATAAAGTCTTTCGTATACAGGGCTATCACCTACTATGGCTGTTCTTTCCATAACATTCTACTAGCCTAAATATAGCTTAAGGGCTGTTCCGCTTTCGCTCGCCACTACTAACGGAATCTCAATTGATTTCTTTTCCTCCGGGTACTAAGATGTTTCAGTTCTCCGGGTTTGCTCCCCAAACGTGGTGACATAAATGTCGGGTTTCCCCATTCGGAAATCCTCGGGTCATAGCCTGTGTACTGGCTCACCGGGGCTTATCGCAAGTTACAACGTCCTTCATCGCCTCTAGATGCCAAGGCATTCACCTTTAGCACTTAATTACTTGAATAAGTAACCTCAAAGTTAACTCTTTGTTTCTTTGAAATAATTTATTGCAGTTTCGCAAATTGTTCTTTAATAGAGCGTCTGATAATTTAGTCACTTAAATGAGTGCCTTCCGTAAGGAGGTGATCCAGCCCCAGGTTCCCCTAGTGCTACCTTGTTACGACTTCACCCCAGTCATGGACCACACCGTGGTAAACGCTCCCCCGAAGGTTAAGCTATCTACTTCTGGTGCAATGCACTCCCATGGTGTGACGGGCGGTGTGTACAAGACCCGAGAACGTATTCACCGCGGCATGCTGATCCGCGATTACTAGCGATTCCGGCTTCATGCAGTCGAGTTCCAGACTGCAATTCGGACTACGAGAGACTTTATCGGATTGGCTCCAGCTCGCGCTTTGGCAACCGTTTGTATCTCCCATTGTAGCACGTGTGTAGCCCTACACGTAAGGGCCATGATGACTTGACGTCGTCCCCACCTTCCTCCGGCTTATTACCGGCAGTTCCCTTATAGTTCCCGGCCTAACCGCTGGCAAATAAGGGTGAGGGTTGCGCTCGTTATAGGACTTAACCCAACATCTCACGACACGAGCTGACGACAGCCATGCAGCACCTGTATCTTCGTTCCCTAAGGCACTAATCTATCTCTAGAAAATTCGAAGTATGTCAAGTGTAGGTAAGGTTTTTCGCGTTGCATCGAATTAAACCACATGCTCCACCGCTTGTGCGGGTCCCCGTCAATTCATTTGAGTTTTAGCCTTGCGGCCGTACTCCCCAGGCGGATAACTTAATGCGTTAGCTGCGCCACTGGATAAATCCAACGGCTAGTTATCATCGTTTACGGCGTGGACTACCAGGGTATCTAATCCTGTTTGCTCCCCACGCTTTCGCACCTCAGTGTCAGTATTTATCCAGAAAGTTGCCTTCGCCATTGGTATTCCTCTTAATATCTACGCATTCCACCGCTACACTAAGAATTCTACTTTCCTCTCTAATACTCTAGCTCACCAGTTTTAGATGCAGTTCCAAGGTTAAGCCTTGGGATTTCACATCTAACTTGGTGTGCCACCTACGCGCGCTTTACGCCCAGTAATTCCGATTAACGCTTGCACCATCCGTATTACCGCGGCTGCTGGCACGGATTTAGCCGGTGCTTATTCTGTAATTAACGTCATGATTAGGTGGTATTAACATCTAATTTTTCCTCATTACCTAAAGTGCTTTACAACCCGAAGGCCGTCATCACACACGCGGCATGGCTGGATCAAGCTTTCGCTCATTGTCCAATATTCCCTACTGCTGCCTTCCGTAGAAGTCCGGGCCGTGTCTCAGTCCCGATGTGGCTGGTCATCCTCTCAAACCAGCTAAGGATCGTTGCCTTGGTAAGCCATTACCTCACCAACAAGCTAATCCTGCATAGGCTCATCCGATGGCGAGAGCCGAAGCCCCCTTTACTCCGTAGAGATTATGCGGTATTAATTCGAGTTTCCCCGAGCTATCCCCCACCATTGGGTAGATTCCTATGTATTACTCACCCGTCCGCCACTGTACTCACATCCGAAGATGCTTTCTCGTTCGACTTGCATGTATTAGGCCTGCCGCCAGCGTTCAATCTGAGCCATGATCAAACTCTTCAAATAAACTGTTTTGTCGCTAAAAATAGCGACGATTTTTTTTGGGCACCCATTTAAGTGTCTAAATATTTCTCAATCAGATCGGCCCCATCTAGTGGGGGAACAACAAAGTATAGTGCTTTAAGTCTAAAAGGGAAGTATTTTTTTGATTATTTTCATGATTTTAAAACCAAGCGAAACAAATGTTTCTAAGCGTCTTTTCTTTATCTCTACGCCACGAAAAAAATAGGTCTTTATATTGATAAGAGCAATGATCTTTTAGCTCGATTATTTGTAAGCCGTAGCTTGAAATATATTCACGACAAAAAGCGCGTAGATCAAAGTATTTTTTTGTATTGATTGTTTCAACAAAAGGCATAATATCGAGGGAATTTTCAAGAAATACTTCAATAAGATCCTCTTGGACTTCAAAAAAATCTTTACTTATGGAGGGACCAAAAAAAGCATACTGCATTTTCATACCATGTTTCGACATCAATAACTTATCAATAATGCCATAGGCAACCCCCCGCCACCCACAATGCAATCCTGATAATTCATTGCTATCATTCCAGAAAATAATAGGCAGACAATCTGCAGTCTTGATTCCATAAGCTGTATTTTTCTCAGAGGTGATAAAGCCATCGGCCTCTAATTCTTGATAATTGTAATTATAAATATCTACTCCGTGGGTTTGATCAAAATCGCGATAGGAGTTTATTTGAAGTTTGTTCTTTAAAAAGTCTGCTTTCTCCAAACTATTTAAGCTACAAAAATTATTCTTGCCTTTAATCGAAACAAAAATTTTTGGGCTTTTATTAATTTGCAGGAATTTATATCCATCAAAATTTACCTCTTTAATCATTTTTGTAGTGAATTAATGCATTGCTTAATATCTGCGGGGATATCTGAATGAAAATTGAACTCTTCACCATCCAAGCTAAATGCTAGATTGTATGCATGCAGAGCCTGCCTATTTAGACTCTCAATGGCATGCACCTCATCTTCATTACTGTCTTTCCATTTTTTTATAGAACAGTAAGCTTTATCGCCAGCAATTGGAAAACTAGCATGTTTAAGGTGCACCCTAATTTGATGCGTTCTCCCTGTCTCTAAAGATACTTCTAGTAGACTAAAATTTTTGTAACGTTCCTTCACAAGGTAATGGGTAATTGAATCTCTTCCATTTTCTTTCACAGTAAAAATTAGTCTATTCGTGGGATGACGACCAATAGGTTTATTAATTGTATCGCCCGATATGGGCTTACCGTGAACAAGCGCAAGGTACTTACGGGATATCAATCTTTTTTGAATCATATCAGTTAGGACAGTGTGGGCCTTTAATGTTTTTGCAATCAGCATTAATCCAGAAGTATCCTTATCCAACCTATGAATCAGCCCTGTTCTTGGAATACTTTTCAGATCAGGGAAATGAAAAAGTAGTCCATTCGTCAGTGTGTTATCTTTTTGTCCTGCTCCTGGGTGTACGGTCAAGCCTGCCTGCTTATTAATAATTAAGAAGTCTTTGTTATCAAAAAGAACTTCCAATGGAATGTTTTGAGGCTCATCCTCTGTTTGGCTTGAAAGATTGATTTCTACATCAATGGTATCCCCCAATTTAAGTTTGTAATCTTTTTCTACAAAATTTCCGGATACTGAAACAGAGTGAGATTGAATTAATTTTTGAACTATTCCTCGTGAAAGGTTATCAAATTGATTGGCTAAGAAGATATCTAAACGATTATTAATATTCTCTTCGTTTATTTCAAAAGTTTTTGATATCATTGTTTTTTAGTTTAATGCAAATATAAATAATTGATGAAAAATAAACTCATATCCATCCTGCTAATGCTATCAGTCGTAACGGGCTGCGCTTCAAATGATGATGAAGAAAGAGAGCCAGCAGAGGTAACTCTTTACAATCTTTCACAGGATCGAATGAATGCAAGAAATTTTATTGGAGCGGTTGAGTCACTCACCAGAATAGAAAGATTTTATCCATTTGGTGTCTATGCAGAACAAGCAAGGGCGGACTTAATTTATGCACATTATATGACCGGTGATTACGATGCTGCCTATGCACAGTCGGAGAAATTTATAAGACTTTATCCGAGAAATACCAATGTAGATTACGCTTATTTTATGAGAGGCATGACTGGTTATTACCAAGATGAAGGCATTTTGGGTGATGTATTCAGCCTTAACCTTGCAAAAAGAGATGTCTCAGGTGCTGTACAATCCTACGCAGATTTAACTGAGTTCATGATTAGGTTTCCTGAGAGTGAATACATTAACTCAGCAAGAGAGAGGCTAATATTTCTTAGAAATTTAATAGCAAGTAGCGAATTGGATGGTGCCGAGTATTACATGAAACGTGGAGCATATGTAGCTGCACTTAAACGTGCTAACTACGTACTGACAAACATTCCCAATTCAACTGAAAAAAATAGAGCTCTTTCCATAATGCAAGATGCTTATGAAAAACTTGGTTACTCTGAATACGCACAAAAAGCTCAAGAACTAAAACAGGCAAATTAAGATGAATTTTATCATAGCAGGAGTGCTTGCTCCGCTAGCCTATTTCCTTTTACGTCTTTTTTTTAAATCTCTTGTTATGTCTTTTTTAAATAAGGCAAAGGCACAGTCGGGAGTAAAAGAAATGGTATCGTGTTGTTCATGTGGCGTATTTATTGATAAAAATGATGCTATTAAAAAATCTGATCAATATTATTGTGAAAAGAAGGAATGCTTAAGCAATGTCTAGTGTGCGAATAATTTCTGGCACATTGGGCGGAAGAAGAATTAAAACAATTAAAAATAAAAATCTTAAACCAACGCCCGAAAAATTGAGAGAGCAGCTTTTTTCATGGATTAGGCCTGAACTGTCTGGGGCAAGGTGTTTGGATCTTTTTGCGGGATCAGGTGCACTTGGTTTTGAAGCCCTTTCCAATGGCGCATCAGCAGTAGTAATGGTTGAGCAAAATCCAGATATTTATCGGAACTTAAAAGAAAATTGTGAACTAATAGATTCCGAATCAACAATAAATGTAGTGAGACAAAGTGCAGAAGATTTCATTAGACGCACAAAAGAAAAAAAGTTTGATTTCATCTTTTTTGATCCCCCATATATCAAAGATTATGTGAAACTTTTGATTCCCAAACTATTATCTAAACTTGCTAGAGATGGTGTCAAAATCTACATTGAGACAGATGCACACGAGACGGTTCATACACACTCAGAGCTTTGCTTAATAAATTCATCTAGTTCTGGAAAAGCAAAAGGACATCTTTATGAGCTCAGTAAAAGTTAACGTCGCAACACGCGCCTCTAAACTTGCACTGGCGCAGACTAATTTATGTCTTAATAAATTATCTTCTGATAGGGACATTCAATTTGAGATTTTTAAGCAAACTACAGCTGGAGATATCAGGAGTATGGAAAATAAGGTTCAATTTGATAAAGCAAATTTTGTTGAAGATATCGAAGAAAGTTTGCTTTCAGGTAAAGCTGACATAGCAATTCACTCACTCAAGGATATGCCTGCTCAACAGAATAAGGATCTTCAAATTATTGCCTTAATTAAACATCAGCACACTAATGATCTGCTAATCTTTCCTGAAAAAGAAACCAAAGAATTGAAGCCTAACTTTTTAGTAGGCACATCAAGTTTAAGGCGAAAATATCAGTGCATTCACTTTCTAAATCATAGTAAACTTGCCAATATCAATGGCAACATTGATACCCGTCTTAAAAAGCTTGAACATAAAGAGTTTCAGGCAATAATGCTTGCTCAAGCAGGGATAGATAGACTAAATATACAGGTTAATAGTATAGCTTTGGATGAGAGCACCTTTCTGCCTGCAACTGGTCAGGGAGTTATAGCAATCCAATGCCGAAGAAAAGATAAACAGATTGAGGGTTTATGTTCAAAAATTGCAAATAAATCTGATATCACAGCATTGGAATTGGAAAGAAGGATAATTATAGGGCTTGAAGCAGACTGTAATTCAGCAATTGGTATTAAATTTGTCCAACAACCCACCGAACAAAAACTCAAAGTTCAAGTCTTATCAAAAGATCACTACATCGAACTTGATGAAGTAAATGATAATAATAATGCGGAAAAGTTTATTGAATTATCTTTAGAAAAGCTGCTTAAGATGGGTGCTCACAAATTATTGCATGAAGATCATTGAAACAAGACCAGCATTAACTTCTAGTTGGAGTAAGTTTGAAAACGTACCTCTTTATAAGATTAAAGAAATAAAACATTCTTTTAATGCATTTGATTATGATCTATTAATCTTTCAAAGCCCTTCGGCTGCCATTACATTTAATAATCTGCCAAAAGAATATCCCTTTCCAATTATTGGGATGGGACCAGGAACAATAAGAGAACTCAAAAAAAAACATCATCAAGCCATCGCTCCCAAAATACCAAACTCGAAAAATGTTATAGAACTACTTGAAAGTTGTGATTTTCAAAAAGCTTTAATAATTAGAGGCAAAGAAGGGCTGAATCAAATTGAGAGTTATTTAAATGCTATGGGTAAAAATTACGAAGTTTGTGAAACATATGTTCGCTTAAAACTTGATAACTATTCAGAATTAAGTGATCAGTTTAGTAATGTTGATGGCATTATCTTTTCCAGTGTTTTTGCAGTTGAGGTTTTCTTCTCTGAAATATATAAAGAGGCTAAGAGCTGTAATTTTTTTGCTATGTCAGAAAGGATTCAGAAATCGATCCTCGACCATGGTCAAGATTCAATTGTTATCAATTATTTTTCAGAAAATTTGAACGAAACAATAAGATCTACTTTGACTTAGTTTTAGTCATTGCAGAAAAGAATTCTTCATTTGTCTTTGTATTCTTAAGTTTTGAAATTAAGAACTCTGTAGCGCTAACTTCTTCCATCTCACTGAGAACTTTTCGGAGTAAATGCATTCTTGTTAACTCGTCTTTATCAGTAAGCAAGTCTTCACGTCTTGTTCCTGATCTAAGAATATTTATTGCAGGGAACACTCTTCTTTCAGCAATCTTTCTTTCAAGATGCACTTCCATGTTGCCTGTTCCCTTGAATTCCTCATAAATTACATCATCCATCTTTGAGCCTGTTTCAACCAATGCCGTTGCAATGATGGTCAAACTTCCACCTTCTTCAATATTTCTGGCAGCACCATAAAACCTTTTCGGTCTTTCTAATGCTTGTGAATCAACACCACCAGACAATATTTTTCCACTAGCTGGTTGCACGGCGTTGTAAGCTCGGCCCAGTCTTGTAATCGAATCCAGCAAGATAACGACGTCTTTTTTGTGTTCAACAAATCTTTTTGCCTTTTCGATCACCAAATCAGCAACTTGAACATGTCTTTGTGGTGATTCATCAAAAGTACTGGCTATCACCTCGGCATTAACAGACCTCTGCATGTCAGTAACCTCTTCAGGTCTTTCATCGATTAGCAATACAATGACATGAACTTCTGGATTATTTTTGATAATTGATTGAGCCATATTTTGCAAAAGGAGTGTTTTTCCTGCTTTAGGTGGAGAGACTATTAAACCTCTTTGGCCTTTTCCAATTGGTGCCACAAGGTCAATAATTCTTGGTGATAAATCTTGTGAGCTACCTGAACCTGTTTCTAATTTGAGCCTTGCATCAGGAAAGAGTGGGGTTAAGTTTTCAAAAGCAATTTTATCTTGTGTTTTGGAAGGATCTAGATCGTTAATCTTATCAACTTGTACCAACGCAAAATACCTTTCTTGTTCTCTTGGTGGTCTGATGTTTCCAACTACAAAATCTCCTGTGCGCAGATTAAATTTTCTGATTTGGCTTGGCGATACATATACATCGTCTGGTCCCGCCTGAAATGAACCCCATGGAGATCTTAAAAATCCAAAGCCATCAGGCAAAGTCTCCAATATACCTCCACCATAAATTTCTGCTTTGTCTCCAGAAATTGATTTTAAAATATTAAAAATTATGTCTGCTTTCTTTAATCGGGAAACACTCTTAAGACCATGCTTTTCTGCAACTTCAAGCAGGTCTTTGGTCCCCATTTGTTTAAGTTCTAATGCGTTCATATGTAAAAAATTGAATTAGATAGATTTGTTGGATTTCTTAAGATAACACTTTAAATTGTTTTGTAAAGCACTAAAAGTTTCGAGTTACTAGGTCTTCTAATTCCTCTATGCTGACAGCTCCGACGAGACCATCAACTTGCGCTCCATCCTTAAAAACCATTATTGATGGAATGCTTCTAACATTATATTTAACTGCTAAATCTCTATTTTGATCGACATCAACTTTGCATACAGATAGTTTTTCAGAATACTTATCTGCAATTTCTTCCAGTCTTGGTGCAATTTGCTTACAAGGACCACACCACTCAGCCCAAAAATCCACTAGCACAAGTTTACTTTCCAACAGAACATCTGTTGAAAATGAATCTTTATTAGTTACTTTTGTCATATTGTTGTGCGAACCATTTTGCAAAGTACGTTAGTACCGATGCTGACCCTGATCTAAAAAGAGCCATCAAACTCTCTTCGATTACATTATGGTCAAATATTTTTTTGTCAATAGAATTCATTAACATTGTGTATTCGCCGCTTACTTGATACGCAAAAACTGGAACATCATAATTATCGGAAACTAGCTTAATAATATCTTGATTTACCATAGCGGGTTTTACCATCACAATATCTGCTCCCTCATTAATATCTAACTCTATCTCTTTCAAGGACTCTTTGGAATTCCTAATATCCATTTGATAAGTACTCTTAGATATACCTTTCTTTTGCTTTGAGCCCACTGCATCTCTGAAAGGGCCATAAAAATTTGAAGCATACTTTGCTGCATAGCTTAACAAAATTGTATCGCAGTGGCCTTCTTGCTCAAGGCTTTCTCTTATTACCCCAATCCTTCCATCCATCATATCTGATGGTGCCAAAATATCAGCTCCAGACTTTGCTAAGTTTAAAGACATTTCAGCAAGAGAATTTAGGGTAAGGTCGTTATCAACACTTCCATTTATAACTACTCCATCATGCCCACTAGAAGTATAAGGATCCAGAGCAACATCAGCTATTAGCACTAGGTCTGGAAATCTTTCTTTTATCTGCTCAAGAATGGAGCATAAGAAATTTTCTGGATTAAGTGCTTCATCACCAAAATTATTTTTTTTGATAGATGTGAGGTTAGGGAAAAGCGCGACGGAGCCAATTCCAATTTTTTGTAATGTTTCAATTTCTTTAAATAGTCCTGACTTTGAAAAAAGTTTCTGCCCAGGCATAGTTGTTATTTCAACATTCTTTTTGTTGGTATCAGAAACAAATAAAGGTTGTATTAGCTTGCTAACTTGAATTTGATTTTCTGCGACAAGATTTCTTATTGTTTGATTAGATCTTAATCGTCGAGACCTTGTATATGGAAATTTTCTTGAAAGTGCTTTCATTAAGGTGAATAATTATAGTGTTACTTAAAGAAATTTTCTATAAAGAAGTTTTTGTGACAGCATTAATGGCATTTTTATAAAAAAATAAGCTAATTAATATATTTTTAAATTTTATTTAATTTCCTAAAATCTTTTAAATTCGTTGAAAATTATATTATATTCTTCTAAAATCTTTTAAATGAAAATTTTGATACTTAATGGAGTTAACCTCGATATGCTCGGTAAACGAGAGGCAAATATTTACGGCTCAAAATCCTTAGATGATTTATATAAAAGAATAGATTCATTAGGATTAGATGCAGAAATAGAGTATTTCCAAAGCAATTCTGAGGAAGAAATCATTAAAAAAATTCATAGTCATGCCCAAGAAGAGTACAGTTGTGGTGTTTTTAACTTTGGAGCACATACACACACAAGCGTTGCAATAAGAGATGCCATACTTGCAGTTGACTTTCCATTTTATGAAGTTCACATATCAAATGTATATTCAAGAGAGGAGTTTAGGCATGTTTCATTTTTTAGTGACATAGCAATTGGATGTATAGCTGGTTTTGGTTTTGATGGCTATGAATTTGCATTGCAGAAAATTTTAAGGAGTGAAGATGGATCTTAGAAAAATAAAAAAACTCATAGAAATGCTTCAAGAATCTGATCTTAATGAAATAGAAGTAAAAGAGGGTGAAGAAAGTGTAAGAATAAATAGAAAAAAGGAAGTACACATAAGTCCTTCAGCACCACAAGTCTCTTTAAGCACGCTAGATCAGCAACAAGCTGTCTCGTCTCCTGCTGCTGAGGAAGAATCATCATCAGAACTAACAAGCATTACTTCTCCTATGGTAGGGACATTTTATAGGAGTCCAGCACCAGGAAAGCCTGCATTTGTTGAAATAGGTCAAAAAGTTAAAGCTGGTGATGTAGTATGTATTGTTGAAGCCATGAAAATGATGAATCAAGTAAAATCAGATGTGGATGGTGTTGTAAGAGAGATTCATATAGAAGATGGCCAGCCTGTAGAATTTGATCAGCCTTTAATCTCAATTGAATAAGAAAAAGAAAATACTAATTGCTAACCGTGGCGTTATTGCAATTAGAGCATTAAGAGCAGCTAAAGAACTTGGTTATGAAGTGGCATCTGTTTATTCAACTGCTGATAAAAACCTAAAACATCTAAGATTGTCAGATGAAGCAATATGCATTGGTCCGCCAAACTCAAAAGATAGCTATTTGAATGAGGCTGCAATAATATCAGCAGCAGAATTATCAAATGCTGATGCTATCTATCCTGGCTATGGCTTCTTAGCTGAAAATGCTGATTTTGCGGAAAAATGTACAAAAAGTGGCTTTAAATTTATAGGGCCAGATTTCAATATTATTGCATTAATGGGCGACAAAATTCGTGCTAAAGAACTTGTGAAAAGTCTCGGAGTTCCAGTGGTACCAGGTTATGAAGGCAAGGTTGAGTCAAAAGAACAAATTGAAGCCGAAGTTGAAAAAATTGGCTACCCAGTAATAGTGAAAGCTGCAGCTGGTGGTGGTGGAAAGGGTATGAGAGTTGTTAATGAAAGATCGGCTTTATGGGAAGAAATTCAAAGCGCTCAAACAGAAGCTGATTTAGCCTTTGGCAGCAAAGAAGTCTTCATTGAAAAATATCTTAAGAAACCAAGGCATGTTGAAATCCAAGTATTTGGCGATGGTCGCGGTGATGCTGTCCACTTATTTTCTCGTGACTGTTCTCTTCAGAGAAAATACCAAAAAATAATTGAAGAGGCTCCAGCAGGAAACATTCCTGAGGCTAAGCTTGATGAAATTCAACAGATAAGCGTCAATGCTTGTAAACAAATGAAATACGAAGGCGCGGGGACAATGGAATTTCTTTATGAAAATGAGGAGTTCTTTTTTATAGAAATGAATACCAGAATTCAAGTGGAGCATACTGTTACCGAAATGATCACAGGCGTTGATCTTGTTCAGTCACAACTTCTAGTTGCTCTTGAAGGAGAGTTTAATTTAAATCAGGACGATCTTAAGATTAACGGTTGTGCGATGCAATGCAGAATAAATGCAGAAGATCCTGAGACTTTTATACCTTCTCCAGGAAAGATTACCCAAGTACACAGACCTGGCGGTTATCATGTGAGATTTGAATCACAAATATACTCTGGCTATATAATTCCGCCAAATTATGACTCTTTGATCGCTGAAATTATTGTTAAAGACACCAACCGTGAAAGGGTTATTAACAAAATGAGAATGGCCCTGAATGAAACTATAATTGATGGCGTAAAGACCAATGTAGATTTACATAAAAAAATTATTGAAGATAAAAACTTTCATGAATACAAACACTATATTAAATACCTTGAAGAGGATCTCTTAAAGCATGAATGAATATTATGATCATAAAGACATAGAGTCTTTTGCTCAAAAAGCATGGGAAGAAAGAAATAGCTTTTATGCTTCTGATAATTCAGACAAGCCTAAATATTACTGTCTATCAATGTTCCCATATCCCTCAGGGAAATTACATATGGGGCATGTAAGAAATTACACCATTGGTGATGTTGTTTCACGGGTTAAAAGACTGCAAGGGTTTAATGTGCTTCAGCCTATGGGATGGGACTCATTTGGATTGCCTGCTGAAAATGCTGCAATAAAAAACAAAACTCACCCACAGACATGGACAGATGAGAATATCTCTGTCATGAAAAAGCAACTTAAATCTTTAGGTTATAGCTATGACTGGAATAAGGAAATCAAGACCTGCGATCCATCATACTATAAATTTGAACAAGAATTTTTCATTAAGCTCTATGAAAAAGGTTTGGTATACAAAAAAAAGTCGTTAGTAAACTGGGATCCGGTAGATAAAACAGTGCTTGCAAATGAACAAGTAATTGATGGTAAAGGATGGAGGTCAGGAGCAGATGTTGAACTCAAAGAGATTGACCAATGGTTCATAAAGATTACTGATTATGCTGAAGAACTTAATACTGCTTTAGATGACTTGGATTGGCCTGAAAATGTTAAAACCATGCAAAAAAATTGGATTGGTAAGTCCAAAGGAGCAACGGTTAAATTTCAAGTTTTAGACAGCCAAGAGTTCATAGAAGTTTTCACTACGAGGCCAGATACTATATATGGTGTAACTTTTCTTGGGATCTCTCCACATCACAATATTTCAAAAAAACTTGCTCTAGAAAATCAAGAAATTAAAGAATTCATTGCTGATTGCTCAAGAAATAAAGCTGCAGAGGCAGATCTTTCAAAAGCAGAAAAAAAAGGCTTTAAAACAAATCTTTCTGCCACTCACCCCTTAACAGGAGAAACAGTTCCAATCTGGATAATAAACTATGTTCTTATTGATTATGGTTCTGGAGCTATCATGGGTGTGCCAGCTCATGACGAAAGAGATTTTGACTTTGCACAAAAATTTAATGAGGCAATTACCCAGGTAATACAGGTAAATGAAAGTAATTCTACCTTACCAATAACTGAGAAGGGTGTTCTTATAAATTCAGGTGAATTTAATGGAAAAGGTTCAGATGAGGCAATTGATGAAATAGCATCTAAACTTACGGGACTAAAATTAGGGGAAGGCAAAGTTCAGTATAGGCTAAGAGATTGGGGAGTAAGTAGACAAAGGTACTGGGGCTGCCCTATTCCAATGCTTTATACAAACGGCGATGTATCTCCTGCGCAACTAAATGACCTTCCAATTAAACTTCCAACCAAAATCGAAGATTCATCAGCACCACTTGCACAGAATCTAGAATTCAAAAATATTTCTGAAGCAGTTTTTCGAGATACAGATACTTTTGATACTTTCATGGAATCTTCTTGGTATTATGCAAGATTCCCGTCAGCAGAAATTAATACAAAGCCTTTTGATAAGCAAACAAATTCATGGCTTCCTGTTGATTTGTACATAGGCGGAATTGAACATGCTATTTTACATTTACTGTATGCACGATTTTTTCATAAAGCACTTAGAGACCTTGGTTATCTGAAAGGCGATGAACCATTTAAAAAACTTTTAACCCAAGGGATGGTCTTAAAAGATGGAGCCAAGATGTCAAAATCAAAAGGCAATACTGTTGACCCTGAACAATACATACAAAAGTATGGTGCTGATTCAATCAGAACATTTATGATTTTTGCTAGCCCTCCAGAACAATCTTTGGAATGGTCTGATAGTGGGCTTGAAGGGTGTTATAAATTCCTAAAAAGACTCTGGGCTTTGGGCTTCAAAGTGAGCAAGCTTACTGATACAGATTTCTCCAGCAATAGCAAGAATCTAATAGAAGCGAATATTAAGCTTTTCAATAAAATTAATGACGACTACAACAAGCGGCTTAATCTTAATACTGTTGTATCGTCATGCATGGAGCTGCTAAATAGCTTGAATTCTTGTATAAGTGATGATGGTGTAACAGCCGATAAAAACGAGTTTTTTGATACTTTTAAATTCCTTTTACTATCACTATTCCCCATCGCCCCTCACATTTGTGAGAAAATGTATTCAGAAATTTTTTCAGAGGACATCAATGAAGCAATTTGGCCTGAAGATTCATTTTTTTCTTATAAGTCTTCAGAATCAAAATACATAATTCAAGTGAATGGCAAGGTGAGAGCAAATATATCTACCTCTTCTTCGGTAACTGAAGAGGAATTAATCCAACTTTCAAAACTGGACGATAATGTTGCCCGTCATCTAGATAATAAGACTATAATCAAAGTAATTTTTATTAAAGATAAGCTTTTAAACTTTGTTCATTCGTAAGTCACTATTAATTTTTTTGCTAGCATCCTGTAGCAATCTGCAAATTGGAGATAACCTCAATTTTGATAACTCATTTACAAACAATGAAAGATTCCTTTTAGGCTCTTGTCTTAGAGATGTTAATGAACAATCTTTAAATTTTAAAAATTTTACTTTAAGCAATCTTACTGGAAATGTTAATTCTCTAGGGCTAGAAGTTGATCGAACATTAGTGTTAAGTTTTCAAATTGAAACTGATGACAATCGAACTTTAATTATTGATGAATCTATAAGCAACCCAACAAATTACTTATCTAGCAACATAGCAGCAGAGGAAGATAAATATCTCCTTGATATACTTCTTGCTAGATCTTGCTTAAAGATAACTGACTTTATTTCATGATTACATCGGCCTTAGAATTTCTCCGCGGTCAAGAAGTAAATAACAATAATTTTCTACTTTTTGGAGATGAGCCAAAACTTATTTTCTATATTAAAAAGAGGATAAAAAGCATACATACAAATTATGAAAGAGTAGTAATTTCAATTGAAGAAAAACATTTTGATGAGCAGCTTCAGAGTGCAATACTATCAAACAACCTTTTTAGTGAAGTAAAAATTATTGAATTTACCTCAAATAAAAATCGTCTAAGTAAATTGCTAGTTGAACGAATTCAAACTATCTCTAGCTTAAAAACACAAAATATTCTTATTATTGAGCTGCCTCAAATATCACAGAAATTGATTGCCAATGAGTTATCAAGCAGCCTATCAGACACTCTTAGTTCAATAAATTGTACACCTCCAGCTGCTCATCAAATTAAAGAATATATTGCATTACATATGCCAGAAAATTTAATCTCAAAAGATAACTTAGAGTCTATTGTTGAGATGTATGAGGGCAATTTTAGTTTATTGATGAATGATATTGAGGTCGCAAAACAAGCCAGCCTTGAGGAAAAAGACGTTACATCAGTGTTTTTTTCAAAAGCCATTAAAAGCAACTTTAAACTTTTCGAGGAAATGCAAAAAGGAAACTTTTCTGCAGCGATTAACATAGTTGATTCTATGAGAGAGAATGATAAAGGTTCTGGTGCATTGCTTTTGTGGATGCTGGCTCGAGATTGTCGTGCCCTAATTGAATTAAAAACTGGTAAGAATTCACTCAGGCAATTGAAAATATGGAGCAACCAAGAAAATTTTTATAAAGAATACGCAAATAAAATATCTGAAATTAACCTAAACGAAATAATTTTGCTGTTAGATAAATTTGATAAGAGCATAAAGGGGGTTTTGAATTATGACAGCTGGCAAATTGCAAAAGATATAGTAATGCGGTTTTGCAGGGCTTCTAAGAAAATAACGACTTAATCCAGTTCCAAATAATTGCTAGAATCCTCTGAAAAAACCCTAACTGTTCTACAGATTCTAAATAAACAAGATCTTTTTCTTCGATTAGCTCTCCTGCCTCATTTAAAACTCTTAGCTTGCCTGCTATGTCGCCCTGATTTACAGGAGCAAGGACTTCTGAAGATGCTACAATCTCATAGGACAATGAATCTTTCTCGTCTTTTGGAAGCGTGAGTATGATATCGTCTTTTATTCCTAAGTTAACAAAATCTGCCGTGCCCGCTACAACCTTTAATTCTTTTAGCGAAGTTTCTTTCGCAACTTTTTTCTCAGTTTGAAAATATTTAAACCCATAGCTCATCAAAGCTGAAACATCATTAAATCTTTTCTCATCTTCACTTCCAAGAACTACTGCTACAAGCCTCATATCACCACGCTTCGCAGAACCCACTAGGCAGTAACCAGCATTTGTGGTGAAGCCAGTTTTGACGCCATCAAAAATTTCATCTCGCCATAACAATCTATTTCTATTTGGCTGTGGAATGCCTCCATAAGTGAATGATTTCTGTGAATAATTTTTATAATGAGTGGGGAAATTTTTAATTATCGCCGATGTTAACAAAGCTAAATCCTTAGCAGTAGTAAGATTCAAAGGATCTGGCAGACCAGTAGAGTTATTGAAAGAAGTATTGCTCATATTGAGCTCAGCAGCATAATCATTCATTAATAAAACAAAATTTTCTTCGCTCCCAGCAACGTGCTCTGCCAAAGCAATACTTGCGTCGTTGCCTGATTGAATGATCATTCCTTTAATTAAATCAGATACTTTAACGTTTGTGCCTTCTCTGATAAACATTCTGGAACCAGGTGCTTTCCAAGCTTTTACTGATATTCTTGGCTCATCTTCGAGGCTGACAAAGCCTTCTTTAATATAATCAGCAACTACATAGCTAGTCATTAGCTTTGTAAGACTGGCAGGCTCAACCTGAGTATCTTCGTTATAACTAACTAAAACTTGTTTGGTATTTGGCTCATATAAGATATAGCTTCCAATGCCCAAGTCCGGTGGTTGTGGAATTGCAAAAGCGAATGCAGAGATAAAAATTAAAGACTTGAAAATATTTTTTTTAATCATCAAACTTTTCTGATATTGCCATAGCTAATTGATGTATGGCTAAAGCATAAAAACTACTTCGGTTATATTTAGTGATAACATCAAAATTGTCAAACCCAAGAAATAGTTTTGTTGTTGTTCCTTCATAAACTAAAAGTGGTGTGGCTTCACCTTCGTACTCTTCATTTGATAAATCAGAAGATTGAAGAATGTTGAAGGGGATTGAGGTATTAAAATTATTTACCTTGAATGGCAAATCTATTTCTTTAATTTGGTTATCTTTTAAATCCCTAAATTGTTCATTTAAAGAAATCTCTAAAATTGTGGTGGCATCTTCACTCCAACCATGAACTTTTAAATAATTTGCAACACTAGCTAGCCCATCGTCTAATGAATTTACCAAATCGACCTTTTGATCGCCATCGTAATCAATTCCATATGCCATATAACTTGATGGAATAAATTGGCCAATACCAATGGCTCCTGCCCACGAACTCTTATAATTTTTTGGGTTAATATTTTGTTTTTTTGCTAACAATAAAAGCTCCTTAAGTTCTCGCTGCCAAAAACTGCTGCCAATTTCAAAAGCCAGTGTTGATATTGTATCCAGAGGATTGAATCCACCTAAGTTCGTTCCATAAGTCGTTTCAGCACCGACAATAGCTGCAATGTAGAATTTAGAGACACCTAAATCATTCTCAATTTTATCCAGCAGTGCAAAATTTTTATCAACAAAGGCTTTGCCTTTACTTACTCTTTGTGGATTAAGAAAAATATTTCTGTATCTGTTCCAAGAGAAAGTAGTTTCCGGTTGGTTATTTCTTAACTCTATAACTCTTTCGACAAACTCGACATCAATTAAAAAACTCTTAACTTCTTCACGGGTCAGGGAAGTTGTTTTGGCAGTATTCTCAATAAAAGTCTGGACATCGTCTCTTTCTGTAATGTCAGACATGACATTGACCGCAAAAAATAAAAGTAAAAATTGTTTTTTCATGCTCTCAAAAAACCTTTTGCACTAAAAATAAACCCTAACATTATTGAAAAACATAATAAAGAAGAGCCGCCCTTTGTAAAAAATGGCAAAGGAAGGCCAACCACAGGTATTAAACCACTGACCATTAGAATATTAATTAGGAAACTAAACCCAATAACGAAGATGAAATAAGCCCCAAGATAATACGGCGACAAATCGTCTGAAAGATTGTTTTGCTTCATTAGTGCATTGAGGCTAAGCAATATGAAAACTGCAAGAAGAATAAAAATAAGGATCACTCCTACAAAACCAAATTGCTCTGCATAAATTGAAAAAATAAAATCTGTATCCGCTTCTGGTAAAAAATTAAATTCATTTTGCTTGCTGGCTAAGAAACCCTCTCCCAAAAGTTCACCTGAACCTATGCTTATTTCTGACTGAAGAATGTTCCATCGCTCAGATAAAGAGCCCTCAGAAGAAAACCAATTTATAATTCTGCCTTTTTGATAACCAGTAAGAACAAAGTTATAAAAAACAGGTGACAAAAGAATAAATGCTGAAAACAGGCCTATGAAATATTTTTTATTCATACCACATATGAATAGAAGCATTATTCCAAAAGCTATATAAACAACACCAGTACCAAGGTCTGGCTGAATAATTATTGGTATAGCTGTAATAAATAATGCTGCCAACAAAAAAAATGATCTAAATGCTGTAAATTTAAAGCTAAAAAACCGAAGATACTGAATTGTAAAAAGTGCATACGAAATCTTCATAAACTCAGAAGGTTGCAAGCTTAAAAAACCAAAATTCAACCACCTCCTTGAGCCATTTATTTCTTGGCCAAATATTTCAACAGATAGCACAAGCAATACATTTGTTGCCAGGATTATCCAGCCAGCAGATAAAATTCGATTGATATTAATTAAATAAAAAACTACTGCGACAAAACAAATTGAAATCAATGAAATTAAAAGGAATCTAAAAAAATAGCTTAGATCTATGGATGTAACTGAAAAAATTGTTAGGCTGCCCGCCAATATAATGCCTGCTAACGATAAAATAATTAGTGCATTGTTGAAATCAATTCTCAACAGTTAATACCTCCAATATTTCTTTAGCTACTGGTCCTGCAGTTCTGCCTCCGCTTTCTCCGTTCTGAATTACAACTGCTATAGCAAATTTAGGATTATCATGAGGAGCATAACCTATGAAAACCGCATGGTCTCTGAGTAGTGGATTCTTTCTTACTTCATCATATTCTGCTCTAGAACTGATATCTACCACTTGCGATGTTCCACTTTTACCAGCCATTTTCAAATTTCCAGCATTCACACGAAAAGCAGTTCCATTTGGAGAGTAAACAACGTTAATCAATGAACTGTTAAGCTTGTCCCAATCATCATCGCTCAGTTTATGTTCTAAAAAAAGAGTGTTCTGGTTTTGTTTATTAACTATGTATGGAATTTGATATTCTCCTTTTTTTGCAATCAAGGAAGTAAGCAATGCAAGATGCAAGGGTGTTGTTAACATGTAACCCTGTCCCACACCAAGATTTATAAAATCTCCTTTATTCAAATCCTTCCCAAAATTTTTCTGCTTCCAAGCATCATTAATTAAAGGGCTATATTGGTGAGGGTAACAGTCAGAACACAACACAGAACCAAAAGAAGCAGACTGCATAAAATCAATAAATTTATTTTTATCAAATTTTGTTGCAAGATTCATAAAGAAAGGATTAGAACTTTCAACCAGTGCTTTTTCTAAATCCGTTAAGCCGTGGCCACCTTCTTTCCATGCATTAAATACTTTTTGCTCCTCTTCGAATCTAAAAAAACCATCATCCAAAATTGTTTCTGTCCAATTTGTGTATCCTTCACTTAATGAGAAGATAGTTAACAATGGTTTTATTGTAGACCCAGGAGGATAAAGCCCCATAAATGCTCTATTAAATAGTGGTCTTTGTTTATCATTTAATAAGTCTGCATAATCTTTTGATGAGATTCCGCTCAGATCATTAGCGCTTATAGATGGCACACTTACTGCAACTGGAATACTAAAATCACTTAGGTCTATAGCAACTACTGCCCCTTGTTTGCCTTTCAGAAGATCAAATGCTTTCTTTTGGGCGATGTAATTTATAGATGTAACAAGCTCATTTCCCTCCACAAAATTTGAAATGCTGGTTATTTGCTTTCTATTGCCTCGTGCGTTTCTTTGAAAATATCTTTTACCGTGCATTCCTCTCAATTCTTGTTCATAAACTCTCTCAAGTCCGGATTTGCCAACTTTTTGCCACAAATTTTCATCGTAACCCATGATTCTCTGTGAAAAATATTCTGTATCTAAATCGTTTATAAAACCCAAATGGCCCAGAATATGAAAAATTGAAGGATGAGGGTCGTAATTTCTTTTATAGGCCTCATTAATTGAAAACCCTAAGAGCTCAGATCTTCTCACCAAAAATTTAGCTAAATCTTCCTGAGATAAATCAGATAAAATTGTCTCTTGAGTGCTAAATTTTAAAGAATCAAGCACTTTTACTTCTACTTCATCTGCTGACAAATCTTTATTAAAGATATCTGCTAGTAGGCTGATCGCATTGGTATCTGGCTTTTGCTCTAAATCAACAACAATTGAAAATGTCTTTATGTCTTCTGCCAATATGTATCCATCTCTAGAAACAATCCTGCCTCGTTTTGGATAAATAGACTCGGATGCATTTATATTTAACTCCCTCTGCTCTTTTAACTCCGCGCCCTTAACAACTTGTAAGAAAAAAAATCTTGTTACAAGCAGTG
>Ga0222719_10000547_pt1 | contig 37114 bp, 57 predicted proteins | sample C33_34DmetaG_FD_165039 | JGI IMG/M metagenome (GOLD analysis project Ga0222719, IMG submission 165039) | Estuarine water microbial communities from San Francisco Bay, California, United States - C33_34D | ecosystem: Environmental > Aquatic > Marine > Unclassified | place: USA: California... | reverse complement strand
TAGATGCTACTCCAACACTACAAGGAAATACAGGTGGATTTGTGCATACAGTTGCACAGGCTTGTAATGGATTGAACTTTTACACAGCAACAGGCAATATTGATGTAGGTGCTAAATTCACATTATATGGTTTAAAGAAGTAAGTATAAGAAATATATGGTAATATAGGAGATATTATGGCAACATTAGAAGAACTACAAGTAGAGGCAACAGCAGAGATTGAAGCTGCAAAGCCTTTGTACAAGCAAGTTAATAATGAAAGACTTGAATTTTCTGATGCTGATTATGACCAAAGAGTAATAGACCTTGCTAATAGCAAATGGGAAGAACAACAATTTGGTTATATACAAGCTAGGCAAGAGGCTTATGGTTCTATTGCTGACCAGTTAGATATGATTTACTGGGATGGCGTTAATGGAACTACTGTTTGGGCAGACCACATAGCACAAGTCAAATCTGACAATCCAAAACCTGCATAAAATTTTATGTTATAATCCTGCTTATGGATTTTATAATTGGATTTTTATTAGGTTATTTTTTTAAAGAAACTGTATCTTATCTTAAAAGATTAGCTATATCTACCCCAAAAGACTGGGATAAAGAATGGGATTGGATGTCACCTATTCAGGAAGATGACCTTCCATAATGGCACATAAAAAAGGACATATAGGTTCAGCGAATGAAGATGCTACCACTTATGGTATGCCTAGAAGAGAAGCTATATCAAGAGGCAGGCAACATTTATATTTTATAGATAAAGCTATCGCTAGTAGAGATAAAGCTAAAAAGGATTTAGATGCTAAAAAGTATATTAAAGAAAGTCAAAGACTTGAAAAACTTGAAAAGTCAGGTAATAAAATTGGTCGTAAAATTCAAAAAACACAACCAAAACCTTATGGTTCTGAAAAGGGTTACAATTAATAATGACAAACAATGGCTATACACAAAAGGAACTTCTTAATATGGTCATTGAAAGACTTGACAGACTAGAAGAAAAGCTAGATGCTAAGTTAGATAAATCAGAGTTTTATAAAGTATTAACGTTAATTGTAGCAGTAGGTGGAGTTGTTGTAGCTGCATTAATGTAGGCTAATAATGTCACAAATAAAAATAGACACAAAAACTTTAGTACCAATTGTATTATCAGCATTAGTTGCAGTAATAGGTTGGTTATTTAATACAATAGAGGAACTACAAGTAGCACACGCAGCTATGATGGAACAATTACGCATATTAGAAAAAGATTTAGATATGCAAGAAAGTTTATTTAGTGAGCTATTATTTAAAATAGGAGGTTAATTATGTGTATGGTAAAAGAAAAAGAAGATGGTTCGGTTGTACAAATTTGTGATTGTAAGCACGGCAGTGATTGCTGCATTAATAACTAGCTTTAGTAATATACTATCATTATACTTAATAAAAAAAGAAACTAGGAGATACAATGGCAATACCTGAACGTGTTAAAAACACAATGAAAAAAGAAGGTCTTAAAGGTGTTAATAAACCTAAACGTACACCTAGACACAAAACTAAATCACATGTTGTTATGGCTAAAGAAGGTAATACATACAAATTAATTAGATTTGGACAACAAGGTGTTAAAGGTGCTGGTAAAAATCCTAAAACTAAAAAAGATAAAGCACGTAAAAAGTCTTATTACGCTAGACATAATGCACAAGGTAAACCTAAATCTAAATTGTCTGCTAAGTATTGGTCACATAAGGTTAAGTGGTAATGGCTAGAACAGTAAGTTGGAAATGGGGTGGCAAAACCTATAGAGGTACAGTTACTCGTGAAACTAAAAATTTTATTTATGCTAGAACACATAACAATAAAATTAAAAAGATTCGTAAAAAAAAGTAATGGCGTTACCTGGAGCATATGTTAACAGAAGTAATATACCTGGTCAGTATTGTGCTAATTGCAAATATTATTCTAATAACTATTGCATTGCATTCAAAGAACAAGTAGCACCTTATGGTTGGTGCAAAGCCTGGAAAGGGGTAGAAGATGAAATACGAAGTACTTAGAGTTAGTAGCCAAAAAGACTCTACATCAGGACTATTGTTTGAAGTAGACAATGGTAAACGTACATTTTTATGCTACACATTAGAAGACGAACAACGTGATGTTAAAGTCTGGGGTGAAACTAGAATACCTGCTGGTAGATATCAACTAGAGTTACGTACAGAAGGTGGCTTTCATAACAGGTATAAAAGTAGATATGGTGACTGGCATAAAGGTATGATATGGGTTAAAGATGTACCAGGATTTGAATATATTTTATGGCACACAGGTAATACTGACGAAAATACTGCAGGTTGTCTTTTGTTAGGTAACTCACAAGAAAGCAATATTGTCAAAAAAGATGGGTTTGTAGCAGCAAGTCGTGATGCATACAAGTTTGTATATCCTCGTGTTGTTGCAGCTATTCAATCAGGCATACGTGTCAATGTGGAATATATAGATTATGATGGTGATGTTAAAGAACTATCTAATAAAGCAACTGATGATGTCATACTTACAAGTACAGTAATGAATAAATTAAAAGAGATAAGTGGTGAAATTCAAGTGTTATCTGCTAAAATAGACGGCAGAAAGATAGTATAATGTCAGACCCAATACAAGATTATATAGACGAAATAGAAGGTAAAGGTGGTATGTCTAGTGGTAAATCAGGTTCTGCTACACAAGGTCCTACTCCTGATTTTCTTGATTATGGTACAACACAACAATCATATAAAGAAGCTACATATGTAGAACAAGAAATGCTTAAATCTATTGATAATAATTTATTAAAAGCAAATAAAGCATTAGCTGACCTTAAAAACAGAGTAGCTCCTCCTCAACCACGTACAGCAAAAGGTGTTGCTAAAGCAGTAGATTATGAAAAAGGTTTAAGAGATACAGTTTCTTTTTTAGAAACAGAAAAAGCACAAATAACTGCAGCTTTAGAACTTAAAAAAGAACGACTAGGTACACCTATGGAAGTAATTGCACAAGAAGCTAATGTTACAGCTAAATCATTAGAAGGACCACCAGTAATTAAACAAGGTTTAGGAAGTAAACCACCTTATTATCAAGTTAAAGGACCATTCTTAACACAAGAAGCTATGTCATTAGATGTACCTAAACAACAAGCAGATGTTAAATTGCCTGATGGTAGAAGTGCTACTATTAAAGTAGACCCTAATGTCAAAGGTGGTGCTACAATAATTGGTACTGAACCTGCACAATCGCCACAATCTGCTGCTAAAGAAGTAAAGAAAACACAAATTTCAGAAATTACAATGACTACAGAACCTAAAGTATCACCTGGCGGTATAGAATATAGGTCACCTAAATCTGTTAATGTTCCTGATATGCGTATAGGTCAAGACCCTAGTGGTAAACCTATCAAAGGTAAAATACCTGCAAGTCAATATTTATTAGAACGTGGACTTATGACTGAAAAACAAATAGTAGAAGCTTCTAGAAAACAAAGTGCTGATTATGGTATGCAACTTGCAGAAGAACAAGTAAATCAATATAAAACTGAGTTTGATTTTGAAACAGGTGAAACTAAAAAAGCTACATTAGAAAGTACACTTGGTACTAAACCACAATATACTGATGAACTAACTGATTCACAAAAAAAAGCATTATATAAATCAAACATACCTTATGCAAAACCTACTACTGGTTTAGGTGAAGACTTAGGTAGACCATTTCCAGTTAAACCACCAAAATCTAAAGGTGGACAAGCTGCAGGATTTGGTGATGTAGGTAAACTACCTGATGTTAAACCATCGATATTTACAGCTGGTCCTTTAATAAAAGGATTGCACAGAACTTTCAAAGGTAAAGCCTTCGGATTTGGTGTACTACCAAAAGGCTCTATAGAAGATATACTAGGTAAAGTACCTGGTTCTCAATGGAGTAAAAAACCAGAGGCCTAATGTTTGAAAAAAATAAAAGACAAAGAAACCAAGATGGTACATTCAAAAAAAATGTAGCGTGGACACCTTGGAACGAAGCTTGGAGTTATAAAATGAATAAAGACTTAAAATCAATGTTAAACAAAACATTATGGACATTTGTTGAAGCTTTTATTGGTGCATTAACAGTTGCTCCACTTGTAGGTGTAGACGCTACTGCAGTGCAATTAGCAGCTATGTCTGGTGCAGGTGCAGCGTTAGTGGTTGTTAAAGAATTTGCTAAAAAACAAATATCAGTACCAGCTAAAGTGAGTAAATAATGAATAATACACCAAAAATTGTAGGTGCTGGTCATAGCCCAGAAGATTATATGCGTATGCAATTTAAAAAACATATGGGCAGAATGATAGGACAAAGAGCAAGTAAATTAGAAATGGCTCAACGCAAATTGTATAAACAATCTATTGGTAGAAAAATAGCAAATGATATGTATGGAAAAGTACAAATTGCTAATCCTAAAACTTGGGAAGATAGAAACCGTGCTAATCAAGGTACAAAGTTAAATAAATAATGCATAGCGATAAAAAAACTGCACCTAAACCTAATGAAATAGAAGTAAAAATTTCTTCTGCATACACTACACAAGGTATGCCTAAAAAAGAATCTGATGCTAGGTCAAAACAACATATGGCATTATCAAGTATGTTTGAACGTAAAGCTAATGAGTATTTTATGAAGATGAAAGATGCTCAACATAGAGGTGCTTACAAATATGCTGATAAAATGTACAGTAAAATGTTACGTTCACAAGACGAACAATACAGACTTGGATTTATAGGTTTACAGTTACGTAATAATAAATCTAAATAGTTTTACTTTCACGCTGTAGATAACCCATTAGTAGTTCTCTATATGCAATGCTTGTACCTACACGTTGCCTACCATCGTATATGTCATGATGATGTTTACATAATATAGCAACATTATCAAAGTCAAACTTGCGTTTTTTACTACCACCCATACCTATACCTTTTATGTGTGCTAGCTCTAACCATTTGTTATCTGTACAATATGCCCACTCACAGACGTTTCCTGCCCTTTTAAGAGCTTGTTCACGCATTTCTGATAGATTGTCCATTAGTATTTTTTAATAGGAAATTTATAAGTTTTACCCTGTATTTTTATTTTTTCATACGTAGTAAATTTACGAAATTTATATTTTAATTTAAGTCTTCTGTATAATTTTTTCATTATTCCTCCTCTGGATTGTACATAGTGTATTTAAGTGTTAGTTCAGTTAATGGTTCTATATCTTCATTAACCCATAAATAGTTGTATCCATCAAACTTTACTAATTGACAGTTAGGTATATTACTATGATTAATAAAGCCACCTAAAGGTGTACGTATAATCTGTGCATTACAATCGCAGTAGATATGTACAATGCCTAAATTAGTACCCTTCTTTATTCTTTTCTTAGCAAATATACCTAGACCGTCAATTTTACTAGGCATGATAGTTAGACTATCTGGCAATGGCCGATATTTAGCCATAAATTGTAAAGTATCTTCCTGTTGGAAAATCCCATGCATTTAATATATCTATCCATCTAACTTTAGTACCAGCAGTATCCCACTGACCTTCGTATATAGCGTTAGATACATACATAAATAACTGAGAACTACATTTACCATCGACCTTACCTATTGTTTGTGGTAGGTCTAATAAAGTTTGCATATAACGTAACGTATTTTTTGTTACAGCTCCTCTATCTGATTGCCTTGCATCCATCATATCTAATGGTGCAGCTTCATTAGTACCTGTAGTTATACGTTTAGGTGCAAATTCAACAATACTGTCTAAATTATGTGTAGCTTTTAACTGTATATTTAGTGTTTCTTGGTCAATTGTATATGAAATCCATACTTCATTACCATTTTTTGTTAGGCCTAAGAACCTACGACCACCAAATGTATCTTTATTTTTGGCCTTATCACGTAATTGTTGAACGCTTTCTCTAAATTTTTTACGACTTTCATAATTATGGTCGTACTCTAATTTTGTTTTGTAGCTGTAATCTGTAAAGTTATTCATTACTCCTCCTCCATTTCTGATATCCAATCTTTTACATACATATTTTCTACAACGCTAACAGCGTCATCCCAATCTTCAGCATCAAATCTGACAAGTATTTTATACGTTGGCATTATTCCTCCTCTAACTGACTTAAATGCCAGTTATAATCTGTTACAAATTTATCCATAAGAAAACGAAGTTTAATCATGTTTGGTGCTACGTTAAAAGTATCACTGCCACATGCTTGGTCAAACTGCTTTGCCCATACCTTCATAAACTTAGGGTTAGTAAATATATTTATTTTTGTTATATCAATTTTCTCTTTCATCAAAGTCCTTAAAATAATTATCATGACAATTCTCACATTTTTTGTTCCAAGGTACATCTGTAACAAATGCAGAATTGCAATCTTCACATAAGTAATTAAATAAATCTACCACTTTACTGTTTTGTAGATTTTTGTTTTGATAATAACTGTATATATAATCGTTCATTATTAGCTCCTTTCCAACAATGCCTACTGCTATTCCAATGATGCCATCCATCATTGTACACCAACCACGCAGCGACACTTGTAGCGGTGCGTGTGTTGGTCCTAGGATTAATTATATCAAGCTTTGGGGTTAACCAAGCCCATGTTTTATCGTTAAATTGCCATAGTCCAACATCCCTAGTTCCATTTGTATTATTACCTACTGCGTTAGCTATACCAGAACTTTCACAAAATATAATACTTAATGCTTTAGGAATATCTTCTTCTTTAAAATACTCTGAAACCAAGGGTGCGTAATCTGTAACATATTCTATTTTGGATGCACTTTCTACGCACTCTCGGTATTCAGGTAATGAATCGACTGTAATCAACATAGGTATCATACAGCCGATTATTATTTCTATCATTAGCTAATGTTAGACTTCTGAACCTAAAAGGTTTCTATTTTCCACTCTTCAGGTATGTCAGAGTTGTCTAACCACCATGACTTACGCCATTTGCCTGTATGACCACCACATATTGCAGGGTCATTAGTACTGCAAACAAAGTCAGGTGACTTATCGCTTTTTTTGGATTTACGATTATCGTATACCATGGCCTTGCAAAATGGACATGCTAGGTCATCACGATAATTTTTTGCTTCTTCCATTTTATTTACTATATCTCCTACAACACCAGATAACTCTGGGTTGCTATTGTCTGGTGTGATGTCCTTAACTACATCTGCTTCCACAAGTGTTTCAACTTTTTCGTCTAAAGACATTTGGTCTAATGCACTAGGAATTTTAGCTTCTGTAGCACCAGAAAGTTTTTCTAACATTTCGAAATACTTATCTAGTTGGTCATCACTCCAATACGTTTTGTCATTAGGAAACTTCTTGACACGTGCATAGTCATTAGCTCTGCCAATAACTGTTTTACGTACATCAAGGTCCTTGATATGTTCAGTAATACCAGCAACTGTTGTTGCTATAAACTGAATATCTTGACTCATGACAATAAGTCTGGATTGTATCTACCTAAAAACAATTGGCTTGTAGGTGTAATTACTCTTCTAAATTCAAAGCCTTTAGAATTGTATTTTTTATTATACCTATTGTACCTTGTGTGTAATTTGGTAGCTTTTTTATCTTCTATCATATCAAGTACAACCCATTGATTAGGATGTGCAGTAAGTTTTTCTGCATAATTTTCCTTATCAAAGATAGGTTCCTTTTTAGAAGTGCTATTAAAAACAGATTCTGGTACTTCTGTTAATATTTGACCTATTTTATATTCCATTGATAACTCTTTTCCCAAAGACAACGAATTGTTTGCCATCTCTGTATGTTCTAAATGCATATTCACCTTGATACTTTTTATTCCAAGAATTAGCTCTTGCATAGTATTTGGTAATTTTTGCATTAAGTTCAGCTTTATCAAGTCCTTCTATATCAATCACATCCATAGCTACCCATTTATTAGGTGCCATATCAAGTAGATTTTTATAGTCGTCTTTGAATATGTCAACTCTTTTGGCTGACATATCTGGTAATGTTTCGTCAGTTAATATCTGACCAACTTTGTAGTCCATTATTTTCCTTCCTCGGATGCATTTAAAATGTCATCCATGATTGATTCCATACGTGCTATATCTTCTTTGGTAGGCTTGTTCTCTTTCTTACGCATATCAGCTTTAGTTACCTCAACTTTGGCATCTTTTTCTGCCATTTCTTGTGTATAACCATCAGGTGCTACTGCTGTAGCTTCTTCTTCTGACTGCTTAGAACCAGACCATAGCTCTACGCCAAGGCCAAATCGCATGCATGCACGTTTAAATGCATCTGATTCAGCGTCTTTTAGATTAGTGCCGTCATTGTGCTTTGAGCTATTTAACTTGAAGGTATCAATATCTCCAAAGCCGTCATAACTGCCCATATTTTCAATAGTTATCGTGCCTTTAGCACCAACTATTCTTTGTTCACCGTTATGCATACCATATACTGGTTCGCATGACCATGAATATATCACACCACTATCACGTAGTCTTTCTACATAATGTGCGTGTGGTACGTAATCCCCAAACTTACCTGCTGGTGCTTTACGCACTAGTTCAGCTGGAAATGGGGATAACAAATCAACGTTATTAGCCATAACAATTCCTTTCTATAAAGTACTTTTCTTACGTAAGGTAAAGAAAAGTACGATACAACTATTCTTCTTCTAGTAATGTAGCCCTTAGGCTAGTTACACCACGACTAACTGCTTGTAACTTTATGTTACCTTCAGCGTCTGACAAAATAAAATATGGTTTATCTCCTAAACCAGTATATTCTATTCCTGTAACTTTCCATTTAGGCTTGACATTTATGTCTTCCATACTATACATTTTACCTATATTTATTATTTCTCGCTTAACTTAACAAGATATTCAGCTGTTACACCATGATTAGGTTTTGCAAATAATAACCATTGACATGGCCTACCCATACTTGCTAATTGTTCTAACGCATATGTGTTATAGCTTTCTGTGCTTCCATTAACCCACAAACGTATGTCATTCACGTACATTGTTGTAGGCGTATGGAAATGTCCTGCAATAGCATAATCAAAGTCTGGCATAAGACCTCTACTAGCTAATGCTTTCCAACCTAATAGCTTCTTACCAAAGCCATACCATGGAAATCCTGAATGTCCTCTGACATTATCACCATGCCATACAAAGAACTTACATCCTTTACCAATATCAGCAATATCAAACCAATGATTATCACCTTCAGAATCTGGTATAACAAATGATATTCTTTTTTCATTTTCATATACCATATCCATTATCTTGCCTAGCATCCTATCTGCATTAGAGTCTGGATGATAGTCTTTTCTAGCACGTCCACCTAAGCTACCATGATTACCGATAACCCAATGTACTTCTACCTCGTTAAAATTAGCAAGTAATATGTCAAAAAATTGTGTCAATATTCTAGGTCCATCTATTGTTACTTGGTTATATAAACTAGCATCAATAAGATGTGTTTGTCCTGGGAATATTAACTCACCTTCGACTATGTCACCAGCTGCAAGTACAACACATTTGTTAACTGGATGTGCATATCGTTGCACATTTGTCAATTCAATGATTTTATTTGCATATTCAATAACACGTTTTTCAGCTACTTGTGTGTTATAATCTGGCGTTACTTTTGCTAATTGAACATCTGACAATACAGCTACTGCTACTTCTTCGTTCTTATTACGTTTGTGTAGCATAGGCTTTGGAACTTTAGGTTTATCCCAAGTTCGTAAATTAGTAGATACTGCATCGTAAACTGCTTCAATCATATCAGCTTTTTTATTTTTAGCTTTTTCTAATTGTTTTAACAGCTTGACATTATCAGCTTTTAGTTCAACGATTTTTTGTGATTCAGCTTCAGCAAATAGTTTATCTAATTCTTTTTTATTCATTAGCTTCTGCTATATTCTGAAAGTGATTTCGCACTGCTGATTCACTTATTTTGATACCAAATTCATCTCTAAGTAACCTAGAAACGACATATGGTTTTAATTCACGTCCTGCTGCAACACGCTCTTCACAACCTTGCCAAAATGGTTTGGCTTCATCAGTGATGCGGTCAACTATTGCACTACGCTTTCCAGTTTCTGCTTCTTCAAGCAATTTATCTATATTCATATATTTCATTATAGTCATACTTATAATTTTAATCAAGCTTATAAATATGTCTGTTGGCAGCTCTGCCTCTTCTCGCACGCTTTGCCTACGAAGGATGAATACACAGCACCTGTTTCGCTAAACTTCGGCCCATCCTTCTGTCACGCTTTGCTCACAAGAGGCAACGCTTGCCAACATAATTTGTAATAGAACATCGGAAGCTTCCAGGCACACGCACGCTTACACCCTACGCATTCACAGCCCAGTAATTTATGCTAAATATTGTGTTGCTAAATTAAGGTGAATGCTTGGTGACGCTTTGCTGTTGCCTATCCAGCTTCCTTTAATGAAAATGGGCGTAGTGGTGTTAACTATAGGATTATTGTTGACATGACTGGACACCCTTGTTCGTAATTCTCTTACGACTCTATTCCACTACAGAACATAGCTTAACTTATGGAAAGGATTACATAAGCACTCTTGCGAGTTACTATGCTTCCCAAACTATACCATATTTAATTTAATAGCATGTTCCTTTACTTCATTTATATCTTGTAAATTGATAATTTTATGTTTTGTACATATATTTAAACAATCACGAATAAGATTAGCACCAGATGAATGACTACCAGACCTACCGAATACGTGCATATCTGATACCCATATTCTTCTAGGTGGCATTGTAGCAAGCCATTCTAGTGCTGGACCATCTACTACGTTACCACCACCAGCATATTTATCAAGATACTTTTGGTCTACACGCATACCACCTTTGGCTATAATACGTAAATCACCATCATAACTATGACCATTGTACATAGCAATTGTCACTGCTGGTAGTAATGTCATAATTTCTAATATATCTTCACCATCAAATCGCATTGAACCTGATGCATCTATTAGAATTGTGCCACCTAATACATTTTGTTTTTGTTTGAATATTTTCTTATCAATACAATAACGATTAATGTATTTAGGATTGTAACCAAAATCAGATGCTCTGTAATTTCTAGCACCTTTAAGACGACTTTGTAAATTAACAGTCAATGGTGGTTTATGTATTTCCATATCCCCCCACATACCTGTACCTTGACTTGTGTGATATTCTATAAGTTTTTCTGATAACTTTTGACGCATACGTTTTTCTAAATCGTTTGCATCACCAGAACCAGCATCATCACCATTTTCGCCTTCATTTTCACCTGATTGACCACCAGCACTAGGTTGTGCTTTAGGTGCTAATATTTCATCAGCTTTAGGTTTGTCAAGAAATGTGTTTAGTATTACTGACAATTCTTGTGCTAGCTTTTGTACTTTTCTGTATGATACTTTTGTTTGTGCAGTACCTCTACTTCGTATCAATCTATCAGCAAATGTATGAACTGTATTTAAAACAAATTGCAATTCATTTTGTCTAATTTTATGATATTTAGAATCTACAATAGCATCTGCCATAATTGCTTTAAATCGTATATATTCATGAGATAAAGCATGACTACCTACACGACTAGACCTTTGATATGGATGTGTCATCCCATCAAAATTAATATGACTAGGTGCATCTGGATGCGGATTGTTAGTATGCCAAAAACAAGCAAGACCATACAATATCAAATCTGTAATTGAAGCTTTATTAATTAAATTAAATGTTTTAGCTTCAATTATGTCAATGCATTGTGTAGGTTCATTGATACCAAGGCCATTAAGAAACATAAGATAATTAACTCTTATCTCTTCTAGTACCTCAATAGCTTCTGGTCTTGTACCTTGCGGCAACTTTCCCATAGTTTTAGGTGACCACTTGACATGACCTAATTCATGTCTACGTATCATACGACCATGATTAAGGCCGCATATGTCACATTCCCTATCCATTGGAACATACATTTGTCTGTTCAAATTGTCTGTACAAGGTGTCTGGTCGCCAATTGTTTCGTTAACTGTCCACTGTTCACCTGTAACAATTTCTGGATATGGATATGGTTTATTCAACATCAGCTTTAGCCAAAGAAACAGCGTCTATAAGTTCTTCTGCTTTATCAGCAAATACTAATTTAGCTGCCATTTCTGTATCAAATCCCTTTACCTGTAGGTCAAAGAACTCTTTCCATGAACGTACAGATACTCTTGACTCTGGGTCATCAACCATACTTGTATCGTTAATAACGTTGTGCCATTCTTTTGGGAATTTAGCCATAGCTTGTGGATGTATTCTATCCACGTGTATTTTGACTGGGAACCTGTCTTTCAGTGCCAATGGTAGTGACTCTGGTGGACTATTAGTTGTAGCTATAACTTGAAAGCCACTAGCTGGTCTAACTGTTTCCTTATCGTCATTGTTTATTGTTAATTGTGCTATTTCTTGGTCATCAAGAATAACGTGAAGAAATGTCATAGCATCTGGTGATGCATGGTCAATCTCGTTAATTATGAGTCGACCACCATTTCTCCATGACTGTATTGCAATACCGTCATGCCACTCAAAGTTACCACTAGAACTAGGCTTGTAAAAGCCTTCTAGATTAGCACTAGCAGTATCTTCTGTCATAGTAACAGCAAAAACATTTGGGTCACCATCCATATTTAATGGTGCATTTGTCTTTACTGCACTGTATGTTTTACCTGTACCTGGTGGACCGTATAATAAAATACGATTTGATTTACCAATTACAGAATTAACTAATTTCCAGCAATCAGCTGTATTATTTTCCATAGTATTTCCTTTCTATTACTCTTCTTCAAGAGTAGACATAACAAATCGACAATAAACGTCTATTTGTCCATCTTCATTTTTTCTTTGTTGTATCTCAAACTTGCCTTTAGTTGCAAGATGAGATATATTTGTTTGTGTCATAGACTCTATATTTGCTTTGACACCACTAATCCACTTATCACGTGTTCCTATGATAAACCATTCGCCTGGCATGGATAACAAGACTTTAACCTTTTCATCTGTCAATAATGTAGGTTTTTTACCTGTTCTTCCGCCATACTTATCTGGGGGATTAGCTTGTTTCATTCCATCTGGTAACATTAGCTCTCCTGTTCCTTTAGAAATTCTTCTGCATCATTAGCAACATTACGCATACTTTCCATAACATTTTCTTCTGTTATGCCATGTAACAGTTCTCTATCATTTTGTTTGAAAACCTGAATACCTGTAGGGTCATCAAGTAACCAACCTTTCATAATATGTTCTGATTCATGTGCTATTTGTTCAGCAGTCATTTCGTCTGTTTCTGCTTTATTAATGAGAAAATGTGCAAATGTTGAAGCTTTTTCTGCAAATACAATTTCTTGTGCCATTTGTATAGCATTAACTGCAGATACAGCCTCAACTGTAATTTTATATACAGAATTAGCACTTTCATCATTTGCTTTTCTGTCTAATATAAATGCAAATTCAACGTCATACTTTTCTGTAGGTCTGTTAGTTGCATCTATACTTGTACCATTATATTTCATATATATCCTTTCGTATGGCGTGTCGTACAAAAGGTAACGACACGTCATACATCTTTTACTTTAGAATTGCTATCTATAAATGCTGATTGATTAACATTTACGCATATTTTAGAACACAATTCTGATAGCTATTACTTCCACCTATTCACAACACGTTATGACGTACAGTTCATAGTATTAGCTATATATTTATAGATAGCTTGTAACACACAAAACATCTAATGATGTTATCAGTGAAGCGATAACTCAATGATGTTATCAGAGAGCGATTTGCATATTATTTCAATGCCACGCATTTAAGTCGTGTAATAACACCCATTGTCCTATGTGCTACAAGCTACCTAATATATGATTAGACCTAATGGATTGGTTACCAAATGGTCGACATATTATAGATAGCTTGTAACACACAAGTCTGAGATAAATAACTTCGTGTATGCCTTAGTTCGTTATCATACTTTGACCAGTCTAAGCGAGAGGTCATTTAGTTCTATCTTATGTGCTACAAGCTACCTACATTATGGGCTGCGGCTAGTAAGGGGATACTAGCAATGTAAGTAGCTTTGCGTTTCTCTAGTTGTTGCTGAGAAATGGCGATTTGACAAATATAGTTGCTGTATGTGCTTTGATTTTATCAAAATTATCTGCAACCATTTTATCTACAATTTTTTCTGCTTGTTTAAGTGTAACATTGCTATCAAAATAGAAATCAACAGTTAAACAATTTTCATCAGCTTTTGCATTATCATCTACATATTCGTAAACAGTCATTCTTTTTCCTCCAATAACAGCTTTAATATCTGTTGATGATTAGAAAGTTGTTTTTGCAACAATTGTAACGCTTCGTTAATTAAACTTAATGATTGTTTAATTTGTTTTTCAGTCATATTTTTTCCTTTCTTTTAAATCAGCATAATGAAATCCGCATACTAATTGATATGTTTTGTCATTATTTATATCAGCGTAATATGGATATTGTTTGTTACTAATATCTGTATTACATTTGTATACAGAACATTTCATTGTTTATCGTACGCTTTTGTAACTTGATATTCTACAGCTTCTAATAACATACGACACCAACCACGAACAAATTCGTTTAATTCTCTGTTCTGGCCTGCATTGTTTAAATCACGTCTAGTCCAATTAATAACGTTTATCAATTGTTCTTTAGATAATGATTCAAGTTGTTTGTCTATATCTTGCATAGTTACCTCCTAGCGTAGTGCCTACTATTCAGTAGACACTAGCTCTTGTTCAGTGACTTCAGATGCTGCTTTTTTAGCTTTGTATGTAGGTGACTGCCTATGCAAATCACGTACTGCATCTATGTCTAGATATAATGGGATTGTTTTTAATTCACCATCAATATATCTACTTATCCATGTTCTTTTATTCCATGGAACTTCTTTACCTGTTATCCCACAAATGGGATTTTGATAGTCATTTGACATTACTATCTCCTTTCATATTGTCGTTATCACGTAATTGTGAACAGACACTTTTAAAAAAATACAACGTGCTGTCCGCAAGGATACAGCACGCTGTAATGTATAACTAGAATGGTGGCTCTCCAAAATCAGATGCATCTACATCTAGTTTCATATCTATACTTAACTGATTTAAATCGTTTTTATAACGACTTTCAGCTTGTTGCTCATGATAATTAATGATACCTTGTCCTACCATTGCTTCTAATTGACCAACTTGATTGGCATTTAATAATGGTGACAAGACCTCTATTGCTTGTCTTACTGCTACTATATCCATAGTTATTCCTTTCTATTTAAAATCCTCCTACAGTAGTCAACAAGCTACTAGATTACTCGTACTCCAGTGGCACGACTGCTTCATCATTCGCTCTCGTACTGTAGGCTCTGCCTTTTTTATATGGTTCGTCCCCATAAGCATACGTACATATACCATAGAGTGTACATAGGGCATATACACTCTAGCTATACATTATATGTTTAGCTTACTCTGTTCATAGATTACTTCATCAATTTCTACTTCTTTTTTCATCTCAGTAGGTGTGATAATAGCCTTGCTATGTTGTTTGCCTAGATTGTGAAATGTCCAGATATTTTCGTTTTGCTCAAATATCTTTACACCGCAGCTACCATGTATAAACAATGGATACTTTGTTCCAGTTTTAGTAGAGTGATACCAGTATCTATCACGCATTGTTTCTACATTATCTTGGCAATAACCACATACAACAGTCTTCATATAATCTCCTTTCATGAAAGTTGTCGTATTCAAAAGGATATACGACAACGTTATTTGTTATCTAGTACTTCTTGTGCATATTTAAAATATAGTGATAACACTTCTGTATCTTTTATAGTTAAAAATATACTGTTTTTTTTGTTATCATCAACATCAATGATTATCAATGGTTTACCAGTATCTAACCGAAGTGTATCAAGTTTAATTGCGTTTAACATTGTTCAACTTCCACTGTTTTATATATAGTTCTATAACGCATTTTTTGGTATTCAATTTCGTTATATTCCTTGTTAAATTTTCTAATGTTATATGCAAGGTCATATAACCAGTCGCTTAATTTAAACAATTTTTTATGTAACCAAACAAATCTAGGTTTACGTAATGTTTCGTAATACCTTTTTCTACCTATAGGTACTTGTTTGTAATTATTCCACCAATTTTTATAATATCTATCTCTTCTCATTATTTCGCCTTTCTAACATCATATCAATATCTTCTTGTATTGAATCCCAAAAAACAGCGCCTACTATGTAGTCGCCATGCAACATATCAAGTTCTTCTTCTGTAAAATCAGTTTTAAATTCTTTATTAAACTTGATAGTAAATTGTTTTAAGCCATCTTTTTCCATAGCTATGTATTTTTTATCTATAATTCGCCATAAATATTTATATACATATCTATAATACAAATAACTTCGCCAATTAATCTCTAAAAAGTTCTTTCGAACTTGATTCAATTGCTTAAATTTATTAATCATTATTCCTCCTATACAGATATAACGCTTACGTAAGTAAAAGCGTTGTATCGACTTATCACGTTTTTGTAGATAGTTTCATTTAAAAAAAACAGTAGTCTGGCACATTTAGTACCAGACATACTGTACATACCTATTACTTTTGGGCTTCTAATAGGATTTGTTGACCACAAGGTTTACATAGATTTCTATACCAGAATTGATAGTCTGTATAGCCATCGCCATCTTTTTTGCTGCGACTTTCTCGGAAGTTAAAACCTAACTTCACGTTTCTATCACCTTCGTGAGTAACCGCCTTGCACTCGAAAGTCTTAGCAGTTGGCTCTGTCTTTTCAGCTGTATCTGTTTCTTGAACTTCTACAGCGTCCTTAATTTCTAGCATTTTAATCTCCTTTTTTAGTTAACTAGAGAAACAGAGTAAGTCTGTTCCGCAAGGATAACAGACTTACATACCTTAAAGTCATTCGTAATTAATTGGACTGTATGGTTTCTATATATAGCTATGAATATCATATGCCTTCAAGGTATGTCATTTAACTACCATAGGTATGTATTTTAATTTATATACTGGTCATATGTAGGTTATATATGTCTATACAGATACAGTATACAGTAGTACTGTACAGAATATTTATATACCTACCTTATTTCTAGAACTGTATCTGTATAGTCATTGACCTACATATGTTAACTTAGACGTTGCATATATGTTATGTAAGTCTAAAAAAATATGCTGGTAATTATACAGTAGAAACCCAATCAGTAACTGATGTTTAGGGCGTGAGCGGGCATAGAGATTATTAATGCTAATTAAACCTGTTCAACTATCCTTGGGTACTGGGTTTGCCTTTCTAGTGTATACTTTTACGTATCCCCAGCTTTCCGACTCCCGATGCCGACTTCACCTGTAATAAAATACTTTGGTTTAATGTTTGTAATTGTGGTAACTATAACATATAATTCTCACTATACAAACATCTACGGAGGATTAGTGAAATAATGGTTGATACCAATAAAAATGTTGTTTGCATTGCAAGTGGATGTAGGAAAAAATTAAAGGGCAAACAGCGTAAATTTTGTTCACCAACCTGCCAGAAACGACAGTTTGCAGCCGACAAGCGACATAACGATAGAATAGATAAACCTATAAATGCAGAGAGAAACTCTGATGACGGTGACTACGCATCAGTGCGTAGAGGTCAGTATTACCGAGCTTTTGTAAGCGAAGGTCTAGCTGACGAAGTTGCAACTGGCGACATGGCAGTAGCTGAGGCGGCTTCCCTCCTTGGTTGCACATCGGCTACTGTCAGTCGTATGCTTGCTGCTTACAAGATTGACATACGCAACGAAATTGCAGCAGAAGATTGGGAACTATCCGCAGAAGCTGAAGCAGCATTAGAAAATTTTTCTAGCTTCCGCGACAAATACTTTAGAACAGAACTAGGAAAGAAATACGAAACCGCGGACTTTCATACAAATTGGATAAATAATATTATAGATTCTATTAATAACGGTAAAGAATTATTAATATTAAGCCCCCCTAGACATGGTAAAACAGAATTATTAATACACTTTGCTGTATATCAGATATGTAAAAACCCTAATGTAAGAATTATGTGGGTAGGTGGTAACGAGGATATAGCTAAAAACGCATTATCTGCTGTACTTGACGTACTAGATACTAACGAAGAATTACAAGATGCATACTGTCCTCCAGGTACAAGTTTTAAACCAGACAACAGGTCAGGTAAAAACTGGTCACAAAATCAATTTACTGTAGGTACTAGAACAGTAGCAGGTATTAAATCTCCAACTATGGTAGCTGTAGGTAAGGGTGGTAAAATTCTATCACGTGACTGTGACATAATTATTGCAGACGACATTGAGGACCATCAGACTACACAACAACCTGGTGCTAGAGAAAGTACAAGACAATGGTGGACAACTACTTTATCAAGTCGTAAAGAAGAACATACTGCTGTAGTAGTAATTGGTTCTAGACAACATCCTGATGATTTATATAATCATTTGTTACGTTCTGATAATTTTACATCCATAGTAGAAACAGCACATAGTTTAGAATGTACAACACCAGAACATGAAGAAGATGAACATTTTGATTGTATGCTATGGCCTACTAAACGTAGTTACAAATGGTTAATGTCTAGGTTGCATTCTGCTGAATCTACAGGTGGTAGACAGACATTCGAAATGGTTTATTTTAATCAGGCATATGTAGAAGGTACGCAAATATTTACAATGAATATTTTAGACCAATGCATGAGGCCTGATTTAGTGTTAGGGCAAGTATATAAAAATTTATATTTAGTAGCAGGACTTGACCCTGCATCTAGTGGTTATCAAGCTGCAGTACTTTGGGGTATAGACCAGTACAGAGGTGAATTATATTTAATTGATTTAGAAAACAAACGTGGTGGTGGTATTAGAGCTGCACTTGACCAAATAGCTGAATGGTTACACAAGTACGACTGTAGACATTGGATAGTAGAAGAAAACGGATTTCAATCAGCTATTCGTATGGATGAAGGTATAAAAGAATTTACATTACGTACTGGTATAACTGTACAAGGTCATTTAACAGGAAAAAACAAACATGACCCACTTTATGGTGTAGGTGCTATGGCAGACTTATTTGAAGATAGACGTATACATTTACCTGTCGGTGATGGTGTGTCAAATGCAAAAGTACAGCAATACAGGCAACAACTGTTATACTTTGATGGTAAACCTGTTTCTAAACGAAACAAGGAAAAAACTGATATAGTTATGGCTAGTTGGTTTCCAATGAAGGTTTTTAGACGTATGCAAAAAGAGCATGCAGCTGACATAGGGTTAGACTATAACCCTAGTTATGGAGATTATAAATTGACAGAAATGAATGAAGCACCATGGGCATAGAAAATTTAGATGTTAAAAGTTACAAAGAAGTAATAGCTAATGCAGCTAATCTTACATCTGGTCGTAATGTCAAAGATAGACAAGTAAGCAAAGCTAGAATTAAAGCTATTTTAAATGGTGGTCCAGAAGGTATAAAAGCATTACTAGGTGACACAATGGAAACTGCAGATGCTGATTTATTACCTGCTCCCAACATGTTGCAATCAGGTATTGACCGACTTGCACAAAAAATATCAGGTGTACCTAACGTTAGAGTAGATGTACCTAATGATGTAGATTCTGCAAGAGCTAAAACTAGAGCAGAAAAATTAGAACGTATTGTTACAAGTTACGATGAAAAACAAAATTTAAGTTTACAGTTAGCACAAGCATCTAGATGGCTACCTGGTTATGGTTTCTGTGCTTGGGTAATTACAACTAAAAGAGATAAGAATGGTTTTTATTATCCTAGTGCAGAGTTACGTGACCCTTATGATACATTCCCAGGTAACTTTGGTCCTGACCAAAAGCCAAGAGAATTAGCAGTTGTACGTAGAGTACCTAGGTATAAACTTGCACAGATATATCCTGAGTTTGCAGAACAAATATTAAAACAAGATGATGATGATGATACAGGTGAGGAGTATAACGATTATGCTACACCGTTTATGTCATACGATACTTATAGAGAACAACAATGGGAAGATAATACATCACAAGGTGTAAGAGTTATTGAATATTATGACCAAGGTGGTACATACATTATATTCCCAGAACGTAGATTAATTTTAGATTTTATACCTAACGTATTATCTACACCACCATTTGTATTTGTTAAACGTGTTTCTTTTGATATGTTAAAAGGTCAATATGACCACGTTATAGGTCTAATGGCTATGATGGCAAAAATAAATATTATGTCAGCAATAGCTATGGAAGATTCTGTGTTTACAGAAACTAACATATCAGGAGAGATAGAATCAGGACAATATAGAAAAGGTAGATTTGCTGTTAACTATCTAGCTCCTGGTACACAAGTTTCTAAACCACAGAACAATATGCCATATCAATTGTTCCAACAAATTGATAGATTAGAAAGACAACTTCGTTTAGTAGGTGGTTATCCAGTTACTGACGATGCACAGTCACCTAACTCATTTGTTACAGGAGCAGGCCTACAAGAACTTAATGGTGCTATGTCATTAATGATTAATGAATATAGAGAAATCATAAAACATGGTCTTGTAGAAATGGATGCTAAACGTTTAGAAATGGATACAGTATTGTCATACTCACAAGCTATAGGTAGAAAACCTATGGCAGGATATTTGAATGGTACTGCATTTTCTGAAAACTATACACCACTACAAGATATTGGTGGCGATTATAGAACTAGACGTGTCTATGGTGTTATGGCTGGTTTTGATGAACCACAAAAAATTGTTACTGGTTTGCAGTTATTGCAAGCTGGTGTAATTGATGTAGAAACATTACAAGACAATATTGATGGTTTAGAAAATATACAAAAAGTACAAGAACGTATTCGTAAAAATAAAGCAGAAAATGTTTTGTTTGATGCATTGTTACAAAGGTCTGCACAAGGTGATGCACAAGCTACTATGGCAGCAATTGCAGTATATGAAAATCCTGCAGCTATATTAGAAATATTCAGACAGTTTTATACTCCTGAAGAACCACAAATGACTGCAGAGCAAATGGCTATGATGCAACAACAAATGATGCAGCAAGCTGCTGGTGGACAACCTCCTAGTATTGCAGCTGCGTTTGGACTGTAGTATGGATGAATTTTACGATGGTGAGTTTTGGGACATGGTTTATCAAGAATACGGTGTTGTTGATGAATTGGATATTTTATCTGAAAATGTATTAGAAATAATACAACCACAACCAGGACTTATAATATTAATTACAAAGGATTTCTATGACCAAAAATAGACGAGGTGGAGAAAGAACTCCAAAGAAACCAGCTTTTGTTAAAGCTGCAGGACCTGGTGCAGGTCCAGGTATGAATAGAACTGATGGTGGACCTGCTAATGTAAAACAACCTATACGTAGATTGCCAGACGCTGATTATAACGAAAACAAAGCATTTGTTGCTGGTCAAAAAGCTGTTAATGGATTACCTAGAACACAACCAGATGCTCAAACAATAGTTAAGTCTGCTAAACCACAAGTGTTTGCTGGTACAGAATTACAAGGACAAGACCCTAGAGCTGGTGGTGCTACTGGTGGTGGCCTAGGAGTAGATAGAATAGCTTTAGCTGCTGATGATGTAGATATATTTTTAGACGTACTAGAAGAACGTGACCCAACAAATATTTATATAAGACAATTAAAGAATACAAGATATCAAGAAGCACCAAGGTAAATGTTTTCTAATCCTTTAGATATAAATAACTTTGGTTATCGAATACAACGTGAAAAATCACGTTACAAACAATATAACAATTATTTAAATTTAAATCCTAACGTAGAACCTAGAACATATGCGTTAACAGAACGTTATCCAAATATACCTCCTGCATTATTAAAACCTATTGCAGAAACAGAGATACCTGTAGATGCAGGTGCATTACAAGAGTTAAGTGACATTTTTACAAAAGAACGTGCAGTTCAAGCAGCAAACGATTGGGCAGAAGTATCTAAAGATTATAAATCTAAAGGATATAACGATGATATGACTATGAATATGTTGCAAGTATTTGGTGCAGGTTATTTAATTGATAATGCATTATGGGTAGGACGTAAAGTTTTAGATGCAGTAATACCAGGACAAATTGATGAAACATTAGGTGAGTTTGATATACCTGGTTTTGGTAGATTAGATTTAACACCAGAAGAATTTACAGGACCAATTAAACTTGCAAAACATTTAAGTTTGTGGACAATATCTACATTTGATGCAATATCAGAATTATATGCTAAATATACACCTGCGTATAAAACATCTATAGAAAGACCGTATGTTAATAGAACAACTGGTGAACTAGTTACACCTGAAGCATATGAAAAATTGTCTGTACCTGAAAAATTATTAATGTCTGTTCCTGGTGCTAATTTATTGTTACCAGAAAACAAAGCATTATTTCAAGGTCGTCAATGGGCATATGCACAACAGTTAAATGCATTAGATGAATATATGCAAAATGGATATACACAACGTGAAGCTCAACAATTTATACCTATTGATTTTTCAACTACAGAAGTAAAAGGTTTAGGCCGTGCTGGTTCTTGGAAAGAAGAAACAAAAAAATGGATTAGTTTTGCATCAGAAGCAAAAGAAAAAGGTGGTAGTCCATATTTGTTTGAAATGTTAAATCAAGTACGTTCTAGTCAACCTGTTAATTACAATAGAGAAAATGTTATTAATGTTGAAAGTTTATTGTCTAAAGATAATGAAGGTAATTATAAACCAGAAATATTAGAACTTATACAACGTGGTTGGACAGAAGAAGATGCAGAAAAAATATATTATGCAAACACTGGTACTCCAATCAAAATGCCTGATGCTAATGGTGCTATAAATTGGACTTCTATACAAAGACCACAACAAATAGAAGCATTTGCAGGTAGAAAATTTATATACAATCCTGAGTTAGCACAAGAGTATGCAGAAAAAAGACAACCTAATTTAAATGAAACATTAGGTATACAAATACCTTATTCACCTGGTAGGTATCAAGCAGCACAGGAATTTGAAGTTGGTTCTAAAGAATATAAACAATTGTCAGGTTGGATTGATGGTTACAACAGAATAGTGCCTGAATTGTTAGGTGGCGGTGCTATTAAATTTTTAAAGAAAGCTAAAAAACTTACAACAAACATTAATAGATTAAATAGATTTGATGATACTGAATTATATAGTCCAATAAAACGTAAAGAAATAATTGACGAATATATTACAACAAATAAAGCTAATCCACTTACAGGTGAAGCTGTAGACAATGTAGACGAATTTATACAAACTTTTGATTACAGTGTTGCTAATAAATCTTTTGTTCCTGAAATATCAGATACATTAAAACAAGTTAGACGTGAAACATCAAAACTTAAAAAAGATTGGGGATTGTTTGGTGGTCGTGCAACAGGTATGTTTGATACTACAACAGAAAAAGTTGTAAATAAATTAACTGATACAGGTAAATTACAAGAATTTGTAGATAACAAAAGTTTATGGGAATTACAACAAAATAGTTGGACTAAAGATTTTCCTGAAAAAGTACAGGTATTAATGACAGAAATTGACAATATACCTGATATGCAAAAATTGTTTACAAAAATATACGGTGACCAAGGTGTAAAGCTTAAAGGTATGAATGATTTCTTTCAGCTTAATGCATTACCAAAAGGCCAATCATCTGTGCTTAGTGGAGCTGTAGAAGCTCTTACAGGTGCATCTGTAACAATTCCGTCACTAGGCAGCCTAGCTGGTAGAACAGCTAATTATGCGTTAAAAGCTGTAGATAGCATAGGTAACTTACCAAGACAATTTAACTCTGGTGGTGTAAAAATGTTAAAACCTAAAATACTTGACGGTAAACGTGTATTAGATAAAGAAGAGTTTTACAGATGGCAAAGAACTGGTGATAATAATTTAGGTAGAAACTTAGGATTTTACTCTGAATTTACACAAGGTATGTCACCACAGTGGCGTAAAATGTTTGGCACACAACCAACACAGTCTTTAAATTATTACAGTAGACAAAAAGCTTATCAAACATTAATTAAGCATTTAACAACAACAGGATATGGTGCATCTAAAGCTGACATTATATTAAAAGATTTTGCAAGTATTAAAAATTGGAATGTTACAAATGCAAATAATTTTGCTAAAAGATTACAAGATGCTGATATGACATTAGTTAGAGAACGTGCAGGTAAAACACGTGCTGATATTTTGGATAGAAGACTTAAAGCATTATTTAAAGATGAAACACAAGTTAAAGGCTATATGGCTGACCCACAAGGTAGAACAATAAAAACAGAATACAGTCCTAGTATTGTAAATCCTGATACAGGTGAAACTATATTTATTACATCTCCTACTTTGTTATCAGAAGCTGCAGACCAAGGAGCGCCTTTAACTAACAACAGGTTAATGAATAGATTAATGGGTAGATATTTTACAGAAATAGAACCATTAATTGATGGACAAAGTTATTTACGTGCTGCAAAAGATAACATGGTTAAATTAATAAAAGAAGATGGTTTTTTTGCAGGACTTAAAATACCTACTAAAAAAATAGAAAACGATATATTTACATCTACATTAGATTTTTGGACTAATAGTTTCTTTAAACCTAAAGCTATTGGTAAACCTGCTTTGACACAAAGAGTTATGTTAGAAGAACAACTGGCATTTTTTGTACATCCTGACTTAACAAGTTTTTTTGACCATCCATTTAAAACAATACAGTGGATATTTTCTTATGGTCAACTACCTAAACGTTCACCAATAAAAGCAATAATGCAAAAAATTATTGATTCTGGTGAAGATATAAACGATATTACTGCAAGTGTTATTTATCATGATGCATTAGGTGCAAACTTTAGTAGACAAGGTTTTAATACTAGATATATAAATCCAAAAGACATTAATTATGTACCTGTATCTGCTGATAATCCAAAAGCATTAGAAGGTTATATATTTCAATATCATAAATTAAGAAATGATAAATTTGCTAAAAAACTTGTAGAACTTGGATGGGGTACAGATGAGTTAGCAAAATGGATGGATAGTCCTGAAGCTGCAAAATATGTAGAAGAATACATAGCTAAATTTGGTAATGATATGGCTTTTTTAAGAAAAAAAGAAGGCCTATTAAGTCACTTAAATCAAATAGAAGCAAACATAAGAATGCGTACTGGTATGTATCTTAAAGAAGGAGTGCATTATGGAATACACGAAACAGGCCCTCTTAAAGGTACATATTATTTTGATAATAGTTTTGATGATTTAGGCGACCAAGCATTGCGTCAAGGTATATTAACAGGCAAAGTAGATACTGTAATTGATGGTAAAAGAATACAATTTGATTTAGCACCAGATAATGACAATCCATTTTTAAGATATACAAAATCACAAATAAACAAAATGAAAGATGGTATGGCTCAAATTGTTGCACAAGATAATTTTGATGCTGGAAAAGTTTTAATTAAAGATATACCAAATCAAAAAGGTTTAGCTGCAGTAGATGAAAAATTAGATACATTTTTAGATTGGACATTCACAATGTTGTTATCTGAACCATTAGCTAGATTACATAGGTCACCAGTATTTAAACAATTTAGATGGTTGTATTTATCTAGTAACTTTGAACAATTTACTAAAAAATTACAAAAAGAATTTATAACTGAAGCTATTGCAGCAAATATACCTAAAGATACTGTAGATAGATTAAAAGGTATATCAGCTATGAAGTCAGGTAAAATTGATAGCTATAACAGTGTTAGCGAAATTGCATCATCATATGCGTTACAAAACATAAAAACATTGTTGTATGATACAAAAACTAGACATAGAATATCTGAAATATCTAGAAACTTGTTACCTTTCCCAGAAGTATTTTTTGAAATGGGTAGAAGATGGTCAAAACTTATAGTAGATAATCCATACTTTATTAGACAAGGTTCTGTTGCATACAAAGGTGCTAAAGCTGCAGGTAATGTTTATGCTTACGAAGGCCAAGGAACTTTTGTCAAAGACCCTGAAACAGATGAAGATATGTTTATTATGCCGTTTAATGGTAAATTAAATAACTTGTTATTTGGTCAAGATAGTAATTTTAAAATGATTGCTAAAGGTTTTGCATCTGGTGTAAACATGATTAGTTCACAAGTATTTCCTTCTACTACACCATTAGCTGCTTATAACACTAAATTATTGTTTGATAAAGTAGGTGTTAGTCAAGAAATAGCTGATGATTTTTTTGGTGCTTTTCCACCACCAGATAACTTTGTAGAAGCACTTGCAGGTGGACCAATACCATTCTTAGATAAAATGAGAGCTAGTTTAGGTGGTACTAAAGGTGGTATAGATTTAGTTAGAGAAGCATTGTCAGAAACATATGTAGACCCAGATAATAACTTTGAACGCTGGGAAATGTCATCAAGAGTAGAACATATGCGTGCTGAATCTACTATTGATGTATGGGATGCTGTTAAAGGTAGTCATGATGAAGAACGATTATTAAATCGTGGTGAATTAGATAAATATATATACGCTATATATCCTGAATGGGATGGTAGACGTGACATGGTAGATTTAGAAGAACTTACTAATGCATATTTAGAAAATAATAATTTACCTATTGATTTGCCTAAAGGTGTATTAACTCCAGCAATATTAGATTTAGCATTAATGCGATATTCTGCACATAAAGGTCGTTGGTTAAACTTATATAGATTTATATCACAATTTGGTTTTGTAACAGGTGCAGTATTTAAATCTGCAGTAAAAGATAAATCTGGTAAATGGTGGATGACTGCTGTACTTGCAGATGAATATCAACAGTTATTAGACGAATATGCAGGCGATAATGTTGCAGCTGCTAATGCTTTTTATGCTAAATATGGATTTGAACATGCATATGTAACTACATCAGCTAGAGAAAGAGATGTTAGAGCTAGAACATTTAATGCTTCTGTTAAAACTTGGAAAGAAAAAAACAAAGATAATCTTGTTAGATTTAAAACAACATATCAATTCTTAAACTTTGATAATCCAGAAATAGAACGTTCATATGCTGATATGATTGCACAAGCTACACTTAATCCAGCAGATTATATGTTATATGCTAACGATACTGCAGCTGGTGTACATTATAAGAAGTTTTCACAAGATATAGATGAAAATCCTAACTTGTCATCTGCAGAAAAAGATATGTACAAAAAAGCATTTAGATTAGCTTTAATGGATATGAAACCAGGATTTTTAAGTGCATATGGACAAACAGATACACCTACATCTGTTGTACGATTTAATGAAATGCGTACACAATGGTTAACAAGTGATTACGCACTAGGTACTGAAGCTGGTAAAGGTTTTGAAGATTTCTATAATAACGCTTGGAAAGAAGCTAATAAAATATCTGTAGAGTTAGGAAACTCAGATACTTGGTGGAGAAACTCTAAAGACCCTGTAGCATTTACTTTAAGAAGTCAGGTAGCATCATATGCATATGCAGTTATTGCAGAATATCCTGATTTTTACCCAATATGGCAAAATGTTATTATTAGATTAATGGCTAGGGATAGAGAATTTATGAAGTATAATACAGCATTAGAAACTAGGAAAAGAGAAGTAGGTACTAAATAATGTCACCAGAAAAACGTGAACGTCTAGAAGCTATAATTGCAGCAAACCTTGGAATAGAAGGTTTTACATTTGCAGATTTTATAGCTAATCCTGGTGATTTTGGTGGTACAGTCAATGACGCTGAATTATTGAAGTTTTATATACAAGAAGACAGAGATGACGATGCATTTACTAATTTATTTAGTAATGTTTCTGGACCAAGTGTAGATTCATCAGTACCTGGAATAGTACAAAATGAAGATGGTTCTTGGACTATTGGTAGTGGATTACAAACTACTGGAAATGTAAGAAAAGTAGTTGTAAAAGATGATGCAGGTAAACCTATTATTGGTGAAGATGGTAACCCTAAAACTATAGATATTGATTTAGAAAAAGGTATATTTCCTGCAGAAAATTTTGTAGAAACTTTTATACAAACACTCAAACAATCTGATATTTCTAAAATACAATCAGCAGCAATAAATATGGGATATATAGACGAAGAAGATTTAGGTAGTGAAGTTAATGGAAATATGGGTATTGTTACAGAAAACTTTATATATCAAGTACTAGATTATGCAAATCAAGAATATCAAGATTGGTACGAAGGTTCTCCTGCACGTACATCATTTGTACAAAATGAAGAACAAGCTAGAAATGAAGGTGCTATTGCATACGAAATTAATAAATTCTTTGGTGGTTTAGATTACAGAAGTAATCAATTAAACAAAGAACAAATATTAAGTCGTGAAATATTTTCTAATGCTATGGATGCATTTCTTACAGTTAGAAAATCAGAAAGCGATGCAGCAGATTATAAAATGGATAAAGCTAAAGCTGCTGAAATTAGAGCTAAAAATATTAAACCAAATCAATTAGATTTAGAAGAACAACTAGATGAATATTGGACTGCTATAACTGGTGATAAATTAAGTGATAGTCGTAAAGAAGAATTAGCTTTAGGTGTCATGCGTAAATGGACACCATATGTAGATGCGTTAATTGCACAGGATAAAAGTCTACGTGCAGGTGAAGTAATGAATTATTTTACTGGGCCTACAATATCTACTATGCCAGAAGAAATGACACGTGATGGTCAATATGTTATGTTTGAAGATATAAAACCTGAGTTTAAGGTTGAAGACCCTAGACAAAAAGCTTTTGATGAATTAGAACAACAGGCTGAAAGTCAGTCTGAATTATCTAATACAGCTAAAACAATAGCTGATACTCAGGCAGAGTATTTAAAATGGATGATGGGTAGAAAATAATGGAAGATAATAAAGATATAAAACCAACTCCTGAACAAATAAAAAATTATTATGAAAAAGGTATAGAAGATGGTTTAACTCGTGAACAAATAGCTGATTTATATTTTGAGGACCAAGTTCAAGCTTATAATGATGTTATGGGTGATTATGACGGTCCAGCATATGATGCTCAAACAATGGATAGAGATATACCAAATGAAATTGATGAACAATATGCAGAATCTTTAAACAATAAACCTATTACTGATGGCAATATAGCTGATATGGATGATATTGATAGGCCTATTATTGAAGAAATAGAAACAAAAAATAATTTGCCTAAAGGTAGTATATCTAAATTAGGTGCAGTTCTTGACCCTATATCAGAAGGTTTAGAATTAGGCCTTAGAGCTATAGGTTTAGGTTCAATTGCTACTTGGTGGGTAAAAGCAGAAGCTGCTAACTTTTTAGCTGGTATTATTAGAGCAGGTGGTGCAGCACAAGCACAAGCTGGATTAGCACAATCTAAAATATTAATGGGTGATGCTTCTGGTGCAGAAAATATAGAAGAAAAAATGATGGAAAGTGCTAAACAAAATTTTGCTAGTCAAATGAAGTTTTCTCCTAGTATGTGGTTAGAAAATAAATATGCAGAAAGTGATTTAGGTAAAGGTAAAACACCTACACAACAAGGTTATGAAGCTATTAAAAATGCATTAAGGTTAGATAAATAATGGCATACAAAGTTAATTACGGCCCATCAGGTACAACTTTAATACAAGTAGGTACAAAGTTTTATTTAGTATATGAATCAGAAGGTAAAAAACTTTATTGGGAAGTTAACAAAAATGAATTAAAAAATATAGTAGATGCTAAAAATGTATCGTTTGATGAAAACGGTATTATATCTACTGATATAGAAGGTTTTCAGTATATAACACCTGGTACTTGGAGTGGTTTACAAGAAAGGGGAGAGGTGTGGTATGCAGGTTTATTAACAGAAATACAGGATAATGAGTTTGAAATAGACAATGCTGTAACTGCTATTAAACGTGCAAATCAAGAATTACCTTGGTCTAATGACGAAGATTACTTAAATTTAATTACAGAATATTTAATTGAAGATAAAGAAAATTGGACAACTAATTTAGATTTAGACCCAGAAGGTAGGTTTGAAGCTGTATTAGCTAAATATGATTTTGATAAAAATATGTATAACAGACTAATGACTTACAAAAATAATGAAATTGGTAGGTTAAAATTAGTAGAAGATTCAGTAACTAAAGTAAAAGATACATTACGTACTTTAGAAGCTAATTTAGATGAAGATACTATTGATTGGGTAGCTAATAAATATGCTAGTGCAAGTTGGTCTGATACTAAATTATTAACACAATTAACAGCTGCTACACAAAGATATTCTATACATGAAGTAGATGATGAATTTAAAAAAATATTAGAAGAAGGTGTAACTACATTTTCTAACAAAGGTGTAGAAGAAATGACTAAGATTATTGAAACTTATTTGCCTAAAGAATTACAACAACCATATCTTGATGATATACAAAATTTAGCTGGTAAATATTTATCTGATGCTACATTTGCAGAAACATTTACAGAACAATTAAAAGATGAACGTTTTGCTTTTAATCCTAATTGGGATAGAGAAATACCTTGGGCAAATATTAAAAAGAATGCTATGACGTTAGTTGCAAGTGTTTGGGGTGTAACACCTGATGAAACAGATACTACATTAGTACAAATTATGGGTATTAATGATACATCTAAACAGTTAGAAATAGCACGTAGAGAAGGTATTGATAGAGGTTATGCTAAACCTACTAATGATTTGTATGGTGCTATGTCAAAGTCATTTGGTACTGGTGTTGTCAAGTCATTAGATTACGAGTTAAATAAAGGCGGATAATGGTAGATTTAATTAAAGTTTATAGAAAAGATTTAGAAGGTTTCTACGAAGTAACTGAAGACCGTGCTAAAGAATTAGAAGCTGTAGGTTACAGCCGTGACCCACAAGTATCAGTACCTACTACATCAGCTCCACAATATGGTAGAGATGAAGGATTACAAACAGCTAAATCTTTATATAGTTTTTTTAATCAAGATTTATTAAATGAATATGCTGATGCTTGGGTTAGAACAGGTGATGCTACAAGGTCTATAGGCATACTTAGACAAACAGCAACTTGGGAAAAAGAATTTGGTTATTTAAAACGTGATGATGGTTCATTAATTATGTCTGAGTTAGATGCAGTTTCTAACATTGCTTCATATAAAAATACATTATTTGAATATGATATTAAAGATACAACATTATTTGAACAAAAATTTAAAGATTTAATTGCTACAGAAGTATCGCCATTAGAATTTCAACAAAGAATTGATTTAGTTTACAACCAAGTTGTTGATGAAATACCACAAGTAAAAGAATTATTTGCTAGAGAATATGGTATTGAAGCATCTGATGAAGCAATATTTGGTGCATTAATTAATGATGATGTAGAACAAGGTGTACTTGCTAATCAAATTACTACATTACAAATAGAAGCTGAAGCTAGAGCAGCTGGTTTCCAAACAACTTTTGCTAGGTTTGAAGACCTTAGAAGACAAGGTTTAACAAGAGAAAGAGCTAGAAGTTTGTATAGGGGTGCTGCAGATATTATGCAAGCTGCTAGAACTGTTGGTAGAGATTTAGATATAGAAACACTAGAACAAGCTAGTTTAGGCCAAGTAGAAGCACAGAAACGTTTACAACGTACACAAGCTGACATTATTGCTCAACAAGGTACGACATTAGGAGCAGCTAAAAAAGGTGACGAAGTACTTGGACTTATTTCAGATTAGTATATAATATACATATGCGTTGCGTGGTCCGCTAAAATAGACCTGCAATCAGCTTTCGAAGCCTACGTTGAAAGCTCGTATTAAAAATCGTAGAGTAATGGACTTATAGCTTGTAGCTACCAGAGTAATAAGTCAAGTGTTTAAGGTAGCACCACGGCAAGATGCCTATGGTCTTGTCTGATAGGTTAACACATAGTGGAGGTACTAATGGAAGAATTTGATGCACCAGATAATGGTGTAAAACAAATGAGAGAAACTATTGATAGAAAAGATGAAACTATCAAAAAACTAGAAGCAGAGTTAGCTTCTTTCAAAGATAAAGAAATTAATAATGTTTTTGGAAAGCTAGGTTTATCTACTGACAAAGGTTTCGGTAAGGCGTTAAAACAAGTGTATGATGGCCCTGTAGATGCAGAGTCTATCGCACAGTTTGCTAAAGACGAGTATGGTTTTGAACCTACAGGACAGGTAGAGGAAATAACACAACCTTCACCTGAACCAGTGGTACAAGATGATGCTAGAGCTAGAGTGGCTGCACTTGATGCAAATTCTAAATCAGACGTACCAGCAGACTTGAACGAACAATTAGCTGCTGTTATTAAGAATGGTTCTGTAAAGGACAGTCTTAGAGCAAAGCTTAATTTGATTGAACAAGAAAAAAATAAGTAAAAGAATTTAATACGACAACTTACGGAGGTTTATTATGGCAAGCATAAGCTTGACAGGTAATACAATTTATTCCCAGAACATTAATAACTTTTCTGGGGAATTATTCCGTGTAGGTGGTCAAAGAACACCATTTCTTTCTGCTACAGGAGGATTAAACGGAGGTAAGGTTTTACAATCTACTTTCTGGCAAATCCAAGCATCTGACTCACATACAGTTAGTTCTGAGCCAACTAAAGCTCAGGAAGGTGCTGCTCCTACAGAATATCTTGGAAGAGATAGAGTAGCTTATACAAACGTTACTCAAATTTTCCATAAAGGTGTAAAGATGACCTACACAGCTATGGCAACATATCAACATCAAAATCCATTTACATTGTCTGCAGCTGCATTCAATGGTTCAGATGGAGATGGTACTACTACAGCAGGAGCAGAATTAGCACTTGCAAATAGTAATCCAATTGTTGATGAATTTGCAGAGCAAATGTCTTTAGCTCTTGAAAAAGTAGCTAGAGAAGTAGAATGGTTTGCATTCAATGGTACATTCTCAGATGGAGCTAACGCTACACCTGGTGCAGGTACTAGAGAAATGCGTGGTCTTTCAGAATACATTGCATTAAATGCTAACGCAGATAATGACACAGCTCCAACATTCGTTGGTGGTAACGTTTATTATAACGATACAGCAGGTGACGGTTCTGGAACTGACCAAGTACTTTCTTGGGATGCTATTGCTAACGCTCTTAAAAGATTATATGATGCACATGCTCCAATGCAACAACCAGTACTTTGCGTAAGTCCTAAGCAATTGCTTGACTTAAACAAAGAACTATTAGCTGGTTCAGTTGGAATTACAGGTGCAATTCTACCTAGAGATAGAAGCATCGCTGGTATTGATATTGACACAATTGTTACACCATTTGGTTCAATTGGTCTTATGGTTATTGACCCTAATATCATTCCTGCAAACACATCATTCATCTTAGACTTTGCTTTCGTACAGCCAGTCTTTACAAATATCCCTGGATACGGAACAGTATTCGTAAGAGATATTGACCAAGATGATAGTGCAAAAGTTGCAAAAGCTATCTATATGGAAATGGGATACGACTTCGGTCCTCCTTCATACCATATTAAGATAACTGACGTAGCTTAATTTAATTTGAAGATTAGGGTGGGAATCCACCTCCTGCCCTTTTCTTCTGCTATAGTAAGGACATTATGCAAATATCAAAAAAAGTTTTAATAGACGTATCAGAAGACGCTAGTAACTCTACAGGAGTTCAAACAGACGGTTTATTACTATCTGGTATAGTATTTCCAGCTACAATGACAGGTGCAAATGTTACATTTGACTTTGCTTTTGATGGAAGTACTTGGGTAGATGTAGTAGAAACTGATGGTACTGAAGTAACTTATACAGTATCTGCAGGTAATGTAACAAGAGTAGACCCTTCAGGTTGGGCTTTTGCTACAGGCGGATTTGTAAGAGTAACATCAGACGGAACAGAAGCTGCTGATAGAGAAATACAATTAATATTTAAGTCTAGTTAGGAGTACTGATGAGTACAACAATAGGCGACCTAGTAGATAGGGTATATAGAGAGTATTTAGAACCACCTGAAAGCGTTGAATCATATTCATATTTAACTGGTGGTATTGATGCGTCAACAACAACAGTTGGTTATGCCAATGATATGTTTAGTGTTGAAGAAGAAGATGCTTTAGATGCTGGATGTATTGTAGAAGTAGGACAAGAATTAATGTTTTCTACTGCTCTTAATACAGTTACTAATGAAATAACTGTAACTAGAGGTGCTAGAGGTACAACAGCTGCAGCACATAGTGCTGGTGATTTAATTAAAATAAGACCAGAATTTCCTCGTAAAAATGTATTTGATGCTGTATGTGACCAAATAGAAAATTTATATCCAACATTATTTGCAGTAGAAACAAAAACAATAACATCTGGAATTGGTTACCGTGTAATAGGTACTTATGGTTCAGATGTAGATAATAATAATTATTTAGTTGCACCAATTAAAGCTATATCACAATATACAGATTTTAGTTCAGGTACTGATGAAACAGGCCTTAAATTTATTGGTGTAGCTGTAGAAATGATTGATTTACCTAATCCATTTACATGGACAGATGAAGATGGAACAGAACGTACTAAAACTTATACAACTGGACCACAAGTAGTTCATGCATTACAATTTCAAGGTATTTCATCTGGATATGAATGTTATGTTACTTTTAAAAAGAAATTTATTTCACCTGTTGCAGAAACAGATACTTTAGTTAGTGTAGGTTTAGAAACAGAATATGAACCAATTGTCATGGCAGGTGTAGCCGCACAAATGGTTGCTGGTAAAGATATTGCAAAACTTGATGCTAAATATATAACTGAACAAATGTCCATAACTAACGCACCTATAGGCAGTTCTAACAGTCTTAGAAATAGTTTATTACAATATCAACAACTTTTAATACAACAAGCTCGTAAAAATCTTAGAGCTAAATATCCAGAACCAGTAACACTTAATAGTATAAATTATCCAACCTAATGGCTAGAGTAGCTAATACAAATAGTATTAAAAATCCTAAAAGATATGGATATAATTTACAATTAGATAATATTTATCTACGTACAGCTGTAGGTCCTGGTAGAGAAATGACAATACAATCATCTGATGTACAAGCAGGCCAGCAAGTTAACGTTAAACAAAATCCTGAAGATTTTACTTCTAACTTAGGTCGTATATATTCAAGAAACAATTTTTCTGCAGGTCAAGGATTAGATACTGCACATAGAGCAGATGGTAAACCAGATGATGTAAATAGATTTTGGGATAGCAAAGGTATTGATGTATTTCATGGAGATGATGAAACTTCTTATCATATACATTTGTTATACACAACAGCTGCAGAAAGTTTATCTTTTAGTAACAACAATAATTATATGACACAAACTACTAACGGTAATATATACGTTACTGATGGTACAACTGTACACGAGTATGATACTACTGCAGGAACTTGGAGTGCTATATTAGCTGCAACTAATGGTGCAACATATAACTTTACAGGTGCTGCTGCATTTGGAAATACAGTATATTTTACTACTGCTGATGCTACTAATTCTAACTCAGAGTTAATACATTATGAACCAGATGGACACGGTTGGGATACACATAACACATCTTTTAATACAACAGGTGGATTAACAGGTGTATGGTTTGTTAAAAATACTTTGTTTGTTACTGGTAATGATGGTACTGCAGAGTATGTATGGGAAGGAGATGCGTTTGCAGATAGCTGGTCATCATCTTTTGCAGTAGGTGATGCAATAATAGAAGTAGAACCTACACACGAAATAACAGGAATTGTTGATGGTGGTGCTGTAGTTTTAGCTGGTAGTACAGATGGTAATGTATATTCTTTTAAATTATCTAGTGGAGTATTTGTAAATCAAGGTCAAACAAAAATACCTTTTGAAGAAATACATTCTATTGCAGCTGCAGAAGGAATTATATTTTTTGGTACTAAAGAAAATACAAGACCTAGAGGTAGATTATATAGAGCAGACCTTGTTAATGCAGATGATTTATATGTACTAGCTAATAGACAATTAATAAAAGAATGGGTTACAGATAGCGTAGATACAACACCACATGCTATGTTTGTAAGTCGTGATAGTGTATTTATGGGTGTTAAAGAAGGAACTAATCAAGTAAATTTGTGGCAATATTATTTACCAACAGGTGGTCTTGCTAGACATTTACAAACAGCTGGTAATAGTTATGTATCAGGAATTACACAATCTAATGGTAAATTTGTAATAGTAGTTGAAGGTTCTGATATATATAAAGAAACATCTACATATGAATCTGAAGGTTATTTAGTTACATCTGCTGCAGATTTTTTTACAGCAGAAAGTAAACAATTTGTAGGTGCAGAACTGTCAACAAACAATTTACCTGCTAATACACAAGTAGATTTATTATATTCAACTAAGTTTGAAGATTTAGATAATCCTGAAGCTGCAACATTTACTACAGCTATAGAGCAAATATCTGGTATTGGTGATGTTGAAAAACAAATAGCAGAAGTGTCAAGATATATTATTGGTAAAGTCGTACTTAAAAGTACAAATGGTGTGTCAACTCCTAAAGTTAAATCTGTACAGTTTCGTGCATTAGCAAGACCAGAACTTGTAGTTGCAAGAATACCTATTAATATATCTGATAGAGTAGAAAGACCTGGTAGAAAACCTATAAAAATCAAAGGTTTAGGAGATGCTTTGTATAAAGCATTAAGAGATAAAGAAGGTACATCTGTAACATTAGAGTTATTTCAACCTACTGAAATTATACGTGGTGTTGTGGAGCAAATAAGTTATCCAATACAATCTAATGAAGTTGTTGGAAGTGATACGCATTATGCTATCATTACAGTGCGTGGAACTAGACAACCATCGCTAGAAGATGTAACATCTGTAAACACAGTAGGTATTGCAGCTTATGGTATTATGAGA
>Ga0222719_10000545_pt1 | contig 37142 bp, 37 predicted proteins | sample C33_34DmetaG_FD_165039 | JGI IMG/M metagenome (GOLD analysis project Ga0222719, IMG submission 165039) | Estuarine water microbial communities from San Francisco Bay, California, United States - C33_34D | ecosystem: Environmental > Aquatic > Marine > Unclassified | place: USA: California... | reverse complement strand
TAGATGAATTAGTAAAAGAGTTAGAAAGAAAATGTGAATTAATGATGCAGTGCCTAGAAATAGAGTTTGGATCTATAGCTGAGTTTACCAAGCCTGTGGGAGGAATATTTATTTGGATAACTTTTCCAGATATTATTAATACTGATCAGTTATTTAAAGTCGCTTCTGAAAAAAGTATAGTTCTTAACCCTGGTTCTGAGTGGGTGAGTAAACCAGAAAATGGTATGAATAAAATAAGATTATGTTTTGCTAATCCTACTGATAAAGTAATTAAAGACGGTATAAAAAACCTAGCTCAGATATGTTTTAATGAATTTGGTATTCCTATTACTAGAGCAAATTTAAAAAGATAATTAATGATTTTGTTCTTTAACTTTTAAAAATTTTATTTCAGGCCACTCTTCAATAGTATGTTCTAGATGCCAATTATTTCTTGCTAAAAAAACTGGGTTTTCTTTATGATCATCGCATGTTGCATCAGTATTTTTTTTAAGAAAATTATTAAGAGTATTCAGATCATCACATACAACCCATCGGGCAGTTATTAAATTACTATTTTCAAATATAACAGGTACTTCATATTCTGTTCGTATTCGATCAGCTAAAACTTCAAATTGTAATTGTCCAATTACTCCTACTATCCAGTCACCGCCTAAATGTCTTTTAAACGTAGATACTGCTCCTTCTTCTGCAAGTTGTTGCAGTGCTTTACCTAAATGTTTTGTTAGCATTGGGTCTTCTGGCCTTACTTTTTGAAGAAATTCTGGTGCAAAGCTAGGTAAGCCTGTAAAATTTAAATTTTCTCCTTCTGTGATCGAGTCTCCAATATGCAAATTTCCATGATTAGGAAGGCCTATAATGTCTCCAGCAAAAGCTTCTTCAGCTAATTCTCTATCCTGAGCTAAAAAAAGTATAGCATTATGCAAAGTAATATTTTTATCAGTTCGAATTTGTTTTAGTTTCATGCCTCTTTTAAAGTGTCCCGAACATAATCGCATGAAGGCGATTCTATCTCTATGCTTTGGGTCCATATTCGCTTGTATTTTAAATATAAATCCCGACACTTTATTTTCATCTGGTATCACATCTCTTTCGACCGAAGGTTGAATTCTGGGAGAGGGGGTTATATCTGATAGTCCATTCAATAATTCTTGTACCCCAAATGTATTTATAGCACTTCCAAAATAAATAGGAGTTAAGTTGCCTTCTAAATATGCATTTTTATCAAAAGGTTTGCATAATCCTCTCACCATTTCTATTTGTTCTCGTAGTTCTTTCAGTGCTTCTAAAGGAATTTTTTTTTCTAAATCGGGGTCATCCAAACCTTTTAGAGTATCTATGATTTCAGGCTTTTTGTTTTTATCTGTTTTATTAATTAAAATTAGCTGATCTTTAATAATGTCATAACAACCTAGAAATCTATTACCCATTCCTATAGGCCAACTTACCGGACATACATCTATTTGAAGAGTTTGCTCAATTTCATCAATTAAATCAAAAGGGTCTTTTGATTCTCTATCCATTTTATTAATAAAAGTGGCAATTGGCATATCTCTTAACCTACATACTTCAAATAACTTTTTAGTTTGAGTTTCAATTCCTTGTGCTCCATCTAAAACCATGACAGCCGAGTCAACAGCAGTCAAAACTCTATAGGTGTCTTCTGAAAAATCTTGGTGACCAGGAGTATCTAATAAATTAAATATTTTTTCTTTATATGTAAATGTCATAACTGAAGAAGAAACAGAAATACCACGCTCTCTTTCAACTTTCATCCAATCAGAAGTAGCTCTTCTTTGGTTACCTCTGGCTTTTACTGCACCAGCAAGTTGAATAGCACCGCCAAAAAGCAATAATTTTTCTGTTAAAGTTGTTTTGCCTGCATCTGGATGTGCAATTATAGCAAAAGTTCTTCTTTTGTTAATATTTTCTTTTAACTGATTCATGAGCAATATTTCTTATATTAAATTTGTTACGTCAAGTTAAAATAGATAGTATGTAAATTACTTTGAATAATAATTTATTTTTTTAAGGTGATACATGGTAATAGAAAGATGGCATAATTTTGTAAAAACAAAAGATACAAGTATACTAGAGAGCTTAATATCAGAAAATGCAATTTTTTATTCCCCAGTAGTTCATACACCTCAAAAAGGAAGTGCAATTACTAAAATTTATCTAAAAGCAGCTTCTGAAGTTCTTTTTAATGGTTCTTTTAAATATATAAACGAAATTACCCAAGAAAATAAGGCAATATGTGAATTTGAATGTACATTAGATGATATTTACATTAATGGTATAGATATTATTTCTTGGCAAAATAATAAAATAACAAATTTTAAGGTAATGATAAGACCTTTAAAAGGAATTCTATTATTAAAAGAAAAAATGGCAAATATACTTTTGAAAAATTAATCTAAGTGTTTTTATACAATTTAAGTATAGAAGATGTTTCTTTTATCAAAAGTTCTACTAATTTTTTTGAAGTAACATTTCTATTCATAGGTGCGGATTGACCTGCCCAAAGAGATAAAAAATCATTTTTACCTTGTTTAGCAGCAGCATGTGCAAGAGGTTTTACAACGGAACCAACTGTTGGAAAATCTGGTATTATATCTTTTTTGTTTTCCATATCATTTAATAAACGATTGACTATTCCCCTGGCAGGACGGCCTGTAAAAGCCTTAGTAATTCTTGTTTCTTTTTCAGATGACTCACTTAAAGCTTTTTTCCATAAAGGATGAACAGTTGCTTCAGGGCAAGACAAAAAAGCGGTTCCTAATTGTACACCTTTTGCTCCTAACATTAATGCAGCAGCTATTCCTCTTCCATTAGTTATTCCTCCCGCTGCAATTATAGGAACAGATGTGGCATCAACAATTTGAGGTAACAATGAAAATAATCCTATTTCTCCTTCGTTATATGAGGACGCAAAAGTTCCTCTATGTCCTCCAGCTTCAAATCCTTGTGCAATGATTGCATCAACTCCAGAATCCTCTAATATTTTTGCTTCCTTAACTGTAGTAGCTGTGCTGATAATAAGTATCTTCTGTTGTTTAATAGATTTAATATAATTTGAATTTGGCAGTCCAAAATGAAAACTAACAACTTTAGGATTCATTTTTAATAGAAGTTCAAGATGTTCACTATTAAATGGTTCAGTTGTATTTATTAAATTTGGAATTATAGGTATATTGTACTCACTAAAATATTTTTGCATTTCGTTCATATATTTTTTGGCTTGGATATCATTTTTTTTAGGGTTTTTATGAGTAAAAAAATTCAAATTAATACTATGATTAGTCTTCCTTAATAAGCTTTTATAATCTGATAATATATCTTCAAATTTATAATAACTTAATCCAAGTGAGCCTAATCCTCCTGCGTTAGATACAGCTGCTGCTAATTCTATGCTAGCTGCACTAGCCATAGGAGCTTGTATAATAGGGTATTTTATATTTAAACTTTTGGTTAAAGTATTTTTAAACCATGTCATTTAAGTTCCAGTAAATTGAGGTTTTCTTTTCTCTACGAATGCTTTTATACCTTCTTTATGATCATTTGATTTAGAAGCTTTAATTAATTCTGCAGCTTCCTGATTTAATGATTGTTCTAGATTAAAATGGTAAGAACTATGAATATTATTTTTTATTGCCTTTAGTGCTATTGGAGAAAAGTTACTTAATATATTGGCATAATCTAAACAAGATTTTAGCAAATTTTTTTCTTTTATAACTTTATCAAATAAACCTATATTAACAGCCTCTTTTGATAATATTTTAGAGTTGCTAAACATCATCTCTTTGCATTTAGAAACACCTACTATTCTTGGTAATAACCAGGACATGCCATAATCACCTGTTAATGCAATTTTAATATAACCGGCAACTGCAAAAGCATTTTCATTAGCAAATCTAAAGTCACATGCTAAAGCTATTGATAATCCAGCTCCAGCTGCAGCTCCAGGAAGTAAAGCAATAGTAGGTTTAGAAAAATTATATAAATTATGCGTTAAAGTCATTTGTTTTTTTTGTAGATTTTTAATCACCTCTTTCTCTGATTTATTTTTACTCCATCCCCCTTTTGTTGATGAATCAGAATTCATAGATTTAACATCTCCTCCAGCACAAAAAGCATCGCCAGCTCCCGTAATTATAAGTACATTTACTCTCTTATCTTTATCAAAATTTGCGATTTGTGTCCTTAAAGCAGGTGTTAATTCATCAGATAAAGCATTTTTTGCTTCTGGCCTATTTAATGTAATAATTCCTATATTTCCATGTATATGGGATAATAATTGCCTTGTCCCAGTCTCTAATTCTATAATATTTTTCATAATATAATATAACCTTTTAAAGTAATAAGGATATTTATGATCATGCTTTATGATATATTATGCAAGAATAAATTTAAATTATATTTTTTTATGATATAGTTGTATCTACTTATTATATGATTTTTAATATTGGAGTTAAAGCATGTTCGATAATTTACAAATTAATATTCCGGGTGGATTAGATTTTGAAATTCCTAAAATGGTCAAAGTAAAACAAAACTTTGAAGACCATAAAATAGAAGATGTAGCTTTAGCTGTTAAAAATGAAATTTTAAGGCCTCAGATTGCTAAAACTATAAAATCTGGTGCCTCTATAGCTATTGGAGTTGGAAGTCGAGGAGTGGCAAATATAGATATAGCTGTAAAATCATTAGTAGCTTCTCTTAAAGAATTAGGAGCGATTCCATTTATATTTCCTGCTATGGGAAGCCACGGCGGAGGAACAGTAGAAAATCAAACTGCTCTTTTGGCTGGATACGGTGTAACTGAAGAGAAAGTTGGCGCAGAAGTAAGAGCGACTATGGAAACAATAGTGCCTGTTACTTTACAGGACGGTACAAAAGTTCATATGGATAAATTTGCATATGAAGCTGATGGCGTTATTCTGATTAATAGAATTAAGCCTCATACTAATTTTAGAGGATCAATAGAAAGTGGAATAGTTAAAATGATGACTATTGGTATGGGTAAAATTAATGGTGCAAGCGAGCTTCATGGTTCTTACCCAATGAGTGATTTTGGAACAGCATTACCTAATGCAGCAAAACATTTATTAGAAAAAATTAATTTTCTATTTGGTGTTGGACTGGTCGAAGATGCATATGATCATACTGCTATTGTAGAAGCAATTCCATCTGATCAATTATTTGATAAAGAAGCAAATTTACAATCTATGGCAAAAAAATTAATGGGAAAAATATGTTTTGATCAAATTGATGTTTTAGTTATAGATGAAATTGGAAAAGAAATAAGCGGAGGAGGATGCGACCCTAATATTACTGGTAATAAAAATGAACCAGGTTTTGAAAAGCCTGATGTGTCTAAAATAGTTTTATTAGATTTAACAGATAAAACAAAGGGAAATGCAACTGGTTTTGCAGCAGCAGATGTAATTACAAAAAAATTATTTGATAAAATTGACTTTCCAACAACATATGCAAATGTAGTTGCAAGCTCAAAATTAGAGGGAGGAAAAATTCCTATCCCCATGAAAGATGGAGATCAAGCAGTAAGGTTAGCTCTTAAAACATTAAATGGTATTGACCCAATAAATGCAAGAATTGTTAGAATTAAAAATACTCTAAAACTTGCTGAAATTTATGTGTCGGAGCCTATGCAAAAAGATGTAGATAAAAATTCTATGTTAGAGGCTATATCTGCTCCTTCTTTAATGTCATTTAACTCATCCCAGTTTTAAATATATAGAAACTATAATGAGTAGGGAGCAATTTAAATTTTTTCATTCATTTAGAATTCGTTACTCTGAAGTAGATGCTCAGGGAATAGTATTTAACGCACACTACTTAACTTTTTTTGACACGGCAATGACAGAATACCTGCGTCATATAAATTACGACTATGTAAATGAAGTTAAAGATAAAAATGAGGATTTCCATACCGTCAAAACTTTAGTAGAGTATAAATCACCTATATATTTTGATCAGATTATTGATGTTTGTCTTAAAGTAAAAAAAATTGGCAATTCTAGTTTAACATTTTATATAGAGATTCATCCAAGTAAAGAGGATAATTGTTTAGCTTCAGGGGAGGTTGTTTGGGTGAATTCAGATCAAAATACTCATAAATCTGCTCCTTTATCTAATAATATAAAAGATAAAATAAATACATTGGATAAATTATTTTAAGCTTTAAAATTTTTTATAGTTTCTCTGGCAATTATTAATTGTTGAATTTGACTTGTACCTTCATAAATTCTGAATAATCTTGCGTCACGATATAGTCTCTCAACTGGATATTCAGTCATGTATCCCGCACCTCCATGTATTTGAACAGCTCTATCAGCTATTTTTCCTAAAATTTCTGAACAAAATAATTTTGCACATGAAGATTCAAGTGTGACATTTTTTTCTTTATCTCTCATTTTTGCAGTATTGATTATTAAGCCTTTTGCCGCTAATATTTCTGCTTTACTGTCAGCTATCATAGCTTGAACTAATTGAAAATTTGATATTTCTTCACCAAATTGTTTTCTAGAAGTAGCAAATTTTAAAGCTTCGTCTAGTAACCTTTCAGATAACCCAACACATATTCCAGAGATATGAAGTCTTCCTTTATCAAGGACTTTCATTGCTGTAGTAAAGCCAATTCCTTCTCTTCCTCCTAAGAGTGCGTCTTTTCTTACAAAGCAATTATCAAATATTATATCTGATGTTAATGCACCTCTTTGCCCCATTTTACTATCTGGTTTTCCTATTGTTATACCAGGTAAGTCTGATTCTACTAAAAAGCAAGAAATTGATGAAGATGATTTTTCATCTTTAGTTTTAGCCATAACTGAAAAAATACCGGCAATAGGCGCATTAGTTATATATCTTTTAGTGCCATTAATTATATATCCTTCTCCATTTTTTTTAGCCGTAGTCTTTATTGACATAGCATCAGAACCTGAATCTGGTTCTGTTAATGCAAATGATCCTATTATTTCCCCTGAAGCAAATTTTGGAAGATATTTAGTTTTTTGCTCATCAGTCCCTGACATTACAATAGTTTGTGAACCTATACCTATATTGGTTCCGGCTATTGACCTAAATGCAGGAGAAGCTTTACCTAATTCGAATGTTAATTTTACTTCTTGTTCCATAGAAAGATTTGAACCGCCATATTTTGTTGGAATAGAAATACCAAATAATCCAATATGCTTCATTTCTGAAATTATATCTATTGGAATACTATTAGTTTCTTCAACTTCAGATTCTCTAGGAATAAGTTTTTGATTTACAAATTTTTTAATAGTTTCTAAAAATATAGAAAATGAATTTTCATCTAGTGCCATAATTTTCTCCTTGCTTAAATAGAATCTAATAATTTAAAAACTTCATCATTAGATGTATATTTTAATCTAGGAGATTCCTTTTTAGCATTATTTATTTCTGATTGATTAATTATAAACCAGTTTTCTTTAGAAATATATCTTATATTTCTTTCATTAAGAATATTTTTTAATCCTTGTCTTCCTGAACTATTTTTTGTTTTTATCTCTTTCTCAATTAGCTTTGCTACATTGGAACCGTCATGTTTATTGGTACCAATCACTCCAGTGGGTCCTCTAGATACCCAACCGGTTGCATATAATCTATCTTTTATTTTGTTATTATTATGAATTAGTTTTCCTGAAGCATCTGATTTTAACCCTTGTATTAATTCTCCTTGGTATCCAATAGCGCTTATAACTAATCCTGCATTAATTTTAATAGAATTATTTATTATGTTAAGATTATCTCTAAATTCAACACCGCTTAACTTATTTTCTCCAATAAGTTTAGTAGGACTTAAATAAAAATTAAATTCTACAGTTTTAGATTTATTTGAATTACTAGGTTTTTTTTCATCAAAAGATGTTAATATTTTATATTGTTTAGGAAGGTCATCATTCAATAAGTTTTCGTCTATATTATTTATAGTCCCTTTAGATAGTATAGAGTCACAATCTATTAATTCTCCCATTTCTCTTATTTCAACTGTGGTAAACTTAGAGTCTAAGGGTCCGCGTCTTCCTATTATATGAACATTTTTTATATGAGAATTTTTTAATGTATTAAGTGCATAATACGATATATCAGTATTTTCTAACTCCTCTATTGTTCTGACTAGAATTCTTGCGCAATCAATAGCTACATTTCCATTACCAATTATGACAGCTGTTTCAGTATCTAAGTTTGGATTTAGATTTCTAAATTCTGGGTGACCATTATACCAATTTACAAACTCTGTTGCACCAAAATATCCAGATTTATTCATTTCATTAATACCTAAATCTCTGTCTTTTGCCATTCCAGTAGCAATAACTACTGCATCATAAATTTCCATAATTTCGTCAATTGTAGGATTTTTGTTTACTTCAATACCACCAAAAAACTCTATATTATGATTATTTAATACTCTATCAAAAACCCTAGAAACATTTTTAGTACTTTGATGATCAGGAGCAACTCCATATCGTATTAAACCAAAAGGGCTAAATAATTTTTCTATTATATCTATTTCATAATCTATATTTTGTTTGATAAGAGATTGAGCCGTATAAAATGCTGATGGGCCAGAACCAATTATTGCAATTTTTAAATTCATATAATACTCTTGATTTTTTATATATAGATTATATTCATAGTTAATAATTACAAAAGATTTTTTTATTTTTTTAAAGGGGTTGAAATTATGCAAGGATTAATATCAGATAGACCATTATTAATTTCTTCATTATTAGAGCATGCAGCTAAATATCATGGTAGTACAGAAATAATTAGTGCTGATTCTAAAGATAAAATTACAAGATCTAATTATAATAATGTTAATTTAAGATCAAAAAAGATCGCACAGAGTTTAATTAAATTAGGTGCTCAAGAAGGTGATGCCATAGCAACTATGGCTTGGAGTAACTTAAGGCATTATGAGTTATACTTTGGTATTTCTGGAATAGGTTCGATTTGTCACACAATTAACCCAAGATTATTTCCAGAACAATTAGTTTTTATAATTAATGATGCAAAAGATAAATTTTTGTTTATAGATCCTGATTTTATTCCTTTGATAGAAAAACTTATGGACAAAATATCATCTGTACAAAAAATAATAGTGTTATGTGATAAAAATGATATGCCAAACTCAAATATTATAGAAAATTTAATTTGTTATGAAGACTTAATAAGTAATGAGGATGGTAACTTTAATTGGCCTATATTCGATGAAAAAACAGCTTCCTCCTTATGTTATACTTCTGGAACAACTGGTAACCCAAAAGGAGTTTTATACGCCCATAGATCTACAGTAATTCATGCCTTTGCTGCAGCTGCTCCTGATGCAATGAACTTGTCAGCTAGAGATGTTATTATGCCAATTGCACCTATGTTTCATGCAAATGCATGGGCAATTCCATATGTTACAACAATGGTTGGAGCAAAACTTGTTTTACCTGGAAGACATTTGGATGGAGAAAGTGTTCAAAAACTTATTGAAAATGAGCAAGTTACTTTTACTGCTGCTGTACCTACAATATGGTTAATGCTATTTGAATATTTAGAACAATCAGGTAAAAAATTAGAATCATTAAAAAGTTGTGTAGTAGGAGGATCTGCATGTCCAAGGTTTATGATGGAAAAGTTTTATGAAAAATATGGAGTGGAAGTTTTACATTGTTGGGGCATGACTGAAACATCTCCTATAGGAACAATAAATAGGCCATTAGCAAAGCATCATGGGCAAAGTTTTTCTGAAAGATTAGATATAGCAGTAAAGCAAGGTAGACCAGTTTATGGAGTAGAAATAAAAATTACAGATGAAAATGGTATAACTCTTCCAAATAATGGAAAAGATTTTGGAAATCTCTGGATTAGAGGTCCATGGATATGTTCTGGTTATCTTAATATAGAAAATAGCGAAACACATGGTAAAGATGATTGGTTTATGACAGGAGATGTAGCTACCATTGATAAAGATGGATATATGCAAATTACAGATAGAACTAAAGATGTAATTAAATCAGGAGGAGAATGGATTAGTTCTATAGAAATTGAAAATTTTGCAGTAGGACATCCTTCCGTAATGGAAGCAGGAGTTATTGGAGTCATTCACCCTAAATGGGATGAAAGGCCTTTATTAGTAATCGTAAAAAATGAAAACACAGAAGTAAGTAAGGAAGAAATATTAGAGTTTTTAAAAGATAAAATTGCTTCTTGGTGGATGCCTGATGATGTAGTTTTTGTTGATTCATTGCCACATACAGCAACAGGAAAAATTCAAAAATTAGCTCTTAGGGAGCAATTTAAAGATTATAAATTTTAAATTTATGATTTAGCAAATATATTTCCACAATCTTTGGGAGGGGTTGTAGATGAAATTGATCATAAATTTATTAATGTATTTTTTTATAAGTATAAATTGTACATCATTTGCAAATGATGAATTTATTGCATTAAGTGAATTACAATCTTTTGATACAAAAATAGATAAGATAAATAAATTAGAAAATAATAGTAATATTTTTAAAGTTTATGAATCAAATATTTTGAAGGGATACACATTTATTACATCTAGTTTTGCAGATGCATTAGGCTTTTCGTCTGCTGAATTTAAAATATTAATATATTTGTCTGATACTGGTAAAATTATAAATGCAAAATTGCTTTCTCATTCAGAACCTTTATTTCTATATGATAAGGGAGAAGTAAGGTATGAAGGTAAGGGTATTGATGAAAGTATATTATATAAATTTATATTAAAGTATAATAATAAAAATATTTCAAAACTTACGATAAATGCAAATAATAATCTCCATAATATTGATGGTGTTTCTTCAGCTACTATTACCTCTATTTTAATGCATCAATCTATTATTGTTTCGACCAATAAAGTGTTAGAAATTTTAGGTATAAGTAATAATAAAATTGTCACTTTAGATCATAATAATTATGCTCCTTTAACATGGAATGAAATGTTATTTGATGGGTCAATTTCAAATAAAAAAACTAGTTATATAGATATAAATAAAAATAATTTAAATTCAGAAAATAAAATATTTTTAGATGTTTATTTTGCTTATGCTAACCCTGTAGGTATAGGGCAAAATATTTTTGGTAAAACTGAATATTTAAAAAAATTTTTAAGAAGTGGTCAAGATATAAATGATAAAGGTTTTTTTATTGCTACAAATGGTGATTTTTCGTTATTAGTACCCAGAAAATGTTTAAATTATAAAACATCTATTAATATAAAAAATTGTGAGAAAAGGGGAATTGCAAAAACTTATTTTGATAGATTCTATTTAATACAAGGTAATAATAAATTTAATTTTAGAACTAGAGATAGAAAGAATTTTATGTTTACACGAAACATAGAAGATTCTTCGCCCAGATTTTTTAATGAAATTTCATTACTATTTATAGATAATCCAGATAAATTTGACCCTGCAAAAAAGAGTACTTTGGTAGTTAATTATAATTCTCCTGAAGAAGAAAAATATGATTTAAATTATATACCCTATTCTCCACCATCTAGGTTAATAGTTAAACCTAATAATACAAATTTAAATAATTCTTCTGGTCTGAGCTGGTTGGATGTTTGGTTGCCTCAAAAATTTAATATTATTATTTTGGTTCTATTTATTTTAATTTGTAGTTCTATATTATATTTTAAAGATACTTTAGTTAAACGTCGCAAGACATTCTCTTTCATAAGATTTATATGTTTATTATTTTGTTTAATATGGGTAGGTTTTATCAGTGGGGCTCAACTTACCATAGTAAATATTTTTAATTATTTACAACTTTTATTTGTTTCAAATTTTAATTATTCAGTCATCGTATTTGACCCATTAATTTTAGTAATATCAATTGTAACCTTGTTTTCTTTTTTTATTTTAGGAAGAGGTTTTTTTTGTGGTTGGCTATGTCCTTTCGGTGCTTTGCAAGAAATAGTTAGTATTTGTGCAAAAGGTATTGGATTAATTCAATTAAAGGTTAAAGATGTATTTCACAGAAAATTAATTTATATTAAATATATAATATTATTTATTATGACATCATTCTTATTTATAGATTTAGATATTGCGTTACTTATGACAGAAGTGGAGCCATTTAAAACTTCAATTACGCTTAAATTTATTAGAGATTATCCATACGTAATGTATGCTGTTGTACTATTAATAATATCCGCTTTTATAAGTAGGTTTTATTGCAGGTATATTTGTCCATTAGGTGCAGCATTAACTCTTGGAGGTAAATTTAGATTATTTACTATTTTATCAAGACGTAAAGAATGTGGAAGTCCTTGTCATTTATGTGAAAAATCTTGTCCTACACAAGCTATTAAAAATAGTGGAGAAATAGATATGAATGAATGTTTTTATTGTTTAGATTGTCAGGAAGAATATTATGATATTTATAGATGTCCACCATTAGTGGCTGAACAAAAAAAAATATACAGGTAATGCTATGATAATTAAAGCACTTAAAAAGTTAAAATCATTTGGGTTTGAACCACAACATATACTGGATATAGGCGCAAATAAGGGAAAATGGACTTTAGAAGTTATGAAAAAAGTCTTTAATGAATCGCAATATACTTTAATTGAGGCGATCAATTATACTGAATTGGAAAAACTAACTACAAAATATAATAATATAATTTATAAAAATTTATTATTGGATGAAAAAGAAAATATTGTTACTTGGTATGAAAAAAGAAATACTGGAGATTCATTTTTTAAGGAAAACACAGGATATTTTGATGATTGTAAAGAGATTAAAAGAAAAACTACTACATTAGATTTATCTTTTTCAAATAATGAATTTTTTGACTTAGTAAAAATAGATTGTCAAGGCGCTGAAATACCTATTCTTAAAGGAGGTAAAAATATTATAGATAAAGCATCTGTAATTATTTTAGAAGTCCCATTTATGGGGGAATATAATATTGGTGCTCCAAATTTTTATGAGCATCTAAACTACATGGAGAATATAGGTTATAGGGTTTATGATATTGTAGAGCTTCATAGAGTAGATAATATTTTAATTCAAATTGATATAATTTTTATAAAAAAAGGTCATGATTTTGAGAGTAAGGTAGATTTAATTATTAAAAAATTAGGAAGATAATTTAATAATACTTATGCCAAATAGTCTCTATATAATTTATTTTTTGAAGGAAAATTATGATTATGTTTGATTTAAATTTAAAAAATAAAGTGGCTCTTATTACAGGAGGAAGTGACGGCTTGGGGTTTGCTGCTGCAAAACTACTGTCTGAACAGGGGGCCATAGTTGTAATATGTGGAAGAAGAAAAGATTATCTTAAAGAAAAAGCTAACATAATCAAAGAAGTAACAAAAAATGAAATTTTAGATATTCAATGTGATGTAACAAATCCCGACCAATGCGAAAAATTAATTAAAAAGGTTATTTCAGAACTAAATCATATTGATATTTTAGTTAATAATGCGGGTTCATCTGCTGCCTATAGTTTTGAGGATGTTTCTGACCAGGAATGGTTAGAAGATATTAATTTAAAGTTAATGGCATCAGTAAGAATGTGTCGCTTGGTTTTACCTAATATGAAATCAAGAAAATCTGGTTCAATTATAAATGCTACAATTGGAGGAGGTAAAGCACCAAAATCTTCACAACTCCCAACATCGGTAACTAGAGCTGCAGGTATAAATTTAACTAAATCTTTATCTAATGAATTTGCACCATATAACATTAGGGTTAATGCTATTTGTATAGGGTTAATTAAAAGTGCGCAATGGGAAAGAAAAGCTCATAATTCAGATTTAGAAAATTTTTATAAAGAATTATCTAAGAAAGTTCCCATGGGGAAAGTTGGAGAAGAGATTGATTATGCAAATTTAGTTGCATTTTTATCATCAGATAGAAGTGCATATATTTCTGGAACTGCAATCAACCTTGATGGAGGTATGTGTCCTGTAGTTTAAAACTAATATAACTTAAAGTGCTTTAATAGTAAGATTATTGTATGATATAATTATAATAAATTCTTATTTTTAGAAAAAGTTTTTACTAAAGTATTATTGTTTTTATTTCCATTAATTAACCAAATTGGTCTTTTATTATAATTTACACTATGTCCGTCTTTCTGGTTATGGTTTTTTGCCTTTCTATTAAATTTGCTTTTTGATGACATATACCTAAATACAATTCCTGTTCTTCTATAAGGTGAATTATTTTTATCAGAGCCGTGAATCAAATTAGAATGATGTAAAGAAAGTTGGCCTGGTTCTAATATAATGTGTTTTTTAATTTTATTTTTAATATATTTGTCGTCGATAGCTTCATTTAAGGCTGTTTTATTATTCTTAATTACATGTTTATAAGTTTCACTATTATGAGAACCTTCAATAACTGTTAAGCATCCATTAATTTTTGTTGCTCTATCAGTTGCTATCCAAACTGAACAAGTAGACATAGGTTCAATTGGCCAATAGTATGAATCTTGATGCATAGGCACTTCCATGCCATCAAAGGCAGGTTTACTGAAAATCTGACTGCCCCACAGTATTATATCATTGCCAAGAATAGGTTTGACCATATTTATAATTTCATTTGTATGAGCAAGTTTTAGAAAATATTTATAATTGCTATTATTTAATTCTCCTTTAGTACCTCCCTCAATATGAGGGCATACAATTTGTTCCGGTCTAATTTTTGAATTATTTTCAATAATTATGTTAATATTCTTTTTTAGATGATTAATTTGTTTTGATGGTAATTGCCAAGATGGTGTAACATATCCTTTAATTTTATAATGTTTTATTTCTGATTTAGATATGGTCATATTTATAAATAATCTTTATTGTCATTAAATTTTTTATTTTTATCTAAAACGCCTTCTCCGGGAACATAGTTTACTTCTAATCTTATTCCATCAGGATCTTCAAATAAAATATAGTAATAACCTGGAGCCCAATTACCATCTAACGGTCCTCGGATAATTTTAGCTTTCATTTCTTTTAGTTTATCATTTAGAAGATCTATATCTTTTTTATTTCTGGCTCTAAAGCAAAAATGGTGAAGCCCTATATTGTTTTGATTAAATTCTATACTTTTAGAATTATTATCAATTTCTTGAATCATTAATCCTGTTCTAGCTCCAACATGATAAACAGACTTTTTTGCTTCATGTACCTTTTTTAATCCAAGAAAGGGTAATAATTCATTATAAAATAATTTTGATTTCTCTACATTTTTTACAGATAAAGCAATGTGAGCAATTCCATTAATATTCAACATAGAGATTATTCCTTATAAAAATTTAATTTTTAAATAATTTATGCTTTAGTTATAATATATTTATAATATAAGGAAGTCATTATGAAAGTTTCTAGAATTGATACGCTAAGAATAGAAGAATTCCCGAATTTACTTTTAGTTGAAGTAAAAACTGATAATGGACTTGTAGGTTTAGGAGAGACATTTTATGGTCCTGCTTCAGCAGAAGCTCATATACATGAAATAATTGCGCCGTATTTACTAGGAAAAGATCCTTTAAATATCGAATCTCATCAGAAAAACCTAATAGGATATACAGGTTTTATAGGAGCTTCTGCAGAAAGAAGAGGGGCATCTGCAATAGATATTGCTTTATGGGATATATGGGGGAAATTTACTTCTCAGCCAATTTATAATCTTTTAGGAGGTAAGGTTAGAGATAAAATTAGGGTATATAATACGTGTGCAGGTCCGCATTATATTAGGAAGTTACCAACTCAAGGAACAAGTAATTTTGGATTAAATAGTAGAGAAAAATTTGAGGATTTAGATGCATTTTTAAATAACCCAGAAGATTTAGCGCATTCACTTTTAGATTCTGGAATAAATGCTATGAAAATTTGGCCCTTTGATTTTGCAGCTGAGAAATCACAAGGTCAGAATATTTCTGCTGAGGATATGAAAATTGCTCTTACACCATTTAATAGAATCAGAAAAGAACTGGGTGATAAGATTGATATTATGGCAGAATTACACTCTATGTGGAATAAACCACAGGCAATTAAAATATGTAGAGAATTAGAGGAATATAATCTTTTATGGATTGAAGACCCTGTAATTATGGATCATCTATCTAGTATAGAAGAAGTTTGTAATAATACATTGGCTCCTATAGCTGTTGGAGAAACTAGAGGAGGAAGAGCAGATTATAGATCATTATTAGAACTTAATTCGCTTTCTCAAATTATTATGGATATATCATGGGGAGGAGGCTTTTCAGAAGCTAATAAGGTTTCTTCTATGGCTGAAATATGGCATCTTCCTATAGCATTTCATGATTGTACAGGACCTGTAACTTTAACAGCTAGCACTCACTTGGCATTAGCGAATTCTAATTGTTATATTCAAGAAATGGTTAGAGCTTTTTATTATGGGTGGTATGCTGACCTAGTAAATACTTTACCCCCGGTTATAAATGGATTTATAACAGTTCCAGATGGGAATGGTCTGGGTATATCATTAAATAAAGATATATATAAGAGAAAAGATATACACATAAAAACAAGTAAAAATTAGTTCATCAAAATTTTATTATGAGCTTCTGAAATAATTCTATGATTTTCTATAGCTTCCCTATCTAAATCAAATTTTGGAGGTACTTCTTGGATAAAATTATTATATTTATCTTTTCCTCTTACCAAAAGAGCTGAGTCTTTAATTTTTATTGCTTTGGTTTGCTTAACTTCAGGAGTAGTGTACCTTATCGCAATACCAATTCTCCTATCCTGAGTGGTATTTATTTTAGATGAATGTGCCAATTTAACATGATGTAATGAAATTTCTCCAGCATTTAATGGCATTGCTATAGTGTCATGATTTGACGCATTTATATCTAATTCTTGTCCTCTACTTAATAAATTCTTTTCATTAAAAGTTTCATTATGATTTATATTTTTCCATTTGTGGCTTTTAGGTATAACTTCCATAGGGCCAGTATTAATATTTGCATCTGAAAGTGCGAACCAAGCAGTTACTACATCGTCTGGTTCAAGCCCCCAATATTCTGAGTCTTGATGCCATGATACAAAAGTATCTTCATTCGGTTCTTTGATAAAAAAATTAGAACTCCAGCATAATAAATTTGGACCTAATATATCTTCCACTATATCCAAAATTTTATTATTATTTACTATTTCGTTTACCCATTGAAATAATAAATGAGACTTATGACGTTCATTGCCAGAAATCAAGCTTCCTTTTGATTTTTCATATTTTTCTAGTTTGTTTCTATATAATAAAGTTTTTTCTTTTGACATTATTTTAATAGGAAATAGATAACCATTTTGATTAAAAAACTCTATTTGCGATTGATCTAAAATTTTTGTCATTTTATTTTATTTAAAAAATCCTCAATTAATCCTTCAGGGGAAGATATAATATGTTCTTTACTAGGAAATGCTCCTGACTTAACTTCATTTATAAATTGTTTAAATCCGTCTATTCTCTCTAATTGCATTTTTTGCTTTAATTTATATAGATTTTTATATTGCTTAGAATGTCTAACATATGGAGGTCCATTATTTCCTAATATATCATCAGCAAATAAAAATTGAATATCTCCACCTTTGCCTGCACCAATTGAGGATGTTAAAAGTGAAGTTTTTTTGCTTATTTCTATTAAAAGATTTTCGGGTATCACCTCTACTTCAACAGCGTAAGCCCCAGCATTTTCAAAGTTTTTGATTTGATTGTAAATCCATAAAGCTTCTTTTAATGTTTTTCCAACAGCTTTTAAACCTCCTGTCCAAGTACTTTTTCTAGGGACTAATCCTGCATGGCCTTGAACAGGAATACCAGCTTTTGTCGCTGCTTCAATAAATTCAGGGCTCCATTGTGTCATAACCGCATCAGCTCCAATTTCCATTGCTTGATACCCAAGCCTGACCGCTTCATCTTTTGTAGCAGCAGCGATTAATGGGCATGAAAATGCCATAAAAGTATTGGGAGCTGCATTTCTAATCGCTATGGCAAGTTCTGGGTTTTTTGGGTCAAACCTTACTTTCATAGTATCAATTCCTGCTTCTTCAGCTGCAGAAGCTTCTTCTATAGAAAATGGTACAGTTTCTGTTAAGGTATTAACACCTTTTTGATCTCTTAAATCTTTAACTGTATAATTGCGGGTTCCATATTTACCCCCTACTGTCATAATCCGTTTAAGTCCTTTATTATTTGCATCTCTAGATGGTATATTGCCATCACCAGTTGCATGACTTGCCATAGTTTACTCCTCCTTAATTAATTATTCTGAAATTACTTCATTTACTCCATCAACTGTATCTTTTGCTGTTTCTTTTGTCCATTCGTATGCATCGTTAACATTTTGTTTTATAGAGTCATATGTAGAACATGAATTTACAAATAATAAACTCACTAATATAATTAAAAATTTCATTTTTTATTTCCTTAAAAATTATTTGTTATTTAAAATATACTAAGTACAATTTTTTATGATGTATAGGGTTTATTTAACTTAATCATATGCTTTTTAAAAATATATAATATTGATAATTATTAAAGGTAAATATTTATGAAAACAATTAGAAGAATACAAATAAATGATGAAGTTAAAGTTTTGAGTGGTTTTAATTTCTCATATAAAGAAATAAGCAATTCAGATAATAACTTATCAAGATATAAATTTTTACCACCTGTTGAACCCAAAGTTATAATTTGCGTACATTTAAATTACAGAAGTAGATTAAATGAACTTAAAAGAGTTCAACCAGAAGCACCTACATATTTTCTTAAACCCACCTCTTGTATTAATAGTCATTTAGGTGAAGTAATTCGTCCACCTGAATGCAAATTTTTAAATTATGAGGGGGAGATAGCTTTAGTAGTTGGAAAAAAGGCTAAAAATATAGACCTAAATAATGCAAGTGAATATATAATGGGGTATACAATAGCTAATGATTTCGGGTTACACGATTTTAGAGATACTGATGAAAATAGTATGGTTAGGGTTAAAGGGTCAGATACTTTAGGTTCTGTAGGACCTGATATAGCTATAAATTGGGACTATAGAAATAAAAATATTACAACTTACGTTGATGATACAATAGTTCAGAAATCGAATACTAATGATATGTTATGGTCTCCAGAGTATTTACTAACAGATTTGTCAAAGTCTATTACTTTAAATAAGGGGGATTTAATTCTTACGGGTACTCCAGAAAATTCTAGACCAGTAGAACCTGGATCAGTAGTTAAAGTAGAAGTAGAAAATTTAGGAGTTTTAGAGAATAAAATAGTAGAAGGAAAATTATTATTATCGCAGGGAGTAGGAGCTATGCCCAAAGATTCTAATCATATTAGGACTATTTCTCTTGGTTCTGATAATAAATAATTACGGAGGTTAAATTGTTAAAGATAAATTCAGATAACTATCTTAAAGTATGGAATAATAGATTAATGCATGAAAATATTGAATTATTACAAATTCCTCAAAACAAGTTGGAAGCATATAAAATTCAAGCGGATTATGAAAAACTAAGTAATTCTGATCTTTTTGGTTGGAAAATTGCTGCTTCTAGCATAGAAGGTCAGAAAGATATTGGAGTAGATGGGCCAATTGCTGGAAGATTATTGAAAGAGAGGTATAATAAGCCGGGTACTACTTTTTCATTAAAAAAAAATACAATGCAAACTGTTGAAGCAGAGTTTGCTTTTAAATTGTTAAATGATATTAATCCTAGAGATAACGATTATACGCTAGATGAAATAATTAAAAATATTGATTGCGTAATACCTGCAATTGAAATTCCAGACTCGAGATTCACAGACTTTAAAAAAACTGGCGCTAATTTATTAATTGCTGATAATGCTTGTGCTGGAGATTTTGTTCTTAGTAACAATGTCTTTACTGATTTTAAAGCAATAAATTTTAAGAATTTTGAAGTTGATTGTTATAAAAACAATGATATAGCTGAGAAGGGGATAGGTAGTAATGTTTTAGGAGACCCTCTTATAGCTCTTACTTGGATTATAAATGAACTAAGTCATCTACAAATAACCTGTAAAAAAGCACAAATTATTATGACCGGTACTTGCATTAAACCATTAAAAGTTAAAGTAGGTGATCATATAGTTATGGATTTTTTTGAATTGGGTAAAGTAGATTGTAATTTTATTTAAACTATAATACCCAATCTTTTACTATCTTTTTAATAGTATAATTTATTTTAAAATTAGTATCATTTTTTAAACTATCCCAATTCATTATTGGATATATAGATCCTTTACCAATATCATTAATTTTTAAATTTTTATTTTTATAATACTTACTAAATTCATTTACTAAGGTTTTAGAATTAGTTCTTATGGAAGGGCTATTATAAATATTTTTTAAGTTATAATTTTTATTAACCATATTAATAACTATGGCTGCTGCATCCTTAATGTATATTAAATCGAGTGGGCTAGAGGGCATTGTAATTTCATATTTTAATTTTTCGTTCATAACAGCTAGGGCCATATCTGATATTCCTGCAGCTACACCTCTATAATTTAAGCCTGGTCCTATGATAATAGGAAATCGAATACCAGTTATTTTCATTTTATAATTATTTATATAATAATTCGCTACTTGCTCTGCCATTAATTTGGTTAGCCCATATTTAGTAGATGGATTTAGAATTTCGTCTTCTTTTATAGGCTTTTTAAAGTAATTTCTTTCTTCACCAAAAACTACAGTTGAACTTGCCCATATTACTTTGGTTTTTGTATTTTTTAAATTATTAAGTAAATTTGTAAAGCCACCGACATTTATATCTAATGCTTTATCGAAATCTTCATCAGCAGCTTTTAATAGACCATTACCTTTCCCTCCAAAGGCAGCTAAATGAATTAGATAATCCCATTTTTCAGAATTTAAAGCATTATTTGTTTCTTTTTTATCCAGAATGCTAAAGTTAAAATTATTTTTTATTTTAATATCTTTTAGAGCTTTAGTTTTAATATTAGGGTCAATAACAGATATATAATGATTATTCTTATTTAAACCTGATAGTATTTCTTGTCCCAGAAAACCATAGCCTCCAATAATTAATATATTTTTTCTTTGTAACATTATCTTTTTCTTTAAAGACTTTAATTGTATATTATAAATCATATATTATAATATTAATTAAAGTATGTATAATTCTTAAATAATTTCATTTATTATATATATTATTTGGAGGTATTAATGGAATTAGATGATATTAAACCAGATGAAAAATTAATTAAATTTAGAAAGTCTTATAGAGACCAGATTGATGGTTGGTATAATGGTTCTTTACATGTAGGAATTATTTATTCGATAGGTGCTTTATTATTATATTTTTATATAAGTAATTTAAGTAATGTAATTGGCTGGGAATTTATTATTGTGCCCATTACTTTTTTTATATGTAATATTTTTGAGTGGGCGTTACATAAATATGTAATGCATAAACCTCAAAATTTTCCAGGAGCCAGGGCAATTTATTCTAGGCATACTCAACAACATCATCAATTTTTTAGTAAAGATGAAATGCGTTTTGCGGGGGCACATGATTGGAGAGTTACCTTTTTTCCTCCTTATGCGTTGATAGTTTTTACTTTAATGTCTATACTTGGTCTATTAATTTTAGCTTGGCTTTTTACTCCAAATATTGGCTTTCTTTTTATTATAACTACAACATCCATGTATCTTATTTATGAGACAATGCATTTTTGTTGCCATATAGGAGATAATTTTTTTGTTAGGAATATGCCTTTTGTAAATACTTTAAGACGTCATCATGCAGCACACCATGATCAAGGGGTAATGACAAAAATTAATATGAATTTAACTTTTCCTATAGCTGATTGGATTTTTAATACCTCTGATTTGAATAGAGGTTTATTAGGGCACCTATTTAATGGCTATAGTGAAAAACATAAAAGGTAAAAAAAAATGCCAACTAAATATAAAATTATTTTAACTGCTTTGGTCATCTTTGTAGGTTTTGTAACTATAATTATTCAAAACCCTGATTTATCTAGGGTCGCTTTTTTATACGATTACTATTTATTACAGACTTCTTTATTGTTAAAAAAGTATGGTAATGTCTTAGTGATACTTATCATACAATTACTGATGATAATAGGTTTATGGGTATTTCCTGAGGCCAAGGGTAAAATATCTATTAAGGATGTAAAAAATGGCTGATATTTCTGTTTCTCAAGAAATTTTAGAGCCAGGAATTTTATCTGTTATTATTAAAAATCATAATAAACGAAATGCGTTATCCGATAACATTAAATTAGAATTAGAAAAGATAGCATTAGAATTAAGAACTAGGACAGAGGTGAAAGCTGTAATTTTATCAGGAGAGAAAGGTAATTTTTCTTCAGGTAATGATATTAAAGAAGATCATGCTTTTGGGGATGGATTAAATTTAGAAGAAGCCAGACAGAAAAATAGACTCGGATTACGCATGTGCGATGCATGGACGAATATACCTCAAATTACGGTTGCTTCTATAGAAGGGGCATGTATTGGAGGAGGAGTATCACTTGCCTTATCTTGTGATTTTAGATTTTGTGATGCTAAATCTTACTTTTATGTTCCAGAAGTAGAACTTGGCTTTACTTATGCATGGGGAACAATACCTAAACTTGTATCTATTCTAGGTCCTGTAAAAACTAAATTACTAACTATTACAGGTGAAAAACTTTATTCAAATTCTTTGATAGAGTGGGGATTATGTGAAGAAGTAATACAGAATCCTCTTAATTATTCCAGAGAATTTTTAAAAAAAATTATTTTAAAACCTATAGTGGCTCAACAAATGGTTAAGGAATCTATTAATAGACAAACTAATTTTAACCAAATATCTATATTAGAGCAAGACCAGGTTTTACTAACTCGTAAGTTTAATCAGTAATTTATTTTTTAGTATTAATTTGCCAGCAGAGTAATATTAATGTATGTTCTTTTAGCGGATTTTTAGTGGGTCAACTGGAGGCCAAGCCGCGCTGTATTATTACAGTTTTTTATGAAGAAAACTACCAATTGTAGTTATTTATGGAGTTTAGCACCAGTCGAATGTATGAATTTACAATTTTGATCTCCTAAATTATTAAGATAAGGAAAAAGATATGCCTGTAGGTATTGTTAAGTGGTTTAACCCTAAAAAAGGTTATGGTTTCATTAGTCCTGAAGATGGCGATAAAGATGCATTTGTGCATATAACAGCTGTTCAAGGCGCAGGACTTGATACTCTTAATGAGGGAGACAAATTAGAATACGAATTAGTAGAAGGTCAAAACGGTAAAGCTTCTGCAGATAATTTAAAAATTGTTTCATAATAAATAATTTATTCTATTATTATTCAGGGTTATACTTTTCATAGCCCTGAATTATTTTTCTTTAAAATCTTTTCTTAAAAAAAATATTGTTCCTATAATAATTAAACTACTTCCTACAATAATATTATAAGTCATTACTTCATCATAGTAATACCAGCCAACTAATGCTATTAAAGGTAGTCTTATGTAATCAATAGGTAGTATAATTGATGCATCTGATTTTTTTAATGCACTAGATAGAGACAAGTGTGCGAGTAGAGATGTAGCTGTAAGAACAATAATTAATGGTAGATCCTCTAATATTAAAAAATTAAGTTTACCTATTGTTAATGATCCTATAAACGATAAAGGCAATTGAATTACGGACATAAAAAATAGAATAGATAAAATGCTATCTGTTTCAGTAAGTTTTTTAGTAAAATTATGAGCGAATGCATATGATATGGCAGATATTAGAACTATAATATTATAAAAATTTATATTATTCGTATCAGGTAATAGTATTGTAAATGTTCCTATTAATCCAAGTACTAAAAATAATATTTTATTAAGATTTATTTTTTCTTTTAAGAACAATAGAGCAATTATAGATGCCCATATTGGCATGGTAAATTCTAAAGAAAATACTAATGCTAATGGAAGTACTGTTAATCCCCAAGTCCAGCAAGATTGACCTATAAAGTGAAATATATTTCTAATAAAATTATTTTTTAATTGATAACTTTTAAGTTTAGTGTTTTTTTTTACAAGAAAAATAAATACTAAAATTAATATACTAAAAATATTTCTAAAATTTTGAATTTCAAATGAGCTATACTTATGACTTAATTCTCTTATACATAACGCCATAATTGTAATGTTTAATATAAAACCAAACATCCACAATATACTTATAAAATTTTTGTTTATCTTTTTACTATGCATTAAAAGTCTTATATCTTTATAATTATCAATCTTAAATTATTTTCATTGTTATTTTTTTAAATAATATTAGTCTTATAGTTAAATGGAGATAAAGCAATGAGTATTTTAAAATTAAGCAGGAAGGATAATTCTAAAAACTATATACTGATTAGTGCTATCAGTATAACATTTATAGTTATATTTTTATTATTGCTAGGTGTATATGGGTATAGATTTAATATATTTAGTGCAGGCTATTCTTTATTATTTTTAACTAAATACGCTATTTATCTCTCTATTATAGCTTTTTCCCTCACATTAATTTCTATAGGTTATAGTCTCAAATTAAATAAAAAAATTTTTAATTTTTTAACAGGTGCCTTTGTACTCTCTTTTAATTTAACGCTTATATCTTTTTTTTATTTTCAAGTATTAGATTTAAGGAGTAATCCATTAATTAATGACATTAGTACCGATTATTCAGACTTGTTAGAATTTAAGGTATCTTCCAGTCATATTTTGCCTGAAAACGACCATCATCTTATTCAGAAATATGGAGGTTTTAAATTACCTAATTATGATTTGAAACCTTTATTGTTAGGTGATGTATCAAGAGAGGAAGTTTTTAATAATTCTCTTGTAGTAATTGAAAAGATGGGATTAGAAGTTATATATCAAAGCTTAGAGGAAGGAAAAATTGAAGCCTTAGATAAGAGTTTTTGGTATAGATTTAAAGATGATCTGATTATTCAGATAGAAGAATTAATATCAGGAAAAATTATGATTAATGTTAGGTCTGCTTCTAGAACTGGAAAAAGTGATTTTGGAAAAAATAGTCAAAGAATAAGAAACTATTTTAATCTAATTAAAAAAGAAATAGCACTTATTAACAAGTAGTACATATATATTCTATTATATCATCTTCATCAGCATCAAATTTAAGTCCTGTCCATCTTCCTGCTTTGTCATAATTTATAAAATATTTTACTTTTCCGTCAACATACCAAGTTGTTTCATCAATTTGCTTGACCTCTATTTCTAAAACCTCACCATTTAAAGTATTTAGAAGATATTTACTATTTATTTCATATGGGTGCCAATGATCAGAAGGAAAAATATTATTTCCCTCGTGTATTGTTATTTCTTCATCTTCATTTACAATTTCAAGATTATTATCATTAATTCTTTTAATCTGAATAGAATAATCATTTCCATCATCATCAATATTGATTATATTTTCTTGTAGTTGTGAACCTCTCCAATATGAAGTTGAGGCATACTCAAATATATAATCTAAAAATAAAAGATACCTAGCTTTAATATAAGCACTTGATTTTACTTCATATCCATTATCAGTTTTATTAAATTCAACTTTATGCCAACCTACTTCTTTTCCATTTCTAATTATTATAAATTCTTGTTTTGCTTTATCATAGAGACAAAAAGGGAAATCATTAGATTTAATGCAGTCATCATTAAAACTGTATGCTTTATAACTTAGTATAAAAGTAAATAATGTATATATTATAATTTTCATATTTATAGTATACTTATCTTTATTATATTATTGTTTTAACTCTATTATTGATTACCATGAATAAAAACTAAACGGAATATTTATTTTTATGTTTAAACAATATTTATCATTAATTAGAGTACATCATTGGGTTAAAAATTTATTAATTTTCTTTCCCTTGCTATTTAGTTTTAATGAATATTCAGATGATAGTATTATTAATTCTATTTATGTATTCATTTCATTTAGTTTAATGGCTAGTGGTATTTATATTTTTAATGATATCCAAGACATAAATTTAGATAAGAAAAATAGCAGAACTAAAAATAGACCTATTGCAAATGGTTTAATATCTATGAATATTGGTTATACCTTATCTATAATATTGATAGTCATATCATTGGTTTTACTTCAGGTATTAGTTCCTATATGTCTAAATTACTTATTATTATATTTAATCATAAATATTTTATATTCATTATTATTAAAGTATGTAATTATTCTGGATATTATATCTGTAAGTTCTGGGTTTATTATTAGAATAATTATAGGTGGGGTAGCTGCAAACATAGAACAATCTTTATGGACATTATTAATAGTAAGTTTTGCATCATTAAGTTTAGCTTCTGGAAAAAGATTAGGTCAGTTAGTTATCAATAATAACTATTTATCTGCTAAATGGAATATAAACTTATTGAGAGTAATTGTATTAACATCTGTTTTTTTTACTATAGTATTTTATGGACTTTTTTCAATAGATAGTGATGTGGCAAAAAGACATGGAAGTGATATTATTTGGCTTTCATTTCCTATTGTGATAGCAATTTTTTTGAGATATCTATCTATAGCATGGAAAGGATTATATCTAGGTGATCCTACGGATTCAATATTAAAAGATAGGTTATTACAATTTTTAGCTTTTATTTGGAGTTTAATTATTTTTTATATCTTTATAAATTAAAATTATTAATTTATATATAATCATATTAGGGCGATTAACTCAGGGGTAGAGTGTCTCGGTGACATCGAGGAAGTCATTGGTTCAAATCCAATATCGCCCACCACTTATTAGAGGTATAAATGCGAGTATTTTTATATATATACATTCTTTTGATAATGCTAAATAGTCGTATTGTGTTCTCATATGACGAAAATGATGTAGAGTTTTTTATAGAAAATAGTAAATGTAATGAATGTGATTTGAGTAATTATAATTTTGAAAATAGCTATTTAGATCAATCTATAATAACTAATTCAAATTTAACGAATACAAACTTTAATAATTCTAAAATGGCTAATTCTAATATTATGAATTCTGATTTTTCAAATTCTTCATTTATTAATGTAGACATGCCAACTACTATCATAAAAAATAGTAATTTTTCTAATGTAAATTTTGAAAAAGTTAACATGACTTCATCTACAATAGATAATTCAGATTTTAATGGTGCAAATTTTAATCTAGGTAAAATGTATAGTGTTATTATTATAAATTCCATTTTAGATCAAGCCCAGATAACTAATGTTAATATTCAAAAATCAACTTTATCAACTTCATCTTTTATAAAAGCAAATTTTAAAAAATCTCTATTATCTTTATCTTTAATGGATTCCACTAATTTATCATATGCTAATTTATCTGAAGTAAAAGCTAGAGGTGTAAATTTTTCTAATGCTAATATGGAATTTGCAGATTTATCATATTCATCATTCAGGAGGTCTGTTTTTTTAAAAAGTAATATGAAAAATATTAAATATAAAGCATCTAATTTTTATAAATCTGTTTTTACTAATGCTAATTTAAGTTCTATTATGTCTGATAATGTACACTTTAAGAAGTCAATTTTGTGTAAAACCTTAATGAAAGATGTAATTATAAACAGAGATTGTAGAAATTAGTTAATGCTTGAAGTTATATTGTTTTGAATTAAACTATTAATTTCTTCGTCGTTATAATTAATTTCTTTCAATATTTCCCTACTATTTTCTCCTTTTAGTGGAGCTAACTGCTCACCATTGATAGGACTATCTGAGTAAATTGGTGCAGGTCTAGGAGATCTTATTGTTCCATAAATTTTACTTTCATGGAATTCTATTATTTTATTTTCAATAATCTGTTCATTATTTAATAGTTCAGTTCTACTTAGAATAGGGGCACTGGGTACTTCATTTGTATGTAATTTTAATAAAATTTCTTTAGAATTATGTTTTTTAATCTCTTGAGATATTATTAACCGTCTTTCATTTTTATTTTCAAATCTAGCTCTTGGAGTATTAAACCTTGTATCATCAAGTAAGTCTTTTCTTCCTAAAGCTTCGCACATACCTAACCATTCTTTATCAGTGACTGCTCCAGCAGTTATATATTTTTTATCTTTAGTTTCAAAAACAAGGTCTAATCCCATTTGTCCATCAGACGGATCCCCTTCTTCCCCTACAAATGATAATGAGGCGCTTCCTTCTGGCCACAAGTATGCAATCATAACATCAAGCATAGCGATTTTTATATGCTGGCCTTTACCATATCTTTCTTTATAGAATAGAGCAGAACTGATTGCTTGCGCTGTTGCCATTCCAGTAGTTTTATCTGGTATTATGGTCCTAACCATTTTAGGAAAATTAGTTTTTTGATCTCTTTGTATATCTGCTAAACCTGATAAAGCTTGTATAACGGGATCATAAACTCTGTGATTTGCATAAGGCCCTTTTTCTCCAAAACCACTAATAGAAGTATATATGATTTCTTTATTTATTTTTTGAACTTCTTCATAACTTAAACCCATTCTTTTCATAGTACCTGGTCTAAAATTTTGTACTAAAACATCAGCTTTCCTAATTAGTTTTTTTAGAATATTAATACCTTTTTCTTCTTTTAAATTTAATGTAATTGATCTTTTACTTCTATTTGCACATAAAAAAGATGTAGTCATGCCGTTTTTTGTCTTACCTACTTTTCTTGTAAGTTCACCAGTCAATGGCTCTACCTTAATTACATCAGCGCCTTGATCTCCTAACATCATTGTACATACTGGCCCAGAAATCATAGCGGTTAAATCTATTACTGTTATTCCTGATAAGGGCCCATTATTTTTCATATTTTGCTCATTTTTATTTTTTTTGATTAGACAATATATACTCTTCTAAAGTTGGCTGTCCATAACTTTCTATCATCGCATTTCTGTACTTTTTTCTTTTAACAGCTCTTTCATAATAGTCATTAATTTTATCACTTAGTATATCAATTTTATAGAGTTTAATAACTTGTAAACAACTCATAAACATTATATCAGCACAACTAGGATTGCTTCCAATTAACCAATTATTTTTTGGAACATCTCTATCACAAGCTAACAGCATTCTGTTGATGTGCTCTTTAGCTGTTTTACAAGCATTGGGTGCTTCACCATATAAATTAGCTAATCCATTATATTCTTCTAATTGATGTCTTCTCAATATATATACACCAAGTGCATCTAATTCCATTGCACACATATATGACCATTCGTCAATTTTTGCTTTTTCTTTTGCTGATGATGGAACTAAGAAGTCATTAGGAGGCTTAAAATTTGTAGCTATGTAATTCATTGCTGCTACACTCTCACTTATTCCTATATCATTATGCCTTAAAAAAGGAATTTTTCCCTTAGGATTCATATCTAAATATTCTTTGGTCTGTGTTTCACCAGTTCTAGAGCCAATTTTATAGCTTTTATATTGCAAATTAAATTCTTCTAAAGCCCAATAGATTCTAAAAGGTCTAAATGTCTTAAAGCCCCATACTTCTATTATATTTTTCATCATAGTTAGACCTTCTTAAAATGCATATTTGAACTCACAAATTAACAATTGTACTTATTATCAAGATGTAAGATTATATTATTATACATTTTAATAATAATAAAATGCTATTAGTAATAATTATATTAATACTACTTTAATGTTTTAAGTCTTTTTTACAAATCACTGGATAATATATATTGGCTAATATGAATTATAAAAATTTAGGAATGTTCCTAATAATATTATTTGGATTTGTTTTAAATGTAATAAGTATGCAAGTAGTTGGTTCTTCTATTAGAAACCTTCAGGGAGCGTTAAATATTGGACTTGATAAGGTTTCATATGTAATGTCAGCATATTTAATGGCGGAAGTTGTAATTATTCCTTTTGCAGGATGGTTATCAAGATTACTTTCTATAAGATTATTATTTTTGATTGCTCTTAGTGGATTCTTACTTGCATGTATTGGCGCTGCATCAACAAGTAATTTCTATGTAGTAGTTGCTTTTAGAATAATGCAAGGGTTTTTTGGTGGGGCGCTTATGCCTCTAATGTTTTCATGTATTTATATATTATTTACGCCTAAACAACTTCCATTTGCACTATCACTTACAGCGACAGTAGGTGTCTCTTCTATAGCATTTGGCCCGGCAATTGGTGGGTTTTTAACAGAGATGATTAGTTGGCAGTGGATGTTTTTATATAACTTACCAATTGGTATTATTATTTTAATATTAGCTTATATTTTTATTGATTTAAATGAAAGAGAACCAGAATTAGTTAAACAAATTGATTACTATGGTATTGCTTTATTGGCTATAGGACTTTTACTCTTACTGGTCACTTTACAAGAAGGAACTAGATTAGATTGGTTGAAATCTCTGGAAATAAGAGTTGCATCAATTTTATCATTTACTTGTTTAATACTCTTTTTAATTAGAGAGTTTACTGCAAAATTTCCTATTATTGATTTAAATATTTTTATGGACCGCAATTTTACAATTGGTTGTATAAATGTGATTGTATTTGGAGTATCAATTTATGCACCTATATTTTTATTACCAGTATTTTTAGGCGAAGTTAGAGGTATCGGACCTTGGGAGATTGGGTCTATGGTTTCAGTTATGGGGCTAGCTTGGATGGCTACAGGACCATTTGTAGGTGTTTTAATTAATTTATTAGGAGCAAGGTTTTTAATTTTTATAGGATGCTTATTTATTATATATGGAACATGGCTGATGGTTAATATTACTTCAGAATTTGGATTTGAAGAACTTTTTTGGCCACAAGTATTTAGAGGTATTGGTTCTCAGCTACTATGGATAGGTAATCAATATATAGCCATGTTATTTGTAAAAAAATCTGGAATTCAAAATGCTGCTTCGATGTTTAACTTAATATTACGATTAGGGGGAGCTGTATCAATATCTATTGCAAATATATTTTTAGAAAAATTAAGAGTTATGTATTATGGAGGTATTTCCAATTCTATATTAAGTGGCCCTCAAATAATAAATGGGTTAAATGATAAAATGGAGAGCATATTTGGGAGTTTACCTATGTTATCAAGTTTAGATCCAAATTATAGGTCTTTAATGGCCATTGAAATGTTAGGGCTTAGAGAAGGTTTTATAATGGCTATAAATAATATAACTTTTTTTATAATGTGGTTCGGACTAATTCCTATTTTATTATTACCTTTTTGCCGAACTATTAATGGTAAGCCGACAGATAGTTTTTCAAAATAAATTTATCCTCTTCTTGCCATATAACCTTGTTCTGCAAAAGGAGCTCTTTCTCTTGCCTCATTTTTAAATTTAGACCATGACTCATAAATTCTTTTATTAATATCTCCAGCGCTAGCTGTTTCTGCAACCACTTCGTTGCTTATATTGAACATTTCTTTATAAACGTCAGCAGGAAAATTACTAATATTGACTCCTAAATTAATAAGTTTTTTTTGAGCTACATTGTTTGCATATGTAAATTCTGATAACATTCTATTATTTTCTGACACACACGCATGTTCAACAATATTTTGTAAATATTTTGGAAGCTTATCATAGGCAGTTTTATTTACAATACATTCAGTATGTGTTCCAGGTTCATGAAATCCTGGCCCATAATAATTATTTGCGACTTTATAAAAACCAAATGCCAAGTCATTCCATGGCCCTACCCATTCTGTAGCGTCGATAGCTCCTGATTCTAGAGCAGGCATAATTTCTCCACCAGGAAGAGCTACTGCAGTGGCGCCCATTCTATTTATAACTTCTGCTCCTAATCCTGGCATTCTCATTTTTAAACCCTTAAAATCATTTAGTGTTTCAATTCTATTTTTAAACCAACCACCCATTTGGACGCCAGAATTTCCACCTAAGAATCCTTTAACATTAAATTCTGCATATAATTCGTCCCATAACTCCTGTCCACCGCCATAATGAATCCAAGCATTATGTTCTTGTGCAGTTAATCCTCCTGGGACAGCTGCAAAAAATGGTGTTGATTTATTTTTATTGATCCAATAGTAGCTGGCTCCATGACTCATGTGAGCAGTTTCTTGTCTAACAGCATCAAAACTTTCAAATGCAGGAACTAATTCTCCAGCTGCATATAGCTTAACGGTTAATTGTCCTTCAGACATATTAGTAATGTTGTCGGCTATTCTCTGGGCTCCGGTTCCAAGCCCTGGAAAGTTTTTAGGCCAAGTGGTAACCATTTTCCATTCTATTTTTCCAGTACTTTTGTTAGAAACTTTATTACTATTGTCCGAATCTTTACTGCAAGCAGAGGCCGCAGCTAATATAGTTCCAACGGCAGCAGTTTTAAGTAATTTTCTTCTATTCATTACTTTCTCCTATTATATTCCATAAGCCTGTGATCTATCTCTCATATAGCCATAATCACTATATTTTTGATATCTCATTGATTGATTTAGAAAATCACTCCAGCTTTTATAAATTTTAGCATGAAGTTCTCCAAGAGCAGCTGTTTCTTGAACTACTTCTTTAGATATATCAAACATTTGTTTAATTACATCTTTAGGAAAAGGCCTTACATCTACGTTATGCTTGTTAACTAGCACGTCTAATGATAATCCACTATTTGCGAAGTATTCTGCTGGTGCTTCAAGTGCTCCAGCATGACAAGCATGCTCAACTATAGCTTTTAAGTCTTTAGGTAAGGCTTCATAACTTTCTTTGTTCATTATTAATTCATTTGATGTCCCGCCTTCATGAAAACCAGGTCCATAATAATATTTGGCAACTTTATAAAAGCCTAATGCTAAATCATTCCAAGGACCTACCCATTCTGCAGCATCTATCACACCAGATTGAAGTGCTGGCATTATTTCCCCTGCAGGCATATTAACGGCCGTGCCTCCCATTCTATTAACTACTTCTGCTCCTAATCCAGGCATACGCATTTTTATACCTTGAAAATCTTCAAGTGAATTAATTTCTTTTTGAAACCAACCACCCATTTGTACACCTGTATTTCCGCATAGAAAACTTTTTACGCCAAATTCAGAATATAACTCATCCCATAATTTTTGTCCGCCTCCATAAATTATCCATGCTGCTTTTTCAAAAGCGGTCATACCACCAGGAACGGTACAAAAAAATGGAATAGCTTTATGTTTAGAGATCCAATAATAAGGAGCAGCATGACCACATTCAGCAGTTCCTTCTCTAACTGCATCAAATACTTCAAAAGCAGGAACAAGTTCGCCAGCAGCAAAATTTTTTATTTCCAGTCTACCATTAGAGGCATCAGTAATTCTTTGTGCTAACTTTTGCGAATGAGTACCTCCTCCTGGAAAATCTCTTGGCCAACATGTTATCATTTTCCATTGGATGATATTTTTAGATATTGATGCTGATTTTTGAGGGTTATCTGGAGTACCTCCATTTACACTTTCTTTACATGCTGAAAGAGCTCCTATTGTGCCTAGTGCCGTTGCACCTATTAATATATCCCTTCTTTTAAATTTATTTTTATTAGTATTATTTTTCATGAAATCCTCCCAATTAAATTATTAATCAAAAAAGTCTTGCCATTTATTATTTGTTAATTTTTCTAATCCATTAAATTTACTTTTATAAGACATTTTTGAAGATTCTTTAATCCAATAACCAAGATATACATATTTTAATTTTAATCTGATAGTTTCTTCAATGTGCCAGTCTATAATCCATGAACCTAGGCTATTTTTAGACCTTTTGGGACTGAAGAATTTATATATTCCGCTTAAACCATCTTCTACTTTATCAGTCAAACTCGCAGCAACTAATGAATTATTGACATCTCTAAACTCATAAACGCATGTTTCTACTGGGGTGTCTTCTATCATAGCTCTGTATTCATTAAAAGTCATTTCGGCCATATCACTATCATTATGTCTGTAATTTTGATATTCAAAAAATAATTCATATTGCTCTCTAGTAGCTATTGGAGGTCTTTCTGAACATTCTATATCTAATGCCGCTTTTTTTGCTCTTTTCATTGATCTATTTGGTGAGTATTTAGCAACATTAATCCTTACTGGTATACAAGCATTACAATCATTACAAGCAGGCCGATAGGCTGTTCTGTGCGACCTTCTAAAACCTGCATTAGTTAACTTAAAGTTTAATTTATTAGAGTCTAGACCAGATATTTCGGTAATAATTTTCTTTTCATTTTTTTCTGGTAAATACGGACATACTTGAGGAGATGTACCATAGAATATCTGTAAAGGTTTTTTTATACTAATTGTCATATTTTTATTTTACAATAATTTTTAAAATTAATATAGATTATAATACCAAGGTGCAAACAAAGTAAAAGCTAACCAGCATATAATTGTTAGAGGAATTCCTCCTTTAATAAAGTGCTTAAATTTATAGTCGCCTGCAGCCATTACTAGTAAGTTAGTTTGATATCCGTATGGAGTAGCAAAAGAACAGTTAGCAGCTAATATTATTGTTATTACAAATGGAATTATATCTACGTTTAAGCTTGATGCTAAAGAAATACCTAATGGCATAAAAAGAGCAGCGCTTGCATTATTTGTTAAAAAATTCGTCATTAAAGAAACTGTTAAAAACAGCACTGAAAGAATAATCGCAGGGCTGGAATCTGGAAAATTATTTAACATACTAAATGCTCCATATTCTGCAAGTCCAGTAGCTTCAATTGCATGACTTAAAGCAAGCATAGAAACTATAGTTAAAAACACATGCCTATTAAGTGAATTTATTGCTCTTTCTGCACTTAAAACTCTGGAAGCTAGCATTGCTGCTGCCCCAATCATTGCTGCTGCGACACTAGGAATGATTCCTGTAGCAATTGTTATTACAGTAAATAAAAAAATTGCGAGGGATCTTCTAGCATACTTTTTTCTTGGTAAGAGTGATGAAGTATGATCAAGTAATAAAACTTCAGGGTAATCCTTTAAGTTAGCTATAGATGTTTTTGAACCTTGAATGAGTAAAACATCGCCACCTTCTAAAACTATATCTGTTATTTGTTCTCTATATATCTTCGAACTTCTTTTAATGCCTAAAACTATACAATTAGTTAGTTTTCTAAATCTGGATTCTTCTAAGTCTCTTCCTGCCATTCTAGAATCAGGAGATACAAGTACTTCAGATAAAATTTGTTCTCCAGAATTTATATTTTCTCCATTTTTCTCAAAATTAAAGGGGTCAGTATCCGATAGAGTAGGATGAAGTTGTTCACCATACTTAATTAAGGCTGCTTCAATAACTTTTCTATCAGCTGATACAACAATTATATCATCTTTTTGGATTTTTGTAGATTGATATGCTGATATTGAGTGTTCACCTCTTTGTATTAATAATATTTGCATTTCAGGGAGTGCATCAAATTTACCACTAACTGCTTTTTGACCTATTAAGTCACTTTCAGTATCAATTTCAATTTGTGCAATAAATTTATTTTGATCGCTTGATAATGAAGTAGATGTTTTATTTCTTTTAGGCATAAGTTTAGGAAGAACAAATATTACAAAAATTATACCAGGGATAGCTATAGCTAAACCAGGAATAGTAACACTAAAGAAGTTTATTCCTTCTACTCCTAGTTCCTTTGCTACTTCTGCACCTATAATATTTGTACTTGAACCAACAAGAGTAGTCATTCCACCCAATATTCCGGCATAGCTAAGAGGAATTAGAGCTTTACTGATAGATAAATTCATTTTTTCTGCAATTATTGATACTAATGGAATAAATATTATTATAATAGGTGTGTTATTCATGACACTTGAGAATAAGGCTACAATTAATAATAATAAAATTAACATTGTGCTTTTGCTAGTTTTAAGATCACGGTTTAAATGCATTATATTATCTACAAATGTATTAAGTATTCCTGTCGAGTATACTCCTTGAGCTACTACTAATAATGCCATAACAGTTAATAAACCATGATTAGAGAATCCTGCAATAAAATCATCAAAATTTATTCCATCTACAGGATAAATCTCAAAAATTAGAAAAAGTAATCCTAAAACGGAAATTGAAACAGCATCAATTGGAAATTTTCTAGTAGAATAACCAATAATGGCAAATATCATTAAGGATAAAGTTAATAGCATTTCAAAAGTAAAAGCCATGTTATTCCTTTATTTTAAATTCTTTTAAAATTTTTGATCTATTTTCATCTAGTGCAGGAACTTTTTGTCGAGATTTGGGATCATTATGTAAACTCATTTTAATAGGATTTCCAGCAACATAGAAATTATTAAAATTTTCATCTTCAATATTAACAACCATATTTCTGGCTTTAATTTGTTCAGAATTTACTGCTTGTTCTATATTATTTAAAGGTCCAATAGGTATATTTTCTTTTTCTAATACTTCTATCCAGAAGACTGAAGGTTTAGTAACAAAAAGATTTTCTAGTTCTTGTTTTAGACTAATGACATTCTCAACGCGTTTTGGGTTTGTTTTAAATCTTTCGTCTTCAATTATTTCATCTTTATTAATAGCTCTACACATTCTTTCAAACATAGCATTATTTCCGCAAGCCATAACAATATAGCCATCTTTACATCTATAACATTCAAAAGGAGCTATTGCAGGGTGCCTAGATCCTCCAGGTGGAGGACTTTCGCCTGTAGCAAAGTAACGTGCAATTGCATTTTCTAGAATAGCTATTTGGCAATCTAGCATAGATACATCTATTGATTGCCCATTTCCATGTTTATTTTTGTCTATTAATGATGCTAATATTCCTATAGTTGTAAATAATCCTGCCGTTATGTCTCCTATAGATGTCCCAACTCTTACAGGTTCTTGTCCCTCATGACCTGTAACACTCATTAGTCCTCCCATACCTTGCACTATCATGTCATAAGCTGGTTTAGTTGCCCAAGGACCTGTTTGCCCAAAGCCACTACAAGAAGCATATATTAAATTTGGATATATTTTTGAAAGAGATTTATATCCATAGCCTAGCTTCTCCATGGTACCTGGTTTATAATTTTCTAGTAAAATATCAGCATTTTTAATAAGCTCTTCAAATATTAGTTTATCTTTTTCAGACT
>Ga0222719_10000544_pt1 | contig 37148 bp, 24 predicted proteins | sample C33_34DmetaG_FD_165039 | JGI IMG/M metagenome (GOLD analysis project Ga0222719, IMG submission 165039) | Estuarine water microbial communities from San Francisco Bay, California, United States - C33_34D | ecosystem: Environmental > Aquatic > Marine > Unclassified | place: USA: California... | reverse complement strand
ACAAAACTAACAGCAAAGGCATGTTAGTTACATTGCACTTTGAAAAGAACGGAACCGATTACCGTATTGAACGAGGGCGTTCGCCTAATGTGTTAAAGTTTTATGTTAACGGTCAAGAGCAAGAAATGATCGACGAGTCACAAGGTGACAGTCGTAAGACACAAGAATCAATCAACGACTTATTAGATATGTCACACGATATGTTTAAGCATATTGTTGCACTTAACACATATACCGAGCCGTTTTTGTCAATGCGCACTAATGATCAACGTGCTATTATCGAACAGCTACTTGGTATTACTATCTTGTCTGAAAAAGCAGACAGTTTAAAGGAACAAGTTCGTCAAACTAAAGATGCGATTACACAAGAAACATTAAAGATTGATGCTATCCAAACTGCTAACACTAAGATCGAAACAACTATCGAAAGTCTTCGCGGAACTCAACGTGCTTGGCAATCTAAAAAGAACAGTGATGTAGAAAAACTGTCTAAAGCTATTGACGAACTAGAGAAGTTAGACATTGATTCTGAGCTTGAAAAGCACGACGAGTTGCAAAACTGGAACGAGTTAAACAATGCAAAGATGGCTCTTAATAAAGAAAAAAGCACACTAGAGAGTGCATTACTACGTGCCACTAAGTCTGTAGAAAAAGCAGAAAAAGACATCGCAAATCTTGACGATGCAACTTGTTATACATGTGGACAAGCACTACATGATGACAAAAAAGCAGAAATCGAGTCAAGAAAAGCAAAAGAACTTAACGATGCAATGGCATATCAAACAGAAGTTGCTGATAAGTTAGACGATGTTATGTTAGGTCTTAAAGAGATCGGTGATCTTACATACAAACCTAATACTTTTTATGACACTGCTAAAGAAGCATACGAACACAGAAACAATGTTGATAGCTTAAAGCAAAGTCTTAATGCAAAGCATGAAGAAGTTGATCCGTATCAGCAACAGATTGACGATTTAACAAACACAGCATTACAAGAGATTGATTGGTCTCCTGTTAATGACTTGACTACATTTAAAGAACACCAAGAGTTTTTGTTAAAACTGCTTACAAATAAAGATAGTTTTATTCGTAAGAAGATTATTGATCAAAACCTAGCATACTTAAACAACAGACTGACTTATTATCTTGACAAGTTAGGTTTGCCGCACCAAGTTGTATTCCAAAACGATTTAAATGTTGAGATTACACAGTTAGGACAAGACTTAGATTTTGATAACTTATCTCGCGGAGAGCGTAACAGACTTATTTTAGGTCTGAGCTTTGCATTCCGTGATGTTTGGGAGAGCTTGTATCAAGGTATTAACTTGTTGTTTATTGACGAACTTATTGATAGCGGTATGGACACAGCAGGTGTTGAAAACTCATTAAGTGTTCTTAAGAAAATGGGCCGCGAACGGGAGAAAAATGTATTCTTAATCTCACACAAAGACGAACTTATTGGAAGAGTTAACAATGTAATGAGAGTTGTAAAAGAAAATGGTTTTACAAACTACGAGAATGACATTGACATTATAGAATGATAGACGACGACACGCACGATAAGCTAACACAAGCATATCTAGAATATTTTAAAGCTAACGAAAAGTTTGAAGCTCGTAACTCCGTACGTACTCATAGAGAAGTACGGAGATGGCTTCGTGTTATGCGAGACTTAGCAAAGCAACGTGCTGATGAAATACATCACAAACACAACACAACTAGAAAAACCAAATCTGAATAACACTTAGGCACATAAAGTTAAGTACATTCATGCAGTGGACTTATCAAGGGAAACAAGTAGACACAATACCAGACGAGTATGAAGGCTTTGTTTATCTTATCACTAATCTCACTACTGGGCAAAAATATATAGGCAAAAAACTAGCCAAGTTTAAAGTAACTAAACCTCCACTTAAAGGCAAGAAAAATAAAAGAAGAAGCACTAAAGAAAGCGATTGGAAAGACTACTGGGGCAGCTCAGATAGACTTAACGCTGACGTCACTGCACTAGGCCCAGAAAACTTCACAAGAGAAATACTATACCTTTGCAAATCACGGGCAGAAATGTCATACATTGAGGCAAGAGAACAGTTTGATCGTCGAGTATTAGAAACAGACGACTACTACAATGGCATTATTAATGTTAGAGTAGGCGGATCAGACAAACTCAAAAAGGCATTGCTAGAACATAGCATCAAGGCAAAACAATCCAACACATAAGGTTGGCGGGCCAGTTTGAAAATACCGCTGTGGAAAAAGCATCCGTATAGGAGCACACGTAACACATTGAGCTGCGTTCGGTAGTAGAGCGTTTGATTGATGTAGATGGAATGTTGGCTGTCGAAAAACTGCACATTACACATAAAAACCCTTAGCACTAGGAACGAAGCGGGGGGTATTATGTGCAATAATCTGCACATTAACTGTTAAAATACAGGATAATGTGCAAAAGATTGCACATTAGATGTCGACGTAGGTTGGGAAAGGTCAGAGCCCATTGTGTAGCAGTATAACAAACACCTACTTCCAAGTCTCGGCTGGTGGCGAACTCACATGAAGCACTTTTTTGAGATGACGGGACCGTAACAGGTTCCGTCTGACTGAAACAATCTACATGAAACTTAAACATTATTACTACGTAATAATGCGTTTCATATTAAATCATTTCTATTATACAAAAACGAAGTGTTTAGTTTGAGCGATAGCGATAACTAATATCTACGAAGTAGATATTTTAAAGATAACTAAATACATTAAAGTTAAGGATCACTAAGATATGATTATCAATGACATAGTACAAAGAAGTTTGATTGAAGAAATAATAGAAGATGACTATTTCTTGAAAAAACAACTCAATGAAGCAGGTGATCCTGATGACCCTAATGCAGTTCCTTTAGAGATTACTGCACTAGTCGGAGTTGCTACTACATCTGTTGCTGCTATACTCAGTGCCACTGACAATGTTCCTATTTTAAATAAGTTAATGCCTTCTGCGCCGACGGCAGAGCCGCCGTCGAATAGACAACTTCAACGTACTATTGATAAACTTTCTAATATTCCTGCACAAATGACTACTTTTAGAGTAGATGGAAAACGTGTAACTCGTGTTATGTATCCAATCGGAAGTGTTAACGGTCCTGCTGTTGCTGACTTTGCAGATCGCGATGCTGCTGCTCGTGCATTAAATGCATATAACTCTAGTGGAACGTTAACGTCTGGTGTTAGAGCTGATGCAGTTCCTGATGATAAACTTCCAGGAAGAGTTAGACGTTGGCAACGTTCTGGTATAAGAAATATCATGATGTCAGCTTCTCGTTTAACTTCAAGTATAGAACTTAAAGATTGGCGAGCTAACAGCAAATGGTTTAGAATATTACAAAGGTTAGCACGATGGGGAGCTCCAGTTCTTATAGTAGCAGACTTTGTTGATAACATGGTGTGGATTATTGCACGTGAAGCTGAAAATCCTGAACACGGTGGTGACTGGAACAAAATCATACAAGGCTGTTTACAAGAACTACTAACATATTTTGTTCAGCAAGGTTGGAATGTTTTAAAACAACTAGTCACTTGGTGGGCTTCAGTACTAGTTGTAGCACAAACTATAAAAGCAGTTATCAACGCAGTATTCTGGGGTATGAGACTTGCAGGTCTTGGAACTGGCCCAGGCGCGCCTTTTGTATGGATTGCTTCGCTAGTAGGACAAATAGGATTTAGCTGGTGGGCAACAACAGACAGTGGTCAACGAGCACTAACTAGTTTGTGGGTATGGTTCTTAGGATATGTAGTACCTGGCATAGTAGGTGATGGTATATCTGGTGCGCTAAGTGAAGAAGCAGCAGAAATAATACGTCCTGAGATTGAAAAAGAGTGGGAAAACATTACTAATAGATATTCAACTATTGATAGCGATGCTGCTGAAGAAGAAGCACCGCTAGATGCAGATGGTGTACTAACTCCGATGGATCCTAATGCAGAACAAAACAGACCACAAAGCAGAGCACCAGCAGCTAGCACAGGTTCTGTACCAGCAAACAATACTGAGTTATATAGAGGATTTAGTTTTAACTAGACTAAAGGCATGCCAGCTTTGTTAGTGGCTTCCCAGTTTTCTTTAATGATTTGATTGATTATTTCGTAATCGGCAATATCAACATCATGCATTATTTCAGTATACGAAACGCCTCCTCGCATGTACCAGACTATTCGATACATATTGTCTCTAAGTTGCTTAGAGACGTTTTCGTAACTTTCGAGTAGAGATGCTATTTCAGACTCCGGGAGTTGTGCGATCATCCGCCGAAAAAACTTGCGTCATCCATTGTAAACGGAGTTCGGAACTTGTGTTGACATTCACTACATTCTAAGTCAATAGGTTTAAGTTCCCAAGTTGCTACGTTATCTTCAAGTTTTAGTTTAACTGCATTAAAGTATTTTCTATCACCATTTAATAGGAAGTCTCTAATAGTTGCTAGGTCAGTTTCCTCACCTTCGGGTGTAACAATCTTTTTAACTTGAAGTGTAATAGTTTCTTCAGAAATCTCTTTAAGAAGTGCATACGCTTGTTTTTCTGCTACTTCTTTGTCTTCAGCAGATAAGCTAGCAGACTGATATGCTGTACGCTGTGCTACAAATATTTTTTGCTGCACAGCAGTCCACTGGTTGTAAGACAATGGATGTACAATGATTTTAAGATCATCAACTATAACAGTTGTGTTGTAATCTTTATTTGAATATGAATCGATTAACACTGATAAGTTAACACTGTAGTTGTGTTCATTACCGCAACTTGGGCAACGTGCTACTCTCTCGTATTCGTTTCCATAAGTTGCACTGCGAATAGACAATAACAAATATTCAAAGTCGATAAAACTTAAAGATCCAGGATCTTTAAGACTTGGAATACAACTTTTAATCAAGTTTTTGATTGCTTCGCCATTAAGCAATGCTTCTGGATTACGCATCATAAGTTCGTCTGCGCCTGACATGCTGTATACAGGAACATCTTTAAATGAACCTTCGTACGCAGATTCTGGAACAAAACGCAACTCTGACGGTATGTCAATATAGACTTTTGGCTGGCGTTTATACTTGTTCAATACCGAACTCATCGTGTGTTTCTCCTAAGGATAAATATATAAAAGTATTTATGTGATGTAAAGTGCGCATATTTTAATAGTGAATAGGAAGATTTATGTCTGGGACAAACGATCCAAACGATAACGGCGGTATTAATACATCTAATATTAATCGTGGCCTTCAGGATTTAACTGGCGCATTTGGTACGTTGGGGGTAGCAGTACTCAGTAACAGTAGTAACCTAAGCGATTACGGCAAAGCTCTAGAACAAGCATCTAATGGTCTAGGCAATCTTGGTAGATCAGTACCTGGAATAGGTAACGCACTAGGAGCTTTAGGAAGTATAACTGGAAAACTAGGTGCCGGGTTATTAAGTGCAACAGAAATAACAGCTAAAAACTTCCAGTCACTAGCTAGATCCGGTTTCTTATTAGAAGGCGGCATGAGCGGAGCAGCATTATCCGCAGTTGAAGCAGGAATGGCTCTTGATAAGTTTGGTAAGTTCGTTGAAGAAAACAACAAGTTTATTAGAGCATTTGGTGGATTAGGTGGTGACGCACTTGAAACATTTACAGACTTTTCGAGAAGTTTCAGAACAGAAACTACTCAATATGCTGCTGGACTTAGAAGGTTAGGTTACGATACTGAAGAAATAAACGAAACTCTAGTAAGATTTGCAAGCATTAACAGACAAGCATATCTTGAAAGTTCGTCATCGGCAGCAGCACGTAACAAAGCAGCATATCGATTTGCAGTTGAAATGGATAGAATGTCTCAGTTAACTGGCGAAAACCGCAAAGAACTGATGAAGAAAATGGAAGCAGATCGTAGAGAAGGTCGAGTACAAGCATACTTGCGTACACTTAACGCTGATCAACAAAAAGCATTCTTAGAAGGGCAACAAGCAGCAGCCGCAGCAGGTCCGTTAGCTAAGAAAGCATTTGAAGATATGGCAATGCAAGGGTCGTTAACTGGCGAAAGTGCAAATGCTGCTGCGATTTACGGTACTGAGTTTATTAACTCATTACAAACACAAGCACAAATGATTCGAAACATTAACGTAGGTGATGATCTAAGTGCAATACGTACTGAAATGGCAACTTCGCAAGGTATAGCTATTGATGCTCTTAACGAAGCTAGAAATACTAACGTTGCAACACTTCGCGCTTCGGGCGGATATGTTAAAGACTTGCAAGATGCGTATGCAGGACAAACTGATATTTTAATGCAAACTGAAGCACTGATTGCAGAAAGCGGCGGAGCATTAACTGCGGTTGAAGCTAGAATCGAGTTGCTCAGACGTGCAAATGAACGAATAAGCAGAGACCTTGGTGCAGGAGATCCGGAAGCAGGAGTTGATCCTGGACCAGCAACAGATGCATTAACAAATGCATACAGTAGCTTAACTACTGCTATTGATAATGTTAACACTGCTATTAACACTCAGTTAATAGGTGCATTGCAGTCTCGAGGCGTACAAACTGGATTAAACAATCTAAGTAATAGTATTACAGAAGCAACTCCAGGGGTTGTAACTTCTATTAATAACCTTGGCAGCGAAATAACAGCCGCAGTAAGCAGTATGCTTACAGAAGGTTTAGATACCAATCAAGCACCTTTAACACGAGATGAAACAGCCGGACAAGCTAACAGACTAGCAGATGACCAACAGCTTACTGAAACTGGGGAAGTAACTGGCACACCTAGCTCACGTCGTTTCTTTGGTGGTATGCTACAAAGGGGTATACCTACACTTGTTGGTGAAGGCCAAGGCGGTCAAGTGCTTCCAACATCTGAAGTTGTTACACCAAACATGAACTCGCTAGTTGTTACAATGAAACAAATGGCAACTAAAGCAAGAGAAACACTTGGACCACAAATGCAACAAATGGCAGATCAGATGCGTCCACAAATGGAACAAATGGCTTCACAGTTTGAGCCACAACTACAAGCAATGGCAAGTCAAATGCAACGTAATGCACCAGAAATGCAGCAGCAAATGGAAGTAATGATGGGTCAACTCAATGGTAAGTTTGATCAACTTCTTGATGCATACAGAGATAACACACGCGAAATCAGACGAAGCGGCGGAAACGTATATAGGACATAAGTAATAACATGAGCTGGAAAAAATATTTTACACCTGTACCTACAGGAAATCAAGAAGGAACGTATAGTCCTTTAGGAAATGGCGCTAATGCTAGTCGTCCAGGCCCCGCACGTTCTAACTATTCATCATACTTACCAGATGTTTACACTGGTTCACCAAACCGCGTAGAACGTTACGGACAATATGAAACTATGGATAGCGACAGTGAAGTTAATGCTGCACTAGATATTTTAGCAGAGTTTTGTTCGCAAAAGAATACTACAAATAATACTCCGTTTAAACTTGACTTTAAAGAAAAAGCAACTAACTCGGAAATAAGAATACTTAAACAGTATTTGCAACAGTGGACTAAGTTGCAAAACTTTGATACCCGCATCTTCCGTATTGTACGCAACACATTCAAATACGGCGATGCATTTTTTATTAGAGATCCTGAAACTAAAAAATGGTTTTATGTTGATCCGGCAAAAGTTACTAAAATCATTGTTAATGAAAGCGAAGGCAAAAAACCGGAGCAGTATGTTATTAAAGACTTAAACATTAACTTTGAAAGTTTAGTTGCTACTACTTTGAATACTGACCCGGGTGGTACTACCAGCTCAGGACACCAAGGTTACTTTCAAGGTAGTTCAAGAGGAATGGCAGGCGGCGCACCTAACAATGCATCAAGCGGTTCGCGTTTTGAAACTACACAACAAGAAGTTGCAGTAAACGCAGAACATGTTGTACATTTAAGTCTCTCAGAGGGATTAGATAACAACTATCCGTTTGGTAATAGCTTGCTTGAAAGCATCTTTAAAGTTTATAAACAAAAAGAACTTCTTGAAGATGCTATTATTATCTATCGTGTACAACGTGCGCCTGAAAGACGTGTATTTTATGTAGACGTAGGTAACATGCCAAGTCACTTGGCAATGAGTTTTGTAGAAAGAGTAAAAAATGAAATCCATCAGAGAAGGATACCTTCAGCAACTGGTGGTGGACAGAATGTTATCGATAGTGCGTACAACCCACTTTCTATAAACGAAGATTACTTTTTCCCGCAAACGGCAGAAGGTAGAGGATCAAAAGTTGAAACACTGCCAGGCGGTACTAACTTAGGCGAAATAGATGATTTAAAATATTTCACTAATAAACTAGTTCGCGGTCTCCGTATACCTTCTAGCTACCTTCCTACAGCAGCAGATGACGGACAAAGTCAGTTTAATGACGGTCGCGTAGGAACAGCATACATTCAAGAACTACGCTTCAATGCATACTGTGAGCGTTTACAAAGTCTTATTACAAGTAAGTTTGATCAAGAGTTTAAACAATATATTCTTCAAAAGGGTGTAAACGTTGATACTAGTGTTTTTGAAGTTTCATTCCAGCCACCTAAAAACTTTGCAAGTTACAGACAGAGTGAACTAGACAATCAACGTATTGGTACATTTACACAAGTACAACAGATTCCTTATATGAGTCAGCGTTTTGCAATGCAACGTTTCTTAGGTCTAAGCGACGAAGAGATTGCAGAAAATGAAAGACTGTGGCGCGAAGAGAATGACGAAAATCTAAAACTTCCAACGGATGCAAGTGGCGAACTACGTAGTGCAGGCATTAGTGCAGGTGCTATTAGTGCAGATTTAGGTTCAGTAGAAACTAGTGCTCCGGGCGCAGAAGCAGCACCAGAAGGTGGCGAAGCAGGCGGTCCAGCACCAGGTGAACCGGCAGGCGGTCCAGCACCAGGTGAACCGGCAGTATAGGATAAATAATATTATGATACTAAGAGAACTCTTTTACTTTGATAAAGATACATTAGAAATGGGTCAGGATGGACGCTATTCACCTGAAAACGATTCTGATGTGGTTAAGAAAAGTGATACACGCAAAACAAGATTAACACTTGAACAGATTAATCAACTGCGTGTAGCTTCTGATTTACACGAACAAGAAAAAGAAGCAGAGCTAGAGTTTGTTAGACAAATGTATGGTGTACCTGCTCAACCAGGTATGTAATGATATCTTTTGTATTAGGTAACGGCAAATCTCGTCAAGACTTCAACATAAAACATTATAAGCAGTACGGCCAAGTGTATGGCTGTAATGCCATTTATCGTGACGAAAGTGTTGACTACTTAGTAGCAGTAGATCCGCCTATGGTTCAAGAGATAATCGACAATAAGGCTCATCTTTCTACAACATTTTACACTAGAGAACACAAAAGATTTAAAGGTATTGACAAAGTAAACTTTACAGCAAAGCATTTAGGTTGGAGCAGTGGTCCAACAGCAATATGGCTTGCTAGTTATAATAAAGCAGATACTGTTTTTATTGTTGGGTTTGACTTTGAAAGTAATGACGATAAGATTAATAATATCTATAGTGGAACAGCAAACTATAAACCAACTAATAGTCCTGCTACATATTTTGGTAACTGGATTAAGCAGATACAACTGACTGTTAGAGATAATCCTAATACTAAATACTATAGATTAATAACAGATGATTACAAGTTTACGCCTAAAGATTTACTAAGATATCCGAACTTTTCGAATATCACATATGAAAAAATGCACGAAAAGTTAGAAATGGCTCGTTTTGAGCCTATTTCTTAGTACTTTATTGTATAGATAGTAAATACTTATTGACAGCCTTGTATAAAATAAAGGAGATACACAAAATGACTGATCGTACCAAGTTTGAAAAAATGCTTGAGCTACTCATCAATGAGGACCGCGAAGCAGCAGAAGAACTTTTCCACGAAATCGTAGTGGAAAAATCAAGAGATATTTATGAAGGACTTCTAGAAAGTGAACTAGAAGACGAAGACATCGAAGAAGCATCAGAAGACGAAGATGAAGTAGTTGACGAAGCAGACGATGAAGAAGTTGATGAATCAGACGAAGAACTAGACGAGTTTGAAATCGAAGAAGGTGATCCTTCCGACGATATGATCGGCGACATTGAAATGGATGGCGGCGATGATGAAGAGGCAGATATGGACATGGATATGGACGGCGAAGAAGGCGAAGAAGCCGGAGACGACGAACTTGAAGACCGTATTGAAGACCTCGAAGATGCCCTAGACGAACTTTCAAAAGAGTTTGAAGCAATGCTAGCTGGTGAATCTGGCGAAGAAGAGCATAGCGACATGGATATGGGCGGCGAAGAAGCTGGTGAAGACGACATGGAAGAAGAATCTTTCGAGTTTGAATCAGCTGAAGTAGAAGGCGAAAAGCTAGACGAGTACACACAAAAAGTTGCTGAGCCAAAAGGCGAAGACAACAAAGCAACATCACCAGTAGCTGGTAAAAACGATATGGGCGGCACTGCTGCAAATATTGCAAAAGGATCAGCAGAGGAAAAAGGCGGAAAAGCTGAAACTCCAAAAGTAGACGATGCTGGTAACGTTAACACATCAGGTAACAAAAAAGCACCTGGTTACTCAAAAGCATAAGCTAAAGGAGACTTAAAAGATGAATGTACTCCAAGAGAACTTGACGTTCGACCAAGCTAATATGGTCGTTGAGTCTGCTAATGAAGGAAAGGACCTTCACATGTCCGGCATCTTCATCCAAGGTGGTGTAAGAAATGCCAATCAGCGTGTGTATCCCGTGAATGAAATAGGCAGGGCTGTCAAGACGCTCAACGAGCAGATTGAAGGAGGATATTCGGTTCTCGGCGAAGTAGATCATCCGCAGGGTCTTAATGTTAACTTAGATCGTGTAAGCCATATGATCACAAAAATGTGGATGGATGGCCCAAACGGTTATGGAAAACTAAAACTTATTCCAACACCAATGGGGTCTCTAGTAAAAACAATGCTAGAGGCCGGTGTTAAACTTGGTGTAAGTTCAAGAGGTTCCGGAAATGTCAGTGAAGACGGATCCGGAGAGGTAAGCGACTTTGAGATTATAACAGTTGATGTAGTCGCTCAACCAAGTGCTCCAGGTGCCTACCCAACACCGATTTATGAGCATCTTATGAATACCACGGGTGGGTATAAGGCATTTGGAATGGCAAAAGAACTTAGGGAAGACGCCAAGGCACAAAAATATCTAAAGAATCAGTTGATTAATATAATCAACGGGCTCCGATAAACGAGGAGAAAAACATGTTGGACGCACTAAAAAACCTATTTGAGAACAACGTGATTTCCGAAGACGTAAGAGCGGAGATTGAAGAAGCATGGAATGCTCGTGTTACAGAAGCAAAAACAGCAGCAGTTACAGAACTGCGTGAAGAGTTTGCTAAAAAATACGAACATGACAAAGGCGTTATGGTAGAAGCTATCGATAAGTTAGTTGAAGACCGTCTTCAAGCTGAGATTTCTGAGTTTGCAGAAGATCGCAAACAGTTAGCTGAAGCAAAAGCAAAGTACGGAGTAGCAATGCGCAAAAACGCAGATCTACTAAAAGGCTTTGTTGTTGAATCACTAGCAAAAGAAGTTTCAGAGCTACACGAAGATCAGAAAGTTATGGCTGAGAAATACAGTCAACTAGAAGAGTTCGTAGTAGAAGCTCTAGCTAAGGAGATTGCAGAGTTCCATACAGATAAAAAAGATCTTGCAGAAACTAAAGTGCGATTGATAAGAGAAGCAAAAGCTCAGTTTGCAAAAGTAAAATCTACTTTTGTTAAAAAGAGTTCAGCTCTCGTTGCCGAAACAGTTAACAAATCACTTACTAAAGAGATTAGTACACTGAAAGAGGATATCGATTCTGCACGTAGCAACGACTTCGGTCGTAAGATCTTTGAAGCGTTTGCATCAGAATACAATAACAGCTATCTTAATGAGAAATCAGAGACAGCTAAACTTCTAAAAGTACTAACTAAAAAAGAGTCAGAACTTGCAGAAGCGAAAGCAGCTATTACTGAAAAAGCTGCTTTGGTTGAGAGTAAACAGCGCGAAATCGCTGAAGCTCAAGACATAATGATGCGAAAAGAAAAGCTTCACGAGCTCCTAGGCCCACTTAGCGGTGAGCAAAAGGAAATCATGACAGACTTACTGGAATCAGTTCAAACTAATCGCTTACAAGCACAGTTTGAAAAATACCTACCGGCAGTTATCGACGGTAAAACTCCAGCGAAGAAGAAGGCACTGACAGAAGGCAAAGAAATCACAGGCAATAAAGAAAATACTAGTATTAGTAGTGCAAAGGGCGAATCAGGGGCAGAAGTCTTTGACATTCGTCGTTTAGCGGGAATCAAATAAGGAGAACATGAAAATGTCAGAACTACTAGAAAGCCGCTGGCAGGACACTAAAACAGCACTGCTCGAAGGCCTTGAAGGCAATCGTAAGTCAGTAATGGCTGTAACACTTGAAAATACTCGCAAGTATCTTTCAGAGAGTGCTACAGCAGGTGCCACTTCTGCCGGTAACGTTGCGACTCTAAACAGAGTCATCCTACCAGTCATCAGACGTGTTATGCCAACAACCATTGCAAATGAGTTGGTTGGTGTACAGCCTATGACAGGTCCAGTGGGTCAAATCCACACACTAAGAGTACGCTATGCTGATTCAGCAACTGGTGTAACAGCAGGCGAAGAGGCTCTAAGCCCATTCAAAATCGCTCAAGGTTACGCTGGTAATGATGCAGCTGATCCAAACGGTAAAGCAGATTCAACTGCTTCACTTGAAGGCGCAGCAGGCAAGCGTATGTCAATCCAAATCTTGAAACAAACTGTTGAAGCGAAATCACGCAAGCTATCAGCTCGCTGGACTTTCGAAGCAGCTCAAGACGCACAAGCTCAACAGGGCATTGACGTCGAAGCTGAAATCATGGCAGCACTTGCTCAAGAGATTACAACTGAGATTGACCAAGAAATCCTAAACAGCCTACGTTCACTAGCTGGTACTGCTTCTGAAGCATACGACCAGTCAGCTGTTTCAGGTACTGCTACTTTCGTTGGCGACGAGCATGCTGCTCTAGCGGTTCTAATCAACCGTCAAGCAAACAAGATTGCTCAGCGTACACGTCGTGGTGCAGGTAACTTTGCGGTAGTAAGCCCATTTGCGCTAACTATCCTACAGTCTGCAACTACTTCTGCGTTCGCTCGTACAACTGAAGGTACATTCGAAGCACCTACAAACACTAAGTTTGTTGGTACTCTAAACAACGCAATGAAAGTATACGTTGATACTTATGCAGCTGACAACACTGACGTGCTTGTTGGTTACAAAGGTTCAAGCGAATCTGATGCTGCTGCGTTCTACTGCCCATACATTCCACTAATGTCAAGCGGTGTCGTACTAGACCCAGATACTTTCGAGCCAGTTGTTAGCTTCATGACACGTTACGGTTATGTTGAACTAAACAACACTGCATCATCACTAGGTAATGCAGCGGATTACGTTGAAAAAGTATCTGTAGCTAACGTAAGCTTCAGCTAAGTTTTATTTTATATAAAACAGAAAATAGCACCTTCGGGTGCTATTTTTTTGACTTTTAAAAAAGCCCGATGCTTAACTGTGTTGGGCTTTTTCCTTTTGTGCGTTTCACCTTTCTGTCGTTCTGGATAAATACTTTTGTCATAGAGATATCCTCTACGATGAGGACTTATGCGGACCCACCGCGTAGACCTAGAACGTCAACATAAGGAGAAAACAATGGGACGTCCACTTAATAAAAGATACTTCGGTGAACCTACTGCCGGAGGAAACGAAATCAAAGTAAGATATTTTGCACCAGGACAAGCCGAAGCAAACGGCTGGATTGTTAAGCAAAAAGGATCTAAAAAGTTTGTCTGCACAGACGGAACTAACGAAGCACTATGCACATTAGTAGATGCATCACAAGGAACACTAACAGCAGGACAAATGAGCATTACAGTAGATGACAATGGTACTGCACGTCAAGTAGTAAAGATTGCTGGACGCAAAGTAACAATGGATAACGGCTCTCAAATCAAATGGGACTTCACAGGCACAGGCGCAACAGTTGAAATGGAAGAAGCTGGTGACGATACTTCGTTCACTAACGCAGACGACTTTGAGCCAGACGCTTAAGAGAGAAGTTTACTGAATAAGGAAAAGTAATGTTAAGATTGATTAGTGTACCCGATGGCGACTATAAGGTAAAAATCCAACCAGGTGGAAACATCACGCTGGATCCAGGCGCTACTGGTAACGTAATAGTTGATGGTAACTTAACTGTAACTGGTGCTACTACTACAGTTGAGTCAACAATCACCACGATTAAAGACCCTATTATAACTTTAAACGAAGGTGATCCAGGTACACAAGGTGCTATAAGTTTTAGAAAGTCAGGATTACATATTAATAGAGGTAATGGTATTCCTGACACTTATATTGTACACGATGAAGATATAACATTTACTGATGCATATACAGGTACGCAATCCTACGGTGTTATTAACTTTTTCCAAGAAACATTTACTGGAGGCGGAACACGAATCGAAACTCCTGTTCCGATTAAAACCAATAGTATTGTACTTGATCAAGGAACTAAGTTTTTATTCCAAGGGATTGCGCAATCTGGTACCATTGAAGTTGATAGTGCATCATATACTGAATCAATAGAACCGAGAGCAGCAGGATACTTTGGTAACGATGATGATAAAATCCTTACTAACAAAGGTTATGTTGACTGGAAGATTATTGATTATCTTAACAGTACTGGTGTTCCTACTATTTCAAGTACACTTATAGATCAAGTTACATTTACTCCGATCTCTACAACTTCTGTAACAGTTCGCCAAGAAGGTGTTAGCTGGACACAAAATAGTGAAATCGAAATGAAGATCGACGATGTTCCGGCATTTAGGGCTTCGCTTGAAGATGGTTTTGAGTTTTATAATGCAGTTGATGCAGAAGGTGTAAGAATAAAAGCAGTAGATGGCGGCTCAATGATTGAAAGTATGGGATCTAACTCAGATCTTACACTAACAGTTAGCGGGTCCGGTAGTATACGAATACTTGACGACTTATTCATGGTAAAAAACGCAAACGAACCTGCACTTCCTCCTCCAGATTCTGGAACTAAGTTGTATGGTGGAGAAGTAAGCGGTGGTGGCACAGGCTTGTACGCTGCTACTCCAGAAGGTAGAGACGAACTAGCAAGCAGACGAAAAGCAATCATTTATGGATTGTTGTTTTAAGGATTTAAAAGATGGCTATAAAAAATGTAAGAATATCGAGTACTAACGCAACAGAAGTATTGTTGAACGATCAGGCTGTCGGCGGTGGTAATGATATAGCTGTCACTATTATGATCTTGTGCAATACATCCCCTGGCACAGACGTAACAGTAGACATACATGTTGTTGCTGCTGGCGATGCTGCTGGAGATAATAATACTATTATGAAAACTTTGCAGATACCTGCAGGCGAAAGTTTTAGTTTGGATACTGAAAAGTTTGTTATGGAAGAAAATGATAGTATCCAAGTAGTTGCTAGTATAGCAAACACAGTAACCGTAACATCTAGTTATGTGAGAGTATAAAGAATGAAGTATTTAAAGCGCACAACACTTGCATCTAAAAATGTAAAAGACGAAGCATTAAAAATAAATCGCTACGGCGAAGTAACCTCAGACAGTAAACTTGCTGTAGGAAAGAGTTCAAGGCCTACAACAGAACTTGACGTTGCTGGTAGTGCTGCTATTAGTGATACTTTAAACGTAACAAACTTGCAAACTACAATCTTAGAACCGCAATATTCAAACGGCGATATTATTCTAAGAGCAAGTGGAACAGGTAACGTTGTTATTAACAACTTGCTTACTGTTGGTGAAACAGCAACAACATTTACAGGCGAAGTTGTTGATATTAACAACTTAAGACTCGACGGCGATGGCGGCAGAACAGGGATTTCTGCACTAGATTCAAATACAGGACTGTACTTAGATAGTGCAGGCACTTCTGGTATCTATGCAAACGGTGTTGACATTACCAAGAAAGAAGGTAATACATTTTGGGTTACTGTAAATGGTAGTGACGGTAACACTGGTGAAAGTATGCAAGATGCTTTCCGTACTATTAGACAAGCACTTGTTGTTGCACGTAACGGCGATACTATCAAGATAGGCGCAGGAACATTTGAAGAAATATTTCCACTAACTGTCTTTCCAGGTGTAAGTATTACAGGTCAAGGCATTCGCTCAACACAGATTAAACCAACTGCTGCAACACGTACTCAAAACGGTTTTCAGTTTAGGGGCGGAGCTACAGTAAAAGATTTAACAGTTCGTGAAATGGAATATGACGCAGTTAACGATAGAGGTTATGCGTTCTGTTTTGACGAATCAACAACATCTACTTTTGATCGTGGCCCATACATTATGAACGTTACTGTTCTAAACTTTGGTTCAAGTGTAAGATTAGGCATTAACTCGCCTGACGATCCTTGGGGCTTTGATGCAGGAGACGCAGGTCGTGGTCTAAAAGCAGATGCACAATACATTAATAGAAGTTCGATCGAACCTAGCTTCCTTGTAAACGAAGTAACATTCTTTATACCGGGACAGACAGCAATCGTTGCAACTAACGGTATTAGAATAGAATATTTAAACTCATTTGTATATCTAGCAGACATTGCGTTTCATGCAACAACAAGTCAGCAAGGGTGGGGCGGCACAGGTCAAACATATGTTATTGTAGAAAACGTAACAGGCGGAAACTTTATTCCGGGAGAAACTGTACGTTATACATCAACAGATGGATCAACAGTAGCACAGTTCCAAATATCTAGTTGGGACGTTGCAACACAAACATTATCTATTACAGGCTTATACACAGGACTTGATGGTGTAGACTTTACACCGCAATACGGCCAAGGTGGTTCGATTATTGGTACAGTTTCTGGTGTACAAGCAGAACGCATTGTAGAAGTTACAAAGTTTGAGTTTGGTGCAGAACTACGTGCGATTGGCTCGGCGATGGTTTATGGTAACACTGGTGTTATTGCAGACGGTCCGGGTGTAAGTTTAAGACTAGTAAGTCACAACTTTGGATACATTGGCGCAGGAAAACTAACATCAAACCGTGCATCAGATGCAATACAAGCTAACGAAGTTGTTGAACTTAATGGCGGTAAAGTACGTTACACTTCTACAGATCACTTAGGTGATTTCCGTGTAGGTGACTTGTTTTATGTATCACAAGAAACTGGCGAAGTACAAATAGACGGCGGCGGTCTTAACTTTGGTGCATTAGCAGGTGGCCTTGTATTTGACGACGGCGCTGGAAATAAGAGTAGTATTACTGCTACTGAAGTAACTACTGGATTTTTAACATTTGCTAACAACGGTATTGGTTCTACAGACATACTTGAAATAGACTCGTTAGATGCATTAAGTTTGTTCTCCGACGAAGGTACTATTACTATTAATGCAGCAAGCGGAACTCAACAAGTTGAGATCACAGGCGAACCTATTGTATTACGCGGCAATATTGACTTAGGAACAGATCCCTTCCAACCAGCAGATCCGTATCCGCATGTTACTAGATTTAAATCTTATGTTGAAAGCAATATACAACCATCACCTGATTTTAATGGTATTTGGGACTTAGGTGCTCCTGATGCAGTATGGGGCGACATTTACGGTAGTAAGATTATTGTTGATGACCTTATTATTGAAAATAACAAAATAAGTGTAGGAATAACTAACCAGGACTTAGAACTAGAACCAGCAGGCGCAGGTAGAGTTCTCATTAACGGTTATTCGTTTATGAAAGTTCCTGTAGGTAGTACAGCTGAACGCGGAGCATCACCAATCACAGGTGGCATACGTTTTAACACACAGATTCAACAGTTTGAAGGCTATCAAGGTACTGCGTGGAGTTCACTAGGTGGCGTTAAAGATATTGACGGTGACACTTATATTACTCCAGAAGTATCACCTGGTTCAAATGATAATAGATTTGATATATATGCCGGCGGCACACTTATATCACAGTGGAGTTTTGATGACTTTACAGTAAACAGTACACGTTTTAGTAATAATAACTTTACATTTGAAAACGATGTCATGAAGATGACGGATATAAACACTGACTATCGTTTTGAAATAACTCCAGGCGGAACAGGCGAGTTCTTCTTTAATAAAGGTGTACATATTGAAGGCGACTTAACACTTCCGGGCGGCACTATTAATGCTACAAACGCAAGACTTACTGTAACAAGTTTAGCAGCGGCAAACTATGCAAGTGACATTATTCCTGATGTAGACATGGCATATGATATTGGTCATACTACATCGATGTTTAAAGAAGCATTTATTGGAACTATTAATACTGAAGAGTTTAGAATATTCCAAAATAGAATCAGTACTACAAACAGTTCTGCAGATATCGAAATAGCACCATCAGGAACTGGACAAGTTAGAATAATAGGCGCATCTGCATTAGTACTTCCAATCGGCGGCGACGGGGTTAGACCTCTTGGTGAAGTAGGACAAGTTCGTTTTAATACAGATACTAATCAATACGAAGGTTATAACGGAGTAGCATGGAGCTCGCTAGGCGGCGTTCGAGACGTAGACGGTGACACTTATATTTTACCAGAAACTTCACCAGGCGCAAACGAAAACACACTGTACTTCTACGGCGGCGGAGTTGAACTTGCTAGATTAAACAACCAAGGTTTCCAAGGCGGCATTTTAGTTGATGGTAACTTGCGAATCGAAGGCAACCTTATAAGAACTACAGCGTCAAACTCGGATATTGATATTCTAGTTAACGGTACAGGAAATATTAATCTTGAAGCTGACACTAATGTTACTGGTGTTCTTAATGCAAGTAACTGGGTAACATCTCCTAGAATGTTTGTTACAGGTGAACTAACAAACAGACTAGCATACATTGATTTTCAAAATGAAATACAAACAAGTGATAACTTGCAGTTTGATGACACCGAACTAGTTGTTAATGTTCCAACGCAGTTAAATGGTAACACAACAGTCGACGGTATTTTAAACGTTACTGCTAACTTAAATGTACCTGAAGTATTTACTGATTTCTTAACTGTTGCTGAAGATTCGTATTTCTTAAAAAATGTATACTTTGATCAAATAGGTGTATTTGGAACACGTATTACTACATTAGACACTAATGCGCCGTTGCAGTTAGATGCTGCTGGTAACGGTCGTGTTGTATCAATGAGTAATATGACTGTTGAAGGTGAACTGTTTATACAGGGAGACTTGTATGGAAGTCAGACAACACAAAACGTATTTAATACAACTGCTACAACAGTTAATGCATTTGGACAAGCAACTAATATTAGCTTTGGTAATGCAGCTGGTACAACAAGATTTAACTCAAACGCTGGATCTTTAGCATATAACTCAGGTGCTGTTGTTATCGGCGGCGGCTTAGGTGTTGGTGAAAATATTAACGTATTTGGCGACCTAGCAGTTGAAGGCGGCAGTATTAATACTGCACAACAAAACTTTGATTTATTAAGAGATAATATTCAGTTCTTAAGAGCGTTTAACAGTGCTATAAGCATTAGCTTTGGTGCAGTAAACGGACAAACAGTCTTTGAATCCTTAGACGGAAGCACTAGTTCATTAACTGGCGGAGTAATATTCAAAGGCGGCATCGGTGTTGCAGAAAACATCTACGTAGACGGAATAATCAATGCTACAAATACTGTAGATTCAACAAGTACATCTAGCGGTGCAGTTGTTGTTGAAGGCGGTGTTGGCATTGGTAAGAGTTTGTATGTAGCAGGTATCGCAAGACTACAAGATACTACAGGGTCAACCGATAGTACTACAGGAGCACTAGTTATCGAAGGCGGCGTTGGCATTAAAGAAAAGCTAAACGTTGCTCAAGAAGTAGTAGTTGAATCAACTACTGAAGCAGCAAGTACAACTACAGGTGCATTGGTAGTAGAAGGCGGCATGGGTGTTGGTAGAGACATTTATGTTGGTCAGGACATTGAAGGCTCTGGGATCGATTTAAGTTATATAAACAACTTTACAATCGACGGTGGAACTTTCTAAAAAATCCGTATCCTTCTCAAAGAAATAAATACATGTAGAAGATATATCGTAACTGGGAAGTAACCTAATGGCAAACAAAATATTACACAAAAGAAATAATGTTAGTGGACAAGAACCAACATCAACACAGCTAGACTTAGGCGAGATCGCAATAAACACAGCTGATGGTAAGATGTTTATTAAAACGTCCGATGGCACTATTAAAGATGTAACACAACAAATAGAAAAAGGCGATACACGAGTTGTTGTCAACGATCAAGGTAACGGTGTTGTTACTATGGAAGTTGATGGTATTGAAAAGCTACGTGTAGACGGAACAAAAGTTTATGTTTCTGATGACTTAGAAATAGACGATCAAGGATCTATTAAACTAAAAGAACTAAGTCAGTTTGGCGACAGCTCAGTAAATATTAAAGCACCTTCTGAACTAGAAGAGTCATACGATATTATTCTTCCCGACTCTGATGCACGTAAAGGTCAAATATTACAAAACTTAGGATTTGGACAAACTAAATGGAGCGACCCAGGTTCATTAGGTGGCAACAGAATCTATGTAAGTGCCGAATACGGTGACGATACAAATGACGGACGTTTGCAACCAGTTAAAACTATTAAACGTGCTGCACAGATTGCATCAGATGGTATCTTTACTCCAGTTGTTGATCCAGGTCAATCAGCATACAATGCTAAAGACTTATTAGAAGTTAACAGAGACTTTTTACAAGACGAAGTTGTTGCATTTAGCTCAAACGCATTTAACATTACTTACGATCAAGCAAAGTGTGAAAGAGACGTTGGACTCATTGTTGATGCGATTGAAAACGATTTACGATACGGCGGTGATGCAGCTACAAGCGTAGCTGGTGCATTTTATGCACTTGAAAGTTCAGCTTTAGTAAAACAAGCACAAAATGTTGCAACAGAATACGGACTTCGTAGAGCCCAAGAGATTGCAGCAGCAGTAGTTACTAACACTACTGTTACAGACACAACGCAGGCACAAGTAGCACAGCAGTTTGATGGTACTAAAACAGCAACATCTGCAGAAGCAGCAACAGTAAGCGCACTTGGACAAAAAGTTGTAGATTACTACGTTGACGGTGTTGGTGATTCGCCTAACGAAACTAAAACACAAGACACAGGTTTCTTAAATGCAGAAACACTTATTGATAACAACAAAACATTTATTCAAGAAGAAGTTATTGCATTCCTAAATCAAAAATATAGCGGATTTAACTTTGACGAAGCTAAGTGTTCACGTGATACTGGACTAATACTTGATGCTGCAAACTATGATTTACTTTATAGCGGTAATGCAGAATCACACTACGCAGGTGTTGCATATCTAAATGCAACTGCGTCAACTCTACGTGCTGATCAAAGATTTCAAACTCTTGCTGGTATTGATTATGCAAGACGTATTGCGCAAAAAGTTGTTCTAGGTGAAACTGTTGACTATTTGTATCAAACAGACGTAGTACAAGATACAACATTAACGCCTGGTACATCACTTGAAGCAACAGCAGTTTATAATAACTTTAGTATAACATACGGTTTGTTGAACACCGGTATTGGTACTGCTAACGGTGCGCTAACTACCGACACTGGCAAACTAAACTCAGATACACTTATTACTCAAAACACTGACTTTATTAAAGAAGAAGTTATAGGTTACTTGACTGCAACATATCCTGCATTTACATATGACCAAAACAAATGTCGTAGAGATGTAGAGCTAATACTTGATGCTATTCGCTATGATGTTACACACGGTGGTAATAACGAAAGCATTCAAGCAGCACTAGCATACTATCAGTACAGTGCAAGCAATACACTAAACAGTCAGCTAACTGAAACACTTGATGGTATTAACTACGCAATCGACTTAGCAAAACTAGTTATTGTTAACCAAGCACCTGCTACAAGCTATCAAAGTGTTTTTGCTCAGTTTACTGACACTAATAATCCAGGCGATTCCGCAACCCAGACTATTATTTCAGGGTTGCAAACAGTAATAGATGATATTATCACTGATGGCGACAGTACTCCTCTTGGTCTAAACATTGACCCGAACAACTCTGTTCCTAGTGTAGTACAAGATGTAATAAACGCAAACGCTATACTTGCTGCTAACAAAGAGTTTATTCAGGCTGAAACAGTTGCGTTTATTAGAGAAAACTTTGGTAACTTTACATACGACCCTGTTAAATGCGAGCGCGATGTAGGACTACTTATTGACGCTGTTAAATACGATATCGAACACGGCGGCGATGCTGAAAGTATTTTTGCAGGTATTAGTTACTACAACAACGTAACTACTGGTACAGGCGAGATTACGGGCGATGCTATTGGAGTTCTTCAAGCACAGTTACAGCCTACAATAGATGCTGTTGAGTACACAAGAGATTTACTAGCAAACGTTGTTATACAAAACAGTGTTTCAAATCTTTTCCAAAGTACATTTACACAAACTCTTGATCCTGCAAATCCAAGCACTAACACAGTAGCAGAGTTAGTTTACAATAGAGCAAACACTATTTTAACTATTCTAAGCAACGGACTTGGTACAACTAACAGCTTTACAAAAACTACTAGTACAGGAGCGTTAAATGCAGAAGCACTAATACAAGCAAACACTGCATTTATACAAGAAGAAGTACTAGGATATATTAATGATCTGTATCCTGGACTAACTTATGATCAAAACTCATGTCGTCGAGACGTTGAACTAATCATTGATGCTATTGCATATGACTTAACACACGGCGGTAACACAAACAGTATTGCAGCCGCAGTTGCATATTACAGACAAGCAGCAGCTATTGTAGTAAGTGGTCAGCGTACAGAAACACTTGCTGGTCTAAATCACTTAAAAGATCTAGCACAAAAAGTTGTTCGTAACGTAACTGTTGACACAACATATTCATCAACTCCGCAAGTATTTGACGGTGCAAATCCGGGTGATGTTACAAGTGCAAACACTATTGGCGCACTTGCTGATATTATTATTGATGTCGTTGATGACGGACAGAGTCAGTACATTAACGTTACTGCTAACGGTGCATTAACTACTGATCAAGACATTCTTGATGCAGGCGCACTGATTACATCTAACAAAACATTCATACAAAAAGAAGTAGTTGCATATGTCGATGCAAGTTGGATTAACTTCTCAACTGGATACAATCAGACAACTTGTAAACGTGATGTAGGTTATATACTTGATGCTATTAACTTTGATTTAACATGGGGCGGAACTTCAAACACTGTTGCAGCGGCGATTGCATACTTTAAGCAAAGCAGTGCATTTACACTACAACGTCAGTTAGTGCAAACACTAGACGGCATTATGCATGCTGTTAGACTTGCTCAACAAGTTGTTGAAAACTATGATATTATTAGTTGGCAAACAGGTGCAGCACAAGTTACAGACACGTTAAATCCAGGTAGTGTAGCAGCTATTACTAAGATTGCAGACCTTGGCGCACTTATTGAAGACATTGTTGTTGACGGTGCAAGTGCAAGTGCAGGTATTGTAGTATTTAGAAATGGTATTGTTCCAAGTACTAATCAAACAGTGCTAAATGCAGCAGACTTGATTGCACTTAACAGAACGTTTATACAAGCTGAAGTTGTTAGCTATATTAACACATACTTTACTAACTTTACATATGATGTTTCATTCTGTCGTAGAGACGTTGGATTGTTCATTGACGCTATCCAATACGATTTAATCTACGGTGGTAACGAACGTGCTATTGAAGCAGGTAAAGCATACTACATTGGTACTACTAGCGTAATCCAAGGACAAGAGTTCCAGACTGTTATTGCTAATAGATATTTCCAAACACTTGTAGACAATGTACTACAAAATATTGTTAATACTAGACTGTATCAAAATCAAGTTGGACAGATTACAGATCAAACTAAATCCGTTGACGGTGCAATACTTGGTATTGTTGAATCTGAGTTCAATACTATTATTGATATTATTGAAAACGGTCCTCTTTCGCCAAACATTCCAACAGAAGTTGAAGGTGCATTTAACATTGCATACACAACTATTATGGTATCAACTGGTGAATACAAAGAAGATAACCCAGTTATTATTCCAGACTATGTATCCGTTGTTGGCGACAACTTGCGTACAACTATTATTCGTCCACTAAATGCTAACCAAGATATTTTCCGTGTACGTAACGGTTGTTACTTGTTAGGTATTACATTTAAAGATGGTCTAGATGCATTTAACGTGCCTAGCTTTACTGGTAGATTCTGTACAGCATTTGACGACCCGTTTGACGAAGGTGTTGATCGTACAGGATATATTGGACTAAGGGATCGTCCACTTATTACACAGTCACCGTATGTGCAGAACGTATCTATTATTTCGTTCCTAGGACTAAGTGGTTGTTTAGTAGATGGTTCGAAAGTTATTACACCAAACATTCCACGTTTTGCTATTGAAGCAGAAAATCCAGTATTTGGTGAAACACCTGAACAAGGTAAGTCAATGGTTGCAAACGCATATACTATGCTATCATTTGGTGGTACTGGTTGGCGTCTAACTAACGATGCTTATGCACAGATCGTTTCCTGTTTCCAAATCTTCCTTGGCAACGGTTGTTGGTGTCAGTCAGGTGCTTACCTTTCTGTTACTAACTCTGCAACTAACTTTGGTCTATACGCACTACGTTCGTCAGGTTACTCTGCAAACAGCTTTGTGTTTGACCGTGGTGTTATTGCTGAAGTTGGTGCTCAAGCATCACAACAAAAACTTATTACTGTTGGTACTAAACGTACTCCGATCAACCAGTTTGTTATCAGATTGTACGACGATGACGAGTTTAACAACTTAGCAAACGACATTACTAACAACTTTAAAACTATTCCAAACCTAATCTACTTTAACTCAGGAGAAGTAGGTACACTATACGGTGATGCAGATACGTACACTGTTGCAGCAGTTGGTGCTACAACATTTACTGTACAGATTGCCGCAGGACTAAGTTTAGGATCATATGTTTCGGGCGGTACTGTTGACATCAACGGCGCAGGAAGTCCTGCAAATGTTATTAGTGCAACATACGATAATACTAGCGGTGCGTTGGCGATCGAAGTAACTGCACTTCCGTCAGTAAGTGATAATGTAACTCTTACTGAAATGACGTTTAGTGGCACTAACTATCCTGTATACGCAGAAGGTAATCTTGACTTAGATGCTAACACTATTACTATTCCAGGACACGGGCTTGTAACAGGTGACGCAGTAACATATCGTAGAAACGGCAACAACGAGATTAATGGACTTGCTGACCAAGGTCAATACTATGTAGAAGTACTGACAGCAGACATTATTAGACTTTATCAAGATGATTCAAGAGGATTTGTTGCAGACATAATCGCAGCATCAACAGGAGATCATTATTTAGAAACTCAAACTGAAGAGTTCTTTATTGATGAAATCATCTTAGACGGTGATGGTAATAAACAAACACACAATAAGTATCAAGTACTAACTCTTGCAGCTGGAACATACAACTTTGAACCAGGTGACTTGATTGAAGCAACTACTGGCATTTATAGAAACAAAGCCTACGTTTACACATATGATGCAGTAACTCGACAACTTACTGTTTCTGTAGAAAAGGCAGAAAACAGCGGACAGTTGACTAGAATCTTCTTTGATGCTACTTCAATAATCGACAGTGATAGTAGTGCTATTCCGCAGTCAAACATTCCTGTAACTGGATTTACATCTAGAACAGACTTGTTTACAGCAGAGTTTACTATTGATCCAACTATTGTTGGCGGTGTACTAACTAATACTGGTAACCTGCAAGGAACATATATACGTTTCCACAGACCAAGTATTGTTAACAGTTCATCACACACTTGGGAATACGCAGGTTCAGGTACAGACTATAACGCTCTACCACAGAACGGCGGTATTACAAGAGAAGAATACGAACAGTTTAGTGACTTACCAGGACGAGTTTACTCTTCAGGTACTAACGAACTTGGTGACTTTAAAGTTGGTGACTTCATTGTTGCAGAAAACAGAACTGGTAACATTACATTTAAGAACACAGTTACAGTTGGCGAACTATCAGCACTGAAACTTGCAGTTTCGGATGTTGTTATTGAAGCGATTTCAACTGATCCAGGACTAGGTGATAACGAACCAGGCGGCGCAACTGATACACGTTTGACAACACAGTTAGCACAGCGTAGCTTCTTAGCAAACAGACTAGGCGACTTTATTGACAAGAACGTATCTACTAACTCAGTTAGTGGTGCTGTTCCGCAAATGAACGCACAAGGTTTGTTAAACTCAGATATTATTCCTGCAACACGTAACTTTAGCTTGTTTACAACTGATCTAAAATACGGCAGATATGATTTAACTGATGATATTCCGCCACAAGAACCACTACAAGGCGATATTGCACAAGAGCGTTACTCACGTACACTGTTTACATTGAGTGCTCCTGCTACATTTAATGAAGATGATATTATTGTAGAACTAAACAGCGGCGCAACTGGTATTGTTGATGAAGACAACGGCGGCGCAGCAACAGTTTATATTGCAAACATTGTCGGAACGTTTAGTAATAATATTAGTGCTAACACACTAAATGTAAATGGCCAAAATACTACAACTTATATTACTAATAGTGGCTCTACTGAAACACGTGATATTCAGTACACAATGATTCAAGATAGTGATAGCCAGTACTTGAGATATCTACCTACAGGTGCTATCTTTACTAATGGAACAACTATTACAGCAGCTAACTCAAGAACACAAGGTGTTGTTACTGATCAAGTTGAAGGTGTTGCCCTTGCAGTTGATCTTGCTAATATTAGCACAGGTGCAGGCTATGTTCCTAGCACAGGTTCTTTAACATATAGAAACGTTCCGCTAACTAATATAACAGGAAGCGGCAGCGGTGCTATTGCTGACATTACAGTTACTAACGGACAAGTTACTAACATTGACTTAACTAGAGGTGGCTCTGGGTATGTACAAGGTAACATTGTAAGTGCTGCAACAGCAAACTTAGGCGGTCAAAACACACAAGACTTCCAAACTAGTATTAGTAGTGTTGACAACCGTGTTTATGTTGATTTGTTAGCAGGTAAGTTTATTGCTACTACAACTTCAAATGATTACACTGAAGATACAAATGCAGATGTAACTACAGTTGCACTAGGTAATACAACACTAACAGCGTTTAACGCAGACACTATTGGAAATGGCGGTAATGTTGATTATCCTACATCGACTATCGAAATCAACAGTCATATATTTGATGATGGCGATGTTGTTAACTATGCAAGCTCGCCAAACACTCCAATCGGCGGATTGCTACAAGGCGAAAGTTACTTTGTAAAAGTTATTGACGCAAACACTATTGAGCTTTATAACAGATACGATCTAGAACCAGGACAAAAAGTAACATTTACTTCGAGTTCAACTGGCACACATGCACTTATTATTAACAATGTTGATACACGTAAAGATCGCATTTATGCTCAAGATCACGGCTTTACAAATGGACAAGCATTCCGTTTTGTAAGTTCTAACCCTCCAACTGGAATGGCATCAGGTTCTTACTACTATGCAGGGACAGTAAGTCAAAATACTTTCTCAGTACACGAGTTCCAACAAGACGCTATACAAAGTGTTAACGGTGTAACACAGGGTGCTATTAACTTTGTACAAACTGGTAGCGGAAGTGCAGACTTTATACACCAAAACATTACAATATACGGAGAAGTTAACACATCAAGTAAAAATACTGCTAACTGGGCACTAACTGGTAGTGCAAACGTAGATGCAAGTAACATTGTATCGGGTGTTATTAGTACTTCAAGACTTGCGTCAGTTGGCACAGCAAACAGTGACACTTACTTGAAAGGTGATAGCAGTTGGGATCTTGCTACAAGAACTACACGTACTGCACTTAACTCTCCGTTAAACATGACTGGTAGCTTCTACACTAGCGGTGGACAAAACTATTACTATAAAGATGTCCAGTTTGATATTGACAGAACTGATGACAGCTTAGGTAACCAAAGTTTTACAAACGTCGGTGTTGCAGCATTTAGTAAAGCACAGTTTAATGTTAACGCAGGCGAAGTAGAACTAAAAGCAGGCGTACTTGATGCAGGTACACTAGACGGACTTGATAGCCAGTACTTCCTAGATCCAGGTAACTTATTAAATCCAGTTCCGGTAACACGCGGCGGTACAGCGTTAGATCAATATATCTCAGGCGATATGATTTATGCAACTGGCCCAACAACACTAAACAGACTACCGATTGGTAGCCAAGGTGCTGTTATGGTTGTTGACGAACTAGGTAATCCAAGTTGGTCAAATGATGTTGCTCCATTCGTAGAAGATACTAACAACTTTGGAGTTTCAAGACCACTCGAAATACGCCACGATGTGTCTAACACACCAGCAGTAGGTATTGGTGTTGGTATGCAGTTCCAAGTAGAAACTGCAAACAACAACAGAGAAGTCGGCGGTACTATTGATGCTGTTGCATCTGACGTAACATTTGGCTCAGAAGACTTTAGCTTCAAGTTTAACTTGATGTCAGCAGGTTTCTCAGCAGAACGTATGGTGCTCGATTCAATAGGTAACTTAACCATCGACGGAGACTTTACTGTTGAAGGCGGAGATATCAAAACAACTAAAACAAGTGCTACTGTTTATGATAACACAGTTACATCACTAAGCATTGGTAGAGCTGCAACAGCAGTTACTATTGGTGCTGACAAAACTGGTGAAATGCGTATTCGTAACAAGACACTTATTGTTGGCGGTGACCAAGTTGAAACACAACCAGTTGATGCTATTGTTAAAGCAACAAATGCACTAGGTACTAACAAGCAAGGTCCAGACTTAACAATACAAGGTGGTGCAAGTACTGGTAGTGGTGTTCCAGGTTCGGTATTTATTGATACAGGTAGCCCAGGTACTTCGGGTAGTACTTCGAATACACAAATCAATCGTGTAGAAGTTAGTGGTACTGATGCACACAGTCATAAACTAGAGTTTGGTAGAGGATCACAAGGATCTAGACAAACTGCAACAGTTGGTGTTAAAGGACCTATTACTGGTCAGTTTAACGTTAACGGTTCTGTGTTAGAACTAAAACCAGGACCTGGTACAGGTTCAGGCGCTGGCGCAAGAGTTGACATTTATGGTTCAGAAAATATTGGATCAGGAAGTGGCATTCAAACTAGCTCACTGGTTGCACAGTTTGATGGTACATCTGTTGATTTAAACAAAACAGTAAATGTAAATGCAACTAGCTTAAACACTAATCAAGCAGCGTTTGACTTATTAAACACTACTGCAACAACACTTAACATTGGTGGTGCTGCAACTGCTATTGACATTGGTGCATCAAGTGGTTACTTGCACGTTAACAGTGCAGACCAATCAACAAGTACTACAACAGGTGCTCTACGTGTAGACGGTGGTGGTAGCTTTGGTAAGAACTTGTATGTTGGTGGTAACTTAGTTGCTGCTGAACTTACACTAACTGGTGCTATTGATGGTAACAGCTACAACGTAAGTGGTGTAGAAGTTATTGACACTAACAGACGCTTTATTTCAAGCGGTGGCACAACAGGCGAACTTGCTAAAGTACACGCTATTAGCTTTGACTGGGATGGTAACTACGGAAACTTAGGTGGTTATGTAAACCATGGTATTAGCTCACGTGGCGAAACATGGGGCGCAGGTGATGATATTAGTATTAACTCTTATCACAACGTTAACGTAAGACTTGATACTAACTCAAACAACAGTGCAGCAACTACATTCTTCCGTGTTAACAATGACGTAAGTCAAACTAACGGTAATATTGTATTCAGTGCTAGAGGCGATGGCAAAGTTGGTATTAACAAAGATCCAAGCGGCACATACAACTTAGATGTTAACGGTAGCTTTAATGCTACAACAGGTTACATTAACGGTGGTGCTATTTGGACTGCTGACAACGACGGTGACGGCTCAGGCTTAAACGCAGACTTGCTAGACGGATTGCATGCAGACAGCTTCCTACGTGTTGATACTGGTGCTTCGTTTAGTGGTGGTGTATTTACAATCTCACTACCAGCAACAACTATTCAAAACACTGGCGAAGTTAACACACTACAGCTATACCAAGGAAATGGCGCAAATGCAAATGATGCATTCATGACATTCCACATTGGTGGTGACTATGCAGCACACTTTGGTTTAGATGGTAGTACAAACGATCTAGCATACGGTGGTTGGTCACGTGGAGCAAGTGCATTTAAAGTATGGCATGCTGGTAACGACGGTAGCGGTAGCGGACTAGATGCTGACTTACTAGACGGTCAAGACAGCGGGTTCTTCCGTAATGCAAGTAATCTAAACGCTGGTACATTCCCAGACTTGTTTGCAAGTGGTACACGTTACAACATTGGTTTTATTGACGGTTATGGCGGCGACAGCTACGATAAACTACGTGTGTGGAACAGTAGTTCATACTCAATAGGCATGCATAGTGGCCAAACAATGGGTTGGTTGAATGACTATGCAATGACCTTTACAATGAACAATGATACAGACCGTGGTTGGAAATGGAGACATGAAAGTGACGGTGTAGCAGCGGGTGCTATGTCACTTACAACAGATGGTCGACTAGTTGTTAAACAGTTTATTGCAGTAGGTAACCAAACTACACGTTACTTGAGAGAGCCAACAGGAAACTACGGTTCGATTCAGATTAGCGGTAGTGGTTATGGTAACTGGGAAGGCTTTAGCATTGACGGTCGTGCAGTGTTTATGCATGATGGCGGAAGTGGAACTGGTATCTATAACGATGTAGATAACGAATGGTTGTTCTACGGTGTACACAACGCTCAAACTGAAATGATGTACAATGGTGCGTGGAAAGTTCAAACACGTTCCAACGGTGCAAACATTGCAGGCGAACTGTATGTTGATAACTGGGTACGCATTGAAAGTAACTCGGGTATTTACTGGGAAGGTGGCAACTACGCTGGATGGCACATTTATCCACAAGCTACTAACAGAATCCATATGCGCAGTGCAAACAGTGGATCATGTGAAGTATCACTAGCAAACAGTGCAAACACTATTTACGGTAGACTATATGCAGATGATGTATCACAGGGCTTCCTAAACGAAGATGGCAACTGGGCACTACGTAGCTACAACAACGACGGTGTATCACCAGGTTGGAGATTCTACGAAAACGCTAACGAACAATGGACTGGTAACCCAGGTAATGATGTTGGTAAGATTGAATATCACGCTAACAGATTCTACATAGCATCGGGTGCAAACTCCGATCGTGTTGTTCAGTTTAGACGAGACGGAACAGATGTTTCATACGTTGATAACAGCGGTGTGTACCAAGGTACTGCTGCAAGTGCTAACTGGGCTGACTTAGCAGAGAAATACGAAGCAGATGCAGTATATGCTCCAGGTACAGTACTAGGTATAGGCGGCGACAAAGAAGTTACACTATACAAAGAAGGCATGAAACTAGCAGGCGTTGTATCAACACAACCAGGTTTGATGATGAATCAAAACGATGACAACAGAGATGATCCTATGTGGCCATTTGTTGCACTAAAAGGTCGTGTTCCTGTTAAGATCAACGGTTCTGCCAAGAAAGGTCAGTACATTATTGCTGATCAGGACGGTGCAGGTTGTGCTGTAGATGAGCTAAGTACTATTAGTGAATATACAAGATTAATAGGTGTTGCTATTGAAGACGGCGAAAGCGTAGTTGAGGTGAAAGTTTAAGATATGGGGAATATGACTCGTGCATCAGCAAGGGATTATTTTACTGGCCAAGCCGGAGCCCAGCTGCGCGGTTTTGACCGTACAATAAATGTAGCTGCTACAGTTTATACTAATCAAAACTATGGCGGCTACAATGCAGGTACTGCTTACGGTAATACTCGTTTTGAGTATGTAAATGCTCCAAACAGCGACTATAATAGTCAAGTATATCCTAATACAACGCTAGTTGATGCACAGCATATGGTTGATCAAGCATTAAATGCTATACAAAGGACAGTAGATTTGATAGAAGGCAGACTGACAAACAGATATTTTAACTTTCAAATATGTCATACTAGCTGCCATTATAGCTGTCACGGTTCGAGAGGTAGAAGATAATGGCTGGACAAACTAACGCACAGTTAAGATCAACATATCTAGCAAATGCTTATCTCAGACTGAGAACATTTGATAAAACTATTAATATTGCAGCAGCAGTTTATCTTGGACGATCTGGTGTAGGTGTAACTGGAGGAACAGCATATGGCAATGCTAGGTTCCAATATGTAAATGCAGGTTCTGGTACATATAGCACAGCAGACTTGCCGAGCAACATTGGCGATGATTTAAAAGTCTATGCAAGTGAAATACAAAACTTTGCTACAAATGCATTGTCAAGAACTGTAAATACAGTTGAAAATCGTATTGACAACTTGTATTTTGACTTTAGAATATGTCACGCAAGCTGCCACTATAGCTGCCACGGATCAAGGGGAAGAAGATAATGATAGGTGAAAGTTTTTACTATATTAGTAATAAAAAATATATAGGACGCTCGACTGCAATGCTGTCGGCAATCAGTGAAAGTCCGTGGACTGGAGGACAAACAAGGACTATTAAAATAGTCATGCCAGACGGGCATAGTCCGGTTGAGCAAACATATACAGACGCAATAACTGCTGACTACCCGTTAGCAAATGTAAGCAACATGATAAGTTTTGCAAACTACAGTGATATTGATTCTTGGGAATATTTAAACAGTAGCACTAAAGAGTATTTGTTGTTTGAAGATCCCGAAGAGTTTTTAAAAATATATGCAAAATATACTGCTTCGTTGTTACAAACTACTACTTCTAAAGATGTTAAACAAATAACAAAAGACTTTCTTTCCCTAGTCACTCTAAGAGATATTACATACGCAACTGAAGCAACTTTTACTGAAAATGAAATAAACGCAGCAGTAGAAGATGTATTTGCAAATAATGATTTTTATAGCATTCCAAATGCTTCGAGCAAGCATTGGGGGTATGATATTCTTTTCTTTATTAACGACAAGTATAATGAAAATGATACATATGCTGAAATCAACGAAACAACTACTGCACACTTAAGAGAAAAGTTTACTATCCATAGTGATAAAATGATTTTTGAAGTTATTGCTATGCTACAAACTAAAATCGGTTATATTAGTGTTATTAACGGTATTATTGACTGGTTTAATGCTAACGGTAACAATGAATGGGATAAAGTACAGTTTGTTAAAGATACATTCCAAAATACTAACAGAATGCAAGCATTATATGTAATGCGTGATTTTTGGAATGCAGTGGGCAATAATCAAGAGCTGATGTCTCTTATTAATAATCACGAAGAATGGGAATATGAAGAAGTATACAAAGAGTTTTCTAAAACTATTCCTATTGTGGTACAAATAGCAGAGGGTGGATTCAACTTTGCAAGTAATGAAGCACTTAGAGATGCGTGGAGCGAGGTAGAGTTTTTCTACAAGCGCAAGAGTCGTATTCCTTACTTGTTGTTCAAAGTAAAACCATTAGTACAGGAGTAATCATGACCCAACAAAGCTATACATTACCGTTAAACCCAACCGATCTAGCAGAGATTTATAAAATCAAAGCAGATAGTGAAGATTTTACGTTAAATGTTAACTATGAAGAAAGTAAAAAAGTACTGTCTGTAAAACACATATTAGTTTATATTGCTAATACAAACTTTAAAGTTCAGTTTGATACAGTTGATGCAGATCTTTTAAACGAATACATTAAGTGTAACTTTATGGTAGAAAGTCCGATTATTTCTAGAATAATAGCACTGATTGCAAAAAGAAAACTAGATTACGAATACAACCAAATAGATATCGCACTTAATAGTCTTTGGTCAGATGAAATGATTGATCAATATCTTGCAGAGCACGGAGATCTATTTGACGATCTTCTTGATAAGTTAAATCATGTTACGCTTTTTTGTTTAGAACAAGCAAGTAAATATTCTGACAAATATAAAGAACTTATACCAGAAGATTTAGAACATGTTGATAACGATACCGAAGTTGGACTAAATATTGTATACATAGCAACATACGCTCAAGATCTTTTATACTTATTAGGGCACTTAAACGGTCCTTGGCCAACTAACCAGTTAAATGCAAGAATATTTAACGATGCAAGTAAGTACCAAGGAAACGATTTGTATAATACACTTCTAAGATACGGTGTTGCAACTAATATGTTAGAACTATTTGACGAGGAAGAAGCATAATGACAATGCAACAATCATATTGCAAGCAGATGAGATACAGTGGACCTGAGAGTCTACCACCTAGCCAAGCCACAAAGTTTGATGTACTGATTAACTTTGAAGGGCTTACTGGTTGTAATCATGGTTGTTTAGGGTGTTTTGTTAATAAAACACAAGACGTTGCAACAATGGATCAAATGTTAACAACTGCAAAAGAACTTGCAGATGGTGTAACACGCACTGGACTTAACCTACGTGAGTTTGTTATTGGTCCGACTGATCTTTTCTCGGCAAATAACACAGACAATATTCTTAATAATCCTATTATACAGGACATCATGCGTGAGCATACAAAAGCACGTATTGCTACACCTAGCAAAATAGACGATGTAAGCATGGAAAGACTACGTGAAGTATTTTCAATACTTGACGATCCTGCAAAATACAGAGATGAAATGATCATTGAGTTTATTATGCCAGTAGGTGATGTTGACCGTATACTTAATGATGAAGAATATTTCAAAGACATAAAAGCAAAACTAGAGTTCTTTGCAAATGAAACTCCTAAAAACATTGACTGGAGTTGGACATTACAAGCAAGTAATGTTATGCAAAAACATCTAACCAAAGAAAACTACAACAAACTGCTATACAAGATTCTTGAAGATTACGAAACTATTCTAGAAATGAACCCTGCGTTCTCTAGAGCACCAAGTGTATTACACCAGCGTAAGAATCTAGTAGCATGGAATAACTTCTTAAAAGAAGTAGTAGATCAAGACAACTATACTGATGTTACAATGAGTATGGCTAACTTGTACTGTAACTCAATGAACTTTATAGGGCTAACTATTATTCCTGGCTTTGACGCACCTCGTGTATTCCTAAATGTTATGCTACACGAACAAGCGTTCTTTACACAGCACAAGGAACTAGAAGTAACAGGTCTAAGTTTTGAAGAAATCTTAGCGAAGAGGGATCAACTAATAGCAAAAGGCTTGGCAAAGTCTTCCACTGTTAAGGATTGTGCTGATTGTAAGTATGCTGTAGCATGTGCAAACAGACTAATATTCCAAGCACAAGACGCTATGAATATGCATGAGTGCCTGATGCCGCTAGAAGTACTTGAAATGTACAATCCGTTTATTGACAGCACAGAGCAATGGAATGACGATGCCTTGAAAATCGTCAATGCTCGTTAACTTAAACGCAACTCCATCTGGATTTAATAACTACGTTGAAGGTGTAAGCCCTAGGGATAATAACTTTCTTAGGGTTGAAGTTCATGCTGATATATTACACGGCTGTAGTCAACAATGTCCTGGCTGTTTTATCCCACGCAAAAACTTAACCAGTGCTGATCATTTAACAACTCTGTGCGATATACTAGAATCTAGTGCTTACACACCCGACGATGTTGTGATAGGACCTACTGATATATTTGATGCTGAAAACTTTTGGGAGTTGATGGAGCATCCTAGTATGAAACGATTGTACAACATTGCAGCATTAAGTTTTAACTCAACGCTACTACAAGACTACAACATAATACTTGCTAAACACAACAAGATTTGGAGCCTTTACGAAGGCTTAAATCGTACACCTGATATAGACTTTAAGATAGTGCTTGACATTGAGCGTTACTTGCGTGGCGATGTTGAAGATATGTGTCGCAAACTTGAACTGTTTAAACAAGGTAGTGTGCAGTTTAGGGTAAACTACTACCCGGGCATATTTGATCGTGTTGATTACAACCAACTGTGTGATATGACCATGGAAGATTTTAATGCTCCTGTAGTCATACTACCAAGTTTCCTTAACGACCGTAACAGTAGAGGCAAAGTAAGTAAATATTTGCCCATGTTTATTGAAGAACTAAGCAAACAAAAGATTGACCTCGAGTACAAAAGCCTGTATACTATGTTTGACGCACAGTTTAATGGCTATGGATGCTCTAACTACAGCTTTTACAATGGTAAACTGTATATGAACCCGTTTTTGTACGATGCTATACTACAACGCACACCAAACTTTGAAGTACAAAACATAAACAGTGACGATTTCTTGTCTCGCAACCTTGCATATGCTGAACATACTCAAGAATGTGCGAGTTGTCCTCATTTAATGAGCTGTGCAGAGCGTAATGTATTGTTTTACATGCAAGACAGAGGGTTAACCGAGTGTGTGTTGCCCAAGGAGTACCTAAATGCCAGTCATTAAGAACAACTTGTACTACGAGCTAACAACAGAAACACAAACCAAGCCGGTTAGTGCCGTAAAAATACAGTTAGACGTGTTAGACGGGTGTGTACACGCTTGTCCGGGCTGCTTTGTACACCGTAGAGGCAATGCACCTGAAGACAACCACTTAAAACAGTGCCGAGAGTTTGTAAAACGCATAACTGACAAAGGCATATTAGTAGATGAAGTACTAATAGGACCAACAGACTGCCTAAGTAGTGAAAACTTTTATCAAGTAATGCAAGATCCTGACTTGCTGGCTATGATAAATGAAAACTCTCCAATACTTGCGTTTACTACAACCTTCTTAGAGCAAGACATTGGCTACTTAGAGCGTTGGATTGACTTTTTACATGCCAATGTTAACACTGATACTGAGATTGAAGTAGGCATTGCAACAGATCCTATGCGTTACAAAGACAT
>Ga0222719_10000543_pt1 | contig 37152 bp, 35 predicted proteins | sample C33_34DmetaG_FD_165039 | JGI IMG/M metagenome (GOLD analysis project Ga0222719, IMG submission 165039) | Estuarine water microbial communities from San Francisco Bay, California, United States - C33_34D | ecosystem: Environmental > Aquatic > Marine > Unclassified | place: USA: California... | reverse complement strand
GTGCTGTACAGGGAATAAAATAATAAATGGTGCCCAAGGCCGGACTTGAACCGGCACGACTTTCGCCACTACCCCCTCAAGATAGCGTGTCTACCAATTCCACCACTTGGGCTTTTTTTGATTTCATTCAGGTAAATCAGAAGATTTGTTGACAGGGTCAACTTCAGGAAGATCAGTATCCATAGACTGTTCAATAACCTCTAAACTGGGCAAAATCTCGTCTTTGACTCCTGCGCGATCTTTAGCTATTACCGCTAATCCAAAACTAGTGATAAAGAAAATCGTTGCAAGGATAGCTGTCACCTTACTGAAAAAGTTCCAGCTACCTGCACTTCCTAACATTGTCTGTGAGGCCCCCGAACCAAAGGATGCTCCTGCTTCTGCACCCTTACCTTGCTGCAATAAAATCATACCGATGATTGCAATACCTGTTAGGATATGAACGATTAATGTTAATTTTTCCATTTTTTTTATTTTACCAAATTATTAGTTTTTAATTTATGCCAACTTACATATTTGAACAAACGATTTAGCATCTAAGGAGGCGCCACCAACAAGCAGTCCATCGATATCTGACTCCTTAAGAAGCTCTTTGGTGTTTTCGGGAGTCACACTACCACCATACAAAATTTTTGCACTTAATCCTTTTTCTCGCAATTTGCATCGTATGTATTTATGTACAATCTGTATTTGATCAGTATTCGCAGATTTGCCTGACCCAATAGCCCATACGGGCTCATACGCAACCACTAAATCTGAAGGAAAAAATTTCCCTGTGTATTCTACAACGGCGTTTAGTTGAGCTGTTATAACATCAAGCGTTTCGTCTTTTTCTCGTTGGTTTAAAGTTTCACCTAAACATAAAATTGGTGTCAATCCAACTTTACTTGCTTGATAAAATTTACCTGCAATCTTATGATTATCTTCCCCAAAAAGACTCCTTCGTTCAGAGTGACCTACGATACAGTACTCACAACCAACATCTATAAGCATCTCAGACGAAATTTCACCAGTATAGGCACCACGACTATTTTCAGAGACATCTTGGGCACCAACTGCAATGGATGCTCCTGAAAAAGCCTCAACTGCATCACATATGTAAACACTTGGAGGAAAAATAACGACATCTGCATCACATTTTAAATTGAACAATTGTTCAGCTAGGTCTGATAAATTTTTCTTACTGCCGTTCATTTTCCAATTTCCGGCTATTAGGGAACGCTGCATATTTTATAATTATCCTGACCCTAAATGATCGCAATCTTATCTGAGATGCTAGCATTATTCAACCAAACTGAGGTCGAGTTACCTTGCCTTTCAGACTATCTTGATTGAGTTACAACTCTCTACAGCTCATTTTTGCTTCAGCCTCAACAACCGCAGCGACCCTTTTAGCAATCTTCTCAACCAGATTTGGATCCTCACCTTCTACCATAACCCTCACAAGCGGTTCAGTACCAGATGGTCTGAGTAGTATCCTTCCTTTTTCTTTAAGCTCATTTTCTGCTTCATTTATTGCATGAATTATAAGCGGGTAGTTCTTTAAGTTAAAATCACCTTTGATAGGTACATTAATCATGCTTTGTGGATATTTCTGCATTTCTTTTTTTAATGTATTCAGTGGTATGGATGTGTCTCTCATTGCGTATAAGACCTGTAAAGCGGCAACAATAGCGTCTCCTGTAGTTGTTAAATCACTACATACAATATGTCCGGAACTTTCTCCCCCAAGCTTCCATTTTCTATCACGCAATGCCTCAATAACATGTCGATCACCCACCTGGGTTCGAACAAACGGAATTTTTAATGCATTAAGTGATTTCTCCATACCCAAGTTGCTCATCAAAGTTCCTGCAACACCAGTGCAACCGCCATTCTGATGACGATGTTTTGCGATAACAAATATTAGCTCATCGCCATCTATTAAATGTCCCTTATGATCAACAAACATCACTCGGTCACCATCCCCATCAAAAGCAATTCCCATATCAGCCTTTTGTTTTAAAACTGCATCCTGCAAAATAGCAGGCTGAGTAGAGCCGCATTTTTCATTTATATTAAAGCCATCAGGCTCAACAGCTAACTCGATTACTGTTGCTCCCAACTCCCTAAAAACCATTGGTCCTGTGTGGTAGGTTGCCCCATTAGCACAATCAACTACGATTTTAAGACCCTCTAAATTTCCACCTGGTGGAAGTGTACCTTTACAAAATTCTATATATCGACCTGCAGCATCTTCTACTCTAAATGCTTTACCTAACTTTGAAGGATCTTCTGTTATTAGTGGTTTATCCAAATAAGATTCTATAGATTTCTGAACTGCATCAGATAATTTGAACCCATCGGCACCAAAGAACTTAATGCCATTATCATAAAAAGGATTATGGGAGGCACTTATTACAATCCCAGCTTGAGCCCGGAAAGTTCTAGTTAGGTAAGCAATTGCTGGTGTGGGCATAGGGCCCAAAAGGGCCACATCAACCCCTGCTGCGATCAGCCCAGCTTGAATAGCTGATTCAAACATATACCCTGATACACGGGTATCCTTACCGACTATGATAAGCTTACGGCCTTCGCTTTTTTCACTAAAAACTTTTCCAGATGCCCATCCAAGTTTCAACATAAAATCTGCTGTTATAGGGCTTACTCCAACTCTACCTCGTATTCCATCTGTACCAAAAAAAAATTTTTGTGTCATATATTTCCTGTTCCTTCTACAGCAGACAATATCTTAAATGCATCAGCTGTAGCACTTACATCATGGACTCGAAGTATTTGAGCTCCTTTTTGCACTGCTAATATTGCAAAAGTAACACTTCCAAATAACCTTTCATCTATAGGTTTATTTAAAATTGAGCCTATCATAGATTTTCTTGATAAGCCCACAACCAAAGGGAATCCTAACCTACTTAATTCAGTTAAACCATGAAATAAGGATAAATTATGTTCAAGTTTTTTGCCAAAACCAAATCCAGGATCAATAAGTATTTTCTTTCGGTCGATCCCGCCTAATTCACAAGCACTCACACGATCTAATAAAAATTTACTTACTTCTGCAAAAACATCAGTGTAGCTTGGCGCAATCTGCATATCTCTTGGTTGTCCGGCCATGTGCATGAGGCAGACATTTAGACCAGAGGCAGCGACTGCCTGAATAGCACCCACTCTTGTCAAAGCGCGCACATCATTAATCATTGCGGCCCCGACCCTTGCAGATTCATTTATTACTATCGGGGAGCTCGTATCTACTGAAACTGATACTCCAAAACGATCAACTATAGTTTCAACTACAGATATCACTCTATCCAGCTCTTCCTGCTGGCTAACAGCAATTGCGCCAGGTTTAGTGGATTCACCACCAACATCTATAATATCAGCACCACTTTTAATGAGCTCCTCTACTTTTTTTATTACCAAATCAAGCGAGACATTATTATTGTTAAAGAGTAGTCCACCGTCATAAAAAGAATCAGGTGTAACATTTAGGATTGCCATTATGAGAGGTTTATCTGAGTCAGAGCGAAAAGTGCTGGTAATCATCAGTATTTCATCGAAAGTATATTTATCATTAACCTAAAAATAATAATCCCTAGTTTATATTAAAACTTATAAATATAAAGTTTGATAACATTAAGGAGATTTCTAAGACGCGACTTTAGAAACTAAAATATTGGACTTAAATACTTCATTCTAGTGTCTAAGTAACTATGACTCTTTCGCAGGTCCACGAACAGCGCTAACATTATCTGATTTCTTATTTTTTTCTGTAACGGAGGTACTATTATCAGCACTAATATCCCAATCATAAGGAGGTCTAACTTTCTTTCTTTGCATCAAATCATCAACTTGTTCAGAGTCAATAGTCTCATAATCCATCAATGCATCCTTCATCGAATATAAGATATCCTTATTATCCTCCAGAATTTTAACAGAGCGCGAGTAACAGTCATCTAGGAGCTTGCGTACTTCAATATCAATTTCTCTAGCAGTATCAGCAGAATAAATGGAGCCAGGAGCGCCAGATGGTTGGCCCTCTTCTTCGCCATACAAAATAGGGCCCATTTTATCTGATAAACCCCAGCGACTGACCATATTTCTAGCCATCTGTGTGGCCCTTTCAATATCATTGGAAGCTCCAGTTGTTACTCCCTCCTCACCGTGAATTAGTTCTTCTGCTATTCTACCACCAAATAAGCTACAAAGCTGACTCTTCAGCTGAAGTTTGCTGAGACTATACTTGTCCTCTTCTGGTAGGAACTGCGTAACACCAAGAGCTCGACCACGAGGAATAATAGAAACTTTGTGAACTGGGTCGTGCTCGGGCATTAACCTTCCTATAATCGCATGCCCTGCCTCATGAAAAGCTGTATTTTCTTTTTCTTTTTCAGACATAACCATGGAACGACGCTCGGTACCCATCATTACTTTATCTCGAGCTTTTTCAAATTCTTCCCCACTCACTAGCCTTCTATTAGCTCTTGCAGAGAATAATGCTGCCTCATTTATCAGATTAGCTAAATCTGCACCGGAAAAACCAGGTGTTCCTCGAGCAATAACACCTAAGTCAACTTTATCATCTAAAGGAACTTTTTTAGCATGCACCTTAAGTATTTGCTCTCTGCCTCTAATATCCGGTAGACCCACATAGACTTGTCGATCGAATCTTCCAGGTCGCAACAGAGCCTTATCGAGAACATCTGGACGATTTGTAGCAGCAATGACAATTATTCCTTCATTACCCTCAAAGCCATCCATCTCTACTAGTAGTTGGTTTAATGTTTGCTCTCTCTCGTCGTTACCACCACCATGACCACCACCACGATGTCGACCTACAGCATCAATTTCATCAATAAAAATAATGCACGGAGCTTGTTTTTTTGCCTGTTCAAACATATCTCTTACACGCGAAGCTCCAACACCAACAAACATTTCTACGAAATCTGAACCTGCAATGGAAAAGAATGGAACTTTAGCTTCACCAGCAATGGCTTTAGCCAAAAGAGTTTTACCCGTACCAGGTGGGCCGACCATCAGGACTCCTTGGGGAATTCGACCACCTAGTCTTTGGAACCGTGTGGGATCACGCAAAAAATCAACAAGCTCATGAACCTCTTCTTTAGCTTCATCCACACCGGCTACATCAATAAACGTAGTATTGATTTGGTCAGGAGCCAGAAGTCTAGCTTTGCTTTTTCCAAAACCCATCGGGCCGCCTCGACCACCAGCACCCCCTTGCATTTGACGCATAAAGAACATAAATATTGCTAGTATTAGTAAAATAGGAAAAGAGGCGACTAGCAACTGGCTCCAAAGACTTTGCTGTTCAGGATCCTGTCCTACAACATCAACACGATTATCAAGAAGATCCCCCATCAAGCCATCATCAGAAACGGCGGGTCTTGTTGTTTTGAAAGCTGTTCGATCTTTTCTAAGGCCTTCAATTACAGAACCCTTGACTACTATACTTTCAACATCTCCACGCTGAACATCTTCAACAAATGTTGAGTAATTAATCATTTTATCTGGTTCTGAAGATCCGAAATTTTGAAAGATAGACATCAGAATTGCAGCTATGATGAGCCATAAAAAAATATTTTTTATCGTATCATTCAAGGAAATCTCTCCATTTAACTTAGTTTGCAATTCAAGCTTAATTTACATCAGGTTATACTAATTTTTTATCTCTTAAAGTTTTTTGCAACAACATATACTTCTCTTGAGCGTGATCTAGATGCATTTGGTTTTCTTGATGTGACTTGTTTAAATCTTTTCTTTAATTCAAGCATAAACTGATCAAAACCTTCACCATGAAATACCTTAACTACAAAGTTTCCTCCCGGTTTGAGAACTTTGCAAGCCATGTCTAAAGCAAGTTCAATTAAATACATAGCTTTTGTTTGATCTACACCTCTTATACCACTCATGTTTGGGGCCATATCAGAAATTACAAGGTCTACTAAATTATTTTCTAATAAATTAAGTATATTCTGAAGTACAACTGAATCAGTAAAATCTCCCAACACAAAATTTACTTTATCAATAGGGTCCATATTAAGTATGTCAGAGGCTATTATCTTACCTTTTGGCCCTACTAACTTTGAAGCCACCTGCGACCATCCTCCTGGGGCAGCACCAAGATCAACTACTATTAAGCCTGGTTTAAAAATTTTATCTTTTTGATTAATTTCTATCAATTTATAACTAGCACGTGAACGATATCCATCTATTTTTGCGCGCTTAACATACTCGTCCCTATGATGCTCTTGAAGCCATTTCTGACTACTTTTTGAATGAACTGTCATATTTAGTTATCCAAAGTATCAAATACAATAGGAAAATTTATGATTTTATAGCATTATACTTGTATTTTTGAGCATCAAAATAGTATTTAAAATATTGTCATCATTTCCACTAGTGATACAGATTTATTTTGTCAAACAAAAGATTGTATGAGCGAGCTATTGACTACAGCAGACACTAAGAGTTTTGAAAAATGAAAATTTCCAATGAGGACAAAAAACAACTCAGAAGACTCGGACATAAAATAAACCCAGTTGTAACAGTAGCGACCAAAGGATTAAGTGAGAATGTTCTTGCTGAAATTGATAGAGCGCTTACAGATCATGAATTGATAAAAGTTAAATTCAGCGGTAGCAATCAACAATCGAGGGCTAATGCAGTTGAAATAATTCGAGAAAAATGTGGTGCTGAAGTAGTTCAATCTATTGGCCACGTTCTGTTATTACTAAAAAAATCAAATAGGCCTAATCCTAAATTATCAAACCTTATTCGGTAATATAAAGTATATTAATCCGTTAAATATATTTTATATCATCAATTTCGTATTCAATGTCGCCAGATGGAGTTTTTACCGTCACTATATCTCCTATTTCTTTTGCAATGATAGCTCTAGCAATAGGAGATTTATATGAAATTTTATTTAATTTAATATCAGATTCATCATCACCAACTATTTGATAATGAACAGACTCGTTTGTTTCTAAATTAATCATATGCACAGTACTACCGAAGATAACTTTATCTCCAGGAGGCATTTGGCTGACATCGATGATTTGAACATTACTAAATTTAGCCTCAATTTCCTGTATGCGGCCCTCAGCAAAGCCCTGTTGCTCTCTAGCTGCGTGATATTCTGCATTTTCTTTGAGATCACCATGTGCTCGAGCTTCTGCAATTGCAGCAATAATTCTAGGACGTTCAACTTTTTTTAAATTATCAAGCTCAATACGGAGTTTTTCAAATCCAATAGATGTCATGGGTATTTTACTCATTCATCACTCCTAAGATGTAATTTTTGAAGCTTATTAACCTTAATCTCATTTTTATTTTTTAAGGCCATACATACTGCCTCACCTCCTGCTAAGGTTGTTGTATAGTACACATTATGTTGCTCTGCACTGGACCGAATGGTTGCAGAAGCTGCAATTGCTTGACGACCTTCGGTAGTATTAATAATTAAGCTGATTTTATCATTTTTAATCATATCAACAATGTGAGGGCGACCCTCTTGAACTTTGTTGATGTGCTCCACAGAACAGCCAGCCTCATTCAATATTTTTAATGTTCCTGTAGTTGCCATCAAATCAAAACCTGCTTTTATTAGATCGCGTGCAACTTTTACTATACCACTTTTATCTGGATTTCGTACGCTTAGAAATGCTGTACCTGCTGTGGGTATAGGATTGTTAGCTGAGAGCTCTGCCTTTGCATAGGCTTCCGCAAAAGTTTGACTAACACCCATAACCTCTCCTGTAGATTTCATTTCTGGACCAAGAATAGGATCTATTCCAGGAAATTTATTAAATGGTAATACAGCCTCTTTAACACTGAAAAAATCGGGTGTTATTTCTTTAGTGAATGCTTGATCCTCTAAGGAAATATCAACCATACAACGAGCGGCTACTTTAGCTAAGGAGATTCCTATACATTTGGAAACAAAAGGTATAGTTCTTGAAGCACGGGGATTTACCTCGATAACGTAAATTTTATCGTCCTGCCATGCTAACTGAACATTCATAAGGCCTTTTACCTTTAGTTCCAAAGCCATGGTTTTAACAATTTCTCGCATCTCATTCTGAATATGCTCGGGAAGACTGTATGGTGGCAAGGAACAGGCGGAGTCACCAGAGTGAATTCCGGCTTGTTCTATATGTTGCATTATTGCTCCGATAACTACACGTTTACCATCAGAAACAGCATCAATGTCAACTTCAATTGCAGAAGATAAAAAGTAATCTAACAATACAGGGGAGCCATCTGAAACTTTTATAGCGTTCTCCATATAATGAGACAACTCATCTTCTCCATAAACAATCTCCATAGCTCTTCCACCCAACACATAAGACGGGCGGACAACTAGGGGGTAGTTAATTCTTGCAGCCGCATTTATTGCCTCTTCCATAGAGCGGACAATTGCATTTGGAGGCTGAAGGAGTTTTAATTTTTCTATCATTTTTTGGAACCGCTCTCGGTCCTCTGCTAGATCTATAGCATCTGGTGTTGTTCCTATGATAGGTACACCTAGATCTTCAAGTGCTTGTGCCAGTTTAAGGGGAGTTTGTCCACCAAATTGAACAATTACACCTACAGGATTTTCAATATTAATAATTTCTAATACATCCTCTAAAGTTACTGGCTCGAAATATAATCTATCGGAGGTATCGTAATCAGTAGAAACTGTTTCTGGGTTACAATTCACCATAATTGTTTCATAGCCCTCTTCACGCATTGCTAGCACAGCGTGAACACAGCAATAGTCAAATTCTATACCTTGACCAATTCGATTGGGCCCTCCGCCTAAGACTAAAATTTTATCTTTATTTGATGGATCTGCTTCACACTCTTCATCATAAGAAGAATACATATAAGCTGTGGCTGCAGAAAACTCTGCGGCGCATGTATCTACTCGCTTATATACAGGTCTTACTTTTGAGGCGTAACGAAATTCTCTAAAACTTTTTTCAGTAACTTTCAGTAGTTGAGATAGACGCTTATCAGAAAATCCTTTTTGCTTAAGTCGATATAATTTTTCTATATCCAGTGAGTGCATAGATAGCTTACTAATAATATTTTCTTCGTTTATTAGATCCTGTATCTGAGATAAGAACCAAGGGTCAATAAATGTTAAGGAAAAAATCTCAGTTATACTCATACCTGCTCGGAAGGCATCTCCAACATACCATATACGCTCAGATCCAGGAACTTTAAGCTGGTATCGAAGTTCAGATAAATTATCTTTTGAGAAAAAATTTATTTTTTCCTCGAGGCCTGCCGAACCCACTTCTAATCCTCTCAGTGCTTTATGAAATGATTCCTGAAAATTCCGACCGATAGCCATAACTTCGCCAACCGACTTCATTTGTGTAGTAAGCCTAGAACTAGCTTGATCAAATTTCTCAAAAGCAAATCGTGGAATTTTTGTAACCACATAATCAATACTAGGTTCAAAGGAAGCGGGAGTCGCACCTGCAGTAATATCATTAAGAAGCTCATCTAATGTAAAGCCAACTGCAAGCTTTGCCGCAATCTTGGCAATTGGAAAACCTGTGGCTTTTGATGCTAAAGCAGATGATCGAGAGACCCTTGGATTCATCTCAATAACAACCATTCTTCCATTATCGGGATTTACGGCGAACTGAACATTAGAGCCGCCTGTTTCCACACCTATTTCACGTAATACTGAAATAGAAGCATTGCGCATAATTTGATACTCTTTATCTGTGAGAGTTTGAGCGGGGGCAACAGTAATAGAATCTCCTGTATGTACGCCCATTGGATCAAGATTTTCAATAGAACAGATAATAATGCAGTTATCTTTTTGGTCTCTCACAACCTCCATTTCAAATTCTTTCCATCCAAGTAAGGATTCATCAATTAATAATTCGTTGGTTGGAGATAACTCTAATCCGCGCTGACATATCTCTATAAACTCCTCTTGGTTATAAGCAATACCTCCTCCGGATCCACCCATGGTAAAAGATGGTCTTATGATGCATGGATAGCCAAATATATCTGGAACCGTGAGCGCCTCCTCCAAGCTATGAACTATTATGGCCCTTGCTGTCTCTAAACCAATTTTTTTCATTGCGACGGCAAAAAGACTACGATCTTCAGCTTTATTTATTGCATCTTGATCAGCACCAATCATTTCAACACTGTGTTGTTCTAAAATACCTGCTCGGAATAAATCTAAGGCGCAATTAAGTGCTGTTTGGCCGCCCATTGTAGGAAGTAAGGCATCAGGTTTCTCCTCCTCAATAATTTTTGAAACAGTCCGCCACTCTAATGGCTCTATATAGGTGGAATCTGCCATAGATGGATCAGTCATAATCGTAGCGGGATTAGAGTTCACAAGAATAACTCGAAATCCCTCCTCTTTCAGAGCTTTACAAGCCTGAGCCCCAGAATAATCAAACTCGCAAGCTTGACCTATAACGATAGGCCCAGCTCCTAGAATTAAAATACTTTTAATATCATTTCTTTTTGGCATAGATTATCAATTCTTTATACTACTATTGGAGTGGTTTTTTATCAGCTCAAAAAAGTGGTCAAACAGGGGTGCTGCATCATGGGGTCCAGGGCTAGCCTCAGGGTGCCCTTGAAAACCGAATGCTGGTTTATCTACACGATGCACTCCTTGAATAGACCCATCAAATAATGATACATGTGTGACACGAAGATTGTCTGAAATGGTTGACTCGTCTATAGAAAACCCATGATTCTGGCTGGTAATCATAACTTTTTTTGTTTCGACGTCTTTAACAGGGTGATTGGCTCCATGATGACCAAATTTCATTTTTATAGTTGTAGCGCCACTTGCTAGAGCTAAAAGCTGATGGCCTAAACAAATTCCGAATATGGGGATATTAATTTCTAATAGCTGTTTTATAGCCTCGATGGCATAAGTGCAGGGCTGCGGATCCCCTGGTCCGTTAGAAAGAAATACTCCATCAGGATTCATATCTAAAACCTCACATGCTGGGGTTTCAGCAGGAACTATTATCAACTCAGCGCCTCGATCAACAAGCATTCTTAAGATATTTCTTTTAACACCAAAATCATAAACTACTACTTTGTAAGTTGCTGCATTTATACTTTGATAACCAAGGCTTAACCCCCAAGTACCCTCTGTCCATTTGGATATAGAAGCAGTAGTGACCTCTTTGGCAAGATCTAATCCTTTCAAGCCAATAAATTTACATGCCATCTTGAGTGCTATTTTTTCATCAACATCACCAGCCATTATGCAACCACTTAAAGATCCTTTTTCCCTGAGAATACGGGTTAATTTTCGAGTATCGATATTTGCAATTCCTAAGATATTTTTTTCTTTTAGGTATTCATCAAGTGCCTTTTCTGATCTAAAATTACTCAATAATATTGGCAGGTTTCTTATTACGAGGCCATTTGCCCAAATCTTTGATGACTCCTCATCCTCAGTATTTGTACCTGTATTACCGATGTGAGGATTAGTAAAAGTTACGATTTGTCTAGCATAGGAAGGGTCGGTAAGGATTTCTTGGTAACCAGTCATTGATGTATTAAAAACTACTTCGCCAGCGGAATAGCCTTCAGCACCGATCGATTTGCCTTTAAATATTGTGCCATCTTGGAGGACTAAGATAGCTGCCTGATATTGATCGGCGTTCAATGCAACCTCCTTAACGACAAAAATCAAATTTAAATTTATTCGATGTTTAATAGATTCTGGAAAATATTATCCAGCAAAAAACAAGATGAAACTAACAGTCTCACCCCACTCTATATATACTAGATTTAAATTACCTAATGTTTGGCTTTTAAGTACAAATAAATTTAAGAATATTTTAGGCGAACCATGGCAAGCTGTCCAGAGAATCCCAACTCAAAAAAACGACTTATCATTTGAGACCAAGTACATCTTGCATATCATAAACACCATTTTTTTTACTAGATATCCAATTAGCAGCTTTAACTGCACCTCTCGCAAATGACATTCGATTGGAGGCTTTATGAGTTATTTCGATTCTCTCTCCTTCTGAAGCAAAAGTTACAGTATGATCCCCCACGATATCCCCAGCCCTTAACGTTGAAAAACCAATCGTATTTTTAGATCTCTCACCAGTCTGACCTTCTCGCCCGTATACCGCGACATCATCAAAATTCAAGCCTAATGATTCAGCAATTATTTCACCCATATTCAAAGCAGTTCCTGATGGCGCGTCTATTTTATTTTTATGGTGGGCCTCAGAAATCTCAATATCTACCTCTTGCCCCAAAACTTGAGTAGCAATATCAATTAATCCAAAACACAAATTCACCCCTGTACTAAAATTAGACGCAATACATAATGCAGATTGTTCCGAAGCGGACTTCAATTGTTGTTTTTGATTATCATCAAAGCCAGTTATACCAATTACCATGCCTTTGCTGTGCTTTTTACAAATTTGTGAATTAACAAGGCATGCTTCGATTGAACTAAAATCAATTAATACATCAAAATGAGGTAAGGCAGCGAGCAGATTATCAGTTACTGCTACACCTGTGTCAGTAATTCCAACAAGATTACCCGCATCAGAATCTATCAAGGGGCTACCAGGTCTTACAATGGCTGCACCCAGCTTAACCGAATCACTCTTAATTACAGCTTCTATAAGCGACCGACCCATTTTTCCAGCGGCTCCGTATACAGCAACTCTAGTGGAATTATTTTTCATAATATCGATGATCTTATTAAAAGTTAATCGAATCAATTTATTTTGCTTATTCTATAATAGACCTGTTGATACAGCTATATGTTTATGATCTGCTCTAAGTTAGGGAGTGAAGCCGTCAAAAAATTTTTTTACGCCTTTAAACCAAGAATCTCTTTTGGGTGAATTTTTTTCAAGACCCATACTTTTCTGTAGATCACGAAGTATAGTTTTTTGCTTACTACTTAATTTTACTGGGGTCTCAAGAACCACTGTACAATATAAATCGCCAACTCCAGCGCTTCGAACAGTCTTAACACCCTTACCTTTGAGTCTAAACGTGGTTCCTGTTTGAGTTTCTTCTGGAACTTTTAATTTTACAGGCCCATTCAAAGTTGGCACTTCAAGCTCATCACCAAGAATAGCACTGATTATGCTAATTGGTAGTTCACAGTGAAGATTGCGTCCATCTCGTTGGAACAACTTGTGCTTTTTAACATTCATCTGGACGTATAGATCACCAGGAGGTCCCCCTTCCGGACCAGCTTCGCCTTCCCCGCTGAGACGTATTCGATCACCAGTATCAACTCCAGGTGGAACTTTGACTGAAAGAGTCTTATTTTCCTCGATTCTTCCTTGACCGCGACAAAAGTTACAGGGGTCACTTATGACTGTTCCACGCCCTTTACATGACGGGCAAGTCTGTTGAACTGAAATAAAACCTTGATTCATTCTCACTTGACCATGACCACCGCAAGTGGAACAAGTGATTGGAGAAGAGCCTTTCTTACTTCCATCACCATCGCAATGCTTGCAAGAAACTAGCGCAGGTATTGTAATTTTTACTGTCTTGCCTTTTATCGCATCCTCTAGAATCATATCTAAATTATATTGCAGATCTGACCCTCGCATAGGTCCAGGTCGACCTTGACTTCTCGCCCCACCAAAAATATCACCAAAAACATCACCAAAAATGTCACTAAAATTACCATTAGGATCATGGCCGCCGCCAATCCCTGGTGCAGAATGCCCATATTGATCATAGGCCATTTTTTTCTCTTTATCGGAGAGAACTTCGTATGCTTCTGTAGCTTCTTTAAATAGATGATCAGCATCTTTATTATCTGGATTTCTATCTGGATGATTCTTCATCGCTATACGGCGGTAGGCTTTTTTTATATCTTGTTCAGGTGCATTTTTAGGTACACCCAGTACTTCATAATAATCTCGCTTAGACATGGGTAATCAACTTTTTAGTAATTAATTTTTTTAGAAAGATCTAATGAAACGAATCTAATTATTTATCTTCTCTCTAATAAATTAAAGCGCGATATAAATACCGCGCTTTAGCTCTTGGAAAAACCAAAGACTTACTTTCATAAATTTTTTATTTCTTCTTACTTTTTTTCTTAGGTTTGGACTCTGTTTCTTCTGGTTTAGATTCACTTTCGTCAGTTTCAGATTTTACTTCCTCGAACTCTGCATCCACAGCATCATTGTCAGTGGCCGAAGCACCTGGATCATTTCCAGAATTATCTCCGTCTGCAGCAGCTTGCTCAGCATATAGCTTTTGAGCAAGAGAACTAGATGCCTCTGAAAGTTTTTTTGCTGCTGCGTCTATAGCTTCTTTATCATCTCCTTTGACGGCTTCTTCAACCTCTTTTACGGCTGATGAAATAGCTTCTTTTTCTTCTTCAGTCGCTTTATCCCCTGCCTCTTCTAAGGTTTTAGTTGCTGCATGAGCAAGCCCATCTGCAGTATTTCTAGCTTGCGCTAGATCTTCAAATTTTTGATCTTCAGCAGCATTGGCTTCTGCATCGTTTACCATTTTTTCAATTTCTTCATCGGATAAGCCTGAAGAAGCTTTAATAATAATCGACTGCTCTTTTCCAGTTGCCTTATCTTTAGCATTAACGTTAAGGATTCCATTTGCATCAATATCGAACGTTACCTCGATTTGAGGCATGCCTCTTTGAGCAGGCGGAATATTAGCAAGATCAAAACGACCCAATGATTTATTTCCTGTTGCCTGTTTTCTCTCACCTTGGACCACATGAACGGTTACTGCTGTCTGGTTATCTTCAGCTGTAGAGAAAATTTGAGATTTTCTTGAAGGTATTGTGGTATTTTTTTCAATTAGAGGAGTAGCAACACCACCCATTGTCTCTATACCTAATGTTAAAGGTGTTACATCTAATAACAATACATCTTTTACATCGCCAGACAGAACTGCGCCTTGTATGGCTGCGCCCATAGCAACTGCTTCATCTGGATTGACATCCTTTCGGGGTTCTTTCCCAAAGAAATCAGTCACTTTCTCTTGTACCATGGGCATGCGTGTTTGACCACCAACTAATATGACATCATTGATATCAGATACAGACTTACCTGCATCCTTAAGAGCCATCTTAAGTGGCGACATAGTGCGCTCAACTAACTCTTCAACTAAAGATTCAAGTTTAGATCTAGTAAGCTTGACTACTAAGTGCTTTGGTCCAGTAGCATCTGCAGTTATATAAGGTAGATTCACTTCTGTTTGTTGGCTTGAAGATAATTCTATTTTAGCTTTCTCCGCTGCTTCTTTGAGACGCTGTATTGCCATAGGATCTTTTAAGAGATCAAAATCATTCTCTTTTTTAAATTGATCGGCTAAATACTCGATCAAACGCATATCGAAGTCTTCTCCACCTAAAAAGGTATCTCCATTTGTTGAGAGCACTTCGAATTGATGCTCACCATCCACATCTGCAATTTCAATTATAGAGATATCAAAAGTACCTCCACCAAGATCGTAAACAGCAATAACTCGATCTCCTGGAGTTTTATCTAATCCATATGCTAGTGCAGCAGCGGTAGGCTCATTAATAATTCTTTTAACGTCAAGGCCAGCTATTTTTCCTGCATCTTTGGTAGCTTGTCGTTGTGAGTCATTAAAGTAGGCCGGTACAGTTATAACAGCTTCTGAAATATCTTCTCCGGCATAATCTTCTGCCGTTTTTTTCATTTTTTTAAGTACTTCTGCAGAGATTTGTGGAGCTGCACGCTTTTCGCCATTAACTTCAACCCATGCATCTCCGTTATCCGCCTTAACTATCTTATATGGCACCATTTTAATATCTTTTTGAACTACCTTATCCTCAAACCGCCGTCCAATTAATCGTTTCACTGCGAATAATGTGTTAGCTGGATTTGTGACTGCTTGACGTTTTGCAGACTGTCCAACTAGAATTTCGCCACCATCAATGTAAGCAACGATAGATGGTGTAGTTCTTACACCTTCAGCATTTTCGATCACTTTTGGTTTATTGCCCTCAAGCACAGAAACACACGAGTTTGTTGTACCAAGGTCAATTCCTATAATTTTACCCATTTTTTTTCTCCGGGATTAACGTAACTAAAAAAACAAAAATATTATTTATGTATAACTATATTGGCGCATTATTCTATATTTCAACCTTTATCAAGGTATTTATTTTTGAAAGATTATTGAGTTTCTCCTTTTGCAACTACAACCATCGCAGGGCGAACTAATCGACCATTTAATGTGTAGCCTTTTTGAAATACATCTATAATCGTATTAGGAGCAACTGACGTTTCCTCTAATATACTCATAGCTTGATGCAGATCGGGATTGAATATTTCACCTTCTGGATTTACTGATATTATCTTTTGGCGCTCTAAAACATCTTGAAAACTCTTTAATGTAAGCTCAACGCCTTCAGCTAACAATTTAAGTTCACTTTTATCTTGGTCAATACTCCCAAGAGCACGCTCTAAGTTATCAACAACAGGCAATAACTCTGCCACAAACTTATCTAAAGAATACTTATGGGCATTTTGAACATCTCTTTCTGAACGGCGAATAATATTTTGCATTTCTGCCTGATGTCTAAGAGACTCATCTTGTGCTTCTATTAGTTGTTTAGAGAGAAGTTCAACCTCAGAGCTTGAATCTAAACCTTTTTTAACAGAAGAGCCTTTTGACTTACTCTTCTTTGTATTTTTTGTTTTAGGTTTTTTTATTGGCTCGTCAGTTACTTCGCTGGCTTCTTGATTTTTTTTTTCCGCCACGGACAATCTCCTTAAGTACAAATTTTTTATGGATCAAAGAATTTATAAAAGATAGGTTTTCAAAAGCTTATCTTTCTGTATATTTGTATATTGGGACACAGGAAAAAGTTTCAAGGGCAGACGCATCAGAAAAATCTGTATAAAATTAATGTTATTGTTTTTTTATTTAATTTGAGAATAATTTTGTTACAAACGCTGGTTATTAAAAATTTTACTTTAGTTGAGCATTTAGAAGTAGATTTCAATAATGGTATGACTGCTCTCACAGGTGAGACTGGTGCAGGTAAATCATTAGTTGTCGACGCTCTTGCTATGGCTTTAGGTGATCGAGCAGATACTGATCAGATAAGAAGGGCTGCTGATAAGTGTGAGATATGTGCAATATTTGATATTAGGCAGGTTTCTCTAGCTAAGAGTTGGCTCAAAGCACATGATTTTGATAACCAAGAAAATGAGTGCGTGATACGGAGAGTGTTAACAAAAGATGGTAGATCTCGTGGATATATTAACGGTCAGTCAGCTACGATGCAGCAGTTAAGAAAAATTGGTGGCACACTCATTGATATTCATAATCAGCATGAACATCAGTCGCTCTTGAGGCGAGAAACACATCGCCATATATTAGATAATTTTGCAAATTGCACTGAATTATCAAAAAAAACAAAAAGGTTTCACCAAGAATGGGTTCGCGCTAGAGAGAAACTTGAAAAACTTAAAAACACAAATATAGAATTAATTTCATCTAAAGATTTTTTATCTTTTCAGCTTCAGGAACTTATAGAAATAAATATTTCTGAAGGGGAGCTCCAATCACTCGAGGAGAAACAAACGTGTCTAGCGAATTCAGAATCAATAATTTCTGATTGTAATAGGGTACTTCAATTATATTCAGAAGCAGAGGAATGTAATCTCGAAAAATTACTCAATGAATCTATTCAGATTCTTCAAAAGATACCTGCTAAGTCTGAAGCTCTTGAAGACGCAAATCGTTCTCTTATTAGCGCACAGATTGAAATTCAAGAATCTCGAAGAGAAATTCAGCAATACCTTAATAATTTTAATGCTGACCCTGAGGCACTGCATGTAATAGAGAATAAACTTACCCAAATATACCATCTAGCAAGAAAGTATAAGATATCACCAGAAAATCTTTATTTAAAAAAGAAAAGTATTGAGAGTGAGTTAAAGAAATTGTCAGTAAGTCACGATGAGGAGAGTCGCCTTTATCAACAAACAAAAAAATTATTTACTGAATATTTGTTAGCTGCAAAAAAATTAACTGAAATAAGGACCAAAGCATCTATAAAAATTTCTTCAGATATAGAAAAACAGTTAAAACTTTTATCTATGACCGGCGCACAATTTAATGTGAACCTTAAGCCGATAATAAATAATGACCTCGGTGGACGTGGTCAAGAGGAAGTTGAATTTCTTATTAGCACCAACCCTGGGGAGCCCTGCAAACCATTGGCACGAATTGCCTCAGGGGGAGAACTATCTAGAATTAGTCTTGCTATTCAGGCGATAGCGGCAAAAAACTCCTCCATTCCAACACTCGTATTCGATGAGATAGATGTTGGAATAGGTGGCGCTACTGCAGATATAGTTGGATCGATACTTCGAGATCTTGGTGGACTTGGACAAATTTTATGTATTACTCATCAGCCACAAGTAGCCTCAAAAGCACACAGACATATGAAGGTAAGTAAAAATACAAAAGGAAATCTCACGTTTAGTAATATAGTTACTTTAAACGATTCTGAAAAATTAAACGAAATTGCGCGGATGCTGGGTGGGATTGACATCACAAATGCTACTTTGAGTCATGCAGAAGAGATGCTCTCATTTAACGAGAAAAATTGATTACAAAAGGTCATTTTTTCTCACATAAAGAACCAAACTGTGAGAAATTAACTCGAATCCATTATCTTTTGCTATTTGTTTTTGGAGTTCTTCAATCTCATGGCTTTGAAATTCAATAACAGCGCCACTATTAACATCAACCATATGATCGTGATGAATACCACGTTCTATTTCATAAACCGCAGGACCATTATCAAAATTATGACGTACAACAAGTCCTGATGACTCAAACTGTGTCAACACACGATAGACTGTAGCTATCCCAACATCTTCTCCAGCCTCGACTAATTGTCGATAAATATCGTCAGCGCTAAGATGTGGCTCTGCTGATTTCTCAAGAATATTTAAAATTTTTAATCTAGGAACAGTTACTTTTAACCCAGCAGCACGTAAATCTTGATTTTCATCACTCATTCTTTTTAAACCCTTCTATAGATAGCTTGTATTCTGTATTATTGTCACACAATGTTATCATGGAAATTCAATAATGCGCTACTCAAAGAAAATTTTGATTTATGTAACCGTCGCTGTGACTATATCTGGTTGCTCTAGTTTTTCTATGCCCTCAATGCCTAAGTTGCCAAAATTTGATGGAAGTTTTATAAAATTACCAAAGGTTCACAAAATCGATATACAACAGGGTAATGTCATATCACAAGTCATGATTGATCAATTAAAACCTGGTATGACTAAAGATCAAGTTAAATTCATTATGGGTACTCCACTCATTGCAGATACTTTCAATCAAGATCGCTGGGATTATTTTTATGGGCTGAAACCAGCTGAGGGAGAAGAGGTCAGAGAAAGAATGGTTGTTTTTTTTAAAGATGACAAGTTACATACGTTGCGCGGAGACTATATGCCCAACCCAATCGAAGATGAAAGCCTGGATCAAGAAGTTAACTCAGTAGACTAAGGGACATCATAATTTATATAGAAAGTGCTTAAATTTTATATTCTAGGTGCTTTTTGCACGAAGTCTTCTTATCTCCTTTGGATCTAGAATAAGAGGTCTGTATATTTCCACCCTGTCCATATTTTTCAGTACATACTCTTTTGGTGGTTTTAAGCCTTTTTCACCAAGGCGTTTTCCAAATATCCCCATTTTTGAATTTTCAATATCTATATTAGAGAATTCATCAATAATTCCAGAGTTTTTCACTGCGTTGAACGCAGTTGTTCCAAGTGGAACCTGAAGCTCTATAATTTTTTGTCTTTCAGGTAATGCATAGGCAACTTCAACGAAAATATAACTTTTTATAACCATCAACCATAGACCTCTTTTGCTCTTGTTGAAAGTGCGTCAACAAGATTATTGGCTACTGATGTAAATAACTGGTTAGATGCTAATCCTACAGAAAAACTACTAAATTCGAATTCTAAATCTAAAGAAACTTTACAAGAATTGTTATCTAATTCTTTAAAGATCCACTCTCCCCTAAATTTACTAAAAGGACCTTTTTCTAAAGTCATACTTATTCGCTCTGGCTCGAATAAAACATTATGAGTTGTAAAACTGTGCTGCAAAAAACCTTTTTTTAGATCGAGTCTCGCAACCATAAAAGATTCATCCTGCTCGATTATTTCAGAACCTATGCAGTTATTCATATAATCAGGGTAGCTCGTTACATCATTTACTATATCGAACATCTTTTGTGCTGAATATGATAGTAGGGCTGTTCTGTTAATGGATGTTGACATTATGCAAGTCTCGGATAAATGCCCATAACCAAAACAACTATTACAGCTATAGGTGAGATAAATTTTATAGCCCACTTCCAAGTAGAGAACAATTTAGGGCTATCGGCTAGTAACTGGTCTTCAACCATTTTTGACTTTATCTTCCATCCAATCAAGATTGCTACCAACAAACCTGATAGTGGAAGCATGATATTAGCAGTTATGAAATCTATTAATTCGAAAAAGTTGAATCCTGCAATTTTTTCTTCAGCCCAGATATTAAAAGAAAAAACACTCCCTAAGCCAAAAATCCATGCGATGAAACCTAAGGCTAGACTTGCAACTAATCTAGTGCATTTTCTAGATTCTATTAGGTAAGCAATTGCAGGCTCAATCAAAGAGATTGAAGAACTCCATGCTGCTAGAGTGACCAAAACAAAAAATATAGTTCCAAAGATCAGGCCGCCAAGCATATTACCGAAAGCTACCGGTAGACTTACAAACATTAATCCGGGACCTGCGCTTGACTCAATACCTGGATTTACAAAGACAATAGAAAAAATTACAAGCCCTGCAATCAATGCAACTAAAGTATCCAAAATGCCCACCATTAAAACATTAGAAAAAACTCGGCTATCTTCTGGCATGTAAACCCCGTAGGTCATCATTGCCCCCATACCTATACTAAGTGTGAAAAAAGCATGGCCTAGTGCTACTAATACAGCCTTCCAGCTAAGTGATTCAAAATTAAAACCAAATAAAAAACTAAAGGCTTTCGCAAGATCACCTTGCTGGTATCCGAATATCAATAACCCAATTAGCAAGATAAATAAAAGTGGCATTAGTATCTGAGCAGCGAGTCCTAAACCCTTATTTATTCCAAAAATTACGACAATGACTGTCATCAACATAAATAACGACTGCCAAAAAATTAATTCATTTTTGTCTTTTAGTAAATTATCAAAAACAAGCCCTGCATTCTCTGCATTTATATTGTGAAAGTTTCCAGAAATCATATGCTCGATATAACTCAATGCCCAACCAGCAATGACTGCATAGTAAGATAAAATCAATAGCCCTGCAGAGACCCCCATCCAACCAATTATATTAAAACTTTTTTGTGCATCTGACGATTGAATCAAATCTCGAATGGTGTTAACTGGGCTTTTTTTACCCATACGTCCTAATGTTACTTCAGCTACCATAATTGGAAGCGCAACAATTACAATACAAAAGATATATACAATGACAAACGCACCGCCTCCATTTTCTCCTGCAATATACGGAAATTTCCAAATATTTCCTAAGCCAACAGCAGATCCAGCGGCTGCCAAAATAAATGTCCAACGACTAGACCATGATGCATGAAAATTTTTATTTTTCTTCAAAACTCTTCCTTTGTGTTTGATAATTTAATTGTACCGATAAACTCCGTTCTTAAAAACTAGTCAAGCGATACTATTATTTCTTTATCTTGCAGTATAAGAAAATTATAGGTGCTTTCACCATCAATCCTTATAATAATCATTATGGAAAAAAAATCTAAGAACTCACAAAAAAATCTTATTATTGCGCAAAATAAAAAAGCGCGACATGACTACTTTATTGAAGAAAAATTTGAGGCCGGTCTAGTCTTACAAGGTTGGGAGGTGAAAAGCTTAAGGGCTGGAAAAGGACAACTGACTGATAGCTTTGTATTACTTCAAAATGGCGAGGCCTTTTTAATGGGAACCCATATAGCCCCATTAAATACCGTCTCAACCCACTATGTGGTGAATCCTGGAAGAAATAAAAAACTTTTGTTAAACAAAAAAGAATTATCCAAACTATTTAATGGCGTTAACCAAAAAGGTCACACATGTGTCGCCTTATCAATTTATTGGAAAGAGCATATTATAAAGTGTGAGATCGCATTAGCGAAAGGCAAGCAGTCACATGATAAAAGAGCCTCTGAAAAAGATCATGACTGGAAACGTCAAAAACAAAAAATTATGCGATATAACATCTAATATGCAAAAAAATTGAGGCTTTCCAGTTATCAATTTAGGTTATATCATTAAAATTTTGTATGGGTCCATATATTTTCTTATCTGGTTATTTACGCTATACCGCTTTTTAGTGTGTTAAGCTGTCTATTATGGGGGCGTTCTGGATTCGACGCCGGTTACAAAACCTGTGGTGCATGCCGAGATGGTGACCAATCTCGTTAATCCAAAGTCGCAAATTATTAGTTGCCAACGACGACAACTACGCACTCGCCGCCTAAGAAACGGTAGGGAGCCATCTGACTGGAGCCGTGCTTATGCGTCCAGAGTCTCTCGGGACTATCAGGTGTCATACTCATAAGATCGTGATGAAGCTTGTCTGGGGCGGATTTGCTAAAAACTTACCGGAATCGTGATCTACTTGCCCTGCCAGTCGGGCTGTATATTATTAAAATAATGACTGAACTAAGCATGTAGAGCCTTCGGCAGAGGACTGACGGACGCGGGTTCAATTCCCGCCGCCTCCACCAAAGTATTTTAAGCCTAGTATATGAGGGTTTAAGAGCATCACTTACATCAAAAATGGGATGAGATAAGAAAAAGCAAGCCCGATAACAAAAAGTCCTACTGAAGTGAAATAAATAAATAACGATAGTCTTTTTGCTTTAGAGCATGCAGCCGCTTTTTTTTCGTCAATAGGGCAAGGTAGATTTCTTGCCCGATATTGTAGTACTCCAGACACTACAAGCATCGTAAAAGCACTAAAAAATATCTGAGCCTTATAAATTGAAATAACAACTAGTTGTGGAAATATTGAAATAAGGGAGCTGAGTGTTGCCCCCGCACCAATCGAAACTAGTAATGTAGGTAACGCACAACAAATAATAGTTCCGCTACTAGCAAATAAAGATAGGTAGTCTGCTAGCTTATTATTCATTCTCGATCCTAATTTGATTTACAGTGCTAGGAAAAGTTTCTATTTTTTGAACGTCATAACCTGCGTCATTAATAACTTCCGTAATAAATTTATTATCAAGTCCATCTTTTGATTCTATTGCTACAAAGTAATTTTCTAGACTAACAAAAACATCATCAACATTATCAGTCGCTTTAAAGTTCTTCTCTATACCTTGTGCACAAAAGGCACAGACCATACCAAGTACTTCAATTTTTTGAGTCAATGCATAGCTTTGTCCACCTGAAGATATTATTGCTATAAAGAATATTATTTTTTTCATTTTTTTATTCCTCTAAAATGTATACATGAAATGAAAGGATGCATCTCCATCTGTCGATATTCCAGCATCCATAAATATGGATTTATTAATAAATCTAAATGTAGGCGTATATTTAATTTCGTTATTTAAACTATTGATGTTTTTGGTTTTTAATATAAACCAGGGTTGTATTTCAGTATATCCTGCTTCATAGAACGAGAAGCCGCCTTCAATTTTAGTTGTATCAAAGTTCTCATGACCAGCTCTTAAGATTTGATGAGAAATCATTCCATATATTCTTTTAGTTTCATAATCAAACTGTAAAGTTGGACTCAAATATATATGATGCTCCTTCGTATTATTTTTTTTTATATCCATGAAACCTGCCCCAGTAAATAGCCATAAATTTGCCTGTGATTTAGCAGAGTTTATTCTCATTAATTTTCTTAGATAAAATATTTCTCCTGATATTGTTTTATAGCCGTTGCCCTTTGCTTTAATAACCTTTGCACCAAATGAATCTTTAATCGAAGAGGCGTAACTAGACTCGATACTAAAGTAATCTTTACTAACCTGACTCATGCTGGTTGTTGATCCTTTAAAGCTCATTGGTGCTGCGTGAGTAAAAGAGTGGTACGCTACCGAAAAAAAAACAAAAATCAGATAAAATTTATTCATGTATTTCGTTACTTGCGTACGTACCAATTTTTCCCTTGTATAGATTTGTCAGCTCTCGAATTTTTTCTTTTTGACTATTGATGTCGTTTGACTCGAAGGCCTGTGTAACACAAGATTCAAGATGCTTTTGAAGCATAATTATTTCAATAGACTGGCAAGCTGAACCAACTGCTCTCAATTGCATAATAATTTCAGGGCAATACCTACGCTCTTCGATCATTTTTTTTATACCACCTAGCTGACCTATTGCTCTATTAATTCTTGGAATGAGCTTACTGTAATCAGGATGTTTAGGTTCGCAGCAATCTTCCATTATTTCCCCCTTAGTTAAATTTAATATTTTACCCCCATAGGGTATATTTAGCAACAATATAATAACAGTAAGGAAGACTGCTAATAAGTTTAATGTAGCACCTTCAACAGTAAGCAGAATAAAGAAACAAGTTGCTTGAAATGTAAGTGAAAATGTAAGTAGATAACCTCTACAATACACAATATACCTATAATATTACGCTACAGGAATATTTGGGTTCAACTCCCGCCGCCTCCACCATAGTATTTTAAGCCTAGTATATGAGGGTTTAAGAGCATCACTTCTATATAAAATGGGAGTGGAACTGAGAGCAAAACGGGAGTGAAGTTAGTTATTCAAACTAACAAAATGCTTGCATTTTAAAATATGTTATAAAAAAGATGGGTGGTGGTATTGCAGAATTATTCCTAAAAAGAAATTACTACCGTTCCTTCCTATCAAAACTAAAGAATATTAAGAAACTAAATGCCACCTCTGCTAGTGAAGCTGGGTCATCAGTTATTCCAATTATTAATAAATGGCAAATATATGCTATTCGGTAACTTTTGGTTTTGTTGCAAACGCAATCTTGCTTAACTTAGATTTTCGAGCGGCCTCCATGAGATCAATAATAGACTGATGGCGAGCATTTGCATCAGCACTTATAATAACTTGTATATCTGGTTTACCTTCAGCAATTTCGCTTAAAATTTTTGCCATACTCTCAATATCAGTCGAACTTACAGGTTCATTATCAATTGAATAACTACCCTCTTCAGTAATTGTGACTCTTATAGGAAGTGTTTCTTCATTAACCTGAGTTCGTTCGGCGACAGGTAAGTTAATTTTTATTTCACCTAACTTCGCAAACGTCGTGGTGACCATCAAAAATATGATAACCACTAATAGAACATCTATTAACGGGATAAAATTAAGTTCAACATCTTCAGCACGATCTCTTCTGTTTAGACGCATAATTACTTCCCTCCAGTATTGCAAAGTTTAATAATACGCTGAGAATCCTTTTCCATGATATGAATTTGATTATCTATTTTTGCCCGAAAAATTCTATAAGCAACCATAGCTGGGATCGCAACCACAATACCACCACCAGTATTATATAGCGCAACAGAGATTCCACGTGCAAACTGTTCCACATCCTGACCGTCACTAGTAAAAGAACCAAACAGTTCCACCATTCCTACAATCGTTCCAAACAAACCTAATAAAGGCGCAACTGTTGCAATCATTGCTAATAGATAAAGATATTTTTCTAATTGATGGCTTATAGCATCACCTGTTTTCTCGATAGCATCATTAAGAATTTCTTTTGTTCCACTGTAATTCTCAATTACAGTGGCAAACATAAGACCAGATAAAGAACTTTTACTAAGAGAAGCCAATGCCTGTTCATCTAAATGACCATCCTGTAGTTGAAGTTCTATATTATCCAAAAGGTTTTCTGGAATAACTATGCTATCTCGAAGAGCTACTGATCGCTCCACAATAATCGCAAAAGCTATCATGGAAGTGAAAATTAATGGCCATATCGGCCAACCTGCATCTTGAATTACTTCCCACATATTCTTTCTCCTAATAAAGTTAAAGCAACGTAAATTTAATTGGCACTAAAATTGTGAATACTCTATCGCCTAATATACTTGGCGGTGTTGGAAAAGGTATGGCTCTGTCTATCATAGCTAAACCCTCTTGATCCAAAATCCTAAATCCACTTGATTTTCTGAGGATTTTTGAAACTAGTTGGCCCTGCCCTGTCAGCTTAACTTGCAAAACAACTTCCCCTTGCCATGCTCTTCTTTGGGCAATTCTAGGGTATTTTTTATACTTAGCGATATGGACGGCCAATTGACGACTAAAATCATCAAGTGCTATCAATCCTGCGTTTCTTGAATCATCCTCTCCTATTTCAGGAACTTCAACTGGCTCTGGGACTGATACTGATGATTCTTGTTGTTGAGCAGGTTCAGGTTCTGTAGGTGTTATTTCCTTCTTTACAGGCACACTATTTTCTTCTGGCACTTCTTTTTCGATTTCTTCTAAAACTTCTGATTCAGGTTTTTCAGATGCTTGTTCTTCTGATGGGGGTATGGGTTCTGGAATATTTTTTGATAATAAAACGGCTTCAAACTCTATAGATTCTTTATATTTTTTTGCATCATCGAATTTCAAAATTAAAAGATCAGTAATGAGTATGCCATGAATTAATATAGATAGAACCAGCGCATCTTTAATATCGAATCGGCTTAAATAATGTTTAATTTTTATCAACATATAGAATTATCAATGATTGGCTAGGTTATTTTTGCTGGATAATCAGTAATTAGATTAGGTTAATTTAAAGTTTCATCTTCATCTTCATCAGGTACAGGAATAGGTTTTTTTGGCTCTATTCTTTGTGTATTTGGGGTTTAATCTGTTACAAGATTTGTCCTGCATCTGGTGCGCTAGGGGTTGCCAAAGATATAGTTGGTGAGAATAATATACCTACAATTATAGAGTGAAGAAATGGTTTCAAATTAAATTTCCACATCAAAGGCGAATACTCCTAATTTCTTAAATTTCGAATTTATAGGAAATAAAGATTATTTTATAGGAAATAAAGATTATTTTATAGAAAATACATTTTTGCAGAATGTGTTGTCATTGTTAGAGGTTATATACACAAATTCTATCCACTGTTTTTTTTATGACCTCAATTTTTCCTCTACTATTTTTTTCATCTCCTAACCCTTGTGCAGCAGTATTTGTTCTACGGCGAATTTTTCGTGCAAACTTTTTAACCTATTTATTTTGTTGTAAATAATAGTTAGTATATAAAAGATATGCGTTGCAGTACCTCTAGTTTGCTACCTCTAGATGATTAAAGTATGTTTCAGTTTAACTTTTCTGTGTATTTATTATGTGAAGTACCACTCACGGGTTAACTAGGTCTATCAGTCACTGCCCCGGTGGAGGCAGAGCTCACTGTTTTCGCATATTTTGCTAACAATCCTCTCGTATATCTTGGCGCAGGCCTTTTCCAGTTACTCTTTCTCTTAGACATTTCTATCTCACTAATATCAAGTGTAATCTTGCTATTTTGAGCATCAATTGTGATTTTATCGCCATTTTTAATCAATGAAATAGCTCCCCCCTCATATGCTTCAGGCGTAATATGGCCGACCACAAACCCTCTGCTTCCGCCTGAAAAACGACCATCAGTGATAAGTGCGACGTCATTGCCCAGCCCTTTGCCCATAATTGCAGAGGTGGGACTTAACATTTCTCGCATACCAGGACCACCTCTGGGGCCTTCGTAACGAATGACAACTACGTCCCCAGATACCACCTTCCCTTGGATAATAGCTGAAAAGCCCTGCTCCTCTGAGTCATATACTTTAGCTGTGCCAGTAAAACTCAAGCCTTCTTTGCCCGTAATTTTTGAAACCGCACCTTCAGGTGCTAAATTGCCGCTGAGTATCACCAGATGGCTATCTTTTTTAATTGGCTTATCAAAGGGCAGGATAATATTTTGTCCTTCAGGATAATCGGTTACCCCAGCCAAGTTTTCGGCCATTGTTTTTCCTGTGACTGTCATACATTCACCATGTAACATTCCAGCATTCAACAAACGCTTCATCAATGGTTGAATTCCACCGATTTCAATTAATTCGGACATCAGATATTGTCCGCTTGGACGTAAATCAGCAATCACTGGTGTTTTTTTACCGATACGAACAAAATCCTGCAGTGTCAGTTCCACCCCAATAGTATCTGCCATTGCTATTAGGTGCAGCACTGCATTAGTAGAGCCTCCTAGGGTAATAATGAGCGTAATTGCATTTTCAAACGCCTTTTTTGTCATAATATCAGATGGCTTTATATCATTTTCGAGCAGGTGAACTATTGCTTTTCCTGCATCGATACAGTCTTGTTTTTTGTTGCTTGAAACAGCATTTTGTGCGGAACTATTTGGCATACTCATCCCCAAAGCCTCAATCGCTGAGGCTAGAGTATTTGCCGTATACATACCACCGCAAGACCCAGGGCCTGGGATCGCTGTTTTTTCAATATGTTCCAGTTGAGTAATAGGAATATCGCCGTTCGCATGACTACCCACGGCTTCAAATACAGAAACGATATCTGTATGGTTTTCTCCAGGCAAAATCGTTCCGCCATATACAAAGATTGAAGGACGGTTCAAACGCGCTAGGCCCATCAAACAACCAGGCATATTTTTATCGCAGCCACCAATAGCAATAATCCCGTCATGCCCCATGCCAGCTGAAACTGCCTCTATAGAATCGCAAATAACTTCACGTGATACTAAAGAATACTTCATACCCTCTGTACCCATAGAGATGCCATCAGACATGGTTATAGTATTATAAATCACACTTTTGGCTCCAGCATTATCTACACCCTTACCCACTTCGTCTGCTAATGTATTGATATGCATGTTGCATGGCGTAACCATTGACCAAGTTGAGGCAATACCCACTTGTGATTTTTTAAAATCATCGTCGCTAAACCCAACCGCTCTGAGCATAGATCGACTGGGAGCCTGAGTTGGTCCGTCTACAATCTTAAGTGAATTTTTTCGTGATTTGTCTTTACTCATATTTTGATCTTAATTTTTAATTTGAATAAACACACTATATAAATGTATAAACAAATTACAATCTAAATTGATAAGTTTGTTTGCTTATAAGCCTTTCATCCTAAAATATCGCAAATTAATCTTGTTTTAAACAGTTAACTGCTTTTTTGAAGATAAATTTTCTTTGTATTACTCCCTTAAATTATTTAATCTTGCTGATATGGATTTCGATAAAAAAATATCATTCCAGCTTCCCGATGACGCCTTTGGGCGCCTAGATGAAGAAGATGATGAAAAATTTTATAAAATACCTCGATTTGTTGCGCATATTGACTTCGGCGCAATAGATGCCGTGACAGATCTCTATCGAGAACATCTCCCAAAAACTGGCCATATCTTAGATCTTATGAGTAGTTTCTTTTCACATTTTCCAGATGAAAATACATATAGCTCTGTAACAGGTTTAGGTATGAATGAAAGGGAGATGTTTCACAATAAACAGCTAGATGAATGGACTGTTCATAACCTAAATACCGATCCTATCCTACCTTTTGAAGACAACCAGTTCGACGCAGGGGTAATTTGCGTCTCCATTGACTATTTAATTGATCCTTTGTCTGTTCTGAAAGATATGGGAAGAGTTTTAAAAAAAGGTGCACCATTGGTTATATCTTTTTCAAATAGGTTTTTTGAGTCAAAGGCAACCTCTGTATGGCTTCAATTAGACGAAGAACAGCGTGCCTATCTAGTCAAATCATTTCTGGTTGACACCAAATGCTTTGAAGAAATAAAGCTCATTGACTGTTCCCCAGAATTTGGTGATCCCCTGTATGCTGCTGTTGCCAAGAACATAGCCTAAAGGTTTTTATCATCAAACTTTGGCTAACGAACGACCAAATACATTGGCCGACCATTGCGACTGATCTGAAGCAGTATTGATCTTTCACTCAACTTGATTGCATCGTAGAAGTCACTTAAATCCTGGACTCTTTTTCTATTAACCCCTACTATCAGGTCTCCGGGTCTCAATCCAGTATAAGCGGCTGGTGAATTAGGCTGCAAATCTGCAACAATTAGACCGCTACTTTTGGGGCTTTTTTCTAGCGTGATGCCCTCAAGAAGAGGTGGCATTTTTCCATCAACCGAAGAAGTTTGTTGCTCCCCAATCCCTACTATTATTTTTTTTGTTTTACCTTCACGAATTAAACTGACTTTTACTTTATCACCTACTTCTTTAATTCCGATTTGGCTTCTTAGTTGACCGCCTGAACTAGTGGGTCTTCCATCAATAGCGGTTATTACATCACCAGCTTTTAAACCGGCTTCTTCTGCTTGTGAGTTTTCAGCTACACCAGTTACTAAGACACCCTGCTGTCCATTTTTTAAAGAAAATGCCTGACGTAATTCTGGTGTAATATCTTGAATAGAAATTCCAAGTTGACCTCTTTTAACCTCACCTGTTTTAAGAATTTGATCCATACTAGCTTTAGCCATATTTACAGGTATTGCAAAACCAATACCTACATTTCCACCTGAGGGTGCAATGATTGCTGTGTTAATTCCTATTAAATCTCCCTTTAGGCTAACGAGTGCACCTCCAGAATTTCCAGGATTAATTGATGCATCAGTTTGAATAAAGTTCTCATAGCCCTCTATTCCGAGACCTGTCCGGCCTAAAGCACTCACTATGCCTGTCGTAACTGTTTGGCCTAGTCCGAAAGGATTCCCTATAGCTACAACAAAATCCCCTACATCTAACTTATTAGAGTTACCAAACTTGACCTCAGAAAGATTTTTTGCATCTACTTTTAATATGGCGATGTCTAGCTCAGGATCAACACCTTTAATCTCAGCGGTAAATTCTCGACCGTCAACTAACGATACTCGGACTTCATCAGAACTTTTAACTACATGATAATTAGTCATAATTATCCCATCAGCAGCATCAACAATTACACCTGAACCTGCGCTTTGTCTTCTTTTACGGGGCTTTTGCATCTCAGGCATATTCCGACCACGCTGGTTAAAGAATTTCCTAAAGAAGGGATCATTCATCAAGGGGTTTTGCGCCTGGTTGTTTGTTGAGAAAGTAGCAATATTTACTACCGCAGGATTTACCTTTTTTAGCATTGAAGAAAGAGATGGGAGCTTATTGCCAGAGTCATCCGATAAGGGAAGTGCGCCGTATGTTTCTAGAGAAAAGCTACAAATAAAAAGCAAAAAAACTAAGTTCTTAAGTAATGACATTATTGCTCCCAAAATTAAATTAACAAGAATTTATATTTACTCATATAAATAATCATTCTATATAAATATTAAACACAAAACTAAATTTTTACTGAAAAAACCTATAAAATGCAACTATTATTTTTATGGAAGAGAATTTATGAAAGCTGCAATACTAAAAGATATAAATGGGCCAAATTGCCTAGAAATAAAAAATATCAAGATGCCCGAACCTGCATCAGGAGAAGTGCGTGTAAAAATCGTGGCTTCGGCACTAAACAGAAGAGATTACTGGATTACAAGAGGGGGATACCCTGGCACCAAAACACCATGTATTGCTGGTTCAGATGGTGCTGGTGTTATTGATAAAGTTGGTGAGGGTGTAAGCCCCGATATGATTGAAAAAGAAGTAATGCTATATCCAGCTAGGGAATGGGGAGAAAGTGAAATTTATTATGGACCAAGTTTTCGAGTGCTCGGAATGCCAGATCAAGGCACTTTTGCAGAGTATATTTGTAGCCCTGCAAAAGATGTTTATGCCAAGCCAGAATATCTGAGTTGGGAGCAAGCTGCTGCTGTTCCACTCGCTGGACTTACTGCTTGGCGAGCAGTAGTTACGCAAGCTGAAGTATGTAAAGGCCAAAAAGTTTTAGTAACTGGTGCAGGGGGTGGGGTATCTACTTTTGTTATGCTCTGGTGTTTGCATCTAGGGGCTAAAGTTTATGTCAGTAGTAGTAGTAGAGAAAAAATTAATGCTGCTATAAAACTCGGTGTAACTGCAGGTGAAAATTACAATATTGAGGGTTGCTATAAAAAATTATTTGAGCAATCAGGTGGTTTTGATGTCGTGATAGATAGCGCTGCAGGTAATTTATTTAATGAAGCACTCGATACTCTTTTACCAGGAGGTCGTTATGTATTCTTCGGGTCCACGGCAGGTCGACCACCTGAAGGGCTTCCAATGGGGAAAGTATTTTTTAATCATATACGTATCCAAGGGACAACTATGGGTAGCAATGCTGAGTTCAGTGATATGTTAGATTTTTTGACGAAACATAAAATCAAACCGATTATTGATTCTATATATCCTCTATCGGATATTATTAAAGCTCATAGTCAAATGGAAGTATTTGGGCATACTGGTAAAATCGTCTTTTTAAATAATCTCACTGATTGATATTTGACCGAACGAGATTCCTCAGCTAATGTTCAGTATTAAACGACGGGGAGCGTAAAATTGACAGAGTCGAACAAAACCATTGATTTTGAAAAAAAATTAAATGCACTAGAAAAAATAGTAAATGATATGGAGAAGGGTTCTTTAAGTCTTGAAGATTCTCTCAAATTTTTTGAGGATGGAATCAAAATTACCCGCGAATGTCAGCAAGCCCTAAAAGATGCTGAACTAAAAGTTGAGGCATTAACTTCGGAAATAAGTACTCACGAAAAATCCGACGCCGATAAAACTTAATGAAAAACGAAAATTTTGCCAATTTCTTAAAGTATTGCCAACAGAGAGTTAATAAAAAGTTAACTTATGTTCTAAATGAAAAAAATGATGATGACAATCTTCTTAAGGAAGCTATCATTTATAGTGTTTTAAATGGCGGTAAACGCTTACGACCTACGTTAACATACGCTACAGCTGAGGCTTTAGGTGAGTTGACAGAAGATACCGACTTTGTAGCCATGGCGGTTGAATTAATTCATGCTTACTCCCTAATACACGATGACTTGCCATCAATGGATGATGACAGCCTAAGAAGAAACCAACCGACATGTCATGTTGTTTTTGGCGAAGCTCTTGCCATACTTGCGGGAGATGCTTTACAGTCTTTAGCTTTTATTCAGCTTACAAAACTCAACAAAGTTTCTCCTAAGATATCTCTAACGCTGGTAAGCTCTCTAGCAAATGCTGCTGGGGCTGAGGGTATGGTTAAAGGCCAAGCAATAGATATTAATTCTGTTAATCGGTTTTTGACGCTTGAAGAATTGGAGCTAATGCACCATAAAAAAACTGGTGCATTAATTCTTGCAAGTATAATGATGGGTGCTCTATCTACAGGGAAAGCAACTAAATTACAGCTCGACGCTCTAAAAAATTATGGTATATCTATTGGCTTAGCATTTCAGGTCCAAGATGACATTCTTGATGTTTCAGGTGAGACTAAAATAATTGGAAAATTAGCTGGCTCAGATCAAGCACTTAATAAAGCTACTTATGTTAAACTTCTTGGTCTGGATGGCGCCAAAAAAAAAGCGCTACAACTTCATGAATCGGCAATAGCTGCGCTTGAAATTTTTGATGGTAATGCAAAACAATTAAGAGCGATTGCTGATTATGTTATAAGTAGAAAATTCTAGGCACCCATTATACTTTTAAAATAATGATCTCGATTAAGAAGCTCATCTAAAATAAATTTACCAGAAATTTAGTGTATTATTATATTCCAACTGTGGACATGAAATAGATGACAAAAACCTTTGACAGCATACCCCTCGAAAGACCAGAAACCCCTCTGCTCGATACTATAAATAATCCATCTGAAATGAGGAGTCTTAGTTCAGAACAATTACTTACGTTGGCGGATGAGTTAAGGAGTTACCTTTTATTTAGTGTTGGGCAAAGCGGTGGTCATTTTGGTGCAGGACTTGGCGCTGTCGAATTAACTATCGCCCTTCATTATATCTTTGACACCCCAGAAGATAAACTAGTTTGGGACGTTGGTCATCAAGCATACCCACATAAAATTTTGACTGGTAGAAGGGAAGAGATTACTACTATTCGCAAGGCTGAAGGATTATCACCTTTTCCCCATCGACGAGAAAGTAAATATGATACCTTTGGGGTTGGTCACTCAAGCACCTCAATTAGTGCAGCGTTAGGTATGGCTCTTGCCTCAAAGCTTAAAGAGAAAAATAATAAAACTGTCGCAATTATTGGTGATGGAGCTATGACAGCAGGAATGGCTTTTGAGGCACTCAATCATACCGCCCACACCGATGCCGATCTATTAGTTGTGCTAAATGATAACAATATGTCGATTTCACATAATGTAGGTGGTCTTGCTACATATTTTTCTAAAATATGGTCTAGTCGTTTTTACAACACAATACGTGAAGGTGGAAAAAAGGTACTTAAGGCAGTCCCTGCTGCTTCTGCGTTTGTAAAAAAGACTGAGGTTCATCTCAAAGCGATGGTTGCCCCAGGAATTGTATTTGAAGAACTTGGCTTCAATTATATAGGGCCTATAGACGGCCACAATTTACCTCTTCTTATAAAAACTTTAGGTAACTTAAAATCACTCTCAAGTCCAATTTTACTTCATACTATAACACAAAAAGGTAGAGGCTTCGGCCCGGCAGAATCAGATCCTGTTGGTTACCATGCTTTAAATAAAATTGAATCAAGCATAACTAAAGGCGAACAATTAAAACCAATAAAACAAAATAAGAAGAAATACCAACAAATTTTTGGCGACTGGTTATGTGATATGGCGCATGAAGATTTGTCTCTTGTAGCTATAACTCCAGCGATGTGTGAAGGGTCTGGCATGGTTGAGTTTTCTCAGCGTTATCCAGATCGTTTTTATGATGTTGCTATAGCAGAACAACATGCTGTTACACTAGCGGCTGGCTTGGCATGCGAGGGTATTAAACCTGTAGTTGCTATTTATTCTACCTTTTTACAACGAGCCTATGATCAGCTCATTCATGATGTGGCTCTTCAAGATTTAAATGTACTATTTGCCATAGATAGAGCAGGGCTTGTTGGAGAAGATGGTGCAAGCCATGGGGGTAGCTTCGATATAACCTTTCTCAGATGTATTCCAAATCTCATTATTATGACACCGTCTGATGAAAATCAAACTCGTCAGATGCTTTATACTGGATTTATTCATGATGGCTGCGCTGCAGTGCGATATCCACGAGGGGTTGGTCCAGGAGTAGAAATAAACAAAAAAATGACTGCTCTTCGTATAGGTAAAGGTGAAGTCGTTCAAGAAGGGGAGTTAATAGCAATATTAAATTTTGGGGCACTGCTAGAAACAGCTAAGGAGGTAGGCTCTAAACTTAATGCTACGGTTATCGATATGCGCTTTGTTAAGCCATTAGATGAGGCTCTAATAGAGAAGCTATCCAAAGAGAATGTTCTGCTAGTGACTATTGAGGATAACGCAATCGCTGGAGGAGCCGGCAGTGCTGTGGCTGAACACTTAGCTCTTTCAAAGGCAAAAGCGAACATACTTCATATTGGACTCCCAGATAAATTTATCTCTCATGGGAGCAGGAAATACCAATTAAACCAAGCGGGCTTGGATGCAGAAAATATTAAATTAGCTATCCAAAAAAAGTTGGACTCAATCAACTATTAATTAAAAACTTTAATATATTAAAATTGCCTGCTAAATGGAGGCAAGTCAGCTAATAGTTTTTCTCCGTAACGCTTAGTTAAAATTCGGCGGTCTAAAATTGTAACCCTCCCAGTATCAGCTTCGCTTCTGATGAGTCTTCCACATGCTTGATGCAATCTTATCGATGCTTCAGGTAACATTAACTCCATAAAAGGGTTGCCCCCCTGCTCTTCAATCCATTCAGACAGCGTTCTATAAATAGGGTCATCAGGCACTGAAAACGGTATCTTTGCAATAATCACATGTCGACAATAATCACCAGGAAAATCCATACCTTCAGCAAAACTTGCTAATCCAAAAATAATGCTACCATTATTCTCGTCTATAGCTTGTTTATGGCGACAAACGATTTCGTGATGGGTAAACAGCCCTTGAGTCAATATGTTCTTCTTAAAATCTCCAGAAAGTCCATCGAAAACTTGATCCATTTGTCGGCGAGAGGAAAACAAAACTAGTGTTCCCTCATTGGAATCAATTAATTGAGGTAATTTTTTTATGAGGGCGACTGTATGTGCTGTTGAATCACCTGCATCAACCCCTATATCCGGAATCAGAAGAGAACCTGCGTTGAAAAAATTAAAGGCGCCTTCCACTGCTTTGCACTCCGAGTTACCGGGCAAATCAACATTTTTTTTAAAATTGTTAAAACTTCCCAGCGTTCTTATTGTAGCTGAGGTGAGTATGGCAGAATAGCAATGTTTCCATAAATTCATCTGAAGTATACCTCCAGCATCTGTTGGAGAAGAAGATAGGCAGATATCTATATTTCCTAAATTCGACTCTTCAATTGATAGCCATCTAGCACTTGGAGATCTTTCATGTTGAATTGTCATATCATTGTCCTCAGTTTCTAAATCATGATGAGAACTCTGAGAATAGCTTTGCCATAATTGCTTAATTGATTCAGCTCTGCCTTGCCAGGAACCTATTTGTTGAAATAACTGCTCTAGATCTAGCCTCGGAATAGGGAAGTGAAGATCATCCATTATATCAGTTAATTTTTCGGATAGTGTCTTTGTAAGATTGGAAAAAGTATTTAGCTCTTTTGAAATATTTTCAGATATTTCTCTAATCTCATCCCCAGGATCACCACGAGAAAAGTTAAATAATGACTTACCGACATCATTTTTTTCAATATATTTTTCAAATACAGGGTAGCTTAACCCAATAAGTTTTTCGGATATATCTGCGGCATCACCAATTTTTTCAAAGTAGTCTTGTACTATTGGAGCACCCTTAAAAAGTAGGTGCTTTGTTGATATTTGTTTTTTTATCTGACCTAACCAATTTGTTGTACTTTTTAATCTACATTGACTTGAAAAATGATTAATTGCTGTCGAGCTTATCTTGTGAGCTTCGTCAAAGATATAAATTGTATCTTCTGGAGCTGGTAAAATAACTCCTCCGCCCAGAGCTAAATCAGCCATTACTAA
>Ga0222719_10000541_pt1 | contig 37182 bp, 38 predicted proteins | sample C33_34DmetaG_FD_165039 | JGI IMG/M metagenome (GOLD analysis project Ga0222719, IMG submission 165039) | Estuarine water microbial communities from San Francisco Bay, California, United States - C33_34D | ecosystem: Environmental > Aquatic > Marine > Unclassified | place: USA: California... | reverse complement strand
TTTCTTTTTTTTTTTTTTTTCCGTTAATCATTATATGATTAATTAATTTATTTCTTATTTGCATAGAGTTTATTTTTATAAATATTTTCTTAGATTTTTTGTCCCGTACTTAGATCTTGAAGTTTTTCGATTTTTTAATCCTGAAAAATCTAGTTTACCCCTTATTAAATGATATTTTACTCCAGGTAAATCTTTAACACGACCACCTCTAATTAAAACGTTTGAATACTCTTGTAAATTATGACCTTCTCCTGGTATATAGGCATACACCAATTTTTTGTTAGTTAGTCTTAATTTCGCAAGTTTTCTTAATGCTGAATTAGGTTTTTTTGGAGTTCTGAGTACGAGTTTGGTACATATACCTTTTTTTTGAGGACAACCCTGTAATGCTGGAGTTTTATTTAATTTTTTCTTTTTTTTTCGCTTATTTTTGCAAAGTTGATTGTAAGTTGGCATAAAATAGTTTAATTTTAAAAATATTTACCAAAAAGGGGACTCGAACCCCTAAGCTTTTTAAGCACTAGAACCTAAACCTAGCATGTCTACCAATTCCATCATTTTGGTAAATTAATAATTACTCGCTATCGGACTTGAACCGATACTCCGTATATAGAATCAGATTTTAAGTCTGACGTGTCTACCAATTCCACCAAACGAGTTTTTGTATATTTAAATGGCGCAGTTTGATTCATTAATAATATTTCCTTTAATATGGTCTTTATTATTTGTTTTATTTCTTCATTATAACATGTCAATTGAAAGTTTAATTCCTAATTTTTTTGGAACTAAAAAGTTTAGAGAAAAAAAGTTAAATTCATCAGCTTTTTTTAGTTTTTTTAAAGATAATAAAGAAGTAAGTAGTGATCAATCATATAACAATGCTTTTTATTATTAAAAATTAATACAAAGGGGGTATAACTTAATAGGTAGAGTGTATGTTTTGCAAGCATAAAGTATCGGTTCAAGTCCGATTACTTCCAAAATTAGTATTATTACTATAACTCTTTAGGTTGGATTTGAACCAACGTCCAAATGGTTAACAGCCACTTGCTCTACCACTGAGCTACTAAAGATTTTATTTTAATATCTGTAATAAGTTGTCAGGATTTTTTCTAAGTTTAAATTAAATGAGAAATTAATAGATAAGTTAGTTTTTTTAATATCTTTATTTATTAAAATTTCCATAGTTGTATAATTTATAGATAAATGTTTAGGCGGTATCGGCCAAATTTGTGCATTTTTTAAATTTTTTTCTATTAAATGAGCAAATTTTGGAACAATAGTAATTAAATCACCTGGTTTTACTATATAAGATGGTGTATTTACTATTTTTTGGTTTATTAAAATTTTATTATGGACAATTAATTGTCTTGCGTTTCGAAAACTTATACTAAATTTTGATCGATATAAAACTGTGTCAAGTCTATGTTCGAAAAGTTCTAAAAATAGTAAATTAAGATTGTTAAATTTTTTATTGTTTTTCTTTTTTAAAATATATTTTATTTGTCTTTTTATATTCTTTTTAGACAAATTACCGTAAAAAAGTCTAAATCTTTTCGAGTTATTAAGAGTATTTTTATAACGTTTTTTATATGAATTTGCTTTATTTGGATATTTTGAAACAATATATTGAGATTGATCTAATGGTTTAAATTTTCTATATTTTTTTTGCTTTTTTTTGTAAGACTGAATTAGATTTTCCCATTTCTGTTTTTTAAATTTTAATAGTTTTTTACGATTTTGTACATTTTCTCTAAGTTTAATAAACTGTTTGTACAAAGGTTTAAATTTATTTTTCTTTTTTAATAACATTTTTTATATTTTTAGAATTTTTATTTGCTTTTTTTAATGTTGCAATTAGAATAGAATAAAAAAAAGTATCTCTTATTTTTTTTCCTACAAATTTAAAATTTCCAGGGATTTTATAATTTGATTTAAAATTTGATATATCTAAGTCGGAATTCAACGATATTACAGGAATTTTAGCTAAATATCCTTCATTTAATGCTGAAGCATTTAATTCAGAATCCAAAATAACAATTAAATCACTTTTTTTCTTCATCTGAAATAGAATTTCAGAAATTTTATTATTAATAATTTTGTGATTTTTTGATATATATTTAAAACATGATTCTTGATTAGTGATACTTCCATTCATCCATGCAGATTTTGGAATTATAATATGTTTAGTATTTTTTAAATATTTTTTAAAATTATGATTCATATTAATAGGACTTCCTACAAATAAAATTTGTTTTTTATTCATGTGATATTTATATATTATATGTAAAGCTTTTTTTAATCTGCTTGAAATATCTTCTAATTTAATAAAATTATTTTGATTTTTTTTATAAGTTTTTGTTTTTACAAGTTTTAAATTTAATAATTTGTATTTACATGAGACTATTTTATTAATTTTCATTTTATGATTATATAAATATTTATAAAATTTTGCTATTTTAAGTAATAATTAGATTTTTTTACCTTCTTTCAGTCTTATTTTTTCATCTCCATATAGAATACCTTTTCCTTTATATGGTTCTGGTAATTTATATGATCTTATTAAAGAAGCTGTTTGTGTAATGTCTTGATAAGAATTTCCAGATATAAATAATTTGGTAAGTTTTAAACAAAAAATAGTTGTGTTTTTAGGTATTTTAAAATATATTGGATGACTATAACCTAATTTAAACATCAATAGTTTTTTATTAAAATTTTCTATATCAAAAGCACGATAGCCAACACCAACCATTTTGAGTTTCTTATAAAGCGTTGATGAGGTTTCGATTAATAGTTGTTTTATTAGAGCCACCGTAGTACCTTGTAGTGTTTTAATTTTTTTTTTTTTATTGTTCGGTAAATTTAAAAAAGAATCTGAAGTAACTATAATAGTTTTTTCAGCTTCCAATATTCTAAGTTTTAGTTTTAATTTTAATGATTTTACGTTTAACGGTCCTATTATAGTTATCATTTTTTTTTTATCACAATATAATATTATATTATTATTAGGAATTTTAATTTTATATTTTTTGGGTACGTAACTCATAAGTTTTTTTAGTTAATAATTATAAATGGTTCACCACCGATTCGCAATCTCTTACAATCTGTTATAGATTTTAATCCTTTGTTTGTAGAAAATATAATAAATGATTTATTGGAATCAATTTTCCAAATTTGTTTTATTGAATAATATATTTTTCTTCCTGGTGTGGATATTGATTTTAATGATTTTATTACTGGTTGCCCATTTTTATATTTTAAAAAGATTTTTAATTGTTTATTATTATTAGGGTCTATTTTATAGCCCAAAATAAACCCTTCACGCCATAAGATTTTTAAAAAAGATTCGCAAATTTTTTTCCTTGTTTGAAAAACAAAATTTCTTTTAGTTAGTTGCCCATTTTTTATATTGGCAAACATATTCCATAAGTAATTTTTCATTTTTTAATAATTTGTTTAGAGGCAGACTCGAACTGCCGACACAAGGATTTTCAGTCCTTTGCTCTACCTACTGAGCTATCTAAACATTATTTTGTTAAAAATTTAATTCTCCATATATATCGAATACTTTCAATAAACTATTTATTTGTTTTTTTGAAAAATTATTTGTTACTTTTTTTTTAGGTTTTTTTAAAGAAACATTTGAAATTTGTGTTATTAAATTATGAAAATAATTTAATTGAAAATTATTAGGATTTAATATTTGTTTTTGTGTTTTTACCTGTAGTTTTGTATTTGCAAAAATTTTTATTTTTATTTTTACTTCAGGAAATACGTTAATTTTAATTTTTTTTAAAAATATTAAAGACTGAAAATTTTTTGGAGAATAAATTACTATTTTGTTTGTATATAATTTTGTTTCAAATTGTTCTTGTGCAGATTTATTTACATGAGGTGATTTTAAAAGTGTCAAAAGTTGTTTTTTTTTCTTATTTTTAAAATATTTTTGAAGAAAATTAAAATTAGTTAATTCAGTATTTTTAAAAAGTTTTAAAAAACTATCTAAAGTATTTTTGTTTTTTGATTCTATTGTTAAATGATAGTGTTTCATTTTTTTTTTTTATTAATTTTTAACTTCCATCTTGAATGTAAATACAAGTTAAAATTATAAAAACGTAAGTTTGAATTAAAGCAACTCCTAATTCTAAACCAAATAAGATTACTAAAATGATCATAGGAATTACTAGTCCTAAAGATGTAAAATTTTCTAAAAGTAACATACTCCAAGAAAACCCAATGATAACTTTTAATAAGCTATGACCTGCCATTAAGTTTATAAAGAGTCGAACCCCTAAGCTGATAGGCTTTGCTATGTAAGAAATGAATTCTATAGGAACTAATAATAAAGCTAAAAAAAATGTAGTATTTGCAGGTAAGAATAAAGAAAAAGTTTTCATTTTATATTTTTCAAAAGTTATAATATTTATACCAATGAAAACAGAAAATGATAATGTGAAAGTAACAATTAAATGACTAGTCGCTGTGAAGCTATAAGGGATAAGTCCTATTAAATTACTGAATAAAATAAAATTGAATAATACTGAAATAAATGGAAAATATTTTTCATTATTAGTTGTAATAATATCAGATATTAGTTGTGCAGTTAATTCTGATACTGATTCTATTAATTTTTGCCATGAATTTGGTACAAAAAAATAAGAAGTCTCTTGCAAGTAGTTTTTATGTAAACTATTGTAATATATAAAGCCTCTAAAACTAATTAGAGCTAATAGATTTATTAATAAAAAGTTAGTTATAGAAAAATCAAGATTAAATATTGTTATAGGAATTAAAGATAAAATTTGAAATTGTTCTAAAGGTGCATGTAACATAGTATGATTTTATAGATAAATTTTTTTCAATTTTAACATAATTTATCTATACATTAAAAAGTAAAGAATTCGAATCTTTTAGTTCCGTAAATATACAACTTTTTTTATTTAAACAATGAAAATTTTATTTTAATAATTTTATTATAAACTATTCTTAGTTAGTTTCATGATCTGATAACAGAGCATCTAAAAACATCCAGAAAAATATAATTAATGAGAAAGCTGAAATATACGATCCCCAAGAAGCAATTTTATTAAATACATAAAACGCATCTGGATAATCTGGAATTCTTCTTGGCATACCCGCAACTCCTAAATAATGCATAGGGAAAAAGGTAATGTTCACTCCTATGAAGAAAATCCAGAAGTGTAATTGAGCTAAGAATTCTGAATATCTTAATCCAGTGATTTTATTAAACCAGTAATAGAATCCACCGAAGATTGAGAAAACAGCACCCATACTCAGCACGTAATGGAAGTGTGCTACAACGTAGTATGTATCATGTAATGCAATATCAATACCTGAGTTTGCAAGTACAACACCAGTAACACCACCAACGGTGAATAAGAATATAAATCCTAAAGCAAACATAATAGGTGCTTTTAATTCTACAGAACTTCCCCATAAAGTTGCTAACCAACTAAATATTTTAATACCTGTTGGTATCGCGATTATCATAGTAACTGCTGTAAAATAAGCTCTAGTATCAATATCAAGTCCAACAGTGTACATATGGTGTGCCCATACAATAAACCCAAGTACTCCTATTGAAAACATAGCGTAAACCATTCCAAGATAACCAAAGATTGGTTTTTTAGCAGCACTAACAACAATATGACTAATTATACCAAATCCTGGAAGAATTAAAATATAAACTTCAGGGTGTCCAAAAAACCAGAATAAATGTTGATATAATACAGGATCACCACCACCTGCAGGATCAAAGAAAGTAGTGTTGAAATTTCTATCAGTCAGCAGCATGGTTATGGCACCAGCAAGTACAGGTAAAGCTAATAGAAGTAAAAACGCAGTTATGAAAATTGACCAAACAAATAAAGGTAATCTATGAAATGGTAAACTTTTTGATCTCATATTTGTAATAGTACAAATAAAGTTAATAGCACCTAAAATAGAAGCTGCTCCAGAAAGGTGTAAACTGAAAATTGCCATATCTACAGATCCACCAGAGTGAGCAGTAATACCAGCTAATGGCGGATATACAGTCCAACCTGTACCAACACCTGCTTCACAAAGCACAGATCCAATTAATAAAAGTAATGAAGGAGGTAGTAACCAAAAACTAATGTTATTCATTCTTGGAAACGCCATGTCTGGAGCTCCAATCATCAGTGGCACAAACCAGTTTCCAAAACCACCTATTAATGCAGGCATTACCAAAAAAAACACCATCACTAGCGCATGGCCAGTAACTATCACGTTATAAAGATGGTAATTGTAATCTAAAAAGTTTGAATCAGGACATGCAAGACTTGATCTGATATAAATTGATAAAGCAGTACCTGCAATACCAGCTACAGTTGCAAAAATTAAATATAAAGTACCAATATCTTTATGATTTGTCGAAAATAACCATCTAACAGCGAAATTATAAATTCCACTATTCATATTTTCATTTTGAATTGCCATTTTATTTTAGTTGGAATAAAAGGATTCGAACCTTTGAATAATCGTACCAAAAACGAGTGCCTTTCCACTTGGCTATATCCCAATATAACTGACAGAGTTATCTACCAGCTAGCTTTTTGCATACCAGATATAGAACCTGATCTAATTAATTTTAAAAAAATATGCCTTGAAAAATTAGTTAGTTTATTGTATCTTTTTTTATTTATACTAGCTAAACATCTAGGCGATAATGAAGTGTGAGAACTTTTACTATTTAAATTTTTTAATTTTAATAAAGCATTCCAACGTATTAAAACAAAAAAATTTAAGTTCTTAGAAATAGATTTTAAAATAAACTGTTTAGTTTCATTTTTTTTTATCTTAAGTCGAAGTTTTTTATCTTTTTCTAATAATTTTTTCATTTTTTAGTAAAATCTTCCCATGGAGAAAGATATTCAAATGTTCTATATTCTTGAGCTAATTCAAGATTTTCATATACTACTCTACTTTTAGTTAAATTGTATCGAGATTCAGTAAACCCACTTAATGGAAAATCTTTTCTTAAAGGATACCCTTGAAAACCATAGTCTGTTAAAAGTCTGGTTAAGTTATATTGGTTACTAAAAAAAACACCAAACATATCCCAAATTTCACATTCCCACCAAGTAGCTGCAGGAAATATTTTTTCAATTGAATTTACTGGAACTAACTCATCAACTAAAACTTTTAGTCTAATTCTAGAATTATATTTTATACTTAACAATTCATACACAATAGCAAAACGATATAAATTTTCTGGATAATCCACTCCTGATATACAAGTTAATACTTTAAATTGATATTTAAAGTGATTTTTAAATATAGTTAAAATTTCATTAATTAAATTAGTTGGAATTAAAAAACTACTTTCTTTATTATAAAGCTCAAATCTTATGATTGGTAATATCTTTATTATATTTTCACATGTTAACAACATTTAATTTTAATATTTATTTAGAATACCTTTTCTGTAATTCGATGAAGACTCAATCGGAACATTACTAGCAACTTTTTTTCTATTTAAATAAGAATTTTTATTATCTTTTTCAAGTATTGAAACTTTTTTAGTATTTGCATAGTATTTATAACTAACGTTTAAACTTCCATCAGAAAATATTCGCACAAATTTAGATTTTATTAACCCCATACACTTATCGATCAACTTCACCAAACACAATATCTTGTGTTCCAATAATAGTAACAACATCTGCGATTAAATGACCTTTTGACATAAAGTCTAATGCTTGTAAATGACCAAATCCTGGAGCTTTAATTTTACAACGGTAAGGCTTATTACTATTGTCTGAAATTAAATAAACACCGAATTCTCCTTTTGGAGCCTCAGTTCCTACGTATGTTTCATTAGCAGGGATACTTATACCATTTGTGTAAATTTTAAAATGATGTATTAATGCCTCCATTGATTGCTTTATTTCTGTTTTTGTTGGAGGACAAAGTTTAGTGTCTTGGGTCTTTACTATTCCATTAGGAATTTTATCTAAACATTGTGAGATAATCTTTAACGATTGTTTCATTTCTAAAATTCTAACTAAATATCGATCAAAACAATCTCCAGTATCTCCTACTGGCACTTCAAAATCCATTTGATCGTAAATCTCGTAAGGTTGACTTTTTCTAAGATCCCAATTTATACCAGAACCTCTTAACATTACTCCACTGAAACCCCAGTCCATAGCATCTTTTGCAGAAACAACACCAATATCGACTAATCTTTGTTTCCAAATTCTATTTTCGGTTAACATTTCTTCAATTTCAATTAGCTTAATATTAAATTGCTCAATAAAAATGTAAATATCGGAAAGCAAACCCATTGGTATATCTGAATGAACGCCACCAGGTCTAAAATACGCTGCATGCATCCTAGCACCAGAAACTCGTTCATAAAATTCCATTAATTTTTCTCGTTCTTCAAATGCCCATAGCATAGGTGTCATGGCTCCGACATCCATAGCATGACAACCTACAGCTAATAGATGATTTAAAATTCGAGTTAATTCAGCAAAAATAACCCGAATATATTTTGCTCTTTCTGGAATTTTACAGTTTGTTAATTTTTCAACAGCTAAACAATAAGAATGTTCTTGAGCCATCATAGAAACATAATCTAAACGATCAAAATAAGGTAAAGCTTGTAAATAATTTTTATATTCAATTAATTTTTCAGTACCACGGTGAAGTAAACCTATATGAGGAGTTGCCTTAACAACTGTTTCACCTTTTAACTCTAATAATAACCTAAGAACACCATGTGCGGCCGGATGTTGAGGGCCGAAATTTATAGTAAAATTTTTTACTTTTCTAACTAAATTTTTTTTTTTTAAAGTCATTATAATTAATATTATAAGCTTAAGTAGATTTGAACTACTGACCTTGCGCTTATCAGGCACACGCTCTAACCAACTGAGCTACAAGCTTTGAAACAAAATTAGTTAAATTCTAAGTTTGTCATAATTAAATAATGATACTGTACAGACGGCATAGCTAAAAGAACTATTGGCATAAAACCATGATTTACACCACAAATTTCACTACACTGACCAAAAAAAACTCCAAATCTTTTTATAAACAAATTAGCTTGATTCAATCTTCCAGGACAAGCATCAACTTTAACACCAAATGAAGGAATTGTCCAACTGTGTAAAACATCCACAGCTGTTATTAACAATCGTAAATGAGTGTTAGTAGGTAATACTACTCTTTTATTTGTCTCAAGAACTCTAAAAAAACCAATTGAGCTATTTTCCTTTAAAGCTTCATCAGTTAACATGTAACTTGAATATTTTAAATTTTGTGTGTCTGAACAAGAATTAAAATCAGAAATTTCATAACTCCAATACCACTGGTGTCCTAAAATTTTTAAAGTTAATTCTGGATTTGAAATTTCATCCAAACTATACAATAACGAAAAAGAAGGAGAAGCTAAGCTTAATAATATTAAAGCAGGAACAGAAGTCCAAATTATTTCAATCACATTTGAATGTGTGAAATTTACTGATTTACTGTTATCAACTTCAGTAAAATTAGTTAATATTACAAACATAAGCCATCCTACGAATAATACAATACTTATAATTACAAACAACAAATGAAGATTAAACAAATAAATACCTTCCATTGTTGTTGTTGCAGGATCTTGAAATCCTAATTGATACATAGCTGCACTGTCTCCTAACCATACAAGAGTCAAAGGAATCAGTTTTAAATTCATATAAATATATATAAACAAATAAATTAATCCCAATCTAAAGCTCTAACATACCAAACATAAAAAAATCCTATACCTAATTCGATTAAAAAATCTATCATGGACCAAAAGCCTAATAAATCTAACTTCGATACAGAAACACACCAAGGAATTAAAAACATTACTTCAATATCAAAAATAAGAAATAATATAGCAATTACGCAAAATCTAACATCAAAAGTATGTCTAGTATCTTCATATGGCTCAAACCCACATTCATAGGCAGATAATTTTTCTGATTCTGGATTCTGTCTAACTAATAAATATGAAGCACCGATAATTAACACGGTTAATATAATTGCAAATACTAAAAAAACTAAAAGGATTAAATATTCTTTTTTTACCAAAGAATTATCTAAAAACAACATTATCTGAAGCGAATTATTCATAGCAATTTTTATTTAAATTGTTATTTATTACTCCACCAATAAACATTGATGAATAAAAACAACCACACAACATCCACAAAATGCCAGTACCATATAGCTGATTCAAATCCAAAATGGTGCTTATTAGTAAAATGGTTAAAAATAATTCTAACAAATGAAACAAATAAAGCTATTGTACCAACAAAAACGTGAAATCCGTGGAATCCAGTCGCCAAATAGAAACAAGATCCATAAACTCCATCACTAATATTAAATGGTGCATTAACATACTCGAAACCTTGTAAAGAAGTAAATATAACAGCTAATACCAAAGTCAAAATTAAAGCAATTAATGTATGTCTTTTAGCTCGTGCTAAAAGAGCATGATGCGCCCAAGTTACAGTAGCACCTGAGGTTAATAATATAAAAGTATTAGTTAAAGGTATAGTATAAGCACTTATTGTAGTAATAGCTTTTGGTGGCCATACACCTCCAAGATTATAAACAGGCGCTATACTAGAATGGAAAAATGCCCAAAAAAATGCAAAAAAAAACATAACTTCAGACACAATAAATAAAACCATTCCAAGTCTTAAACCTTTTTGAACTATTACAGTATGAGTGTCTTCAAAAGTAGCTTCTCTTATAATATCACGCCACCAAGTATACATAACATAAAGAACTGTAGTAAATCCTGTTACAAAAAGACTCCATCCACCACCAAATCTATGCATATACAAAACTAAACCAGAGGTCAACATTAAACCTCCTAGAGCCCCTAATAAAGGCCATGGGCTAGGATCTACTAAATGATAAGGATGTGCAGTTTTTAAATATTTAAATTGTTCTTTATATAATAAAGTATGTAACACTTTACTATTTGTAGATTTTTGATTCCATTTTTTAAAAAAAGTTATTGATTTTAACATAAAATTTAATTTTAAAAACTCATCTAATTTTTCTAGATGTTCTAGCATTAGTATGAGTTCTTTGTCCTCTAACAGGTAAACCTTGAGTTCTTCTTAAGCCTCTATAAGATTTTATAGAAACTAATTTCTTTACAACTAATAATTTTAATTTTTTTAAATCACTTGCAAATTCCATATTCAATAATTCGACTACTTTTAATAAATTATTAATTTGTTCTTTTGATAAATCTTTAATTTTCAAATTCAATGAAAAACCTAATTTTTTACAAATTAAAACAGAAGTCGATTTTCCAATACCATATACATGTGTTAATGCGAAAAATACTGATTTAGTCTCAGGTATTTTTGATTCTAACAAATATACCATTAAAAATATAATAATTCAACCAAATAATTTACACTCATATGAATAGAAGTTAAAAAAATATTTGGATAAACACCTACAAAAAGTGTTCCCAAGATTAGTGGGAAAAAAATGACAAATTCTCTTGGACTTACATCTAAAAACTTACTTGTATATTGGGTTTTTAAATTTCCATAAGCAATTCTATTAAATAACCAAAGAGAATACCCTGCTCCTATAACAACTCCAGTTGCACCTAAAAAAGTAATTGTAGTGTTAACTTTAAATGAACCGGCAAATATTAAAAATTCACCTACAAAACTACTAGTACCTGGGAAACCTATGTTAGCCATAGTAAAAAACAAGAAAATAAATATATAAATAGGCATTACTGACGCAAGCCCGCCATAATACTGAACAATTCGAGTCCGATATCTGTCATAAACAACACCAATTACTAAAAATAAAGCACTAGCAACAAAACCATGACTCAAACTTTGTAGAATAGCTCCTTCAAGACCTACATTATTAAAACTAAAAATTCCTAAAATAACCAAATTCATGTGAGCAATTGAAGTATAAGCAATAATTCTTTTAAAATCAGTTTGACGAATTGCTGTGAAAGAAGTATAAATAATTCCAACAGCAGCAATAGTATATACAAGTGGAGTGAAAAAGAATGATGCTTTTGGAAATAAAGGTAAAGAGAATCTAATAAAACCATAAGTACCTAATTTCAATAATATACCTGCTAATAATACAGAACCCGCTGTAGGTGCTTCTACATGTGCCTCAGGTAACCATAAATGTACAGGAACCATAGGAACTTTACTAGCAAACGCTAAAAAAAAAGTGAACCATAAAAGTTTCTGTTCTAATGAAGAAAACGAAAAAGTCAGAAGAACTTCATAATCTGTAGTACCTACTTGATAATAAATATATAAGATAGATAATAGCATTAAAACTGAGCCTAGTAAAGTATATAAAAAAAAGTAATATGCTGCTAAAATTTTTCTTTCCCTAGAACCCCAGATACCTACAATTAAAAACATTGGAATAAGAACACTTTCAAAAAAAATATAAAAAAGTAATAAATCTAAAACACAAAAAGTTCCTATCAAAAAAAAATCTAAAACTAAAAAAGCAATTAAAAATTCTTTTAAATTATTACCTACGCTATTCCAACTAGTAAGAATACATAATGGAATTAATAAAGTAGTTAATATTAAGAAAAAAATAGAAATCCCATCAATGCCTAAAGTAAAATTTAAATTTAAACTAGGCAACCAAAAAAACTTAACCACAAATTGAAAAGATCCTATAGCTCTTTGGAAAAAACCCCACAGAACAAGCGATCCTAAAAATGAAAAACAAGAAAAATTTAAAGCAATTAACTTTAATAATTTTTCTTCTCTAGCTGGGACTAAAAGTAATATTAAAATTCCAAAAATTGGAAACATTAAAATATAAAATAATAAATTTTCGACAAAAAACATAATTAATGATTAATACACTTTATAGGATTCGAACCTATGACCATCAGTTTAGAAAACTGTTGCTCTATCCAACTGAGCTAAAAGTGCCAAAAATAATGGAAAAAGGACTTGAACCTTTGACATTTGGATTATGATTCCAACGTTCTAACCAACTGAACTATTCCATCCAAAAATTATTTAAATTAATGATAAAATAATTTTATAATTCAATAAATATAATAAAGTAGGATTTATAAATAAAAAAATTAATAAAAAAACTAAAACACTTAAAATTAAAATTTTATTATTATTTATTGGGTAATAAAGTTTTCCAACTAAAACATTCTCAAAATAAAGAACTTTTATAACTCTGATATAATAAAATGTAGAAACTACACTAAATAATATACTTGCTAATGCTACAAAGTAAAAAGAAATTCCTACAATAGATAAAAAAACACTCATTTTAGCAAGGAAACCTATCATTGGCGGTATACCAGCTATAGAAAACATAGTTAACGCAAAAGAAAAAGCTAATGCAGAATTTGACTTTCTTAACAATACAAGATCACCTAATTCTTTATTATACTTAGAATTTAAACCTTTTTTTCTTAATCTTAAAGACAAAATAATAAACCAAGTACATAAACCAGCCATAATATAGATAATAAAATAAAAAAATAACATTTGAATACCTATATATGTACTACTACTAAAAGCAACTAACATATAACCCATGTGACTAGTCGAACTATATGCTAATAAAGTTTTTAATTTTCTTTGCTTTAAGCCTCCAAAAGACCCAACAAAAATACTAAAAATACCTATCCAAATAGAATAAAATTGCCAACAATTATTTAAACTAAAAAAACTTACATAGCATAATCTCACCAATAAAACAAAAATACTTAATTTACCTATAACAGCAAAAAAAAATGTTGCACTTGTAGGAGATCCTTCATAAACATCTAAAGACCATAAATGAAAAGGAGCTAAAGCTAGTTTTATAAATAGACTAAATAAAATTAAAGACAATCCTACCTCTAAAAAACTATAATCAAAAAGTTCTGGAAGATCGTGAGTCATAACCCACCAAATATGCCAAGCTAATTCAGCTACATTATCACCAAAATCTACCATATGATAAGGAAATTGGTAAAAACAAGAACATTCAAATAAATCAAAAAAATCAGAAAAATTTATTGAACCAGTTAATCCGTAAATAAATGAACTTCCTAATAGAAAAAAAGCAGAAGACACCGCTCCAGTTATAAAATATTTAATTCCTCCTTCTACTGAATAACTTGAAGTTTTCTTGAAAGAAGCAAGTAAATAGCAAGAAAGACTCGAAAGTTCAATAGCTAAATATGCTGTCAATAAATCATTACTACTACATAGTAACATAAACCCTAATACTGCGAATAATGTTATAAATAAATATTCAAATGAAGTTAATCGTTGCTCTTTTAAAGAATTTGCAATTATTAAAAAATAAATAGCAGATGAAAAACATATTACAAATTTCGTTAAAAATGCAAAGTAATCGTTTATAATTGAACTATTAAATATTGAAAAATTTAAGGCTATTAAATCATCATTAATGATTAGATAACAAGCCATAAGCAAAATTAAAGCCATACACTCGCTTACAGCTTTTTGAAGCATTAAGCCATAAACGTTGTAAGTGATTAAAACAACCACAATTAATACATAAAGAAGACTGACACTGATAAAATATTCAGGAAATACAGTAAATGACTGTAAAAGTACTAAACTGGATAAACCTACACTTAATTTATTTTGCATTTTATTTTAAATTTGTGAAAAAAAATTTGGATTCTCTAGCAAGTTGTTTGAAAATTGCTTGTTCAAGTGTTTGTTTGCTAACATTAAAATTATTTGTTAAATATACCACACCAACTAAAACTAACAATAAAATCAAACCTGCTACTAAAAGCTGTAAAACAAAATAAGAATATAAAACTTGACCATACGCTTCTACGTCTGTAATCGAATCTATTAAATCATACCAATTTTGAAATTTATTCATATAAAAACTATTTGAATAAATATTTTTTTCAAAATTACTAGAAATTTCGTTTAATAAAGGAAATAGCAAAACGATACCAAAAACAAAACCTACAGGTAAATATTTCATAGCATTTTTTGACAAATCCGCTAACTTAGATTCTAACATCATAATAGCAAATAAAAATAATATAGCAATAGCTCCTACATAAACAACAATAAATAAAAGAGCTAAAAATTCACATTCTAATAGAAATAAAATAAATGATGCACATAAAAAACCAGAAACTAAAAATAAAAGAGCATACACAGGATGTTTAACAACAATTACCATAAAAGCACTAATTACTAAAAATATTGAAAACAACGAAAATAACATATTTTCACTTAACATTTATGACAAAAAGGTATTAACTTTTAAATCATTTTAACAATTAAAAAATTTATAGATGATTCCCTAACATTTGAATAGTATTTGAAAAAAATTTTTTAATAAACACTTGAGATCTAAAGATTTCAGGTAAAATTTTAATGAATAAAGGATTCGAACCTTAAAAACGTATTTTCCTTAAATAATTTCATTTTTTCCAGCTACACGTTCCCGTACAGCTACCTTGTTACGACTTCATCCAAATTATTAATTTCTCAATCAACTTAACAAAGTTAAATTTTCAAGCGAAACTAACTTTCCGCATGTGACGGGCGGTGTGTACAAGGCCAAATGACTTATTCACCGCGACGTGCTGATTCGCGATTACTAGTGATTCCAACTTCATGCAAACGAGTTGCAGCTTGCAATCTGAACTGGGGAGATTTTTATAGATTAACTAAAAATTAATTTTTTTGTAACTTTCTGTAATTTCCATTGTAGCACATGTGTAGCCCAATCCATCAGGGTCACATTGACTTGACTTAGTTCTCACCTTCCTTCAATTTATTATTGACCGTATCTTATAAAGCATTTTTAAATTCTTTTTAAAAACTTAAAAATTAGTAAACTAAAAATTAAAGATAAGAGTTACGCCCGTTAAAGGAATTAACCAAACATCTCACGACACGAGCTGACGACAGCCGTGCAACACCTGTAAAAATTTAATTATAACTTACATATAATACATAAAATTAAATTTAATTTTTATGTCAAGGATTGGTAAGGTTCTGCGCGGATTATCGCATTAAACCACATGCTCCACCACTAGTATTAGCCCCCGTCAATTCCTTTGAGTTCCAACCTTGCGATCGTACTCCTCAGGCGGAGTGCTTATGGCGTTAGCTTAAAAATCTAAATAAGTAATTGTTTACCATAAATTAATATATGATTTACTACTTACATTAAATTACAGCACTCAGAATTTACAGTATGGACTACCAGGGTATCTAATCCTGTTTGCTACCCATACTTTCGTCCCTCAGCGTCAGTTTTTACCAAAGAGTCGCCTTCGCTACTGGCATTCCTTTATATATCTTTAGATTTTACCCTTTCGTATAAAATTCTACTCTTCTGTATAAAACTCAAGTAAAGCAGTATTACAAGCTAGTTTAAAGTTAGGCTTTAAAATTTAACAAGTAACTTACTTTACCGCCTACGGACCCTTTACGCCCAGTTATGCCGGATAACGCTTGCCCCTCCCGTATTACCGCGGCTGCTGGCACGAGTATTAGCCGGGACTAAAACTTCTTTAAGTAATGTCATTATCATTCTTAACGAAAGAACTTTAAGACCAAAAAGCCGTCTTCATTCAGATAGTATTGCTGGATCAAACTTTCGTTCATTGTCCAATATTCCGCACTGCTGGCCGAAAAATCAGCCTGGACCTTATTTCAGTTCCAGTGTGGTTGATCATCCTCTAAGACCAACTAAAGATCGAAGGCTTGGTAAGCTGTTAAATTTACCAACTACCTAATCTTACGCAGACCCATCTTTTAGCGGAAATTTAAAAAATAACCTTTATTATTATTCAGTATTTAAATATTTATATTATAAATATTTTTGTCCTGAGCTAAAAGGTAGCATTCTGCGCATTCCTCACCCGTTCGCCACGAAAAAAATTTTCGTTCGACTTGCATGTGTCAAGCATACTACTAGCGTTCATCCTGAGCCAGGATCAAACTCATATTATTATAACTTAAAATATCTACATAAAATTAAGTTAATTCAAATTAAAATCTAATTTTACAATATTATTTAATTTTTATTAAAGATTAAAAAATTTTATAATTAATTTTTAGTACTTGTCAGCTAAAAATCTTACAATTTTTACACTTCAAGCCTATCCATGTAATCATCTTTTACATATATTAAAAAACTAGTTTTAAGGTCAATTTCTCGCTTAGATGCTTTCAGCGATTATTTGTTACGAATTTAGCTACTCAACTATGCTATTGGTCTAACAATTGATTCACCAGAGATTCGCTTTTCCCGGTCCTCTCGTACTAGGGTCTAATCCTTTCAGTTTTCAACACCTGCGGTAGATAGGGACCAAACTGTTTCACACATGTTAATCCTTTATTTTCATAAAGGCATGGACTATATCTTCATCCTATGTAACCAAATACTTTTAACATAGGAGCTGACGTATTATAATCAAATAAAATTTAACTATCCAAAAAACTAAAAAAGTTTTTTAAGTCTCTACGGGGACATCAATTAAAAAAACTATAAAATGGTATTATCAGACAATAAAACCTTTTCCACATTTATTGCAGTTATAATTTTTTTTTTAGAATCATTTAACACTGACACTTTATCTACTAACTTACATACTTCAATAAAATCAGCTTTAGATTTTATTTTTTTTTTTTTTTCTATAATTTCTAATACTAAATTTGCTTGTTTTTTCTTAAGTACAAGACAATCCTTAATTTGTAATAAAAGATCTTTTACAGGTTCTGTTGCAGTAATCACATATTCCACAACATTCTCTGATTTTTTTTTTCTAATACTTCCACATTTTAAATCTTTTTGAAGACCAGTTAAAAACCAGCTGTATCTTTTATTTTGATAAAAACCAATGCTAACTCGAATTCGGTATTTATATTTTAAATCAGTACCTCTTACAAGTTGAGCAAAAATACTTCCATCTCCATCAAGAAAGCCTGCTATATAATAACGTTTTTCTATTGTTAAATTTTTCATACTTTTAATCAAAATCTTCCCTCGGTATTGCCATTTTAGTCCAGTTTAAAAACTAAATAAGGTTTCACCGATATTAGTCAGTACTAGCCATCTGTTACCAGATGCAAACGCAGTAATTTTTCTACGTTCTGAACTCAGATCATGTACCGCCTTCCTTTGCGAACAGCAAAACCCTTGGAACCACTTACAGCTCCAGGATGCGATAATCCAACATCGAGGTGCCAAACCATTCCGTCGATAGGGTCTCTAGGGAATGATTAGCCTGTTATCCCTAACGTACCTTTTATTCGTTGAGCGATGATCTTTTCCACTTAGAATCACCGGATCACTATAACCGACTTTCGTCCCTGTTCGATTTGTCAATCTTACAGTCAAGCAAGTATATACTATTACGCTTAAAAATTGGTATTTTTTTCAATTTAAACTTACCTTAGTACTCCTCCGCTACTCTTTAGGAGGATTCCGCCCCAGAAAAACTACCCACTATACAATGTCTTTAAACACAAAATTAGTATTAAAAACTTTTAAGAGTGGTATTTCACTTATCGTTTCCATAATTTGCTTACGCAAAGATGATTTTTATTATTTAATAAAACAACTTCCACTTATTCTACACAGAAAAGTTTTTAACACAATATATAGCTATAGTAAAGGTGTATAGGGTCTTTCCGTCTAGCCGCAGGTATTCCGCATCTTCACGGAAAATTCAATTTCACTGAGTTTATGCTGGAGACAGTTGGTCGATCGTTACGCCATTCATGCAGGACACCAATTAAATGCCAAGGAATTTCGCTACCTTAGGACCGTCAGATTACAGCCGCCGTTTACTGGGGTTTAGGGTCAAAGCCAATAGACTTTTTCCTTTAATCTTGCAGCACTGGGCAGGCGTCAGCCTCAATACATCTTTTTACAAATTAGCAGAGACCTGTGTTTTTGATAAACAGTCGTCGACCACGCTTCTGTGACGGCTTTAAAAGGTTGCCCTAATAAAGTCACTCCTTCTCCCGAAGTTACGGAGCCATTTTGCCGAGTTCCTTCAACATAATTCTCTCAAGCGCCTTAATTTTCTAAATTTGCCCACCTGTGTCGGTTTTAGTACGGTTTATAAACTTTAAAGCTATTTCTTGAAAACACTATACAACTTTTATTTTTACCATAAAATAAAAATAATATTCATATTTTGTCACTTTAAAAAAATAAAGATTATTAATTTTTTACTCATCAAAATTAAACTTTCGTCTTTTTCTTAGAGACCGATTAACTTTACCAAAACGGATTAGCCTTGTTTTGGAAACCTAGGGCTTAAGGCGACAATGTTTTGCACATTGTTTATCGCTACTCATATCAACATTATCACTTCTGATATCTTCAATTTATATTACTATAAATCTTTTTAAATCTACAGAACGTTCTGCTACCATTTAAATTTTTTTTAATTTAAATCTACGGTTTCGGTAAATAATTTAAGTCCCTCTACATTTTCAATGCAAAAAAACTAGACCAGTGAGCTGTTACGCATTCTTTAAAGAGTTGCTGCTTCTAAGCCTATCTACTGATTGTCAACATTTTTTAACATTTTTTTCACTTAATTATTTTTAAGGACCTTAACCTTTAGTCTGGGCTGTTTCCCTTTCGACTAAGAATCTTAGCACTCATAGTCTGTCTGCTTAAAATCTTTTAGTTTGTATTCGAAGTTTCAATAAACTCAGTAAGACTTTCGTCCCCATTACTTATCGAGTGCTCTACCCCAAAATAAAGAATTTTAAACGCTCTACTTAAATAGATTTCGCAGAAAACCAGCTATCTCTAAGTTTGATTAGCCTTTCACTCCTAACCACAAATCATCTCAGTATTTTTCCACATACACGAGTTCGGTCCTCCAATAAGTGTTACCACTTTAAATTCAACCTGTTCATGGTTAGATCACTTAGTTTCGGGTCTTATTTTAACGACTAAAATAGCATTTTAAAACTTAATTTCTTTACGCCTACATAAATAAATAATTACTTAAGCTCGCCAATAAAATAAACTTGTTGATCCATTATACAAAAGGTACATTGGCACTCTTATTTTTTAATAAAAAATTTGAGCTACAATTGTTTATGTTAGCATTAAATTTCAGTATCTTTTCAAATTTCGCAAATTCTTTTTCACCTTTCCTTCACAGTACTTGTACACTATCAAGCATTAAAATTTGTAGACTTTGGGGGTGGTCCCCCAACATTCAAACAGCACACGACTTGTGCCATTCTACTTTTTTACTAAATTTTAATTTTTATTTTACAGAGCTTTCTTCTTTGGCTACATACGTATTAAATAAATTTAAAATTTAGCAAGTCTTTACTGGTTTCGCTCGCCACTACTAACAGTCTCTCGGTTGATTTTTAACTTTTAGTTACTAAGATGATTCAATTCACTAAATTTGACTATTCTAACTTTAAATTAAAACAGGTTTAAATCAATAAACATGATTTCTCACTTGTTGGAAAATTATAGTTCTCAGCATATAAAACTACTCACTATAACATTTCGTTATTAAACGTCCAACCAATTATTTTAATGTTTAGGCATCCATTTAATGCATAAAAAATTTTTTAATATTTAGGCGAATAACAGGATTTGAACCTGTGACTTTTAGAACCACAATCTAACACTCTAACCAACTGAGCTATATACGCCATATAAAATTTATTTTTTATCTAAATTATTTACAATAAAAAATAATAATATAAAAATTAAAATAAAAATACGATAATCTACAAAAAAACCAAACATTAGCCATAATTGTCTAATTCCAAATAATAATGTCACCCCAATTAATATTACAAGAGTATAATGATAAATATAACCACTTTGCATCTTATGCAAACCAGACCCAACCTTTAATGCTGTTAAAGATAAACCAGTTGGACCTAAAATTTCAAAAATACCACGATCAATAAACTTATAACTAATTGAATAACCAAATTTGAAAAAAAACTGACCAAAATATTCATTATAAATTTTATCAAAAAACCATTTTCTATTTAAAAAGCTGTAAATTTTTTTACCTAAAAATGAAACTTTAAGCTTAAATAAAAGATCTGATCTAAAATTGTATAAAACAAAAGCTAAAAAAAAACCTAATAAACTTAAATTAACTGGCAAAGTCTTATAAAATAAAGGAATAAATTCTGCATCAAATAAATTCATATTTTCCATATTAGTAAAGACAGCTGTACCAAAAAAATGACTACCAACGCCAACTATCATATCTTTTGTATAATAACCAATAAACATACTAGGAATAGCTAAACAACCTAAAGATACAACAATTTGAGGTCCAGAATCATATGCAAAACAAATCACTTGCTTATGCCCAGTAGGTTTTGATAAAAAAGTTAAATAAAGCAATCTTGTTGAATAAAATGCGGTTAAAAAAGCACCAAAAGTACCCAAAAAATAACTAAAATAGCCTATTAAATTATATTTTCCATAAGATATTTCTAAAATTAAATCTTTTGAATAGAATCCAGTTAAAAATGGGAATCCAATTAATGCCAAAGATCCAATAACCATCATTGAATAAGTAAAAGGCACTAAATTTTTTAATCCACCCATTTTTCTCATATCCTGCTCATCATTAACCGCATGAATTACAGAACCTGCACTTAAGAATAATAAAGCTTTAAAAAATGCATGATTACTTAAATGAAAAATTCCTACTGAATAATTTGATAGACCACAAGCAAAAACCATATAACCTAATTGACTACAAGTCGAATAAGCAATAACTCGCTTCATATCATTTTGTACTAGACCTGTAGTCGAAGCAAAAATAGCTGTTAATGCACCAATTATTGCTATAAAATTTAAAACATTAGGAATTTGCTCATAAATAAATGAACTTCTGGCTACAAGAAAAACTCCTGCGGTAACCATTGTCGCAGCATGAATTAAAGCTGATACTGGTGTTGGCCCTTCCATTGCATCAGGTAACCATGTGTGAAGGCCCAATTGTGCAGATTTACCCACAGCTCCTAAAAATAAAAAAATACCAATAGCTGTTAGTAAGTGCAAATCCATATTTAAAAAATTAACTGTCATTGTTTTAAATAATGGAGCCAATACAGCGACAGTTGCATAATCAACTGCTTTAAAATTTACATAAATTAATAAAATACCCATAAGTAAACAAAAATCTCCAATTCTATTTAAAATCATGGCTTTAATTGCAGCTTTATTAGCTTGCAATCTGGTGAACCAAAAATTTATTAGCAAATACGAACATAAACCTACACCTTCCCAGCCTACAAACATTTGTACGAAATTATCAGCAGTTACAAGAATAAGCATGAAAAAAGTGAACAATGATAAATAAGACATAAATCTTGCTAAATGTGGATCATGCGACATATATTCAGTTGAATATAAATGAACGAAAAAAGAAACAAAAGTAACTACTACACACATAGTAGCTGTTAAGCTATCAAACATAAAACCCCAATCAATATTTAATACTTCAGAACTAATCCAAGTGGTTAGTTTTATATAAACAAAACAACCAACTAAAGCCACTTCATAAAATGCAAAAAGAGAGAGTAAAAGAGATAAAAATAAACATCCAGTTGTTATGAATGCTGCACCCCACGATCCTAAATATCTGCCGAATAATCCAGCTAAACAAGAACCAATTAAAGATAAAAAAACTATTAATAAATACATTTCTACTTATATTAAATTATAGTTAGCAGGTTTTGAACCAACAAATTCCAAAAATTAATTTAATTTCTAAATTCTAACTATAAACGGAAAAAATAGGATTCGAACCTACGATATAGATACTTTCTATATAAAGATTTAGCAAATCTCCGCTATAAACCACTCAGCCATTTCTCCTTAATTTTTTGAAAATTATCCTTAATGGGATTTGAACCCATGCTGTTGCCGTGAAAGGGCAATGTCCTAACCCCTAGACGATAAGGACTAAAAAAGAATTAATCTAAATCAGCTTTATGGCGAACTAACGCAGATTCAATTCTTCCAACAACCGGAATTAAAACTAAGAAAAAAAGAAAATAATATACAGTAGCTACTTGCCCTACAAAAATAAATGTATCTTTTACAGGTTTTTGACCAATCCAAGTTAAAATAATAAAATCTGAAATAAAAAACCAAAAACAGAATTTAAATATAGGTCTATAAGTAGTGTTACGTACATCTGAAGTATTTGTGAAAGGTATTAAAAGTAACACTAAAATAGCTCCAACCATCGCCACAATACCACCTACTTTATGAGGAATTGATCTTAAAATAGCGTAATAAGGCAAAAAGTACCATTCTGGAACTACATGAGCAGGAGTTTGTAAAGGATCCGCAGGAATATAATTATCAGGGTGATTTAAATAATTTGGGAAATAAAATACAAATGTAGCAAAAAATAACATGAAACAAAAAAATGCAAATAAATCTTTTGCTGCAAAATAAGGGTAAAAAGGAAGATCATCAATACCAGTATCTGATCCAATAGGATTATTAGAACCATCTTTATGTAATAACGCTAAATGAACTAAACTTATACCAGCAATTAAAAAAGGTAGAAAAAAATGAATACTAAAAAATCGATTTAATGTTGGGTTCCCAACAGTATAACCGCCCCATAGCCATTGAACTATAGGTTGACCTGCTATTGGAATAGCAGTAGCCATGCTTGTAATTACTGTTGCTCCCCAAAAGCTCATTTGACCCCAAGGTAAAACATATCCAGTAAAAGCAGTACCCATCATTAAGAAAAAAAGAATTACACCAGAGCACCATAATAATTCTCTTGGTTCCATATAAGAACCATAATATAATCCTCTACACATATGAGAATATACTAAAATAAAAAACATAGAGGCACCGTTAGCATGAATATATCTCACTAACCAACCATTATTAACATCTCTCATAATATGCTCAACACTACTAAACGCTAAATCAATATGTGGTGTGTAGTGCATCGCCAAAAAAATTCCACTGATCATTTGAATAACTAAACAAATTCCAGCTAAAGAACCAAAACTCCAAGCATAAGTTAAAGTAATTGGACTTGGATAATGAATAATATGACTATCAATAAGTCCTACAAGATAATTTTTATTTACTCTAGGTAAATTTAACGGTAAAATCGATTTTATTTTATTAAGACTTAATAAACTAGATCGAACTGTACCTGTTGGTGCATTCATTGAAATATTATAAATATTAGTTTTATTTACCATACTTTTTTTTGCAAGAGACAAAATTCGAATTTGTATCACTAGGTTATGAGCCTAGTAGGTTAACCATTACCCCACTCTTACTTTAATTAAAAAAATATTTAATAATAAATTTTTAAACAATAGTGGATTCGAACCACTGACCTTTTCGTTGTAAGCGAAACACTCTACCAATTGAGTTAATTGTTCTATGATTTAAATTTTATTATAACTAAAATTTTAAAAACACGATTAAATATAAAATTATAATAACTAATATCGTACATTACCAAAAAAATTATGAAACTTTTAAATTCTTTTTGATTTTCTCTCCAATTTTTTAGTATTGATGTTAGAAAATCTCAACTTTTAAAACTCAAATATTCTATATAGTTTTTACTTCCTCTCTTTTATATATAATATTTCTTAGTGTTTCCACTTTTTTCCTCTATATACTTCGAAAAATATCGTAATTTTTAAATTTCCCTTAATTTTTCCTCTATTTTTCTATTCTATCGTGTCCCACTCTTCATATTAGCGAATCGCAATTTCTGGAACTTAAACTGTTCTTCTAAGTTTTTATTTCCCCCTTTCTTTATTGTTTTTCTAGTGTTTTTACTTTTTTCCTCTATATACTTCGAAAAATATCGTAATTTTCAAATTCCTCTTTATTTCTCCTCTATTTTTCTATTTCATCACGTCCCACTCTTCATGTTAGCGAATCACAATTTTTGGAACTAAACTGTCCTTTTAAGTTTTTACTTTCCCCTTTTTTTTATTGTTTTTCTAGTGTTTTCACTTTTTTCCTCTATATACTTTGAAAAATATCGTAATTTTCAAATTCCCCTTAATTTCTCCTCTATTTTTCTATTTCATCACGTCCCACTCTTCATGTTAGAAAATCACGATTTTTGGAACTAAAACGTCATTTCAATATTTTTTTTCTCTCTATAAATAACGTCCACTTATAGAGAGAAAAGAATGGAAATTAAGAAAATACAATTTATCGAAACAGAAACAATACAAATTCAGATTAACAACGTAAAAAAAATATTAATTGAAACTAATGTCATTTTAGGTAAAAAATTTACTTTTGAAATGGCAACTTTAGTCCTGCAAACTGAAAAACTTATAAATTATTATGATTCAAAAAAACTAGGAGCTCGTTTTAACGCTAATTTTCGAGCAGTCGAATTAACATTTTCAAATGAGGATATATCTTTAAAAGATGTGTCTTCATTTATCACCGAATTAAGTTCAATAAAAACTGACTTTAATAATGCAACAACAAATGAGCAAAAAAAATCTATCATGTTCAAACTGTTGTTTTTTCATATGAATGTCTTGTTTAATGCGTATCAACAAAGTAAAGAATTAAAAACAAATACTTCTGTTAGAAAATCAACTAGTGAATCTACTGAAAATCTGGAAAAACTAACAATTAAACAAAAAGAAAAATACTTAGTCTTAATGGACAAACTGGAAACTGCAGACTTAAAAGAAAAATATAAAATACGAGTAGATCTGCTTATTATAAAAGATTGATGAGAAAAAAATCTTGAAATGACGTTTTAGTTCCAAAAATCGTGATTTTCTAACATGAAGAGTGGGACGTGATAAAATAGAAAAATAGAGAAGAAATTAAAGGAAATTTGAAAATTACGATATTTTTCGAAGTATATAGAGGAAAAAAGTAAAAACACTAGAAAAACAATAAAGAAAGGGGGAAATAAAAACTTAAAAGGACAGTTTAAGTTCCAGAAATTGCGATTCGCTAATATGAAGAGTGGGACGTGATAAAATAGAAAAATAGAGGGAAAATTAAGGGGAATTTGAAAATTACGATATTTTTCGAAGTATATAGAGGAAAAAAGTGGAAACACCAAGAAATATTATAAAAGAGAGGAAGTAAAAATCATATAGAATATTTAAGTTTTAAAAGTTGAGATTTTCTAACATCAATACTAAAAAATTGAAAAGAAAACTAAGAAGGATTTAAAAGTTACGAAGTTTCTTGATATAGTAAAAGGGAAAATATTAAAAATGATTGAAAAACAAAAAAATTATAAATTTTATTATAAATGTTAAAAAATTAAAAGTTATAAAATATTTTTGATGTATAATATGTTTATATAATTTCACGCTAAAAGTAATCTATGAATATTGGTAATTTTTTAATAATGCTTGTTGTAGTAAGTAACTGTAAATAATTAACCTTGTCTGGAGTTTCAGTAATCAGTGGCACAAATCAGTTTCCAAAACCACTGATTAATGCTGGTATTAAGAGTAAAATTCCGACAACGTGAGTTTTTTTACGGTATATCGTTTAAAATGATTAAATATTTGATTAAAAAAAATTTGTAGATTCTGATCTGAGAATTCTAGAACAATTTGCTAATATTAAAGAATTTTGACTATATTCATCTTTACTACCAATAAAAAAATCATCTAACCAATATTTTAATTTAGTATTTTTGATTTTAGTTGTTTTTAATTTAAATTGATTAGTTTTTTCATTTAGTACAAAAGGTTTAGTTTTTATATTTAAATAAAAGTTTAAATTTGTTAAAGATTGAGTAGCGAAATATTGGAAATTTATAAAGTTTTTAAAATTAGTTAATTTTTTAGAATTAAAAAAAATAATATGATTATCCTTATTATTTAAAAAAGTTAGTTCTGTTTTAAATTGTTTAAAGAATTTTCTTAAGATTTGCCAATTATTTTTTGTTTTTTTTCTAGAAATTAATTTAGTAGTTCTTTTTATAAGTCCTTCCGTATTTATAAAAGTTTCGCTATTTTCATAAAACATACTATTAGGTAAATAATAATATTTGTATGAAGAATCTTTATTTATGCTTATAAATTTTTTGAGCTCATTAAAAAAGATTGAATCATTATTAGGATTTGAATTTTGATTTAAAATTAATTTATTTGTATAAGCCAATTTAGACATATCAAATTCTTTGTTTGAATTTGGCGAACAATTTAATAGTTTCGCTTCAATTATTTGCTTAAAATTTGATATGTTATTAATACCAGCATTTAAAAAATATAGTGAACTAAAATTAGTAAGATCTTGCGAGTTTATTGGTTGAAACTTTGCTATACTTTGAATTCCTACTTCATTTAATGAAGGTGCAAGCATATTTGAACCATTCCAAGAGTTAGTAAAAATATTAGCATGTTTAAGAATTTTTAGCATTTCTATGCTATTTTGACCGTCGTTTCGCTTTAATAATTCAGTGTTATAAATTAGAATTGGATTTTTAGAGAATTTTATATCCTGACAAGCTAAATTATTTCCTTCAACAATTGTTTTTAAAACTTTTAAATTAGAACCAAGGAATGATATAGGGAAAGTTAAATCTATAAAAGAGCCTATTGTCAAACATTTAAAATTACCTTTAAAGAATCGTTGTCGTAAATTTAAATTTAAGTAGTAGCCTTCATATCTAGGATTAGTTGAAAGCAATAGACATAGTGTCGAGCTACTTAATTTAATTTTATTAGAAGCTAAATTTAATTGAAAATTAGTTTCTAAATCGTTATTTACATTAACATTTTCTATTCTTTTTAAATTTATAAAAGAATAGTTTTGTGAAATAACAAGTAGTAAACTTAATGTCTCTAAGCTTAAATTTTCAAATACTATAGTAAAAACATGTTTTTTGCTTGTTTGATTATTACAATGATCAAATATGTATAATGTTTGAATTATAGTTTTAATAATTGTAAGCCAAGAATTTTTTTCTAAAGAATTTGATTTTTGTTTTTTATAAGACAATTGGTTTCCAAAAATACCATCAAAAAATTGTCGGCCTCTGTCAGTAAGCCAGGTATTGAAAGAATTTACATCGTATTCAGGTTCAATTTGAATCACCTGATTTTTACTAATATATACTCTAGTATTGGCACCAAAACCATCTGTGGGATCTATACTTTCGAATTTTTCAATCTCCCATCCACGTAGCTCAAAAGGAAAACTTTTTAAAGTTAAAGCTCCCATTTGTTATTTATTTTTGTATCGAAATAAATTAAAAAAATTAAGTATTGGATAAATTTTAATAGTTTTTATTTGTTAAATGACCTACAGGGCATAAGTCTATAACGTTTCCAGAAAGTTCTGATGAAAGTACTCTGTCTATATAGGTTCCAATTTCACTGTCACCTCCTCGACCAAACATACCAAGTTCTTCGACACCTGCTATTTCAGTAGCGAATCTTACGCATCGAGTACAATGAATACATCTTGTCATAACTGTTTTTACAATAGGCCCTAAATTTTTATCACTAACAATTCTTTTAAATTTGTAAAATCTTCTTTTGGTAAAACCAAAAAATAAAGATTGATCTTGTAAATCACAATCACCACCTTGATCACATATAGGGCAATCTAGTGGATGATTTAAAAGCAAGAATTCTAATATATTTTCTCTTGCTTTTTTAACTAATGCACTATCATGGTACATAGTTGTATTATGTAAGGCTGCTCTTGCATTTGTAGCGCAAGATACGATGGGTTTCATTGAATTTTTAAGTTCAACTAAACAAACTCTGCAGTTTCCAGCGATAGATAAATCGTTGTGATAGCAGTAATGAGGTACTGAAATTCCATTAGCTATTAAATAAGCTATTAATGAAACTTTATTGTTAATTTTTTTATTTTGTAACATAAAATTATTTTTTCGTATTTTAAGAAGAAAATGTAGCTTAATTGGTTAAAGCGTCGACCTGTCACGTCGAAGACTGCGGGTTCAATTCCCGTCTTTTTCGTTTTAGATTTTATTAGTTATTTTTTTTTTTACAGGTTCAAGTTCGATAGAATTTTTTAATCTATAAAAAACTGTAATAACTGCTAATCCAATAGCTGATTCTGTTGCAGCGATTGTAAGTATAAACAATACAAAAATTTGACCTATTATGTCATCTAAATAGATAGAAAAAGCTGCAAAGTTCAGATTTACTGCTAAAAGTAAAAGCTCAATTGACATTATAATAATTAAAATATTTTTTCGGTTTAAGACTATTCCAATTAGCCCGATAAAAAAAACAATACTAGTTACAGTTAGAATATAATTAATATTTATTGTTAACATTTATTTTGTTTTGGGAGTACTGAGACTTGAACTCAGGACCCGTGGATTAAAAGTCCAATGCTCTACCGACTGAGCTATACACCCTTTTTATTATTATTCTTAAAGAGCAAATAATAATAAGAAAACAATCATTAAAGCAAATAAAGCGATTGCTTCTGTTAAGGCAAATCCTAAAATTGCCATTTTAAATAATTCATCTTTAAGTGATGGATTTCTAGAAATACCTAGAACTAATGCACCGAATACGGTACCGATTCCAACACCTGCACCTGCTAATCCAATTGTGGCTAAACCAGCTCCGATATATTTGGCTGCTTGTAATAGCATAAACCACTGTTGTGGTTCATGCGAACGGACATCCAAAGCAGCCGATATTGTTTTTTTAGTGTGTCAAACGTTTTTGTGATATGTCTTTTTTAATATTTTTCTAATTAAATATTTTAGTTTTTACAGGCAATTTTGCTCCTCCTGTTCTGAGTGCAGTTATTGCGGTTTTAAAATTTATCCCACAAATTTCAAACAAAACTGTCCCACCTCTAACTCTAGCGGCCCAATGAGATACTTGACCTTTTCCTTTTCCCATTCTTACCCCTGTAGGTTTTGCAGTGATTGGTAGATCTGGAAAAATTTTTATCCAAATTTTTCCTTTTCGTTTTATTTTTCTAACTATAGCTTGTCTAGCTGCTTCTATTTGACGAGAATTGATTAGTCCTGATTCTACAGATTTCAAGCCTATTGTTCCGAATGTTAGTTTATTTGATTTAAATTCTAATTTTACAAGTTTTCCTTTTCTTGTTTTTTTATATTTAGTTTGTCTTGGTTGATTTAGCATAGTTTTTATTTTTAAATACTATTAATTTGAGTGTATCCATACTTTTACCCCGAATGTTCCATTTGAAGTAAATGCTGTTTCTTCTGCGTAATCAATGTTTGAGTTTATTGATAAAGTAGATACTCCATTTCCAATAGTAATTATTTTATGTTTTGCACGTGGTGCTCCATTAAAACGGCCTTTTATTTTTATTTTTATTCCTCTAACATTTGAGAATTTCGTGTTTTTAAATATTGTTAAAGTTGTTTTTATAAATTTTAAGAAAAAATTATGTCGTTTTTGTTTTTTTAATTGTATTGAAATGAAATCTGCTAAGAGTTGCGCAGACTTGTTATGAGTTGTACATATAAATAATGTATTTATTCCTTCATTAAAAAAATTATTGTTTTTATATTTTTTTATGTGTATTAAACGTTTTTTTAGTAGTTTGGTTTTTTTTAAATCAAGTTTTTGTCTTAAATTTTTATTTAATTGTTTAAGTGTTAAAAATATGTTTATCTTTTTATTAAAAAATAATCTTAAACTTTCAAAAAATTTTTCTAAAAAAGAATGAGACTTTATGGTTTTTACTTTTTGAAGATTTTTGAGTGCTAAGTTTCTTTTATAATGTTTTAAAATATTTATTCTTCTAGGTTTTAGATAATTTTTTTCTGTTTGAAATTTTTTTTTTAAGTTTTTATGGTTATGTTTTTCTATGTTTTTATTTAAAATTTTGTTATAACTTAACCTTTGATATTTTACATAATTTTTAACATTGTTTTTTATTTTTATATGTTTGTATTTATTTTTAATAGAGTTTTTAGATTTTGTTAGTTTAATATTTTGCTTTTTGTTTAAATTTGCAATTAAAAAAATAGATTTTGTAGTCAAATAATATGAGATAAAAATATGCAGCGAGTTTTCATTCAAATAATGAAGTTTACAATTATGCATTAATAACCCATGGTCATTAAAAAATTTATTTATAAATTTTCGAATTTCTAAATCTTTAAATGCGTATATGGCTGTTTCTGTTGGTTTTTTTTCAAAATACTGAGAATTCCAAGTTTGAGTTTTTCCTAGTCGAAAGATATTAGGGTTTGTTTTTTGACCCATAAGAGTTTATTTTTTTGATTTTTTTTTTTTAAAAGAAAATCTTCCTCTAGTAAAAGCAAATTCCCCAAATTTATGACCTATCATTTCGTCTGTAACAGTAATTTCTAAATAATCTTTGCCGTTATGTACTTTAAAAGTCATTCCTATAAATTTTGGAGTTATTTCAACATTTCTAGAAATTAGATTTTTATTATTTCGGTTATTTTTTTTTAGATTTTTAAAATCTAAAAAAGGTCCTTTCCATTTTGATCTACTCATTTTATGTTACTTTCTTAATTATTAATTTATTTTTAGATCTACTAGTACTACCTTTTTTAACAGGCTTTCCCCAGGGAGTCTTTCCTTTTCCTGATTTTTTTCCTTCACCACCTCCGTGTGGGTGATCTATTGGATTCATAGCAACTCCTCTAACGGTGGGTCGTTTATTTAGCCATCTGGATCTCCCAGCTTTTCCTTTTTGTGTTAGAAAAATTAATTCGTTAGAAACTATACCTATTGTTGCATAACATCTTGGAGATATAAGTCTCTGTTCTCCGGATGGTAATTCAATTTTAGCATAATTTAAAGATTTTTCTTTTATTATAGAAAAACTGCCAGCTGATCTAGATATTTGTGCAGGTTTAGATATTTTTGGTGAAATATTATGAATTAGACTTCCTACAGGTATCTCTGATATAGGTAGGGAATTCCCTAGTTTTGGTTCTATGTTTGATCCAGTTTTAACGATGTTTCCAATTTTTAAATTTTTAGGAGCTATAATGTAAAAAAAAGTATTTGATGCAAAATCATAAATTGAAGCAATGTTTGCATTTCTATTTGGATCGTATTCTATACTACAAGTAATTCCGGTAGATTCAGTTGTTCTATTAAATTCTATTTGTCTATATTTTCTTTTGTGTCCACCTCCTTTATGGCGTACAGTTATTTTGCCTTCGTTGTTTCGACCATTTGAGTTTATTAATCCTTTTAATTTTGTTTTTATTAAAGGTTTTTTTTTTAAATGAGTTGTTTTTAATTGAATTAAATGACGTTGAGACGGGGTTAAGGGTTTTTGATTTTTAAATTTCATATTTTATTTATTTTATGAATAATTTACAAAAAAAAAAGTTTGATTCAAATTTTGATTTAAATAAATTTTTTCGAGGTATAAGATTAAAAAAACAATATATAAAAACATTAAAAAATAAAATTGTTTCTGTTAACGATTTGAAAGTAAAAAATTATAAAAAAGTAAGTTTTATGTCACCATCTTTAAAAAAATCTGATTCACTTCTTAAAGAAGATTTTTTGATTAAGTATATAATTGATGTTACATTTTCGAGAACTAACACTTTTGTACATGTGATGGATTTTTCTGGACAATTAAAATTTTTCTGTTCAGCTGGAACTTTAAACTATAAAGGTAAAAGTAAGAAAGCCCGATATTCAGTGTTTAGAGACATATATAGAGTTTTAGTTTCGAAACTTCGCTTTTTAAAAGGTCAACCAGTAGCATTGCATTTAAAAAATGTAAGTTTTGCTAAATTTTGGATTATAAAGTTATTGAAAAAAAAGTTTTATATAAAAGTTGTTCGAAATTTTATTACTTATCCTTATAATGGTTGCAGAAAAAGAAAAATGAGACGTAAAAAGTTTTAAAAAAAGAAGAAATGGCTGAGCGGTTTAAGGCGGCAGACTGTAAATCTGTTGAGATTTTCTCATCGCAAGTTCGAATCTTGCTTTCTTCAATATCTATTAAATTTTTAACGAAATATAACGCAGCGGTAGCGTGTCTGCTTTGGGAGCAGAAAGTCATGTGTTCAAATCACATTATTTCGAAATAGTATTATATATTCTAAGTTATTTTTAATTATAATAGAATTTTAAGTTACTTATTCCAAGTTGATAAAATAATAATTTATTGTTTTTATAATTTAGTGAGTAGGTATTTTTTAATTGTTTTGTTGAATAGATCTTATTATTAAATTTTACGGCTAGTACTGTTAAAAGTAAAGGATCTAATTTATTTAATAATAAATGTTTTGATAATGATTTTTGATTTGAGTTAGGTGTTATAAAAAACGTAATGCCATTAATTATTGTTTTAATATTTTGATATATAGACGCGTTTAGTGTGTTAATTGCGGTTTTGTTAAAAATTTTATAATATTTAAAATTAATATTATTCAGTTCCTGTTCAATAATTATCCAATTGTATGTTTTTTGGTTTATACCATTGAAAAAAAAGAACATATTATTTGTTTTAATAAAATTTTTAGTTTTTATAATTTTGTATTCTTTTTTAGAAAGTTTCATTTTTATGATTTAAATTTTGTATAGGCTTAGTAGGGATCGAACCTACGACTAAACCGTTATGAGCGATATGTTCTACCACTGAACTATAAGCCTAAGTTTTAAATTTAGTTTTATGAGAAATATAAGTTTTAAGCAATTATTAGTTTTAATTTTAATATTTTTTTTTCTTTTCGGTGATTTTTTTAGTTTAAAAAAAAAGTTTAATAGCTTTATGAAGTATTTAAATAACTTTATTTTTAAGGAATCCAGGAAAAAAGGGGGTTGAACCCTTGTCTTTTGGTTTTGGAAACCAATGCTCTACCAACTGAACTATTTTCCTTTTGTTGCAAGTTTATGGTAAAATATTTAATAGAAATAAAAAATCGAATCGTGTTATTATTATTAACAAGTATATCAACTTTGTTAATTGGTTATTTTTATAAAGAAACATTACTTTTTTTAATTTTACAACCTAGTAAATTGGTAAATAATTTAACTGTTTTTTATTTCATATTTACCGATGTAACTGAGATTTTTTCTGTGTATATAAAGTTAATAACTTTCATATGCACTCAAGTATTTTTTTTATATTTTATATATCATTTTTTTATTTTTTTTGGACCAGCAATGTTTAAAACTGAGTATTTTTATTTTAGAACTTTAATAAAAATTGTTTTATCAGTTTGGTTTTTTTCTATAGTGATATCTAATTCTTTACTAGTACCACTTAGTTGGAACTTTTTTTTCAGTTTCCAAAATTTAATATCTGATAAATTTATTTATTTACATTTTGAAGCTAAATTAAGTGAATATCTAAATTTTTATATTATGCTGTATTATTTGTGTATTTTTTACTGTCAAATTTTTATAGTTTTATTTTTTTTCTTAAGTTTTGTAAACGACAAAATTATAATAATAAGAAGATTTCGGAAGTTATATTACTATTTTTTTGTAATTTTTTCTACATTGATAAGTCCACCAGATGTTTTTAGTCAAATTATTATCAGTCTCATTATAATTTTTATTTATGAAATTTTAATTTTTAGTTTTTTAATTAAAATTGCATTAACTAGGAAGCCAGTTAAAACTAATTAAAATACCAACGGTAAATAGTAGATAACCAAGTGTTAAAGGTAAAAAGCATTTCCAACCTAAATACATTAATTGGTCGTATCTATATCTTGGTAAGGTTGCTCTGGTTACTATAAAAAAAACTACACCAAGAATAATTTTTAAACATAACCATATTGTACCGGGTATAATACTTATTAAAAGTTCTGTAAAAGGTGGCAACCATCCTCCTAAAAATAAAATAGCAGAAAAAGTACTCATTAATAACATATTGGCATATTCGCCTAAAAAAAATAAGGCAAATGTCATAGAAGAATATTCTACGTTATAACCTGAAACAAGTTCAGCTTCAGCTTCTGGTAAATCAAAAGGATGTCGATTTGTTTCTGCAAGCATTGAAATATAAAATATGATAAAAACTGGTAGTAAAGGGAAGATAAACCAAATTTTTTTTTGTGCTAAAACGATAGTATTTAAATTAAAAGATCCAGCACAAATCACAACGCTTAAGACAGTAAACCCAATTGAAATTTCATAAGAAATCATTTGTGCTGCTGATCTAAGAGCTCCTAAAAAAGCGTATTTGGAGTTACTTGCCCAACCGGCAAATAGTATACCATAAACGTTTAATGCTGAGATCGCAAACAAATAAAGGATCCCTAAGTTTAAATCACAAATTACTACGCCTTCTGCGAAAGGTATTACAGCCCATCCCATTAAACTAAGCACGAATGAAAGACCAGGTGCTAATAAAAAAACACCTGTATTTGCACTGATAGGTAATGTTGTTTCTTTAGCAAATAATTTTAACCCGTCCGCGAGAGGTTGTAGTAATCCTATGAATCCTATAACATTGGGTCCTCTTCGTCTTTGTATTGCTCCCATAATTTTTCTTTCTGCTATTGTAAAATAAGCAACGGCAATTAATAATGGAACTACAATGCTAAGAATTTTTAAAAGTGTTATTAATATAAAAATCATTTAAAATTAAGTAGGCTAAAATCGGATTTGAACCGATATTCTAAGATTTGCAATCTAATACATTTTCCAAGTTATGTTATTTAGCCTTATTAAACAAAAGCTATGTATCTTTTATACAGATAAGGTAGGATTCGAACCTACGGTATTCGAAAATACAATAGTTTTCAAAACTAACGCCTTAAACCACTCGACCACTTATCCAAAATAAGCAAATAAAGGGAATCGAACCCTTAACTTTAATCTTGGCAAGATTACACTCTACCAATTGAGTTATATTTGCTTTTATTTTTTATAGGAAATTGTAAAGATTTTAAAATAAAAATAAGTTCTTCTTTAGTTTTAGATTGTGTTATAATAGTTACTTTTAAGTTAGGTAATTTATTAAATAGATAATAATGTTCTTCTAGTTCATTAAAAGCAAAAGTATTATGAAGTTCATAAGAAAATGCATTTTTTTTTAATTTTTTATTTACCAAAAATCCATTAAAATTTTTAATTTTTGGAAATATTTCAATTAAAATTTTTTCTAGAAAATTAAACATTTGCTTTTTTTTTAGTGTAACTTTGCACCCTACGGGATGGCCTTTTCTAATTTTTAAAAAAATGTTAGGCTGTTTTGTAAATGTAAGACTTCCTTTTTTATTTGTTATTAATTCAAGAGCTAGTAGACTGGATGATAAGTCTCTGATTTCCGTTGTTTTACAGCCAAAATTTAGTACTATTTTTTTTATTTTTGGAAAATTTTTTGTTTTATTGTAAAAAAATTTGTTTATCAAGTCGTATTTTACTGTTTTTCTATAAAAATGTTCTAAAAAATACATAATTTTTAAATAACTCCATTTGAAATGTTTATAAATTTTTGGTTTTTTTTTCTTTTTAATTTTTTAGGTAAAGGTCCAATTATTCTTGTTCCTACAGGGTTACCTTGTTTATTTATTAAAGCAACCGAGTTTTCATTTAAAATAAGACTAAAACCATTTTTATTTGTATAAGATGTCTTTGTTTTAATAATTAAAGCTTTATATATTTCTTTCTTTTTTACTTTGGATGTTTTTTTTAATTTATTTCTAAGCTTTTGTATTGATACAATAATAGTATCTCCTAATTTAGCATATTTTTTTTGAAATCCACCTAAAACTTTTATACATTTCGCAGTTTTTGCTCCTGAATTATCAGAAACTTTTAATATAGTTTGTTCTTGTATCATATCAAAATTTGTTTTTAAACGTTTATAGCTCAATTGGATAGAGCGTTGGATTTCGGTCCCGAAGGTTATAGGTTCAACTCCTATTAAACGTGTTTATGTTTCGAAAAATTTTATTTCCATCTATAGTAAGTAAAAAATCGTTTTTTTAACAATATTTGTTTTTGCAGGTTATTTTTCAATTCAATTGAAGGTCCTTTCGATTGTGCTGCTGTTAGAATTTCTTGTTTTAATTTTATATATAAATTATTTGATTTTTTGTTTTTTATACTTGATAAAATAAATTTAATAGCTAATGATGTTCTAGAAATTGTTTTTGTTATAAATGCTGGAATTTCTTTAACTTTTTTTTTTTTTCTGTTTTTGTTT
>Ga0222719_10000539_pt1 | contig 37189 bp, 58 predicted proteins | sample C33_34DmetaG_FD_165039 | JGI IMG/M metagenome (GOLD analysis project Ga0222719, IMG submission 165039) | Estuarine water microbial communities from San Francisco Bay, California, United States - C33_34D | ecosystem: Environmental > Aquatic > Marine > Unclassified | place: USA: California... | reverse complement strand
AATGCATCATATTAACACACACCAACAAAAAACAACCAACTATCCTCCATACAATATCATCAAAGATGGCGATGACAAGTATCTTGTCCAAGTCGCTATTGCTGGTTGGAAACAAGAAGATATTGACATTACAGTCGAGGACGGTGAATTGAAGATTGAAGGTATTGCACCCGAAAAGGATGCAGATTCTGAATTTCTTCACAAAGGTATCGCTCTACGATCTTTCCGTAGAACATTCCAATTAGCCGATACCGTTGTTGTAAATGGAGCATCGTTAGAAGATGGTATCTTGACTGTTCAACTTGAGAACATTATCCCAGAGCATAAGAAGCCTAAGAAGATTGAAATTCAAGCACCTGCTTTGGAACATGATACTAAAGAACTCTTAACAGAAACACAAGAGTAAAACTAAGACCGGGGCGGGGAAACTCGCCCCTCACACACACAAGGAATTAATTATGAAAACTGGAGTATGCGTCCCACAAGTCACATTTAAAACAAGAGTGGGAGATATAGAACCAGAGGAAGGCGGATGTCCTATTGGTGGGGTCTGGCAACAGTTAACAACTGAAGACCTTTTTAAAGATAAAAGAGTTATCGTATTTTCATTGCCTGGTGCATTTACACCAACATGTTCAACATATCAGTTACCCGGATTCGAAGAAGGATTCGAGGACTTCCGAGCACAAGGCGTTGACGAAATTTACTGTATTTCTGTCAATGATTCTTTTGTGATGAACGCTTGGGCACAACATTTAGGTATAAATAATATTAGAGTAATTGCTGACGGAAATGGTGACTTCACTCGTCAGATGGGAATGCTCGTTGAAAAGAGCAATCTCGGATTTGGTTATCGCTCATGGCGTTACGCTATGGTCGTTAACAACGGAGTCGTAGAAGCTTGGTTCGAAGAACCTGGTCGAAGCGATAATGCTGGTTCAGATCCTTATGGAGAAACTGCACCTGCAAATGTAATGGCGGCACTTACAAGAGGTAATTTGCCCGCTTAAATTTAAAACACACACAAACACAGGAGAACATTATGTTTCCATTAAATTTTAATCAAGCAGTAGATCACAACAAAACATTTTGGGAGTCAATGGTTGACCTCAAAGTAGAAGGTTGGAAGTCTTATTCTAAAGCGGTTAACGCTTATACTAACTCTTTCTATAAAACTCAACTTGACACAGTAGACACTACTGTTGAAAAGATTGGTTCAGTTATGAAGGGGAAGTATAATGTCTAATAAGAATCCTTTTGAAATTCGTGCAGAAATGCTTCAACTTGCAAAAGATTACATGGACCAACAATGGCACATGAATGTTGACTTTACACGCCAAATGTTTGAACAGGGTAAAAAGACAACTGAAGAAATGCAAGAAGCATTAAAAATGTATTCTATGGATGACTTGATGCAAAAAGCGAAAGAAATGTACACTTTCGTATCAACAAAATCCGGAGAATAATTTAGATGGGCCTTCGGGCCCATTTTTTGGTTGACAATAATGTATAAGTAATGTATCATGTACTTTACATTGTGCAGAATTGCATATTTTAGATGATGAGGAACTATGTTTTATACTTGTGTAAACCGATTTGGTAATCATATATTAGTCCGTGGTTATAACAATGAAGGCAAACCATTTAACAAAAGAGTAAAGTTTAAACCAACACTGTATCTCCCTTCAAAGAAACCTTCAACAGAATGGGTAGGCATTGATGGCACTCCTGTTGAACCATTTCAATTAGATACTATGGCTCAGGCAAAAGAGTTTGTCCAAGAGCATGGCGATATTTCTAATATGAAAGTTTACGGCAACCAAAATTATGTTGCTCAATTTATACAAGAAGCATTTCCTGGTGTACCTAAGCACAATAAAGCATTTATTGATGTGGGTAATTTTGATATCGAGGTTGCATCTGATGATGGATTTCCAGAGCCTAAAGATGCGGCACATCCCGTAATATCAATTGCATATCTTAGTTCAAAATCTAACGTATTCCACGTATGGGGGTTAGGTGACTTTGATGTTGCAAAAGGCAGAGAACGACTTAAGGACGATTATAAAGATTATCTCATACAATATCGCAAGTGTGAAGATGAGCATGATCTGCTAACTAAATTTATGATATTCTGGGAAAACAATACCCCAGATGTTATTACAGGTTGGAACATTAGATTATTTGATATTCCATACTTAGTAAATCGTGTTACAAATATTATGAGTGAGAGTGAAAGTAAAAGATTCTCTCCATACAAGGTTGTTAATTATCGAGAAATCGGCATCAAAGGTAAAGCACTTGATGCATACGAAATCTATGGTGTGCAACAAGTTGACTATATCGATTTATTCCAAAAATTCGGTTACACATACGGAACCCAGGAATCATATTCACTCGACCATATTGCATATACTGTTCTAGGTGAAAACAAGCTGTCATATGAAGAATACGGTACATTGCACTCTTTATATAAGAACGACCATCAAAAGTTCATCGACTACAACATTCGAGATGTATTGCTAGTTGATGCATTAGATCAATATTTGGATTTGATGGATTTGTCTATGATTGTTGCGTACAAAGGTGGCGTTAACTATATGGACACTTTTGGCACAACCGCTATATGGGATTCATTAATATATAGATATCTATCAGATCGTAAGATTGCTGTTCCTCCCACAAAGTCACAACAAAGAGGTGATTATCCTGGCGGGTATGTTAAGGAACCACATGTGGGTATGACCGATTGGGTTACATCATTTGACTTAAACTCCCTATACCCCAACTTGATTGTTCAATACAATATGTCACCTGAAACTTTAGTTGAGGATGGACCTATACTGCCTTCAGGTGTCGAATATTATCTGAAGTATGCAACCAATGATAAAATGCCTGAGCATAATATTGATATTGAATATGCGGTTGCTGCAAACGGTGCCTGTTTTAAAAAAGATAAAAGAGGTCACCTTCCGGATATTATTATAAAGTTGTATGATGAACGAAAAGCAGTTAAGCGTCAAATGCTTGATACGAAACAAAAGTATGAGCAAGAAAACAAAAAAGAACTTAAACGTGAAATCAATCGACTTGACAATACACAGCAAGCTGTAAAGATTTTGTTAAACTCTCTTTATGGTGCTTTGGGTAATCAGTATTTTAGATATTATGACTTGAAAGTCGCTGAAGGTATTACTTTGTCCGGACAACTTGCAGTTAGATGGGCAGAAAATAATATGAACAAGTTTATGAACAAGATTCTTAAGACAGAATCTGATTATGTTATTGCTATGGACACAGATTCTGTTTATGTAAATATGGGTCCTCTTGTTGATAAAGTAAAACCTAAAGATCCCGTTAAGTTTATCGATGAGGCATGTAAACAACAGTTCCAACCTATGCTACAAAAGGCATATGATAACATGTTTACTAAAATGAATGCCTATGATAATCGTATGGTTATGGAACGTGAGGCAATTGCAGATAAGGCAATTTGGACGGCAAAAAAACGTTACATTATGAATGTCTACAACAACGAAGGTGTCCAGTATGCAGAGCCTAAGTTGAAGATTCAAGGCATTGAAGCAGTTAAGTCATCTACACCTATGGTGGTGCGTGACAAGTTTAAACTTGCATATAAGATTATGCTTACTTCTACAGAAGAAGAACTTCAGAAGTTTGTTAAGAATTTCTATAATGAGTTTGTATCTCTATCACCCGAGGAGATAGCATTTCCTAGAGGGTTGTCAGCGTTAACTAAGTGGTATGACGATTCTAGGATTTATAAGAAAAGCACTCCTATTCATGTTCGAGGTGCTTTACTGTTTAACCATTATATGAAAAAACACGGTTTAGATAAAACTATGGAACAGTTAAAGAATGGATCAAAGGTCAAATTTTGTTATTTGAAAGTTCCTAATCCTGTTATGGAAAATGTTATATCTTTTCCTCAGTTCCTCCCAAAGGAGTTTCAATTAGAAGAATATATTGATTATGATATGCAGTTTGATAAATCGTTTAAAGAGCCTTTAAAGATTATTACAGATGCTATTGACTGGAAACTTGAAAAGGTAAACACTTTAGAAAGTTTCTTTGATTAGGAAACATTATGAAGATAAATATAAACATTGAAATAGATACGGATAGTGAATCAGATAAAAAAGAGATTGAAAGAATATTAGATCTCTTACAACAATTACACGAACATTTAGAGGAGAAATCAGATGAGTGATATCTTTGATTTTGGATTTACAGCAGTTGATGAAGATGAACTTAATGCAGTTCAAGAGGCAAAGGCAACAATTTCAGAAGTGTCAACTAGCGCAATTGGTACACAAGAAAAATTAGATTCTTTGTATAATGCTATTGTGCCTCTGTTAAATAACCTTAAAAAGAACCCAGAAAAGGAGTACATACTTTGGCCCGATAGATTAGCTAAAGTTGAAGCATTTGAGGACCATTTGCAAAAAATTTATAACGGTTGACAAATTTGTTATTTTGTTGTATTATGGTTGAAATTCGTATAAGGAGAATATTATGTCATTGATTGAAAAATTGACGAAGAATAGTACTATCAAAATGACTGCACCATTGATGGATTCAACGGTGTTCGGTAAAAAAGATATGGCACCCACAACCGTTCCAATGGTTAATGTAGCTCTATCAGGTCGTCTTGATGGTGGGTTAGTTCCTGGTTTATTAATGCTTGCAGGACCATCTAAGCATTTTAAATCTGCATTTGCATTGATGATGGCAGCGGCATATCAAAAGAAGTATAAAGATGCTGTTGTGTTGTTTTATGATTCTGAGTTCGGAACACCCCAATCTTATTTTGAGTCATTTGATATTGACTTAGATAGAGTAGTTCATACTCCGGTAACCGATGTTGAACAATTAAAGTTTGACATTACAAAGCAACTAGACGCAATAGAAAAAGGTGACCACGTTGTCATTGTTATTGACTCTATTGGTAACTTGGCTTCGAAGAAAGAAGTCGAGGACGCCATGAATGAGAAATCAGTTGCGGATATGTCTCGAGCGAAACAATTGAAATCATTGTTCCGTATCGTTACACCGCATCTGAATCTCAAAGACATTCCTATGGTATGTGTTAATCATACTTACAAAGAAATCGGCATGTTCCCAAAAGACGTTGTTTCGGGTGGAACAGGTGCATATTATTCTGCAGATGCAATTTGGATTATTGGTCGCCAGCAAGAAAAAGAAGGCACCGAGATTGCAGGGTATCACTTTGTTATTAATATTGAGAAATCTAGACATGTGCGTGAAAAATCAAAACTTCCAATTACAGTAACATTCGAAGGTGGTATTAGTAAATGGTCAGGTTTACTTGATGTTGCCGAAGAATTGGGATATGTACGTAAACCAAAAGTTGGTTGGTATGAAGCAGTTGACGTTGCAACAGGTGAGGTATTGACCGAAAACTTGATGAGAGCAAAGCAGATTGCTAATAGTGGCGAGTTTTGGAAAATGATGATTGAAAGAACAAACTTTGCACAAGACGTTAAAAATAGATTTAGTGTAGGTGGTTCGTCTCTTATGGCTAGTGAAGAAGTGGTTGAGGAAGCAGAACAAGAATGATTGAACAGACAATCTTATCTGGTTTATTACATGATGAAGATTACACAAGAAAAGTAATACCTTTTTTAAAAACTGAATACTTTGATGATTTAACAGACAGGTATATTTTTGAAGTAGTAAGAAATTATGTTGATGAATATAACGTATTGCCTACAAAGCAAGCAATAAAAGTTATATTCGATACAAACGATAAAATATCAGAAGATCAATATAATCTTATCGTTGATAAAATTGATTCTTACAACTATGAACCGAATACCGATATCGAGTGGTTGGTTGACAATACAGAAAAGTTTTGTCAAGATAGAGCCGTGTATAATGCAGTTCGAGAATCAATTACAGTTTTAGACGGTAATCATAAGGAAAAGGATAAAGGTTCTATACCTGAAATGCTTTCAAAGGCATTAGGTGTATCTTTTGATACTAATATTGGACATGACTTTCTTGAGTATACCGATGAGCGATACAAATTTTATCACACAAAAGAAGACAAAGTAGAATTTGATCTTGAATTGATGAATAAGATAACTAAAGGTGGAGTTAGTCGTAAATCTTTGTCAGTTGCTCTAGCGGGTACGGGTGTCGGTAAAACATTGTTTATGACTCATTGTGCTGGTGCAAACTTAATGGCAGGCTTAAATGTACTGTATATTACAATGGAAATGGCAGAGGAACGAATAGCTGAACGTATTGATGCTAACTTGCTTGATGTGACATTAGATGATTTGAAAGAAATTCCAAAAGATGTGTACGACAAAAAAATTGAACGTGTTAAGGGTAAAACTACAGGTAAGTTAATTATCAAAGAATATCCTACAGCATCTGCAGGTTCAGCACACTTTAGGCATCTTATTAATGAACTAAGATTAAAAAAGAATTTTCATCCAGATATCGTGTACATTGATTATCTAAACATCTGTATGTCTAGTCGTATTCGTATGGGTTCAAATGTAAACTCCTATACGGTAATTAAAGCGATTGCTGAAGAATTGCGTGGGTTAGCAGTTGAATGTAATGTGCCTGTTGTTACGGCAACACAAACAACTCGTTCTGGTTACAGTAATTCGGATATCGGATTGGAAGATACTTCAGAATCATTTGGTTTGCCTGCAACAGCTGACTTAATGATTGGTTTGATATCAACTGAAGAATTAGAGTCTTTAGGACAGATAATGATTAAACAGTTGAAGAACAGATGGGGAGATGTTAATACACTTAAACGTTTTGTTGTAGGTATAGATAGATCTAAAATGAGATTATTTGATGTAGAAGATGAAGCACAGACTCTAGTTGATGATAGTCCTGTTTTAGATGATTTAAGTTTAAAGAAGAAAAAGTCGAAAGCATTTGCTGATTTTACATAAAAAAAGACTCTAATCAGTTACCTAATTAGAGTCTTTAGCACCCCTGCGTGGTCGAGCACAACCCCAGTGGCATACTTGATGCTACCTCGACTATTCCTTCTGTGAAAACTTTAAAAAAATCTAATATCACACTTGCCTCTTGTGTAGAACACATTCACACGCACCCATGCACTGTTATTTATATAAAAAATATTTTGAAAACCGGTTGACATCCTAAGTTTTTTCAAATATAATGTATATATTGTTTGATAGTGAGGTCAAAAAATGTATCTAGCCATCATTAAGAAACCTAGAAATCTGAAAAAGAACCTTATCTATAAGGCTTTAGATTATGCGGAATCATATCTTAAGATGCCTTTTGATATAGACCTTACCATTGAATTTGATAATTTGGATGGTGTAGCAGTCGGATATGCTATGGAGCAAGATATCGATGAACTAGAGTTTGAAATTACAATTGATAAAAATCAAACTCCCAGACAGATGATACACACTCTATTGCATGAACTAGTGCATATAAATCAATATGCAACTGGTCGCTTGGTTTCAGGTGAAGGTCGTAAACCTAACCGTTGGTTGGGTAAGCCTAATTATGATGATTATGCCAATCAACCTTGGGAAATTGAAGCGTATGATCTAGATAAAAAGATGATGCGGAACTTTGTTCGTTTATGTAAAAAAGAGGGTATTGAGGTATGAATGTGAGAGAAATTATCGAAGAAGCCATTGTCGAGGCTCGTATTATGGAATGTGCAAGAGACGAATATGACGAAGACCATGTCTTATTTGTTGCACAAAAATTATCAGGTTGCCCTTTTGGTTTTGTTAAACAAATTTTTGAGGACCAAAAACCTAAACATTTAGAGTTTTAAATTATGCAGAATCCTTGCTACGTAGTCGGTTATGGAATGATTGACACCTTAGGTAATAACCCAGAGCAATGCTGGGTCAATATGTTATATAATGCAGACCATAGTGTAGAAATACCCGACCTCGTAGAAGAAAATTATAAAATCTATCGTGGGTACACTGTGACAGAAGATATACTGTTACCTGATAATTTTTCACCTAAGGTGTCACCTACATTGACTAAAAGTCAAAAGATGGCTTTACACGCAACAAACCAAGCGTTAAATATGAGTCAGTTGCCTCATAGTACAAACGTAGCAGTTATTGTATCAACGGTATCTAATGACGTTGAGGATGGGCCTGAAATCTTCACAAAGGTGATGAATAACAAGCGTAATAATCCTAGACGCCTTGTTAATCGTATTCCAGATATGGCACCATCTCACATCTGCTCACATTTTAAATTTAATGGACATGCGGTTGCGGTGTATAGTAGTTGCTCAACAGGTATGACTTCTATTGATTATGGAATGTATCTTGCAGATGAATATGACTATGTCATTGTAGGCGGATCCGATGCAGGATGCAATTCGCTTGCTATGAAATACTTTGCACAAATTGGAGCATTGGCAAATGAGTCAATTCCTTTTGACCCAGATCGTAAAGGATTTGTAATGGGCGAAGGTGCAGGTGTTTTGATTTTACAATCACCACAAAAAGTTGCAGAATACGGTTCAACTGTACATGCCAAGTTATACCCTGCAGGTAAAGCAAATGATGCAACAGATATGACTAGTCCTGCACCTGACGGAATAGGAGAAAGGATTGCAATAGAAAAAGCGATTGAAAACGCAGGATGTAAACCAGATTTTGTTTGTGGTCATGCAACGGCTACACCTGTAGGAGACCCTATAGAATATAATGCAGTTGTAGACACAATAGGACTAATTCCTTTGTGGGCACCGAAGTCAATGATTGGGCACACCCTTGGTGGCGCCGGTGCATTAGAGACTATCTATTCTATTCTATCGATGAAGCACAAATGCCTTCCAAGAATCGCAAGGACAAGATTTTTTGAAGATCCTTGTAGCATACTGGTTAAAGATAATACAACTATAAGGAAAAATGGAAAACTAAGAACTCTTAATAATTCCTTTGGCTTTGGCGGAAAATGTATGGCTCAAATTATTGAGGTATAATTATTTTGTATTAAATTTGTAACCACTTGAAAAACCAGCATTTAAAAATGTTGGTTTTTTTATTTTAGGTGTTGACAAATCTCTAGAATGTGCTATTATATAAGCATGATGAACGAAAGAGGTATGACAATGTTGACAGTAGGCCAAGAAGTTATCGGTGTTTGGGGAGCGATGTTCGCAGAAGATTCAGGTGAAATTGTTAAAGTAAATAGCGATGAAACCGTTACAATTATGTTTGATGACGGTTCAGTCAAAGTTATGGATCAAGAAGATATCCGTGACGATTACTTTCAACCTGCCGGTTCGCCTATCGGAGTTTACCTTAAGGAGGGTTTTTAATATGAACGTTACTGAACAAGTCGCTTTTGCGAAAAAATTAGACTCTGCAAAGCAAGCAGCAGCAAACGCTACTTTTGAATACATTAACAAAAATGGTGAAAACCCAATGGGTTGTGGTTTTGCCTGGGTTGAAGTTTCAAAGGTTCGTGGTAAGAAATTAGACTTTCTTAAAGTATACGGATTCAAGAAAAAGTATGATGGACCTGGTTTCAGTCTTTGGAATCCTTCTGGTCACTATACTCAAGACATGGACGCTAAATATGCCGGCGCACAAGCCTTTGTAGAAGTGCTTGAAGGTTTAGGTCTTAATGCTGTTGCTCGTTGTCGTTTAGATTGATAAAGACAATCGAAAAGTGGTTGACAATTTTCTCAGATGGGCTATAATTAAATCTGAAATTAGGAGAAACGATATGTCCAAAGCAATTATCCCAACCCGTGAAGAACTCGCTGACTTCATTTACTACCGTCATAAAGATGCTTATGGCGTCAAAGGTCGCCATTATGACTTTGAGTCAATGTCTTATGACGAACTCGAAGCAGAGGCTATCCGCATTGATGACATTGCGGCTGCTGAATACAAGCGTGAGCGTTCCGTGTATGCGGATACTGTTCGTGCTTTCCGTGGTCGTATTGCGGAGGTTCGTCAGATGTGCAAAGTGTCAAAGCAAACTGCTATTGAGTTCATCATTGAGGGTGAAGGACACACTGGTGAGTATGACCCAAGTTATATTTGCTACTGCATGGGTCTTCCATACTCAATGGCGAAGTACATTGAGCCTGCATTGAAGTCTCTCAACACTCGCATGGAAAGTATGCTTGATGCAGAAGAAGATGGTGCGCTGGGCTACTATGAGGAGTTAGCATGATTACATTACACGAAATGCTAAGAACATTCACGGACAATAAAGCCTTCCGTGAATTTTTGCCAGTTGCGATTGAGAAACATATCGAAATGAAAAGAGACGAATATAACCGTCTTAAAAGTATTGAAGGCCTGTATGAAAAGCGGGCAGCAGAGTATTATGCAAAGCATGGTACAGTAGGAGAATTTTAATGTCATATGATAAACGACATGGCGGTCCTTATGACCGTGGCGGTGCGGATTCATACTATCGCCGTGGTTATCACCCACACTATTACTTGGGTGATACATACAACAGTTCTCGGATAGAACTAGAGAATATGAATCCAGAAGAAATCGTAGCTTATACAAAAGGCTATAATGAAAATGAAGATTTAGGTAACTTCAAGGAGTGGTAAATGAAATTTGAAGATCTAGTGTTTGAAAATTTAGAATTTGGTGAAGGTATTCGGGCAGTTACCTTTATTGGTCCTTATGAAATCTCTGTTATTAAGAGCGACTACTCATATGGTGGTAGAAGCGGTTTATATGAAATAGGTGTTTGGAGAGATGAAAAAGGATGCGAACTTCCAGGTATTACAGAAGAAGGTGATACAGTAAAGGGCTATCTCACTGAGGAGCAAGTATCGGCAATTCTAATGAAGGTTGCATCAATTTCTGGAGTATAAGACATGAATCAAATTATAATTTTCTATAAAGATGCTCAAGGAATTGACGGAAACTGGATTGTTCAGATGGATCGTCTACAGCATTGTCTAAAGGTTTTAGAGGCAAAAGGATTCATAGTCACAGGCTATCAAAATATCGTTTAAGATTGAAAAAAATGTGTTGACATTTTCTCCGAATACCTTATAATACATGTATAGATTGAAAAACAGGAGATAAGATATGTTCCGTATTCCAGATTATTATAATGTTGATACATTGTCTTTTACTGAGGCAGTTGACATTATGACTAAGCGTGGTGGCGGTGATTTGCTCGAGGGCATGGAGAGCATGAACAAGTTGTGGGACGATTACTGCAACACTGAAATGTCAGAGATGTATGAAGATGATGATGACTTCTTTGACAATTGGGGTTATGAGTGTTCTGCCTATAATGTCGTTTTCGAAAATATGTCAAAATTATTTGAAAAAAATGCTTGACATTCGGTTTAAATATCTTATAATGAATACATAATGAAACAAAAGGTGAAAAATATGTTGAAGTATCAAAATCTTGCTCAAATCGGTGACCGTATCCGTGCTTATGACTTCCGTGGTATGAAAGACGCTTTCATTGAAGGTGTTATCATCGACAAAGGCCCTATCAAAAACGAAGAAGGTGCCTACATGATGTTTGATGGCTATACCATTCAAATTGATAAAGACGGTGCTGACTTTGGTCGAGTAGGTGACTTGGGATATGTCCCATTCGAAACAACTCTTGATTATGACGACCGTGTGGAGATTGTATAATGGGTGCTGTTAAAGATATGGTCATGGACCTTGAAGAAACATTCTACGATACTGTTGATGAGTCAGCAGTATCAAATGCAGAATGTTATCAAGAGTTTCTAGACACTTGTTTGAATAACGAAACACTGCTTGCAAAAATGTCTGCTTCAGATATTCGCAGTGTAGCGTCTTTTGTTTGGAATGAATATTGGAGTGAATATGCTTACTAATGAAATGTTAGATTTGATTGAAGATGTAGTTGTTGATGGAATTGACATGCATGACTACCCAGATTTTTGTGATGCTTTTATTTCGGAAGGTATTATTGACGGTCGAGAAATGACAGAGGCTGAACTTGACTTTCTGAATCATAATAGTGACTTTGTTTATCAAAAAGTCCTTGAGCAGTTGTTTTAAATTATAAATAGTTTTATCGGAGATAATAATGATTCGTTTTGTTCTCGGTTTGCTTTTGATTATGGGTTCTGTTGGTGGGTTAGAACAAGACACAGCAACATTTACTCAAGCAATTTCAGGTTCCTTACTAGGAATTGCTCTAATGATTTGGGCATTGCCTAAATTAATTTCTGAAGGAGAACGCTATTAGCTGGGCAAAATCATATTTCGACAAACTTGAAACACAAGTTGAACTTAAGCAACAAGAGCAACTTGTTGCTGAACGTTTATTTGGGCAAAGAATAACTAGTATGATGGCTGACTATAACATTTCCATGTCTAAAGCACTTTTGTGGGATTGGCATGGTTTTGGCGCAGATCCTCTACAAAGCAAAAGGGATGGGACTTTAGAAGCAGATTTTCTTTTTTATTTGTGGCAAAACAATGTATATGGCACAGATATGGGCGACATTTATTGTGATGTATTTTTTGGGAGAAAAGAAGACCTTGTGCTAAAGAAATGATGCATGGCAACCTCAGACAAAGCAATAACTTTTTACAAGCAATTTGGTGAAGACCTAAATAAATTAGTCTTAACACAAGGGTTTAAGGTTGAGGACACGAAACCTGCCGGAAGAAATTCAAGATACTATCCTAATCAAAGAGAATTTAGATTACAACTCATTAATCCAGAAAGAGATACTAGAGAAGATTTAATCACTTTTTTAGATACACAATTAAAATACACTTCTGGAATATCCAATATAAAATTCAATCCCATAAGTCCTAATAGTTCTAAGTTTTCAAGTTACTCCTTTACAATAGATGGGTTTGATATCGATGTGGTAATATCCCGTGGTTCAAACAATGGCGAAAATTACGAACTATCTACAGTTAGTAATTTAAAAGAGTATTTTGACACAAGACAAGATGAACAATTTGCCAAACTAGTTAAGCAGATGGAACATGCTTGGCCTCCCTTTGCAGATGTGGAAATACAAAAAGTTGAGCAGAGAAAAGGTTCAACTAAAAAAGAAGGTATTGCAATTGAAAAATTAGGTGAAGTCATTGGTGATATCGTATTAACAGACAGAACAAATCAAAAATGGTATGTCTCATTAAAAGATATTAATGGATTGACATTCAGTGCATACTCAGGCGCCGCTTCATTATTTAATGCAGATGGTGTTCTTCAATATCCGTCTGCAGGGGCGGATTTTTTGAGTGCTTTTGGTGTTGATTTGAATAAAGTACAACAAGGATTTGACGAAAGAAAAACACCACCAGTCAATAGACAACCTGAATTTAAAACTCCTAAATTTAGCAGTACAAACCTCATTCCTATATTTGAGCGAGCTTGGGGTATGAACTATTTCTATGTTAAGAGAGAAAGAATAGGATTTAGTGTATTTTGGTTAGATAGACCTACGCTAAAAAAGTTAACAAATAACATAAGAATTGATGAAATTAGATACCCTAGTCGCAATAGTAAGCAAATCACAATTAAATGTTCTAATAAATACATGCAATATACTATTGAAATTAGAAATTCTAAGCGAGGGGAATATCCTAACGATATTAAATTTAAAAATATAAAAAAGGTAATGCCATGAAATGGTTCATCATCTTTGTTATGATGCAGTACGAAGGTGAGGGATTTTTAGAAACTTATCAATTGACAGATCCGGAATTTAATACTATTGAGGAATGTATAAGATATGTTGGAGAGGGTGATACTAATAGGATACTAAAAGATCATATTCTAACAGTATATCCTCTGAGACCGGTTGATAAGGTTTTTTGTGTAAACGAAGATGCAATAGACAAAATATTTGGGAAAGCGATATGAAAGATGGTTACACACAAAGACAATGGGATAGGATTGTGGGTTACGGCAAAGTCCCGGACGAATACAAAAAGGAGAATGTAAAAAATGACGAATTGGTTAAAGAACAGAATGAAAGAAAGAACGACTTGGGACGGAGCAGGCTTAGTGGTGATGGGCCTACTAGCAATATTCGCTTCCGGGTTGGCTAAAATCGCAGGTGGTATTGCTGTTGCATATGGCCTGTGGACTATCTGGAAAAAGGAAAAGTAATGGAAAATCTACCTTTATGCGACTCTTGCGGACATGCTTGCCATGGCGATTATGAATGTCCAGATTGCGTAAATGATGTATGCACACAATGTAGATGTGAACCCTGTGAAGATTATAGGAATGATAATAATGCCGCTAAGTCTGAGTAATTATTTACAAGAAGAAAAGAATGTACACATGGAACACCTTGAGGATATTCTCCTCAATGCAGGTGTTGACGGTACACGCCAGGCTATAAATTACTTGCGAGCATTGAGAGATATGCTCGCAGGTCATAGCCCAAGATCAGTCACCGTAACTGTTAAATGGGACGGAGCACCTGCTGTGTTTGCTGGAAAGGATCCGTCTGATGGTAAATTCTTTGTTGCGAAGAAAGGCATTTTTAATAAGAATCCAAAAATTTACAAAACCAATAAAGACATTGATGATGATATTGCATCACCAGATTTAAACAAGAAAATGAAACTAGCTCTAAAACATCTTCCGGAGCTGGGAATTGAAGGAGTGGTACAAGGTGATTTCTTATATTCGAAAGACGATATCAAGACGGTGGAAATTGATGGTGAATCGTATATTACTTTCCACCCTAATACGATTGTTTATACTGTACCAGCGAAAAGCGATCTTGCTAAACAAATCCTTAGCACCGAGCTCGGTGTGGTATGGCACACAACTTACAGAGGATCAACTTTTGATTCAATGTCAGCAAGTTTTGGAAAGGAGATTGCATCAAATCTCTCAAAGTCGAAAAACGTCTGGGCAGTAGATGCAATGTATAAAGATGCATCAGGCACAGCAACATTTAATAAGGCAGAAACAGAAGCTGTAACTAAAGTTCTATCTGATGCAGGTAAATTATTTAATAAGGTAGATGCAAAAACTCTAAATGGTATTTCTGAAAACGAAGAATTGCTAATTCGTGTTAAAGCATTTATTAACTCAAAGGTCCGTAAAGGAGAAGAAATCGCTAACCCAACTAGGTTTGTTGGGGAAATGATGGATTGGATTTATGATTACTATCAGAAAGAAATCGATAAATTAAAAACAGAAAGAGGCAAGGCCGGCAAGCGACAAAAGCAAAAAGAAGTAATGTCGTATTTTTCCAATGTGTCGAAGGCGCAGATTATAAATATGTTTAAGCTATATAATTTGATTTTACAAGCAAAGCATATGGTAGTTAGAAAACTAGACAAAGCGAAAACTATTGGAACATTCTTGCTAACAAAAGATGGGTATAAAGTGACAGAGCAAGAGGGATTTGTAGCGATTGACCGTATCGGAAAGAACGCAGTTAAATTGGTTGACCGTATGCAATTCTCACAAGCAAACTTTTCGCCTGAAGTAATTAAAGGTTGGCAACGATAAATGGCAATTTGGAATAAAGATACACAGTCTTTCCTGCAGGGAAATAAGACGCTATTTGAGGCGTTTAACCTTGCAGATAAAGACGGCAACATCATTAACTCATTCGGTGTAGCATCGAATGTGCCTATTGCAGCAGGCGAGGTTGAAGGATGGTCATCGATCCATAAGTTCGGAGCGGTGCCTCTTATGTCAACAAACCCAGGTTATGGTTCTGTTTGGGATAAAGACGATACGCTTTATCCTTGGAGTGCGTTTGATACACCTGGGCCTTTAACGATTTCTACTACGACAGCAAATGGGACATTAGATCCTGGTGATAGTGGAATGACCGTAACGATTATTGGGCTTGATGAAAACTTTGAACATGCACAAGATACGATTACAATTAGTGGTAGCTCTGGAACAGGCACACAAACATTTGCTCGGGTTTATCGTGCATTTACTTCTCAAGACAATACAACACAAGTTAGAGTATCTACAACAACAGGCACACCAACCGAAGTTTTAAGAATTAACATTGGTAAAGGCCAAACATTAATGGCTGTCTACACAGTGCCTGCTGGCAAAACAGCATACCTAACTAAAGGTACCGCAACATGTAGTGCCACCGCTGATGCAACAGTTGATATGTTTGTTCGTTATGGTGGAGTAGGTGCATTTAGAATTGGTCATACTGCCGAGGTTTCAGGCGTGGGTGGAGAATACACATATGAATTTTCTGTTCCTATTCAAATGCCTGAAAAGACAGACATTGATATTAGAGCAACAGTTCGGTCAAACAATGCTCGTGTAACAGCAGCGTTTGATATTCTACTAGTAGACAATCCGGTGGTGTAAGATGGCCTGGGTAGCAATAACAAATACAGATTGGGAATATGATAATGCAGCAACTGCTGCTGATACTTATGCAGACACACCTGGTACAATCAGTGCGGGTGTCCGTACTCACACAACGCTAGGTGGATCAACAAGACAAACATACATCAAGTGCAGGAAGGTAACCAATAACGGTTATGTTGCAGTTGGTGAATTAGACAAAGATTATTATGATAACTACACACCTAGTGGTGGTGGGAGTTATTAGGAGAATTAAACAATGGGTATGAAACTTGCGGGTATAATGGCAATTATTTTGATGGTTGCAGGTGGCGGGTTCGCTTGGTATTATCAAGATAGCCAAAAAAGAATTGCTATCTTAACAGAGAACAATGCGAAATTAGAAACCGCTGTTGCGACAAATGAAGAAGCATTAAAGGCACAACAAGCCTCATTTGAAGCAATGGCACAAGAAAATGCAAGATTGAATGAGGAGTTTAGTTCAATCCGAGATAGAAATCGTGCGCTTGAGAATAGATTATCAAGACATGATATTGGTGCACTTGCTAACGCTAAACCGAATATTGCACAAAGAGTTCTTAATCAAGGAACCGCAAATGCTCAAAGATGCATGGAAATATATTCAGGCGCAGAGTTAACACAAAAGGAACTTGAGGCAACAAAACCTAGCGAGATTAATCCAGAGTGCTGGAGAGATGCAAATCCGAACTTTAATCCGGATATTCAACCCGAAGCATGGAAAAGGAAGAACCTATGAGATTAGTCGCATTATTAGCAGTAGGTTTGTTCCTTGTAGGATGTTCAAGTACGCCTCAGCGTATTGAAATTTCGGCTAAACCTATTGAGAAGCCGAAGTTGATTTTGCCGGATCCTGCAGAGTTAAGATTAAAAGAATTACAGTTTATCGTTATTACAAGAGAAAATGCTGAAGAAGTGTTTGCTCAACTTGAAAAAGATAAATTGGATCCTGTGTTAATCGGAATGTCTGATGAAGGATATGAAGTATTAGCGCTTAACTATAGCGATATTATGGCATTTATTCAACAACAGAATGCTATTATTACAGCATATAAAAATTATTATGAGGAATCTGAAAAAGCGCTAGAAGATGCAAATACACAAATTGAAGGTGCAAAAGAGCAGGTAGATAGTCAACAACAAGAGGAACCATCCGGATTGGGAAAGCTAAAGTTTTGGTAATGTTCCCATGGTCGATGTTATTAGGAATATAGATGGAAAGTTTTAAATCATTTTTAGCAGAGTCAGCAGCATCTGATAAGTACGAAAAGGATATTGCTGATTATTTAAATAAAATGCCTAATGTTACTGCAGGTCGTCCTCGTGTATCGACTGCATATTCAGATGTTCTAATTTCTTTAGAAGGTGGCGAACAGTCGTGGTTAGAAGTCAAAATGAACCACACAGATAATTTGACTAATCCCCGTATTTTTTATAACGGAAGAAAATGGGATACAACTTATGGTATGGCAGCTGCTAAGAAAGCAGTTGACATTATGAACAAGTCGCAAGAAGCAAAAGATTTTATTAAAAACATAGCTGAGTTTTCCGGAATCAAGAATCCTAAAATTCCTACTACAAAAACTGGATTGAAAGATAAAGACGCCGTTCCTCTGGCTAAGATGAAAGAGTTTTTCTCTCAACCAGGAATTAATCGTTACATTACAGCACTACCTAATGTTGATTTGGGTGCAGTTGTCACAGATCATTATTTAAACAATAAAGCAGAACCTGCATACTATATGCAAGCAGGTGATGATTTTTATATGATTGGTAGTACCAACCCGTTGAAGTTACCTAATGATATTCCTAAATTATCTGGTACGGGTCCTTTTAAAGTTAGGGTGGCAACACGATCTGCTTTCTATGAAGTGCAAGCAGAAGTTAAGATTGCAAAAATGCCTGATTCGCCATACTCCTTGAAACCTGGTACACGGAAAAAGAATCCGTTTAAAGGTATCAAGTAATCACATAGCACCCATGCAAAAATATTATGAATACAAGGGGCTTCTTAGCCCCTTTTCATATAAATAAATGTGTTGCGGCACTGCAACATTTCCACATAACTAGTAATACCGATGGGACGAAACCTCCTATCCTCAGTGCGGGTTACACATACACACATTAGGAGAACACACAATGTTCAAATTCTTTAAAAGTCTTCAAAAGAGACTACAGACTAAACCGCAGACACGATACCAAAGTGATTTAGATATTTTTATTACTTCTAAAAATCCTAAGACAACTGCTGATGTAGAATATTGGGTTAGGCAATTTGACAACAACCTTCTTAACAAGGGAGGTATCTATGGAAAGCATTTTTAGAATGATTGCCGATGGAATACAAACTCAAAAAAGAATGTCTGAGCTAGAAAGATACGCTCGAGCAGAATATAAAAAGGATTGGCAACATGCTTATGCTATGTTGCGTCAAGGTAAGAAACCAAATTTTACAGGAGTAATGAAATAATGACAACACTTACAATCAAGCAAACTTATTGTGCATTTTGCGAATTGGTTGCGAAAACCCTTAAGAAAACATGGAATGGATTCGTTAATACAATGGAATTGATTGGATACTCAAGAGCAGCAGCCGAACTTACTCGTATGGGAAGATACGAAGAAGCAAGGGCATTAATGCTAGAGAAAACAAAGCTGTTAAATTCCAAGGAGGGCCGGTAGTTCGTCCGAACGATGCTAGTGCTACTTCTTTGTACAGATATAGTAATAGCAGACGCAGGCGGCAAGCCTAAAAGATTACCAGTCAATCAGGGAGAGTTTCATGTGGCCTTACACGCAAGAAGAACATGATGAATGGTTTAATTGACTAATGGGGGCTTTTCGGCCCCTTATTTTTTGCATATAAATATTATTGTGATATGAAAGGAGAATCGTTATGGATTTATCTTGGTTACCCGATACAGGTGGCACGGGTCATATGCCACCAACCGATGAAGTTATTTCTTTCTGGGAAAACGTAAAAGAACTTACCAACTTTAAACACTTGTCCGAAATTGGATTCAATGCGGGTCATAGTTCCTCTATTATACTTTCTTTATTTGATGACGTTACAGTTTCCTCATATGATGTAGGTATGTATGATATTACTCTAACTAATGGTAAGATTGTAGAAAATAAATTTTCAAATAGATTTGAGTTAACTATCGAAGATAGTAAAAATTTAACTCCTTCTGATATATCTAACTCAGATATTTTATTCATTGACGGTTCCCATAATTATCCAGAAGTTAGATCTGATATTGATTTATTCTTGAAATCAGATTTAAAATATGCTATAATTGACGATATGCAAAACCAAAATGTGCAAAAGGCTTATAATGAGTCAAAGAGCCATTTTAAATTATTATTAGAGCAAACATATCAAGCAGTTCTACCTTTCCATATGAGGGGTACAAGACCGCCAGTTAATGTACCCGTGAGGTTAGTTGAAAAAGTATGAAATATTTGATGTATCAATACTACAGGACTCCAACTTCTGGACGTACCAGAGACCACCTTGAAGTCAGAGATGAATATTGGAATTTGTCAAGAGCATCTTTTAAACAATACGCAAAAGAAATAGGTGCTGAATATAAATTCTTATCACACGAACATAAGTTAGATCCTTTCTACGGAGTATTTTTACCCTTTGAGGAAGGTTGGGTTAATGATTATGATGCCGTTTGTTTTACAGATAGTGATATGTTAGTTACAACAAATTATAAAAATGTATTTGAAGAGTCTAGTAAAGATAGTATATCCGGTTATTTTATGACAACAGGGGCCTGGAAAAACAAACCTAGGTTAGAGTTTTTGAAAGATCAAAATGGACATATGAACAGCGGTTGTGTGGTTATTCCAAGATCACAATATGGACCCTTAACTAATTATATAAAATCTAATCTATCTGAACATCATAAGAAAGTTATAGCAAATGATCCAATTATTGGCGCATTGGGTAAATATGACCAGGCTTTCTTTAACTTATATCTTTGTGAACAAAAGAAAGCTCACAAACTAGATCATAATTTTAATTATCATTTAGGTAGATTGGCGTATAATGAAAAGAGATGGGATGCTACATTTATTCATTACCATAGAGGAAATAAACATAAAATGAAAGATGACTGGAAGGATTCAAGGGTTTTAAAATGAAAAAAGTTGTATGTGTAGGTAGTGGTCCTAAAGGTGTCGATTATGTAAATAACATACCTAATCTAGATAATATAGATGTTGTGGGTGTTAATAATGTATGGAAAGGCACCGACCGATGGACAAGTTTAATATATGCAGGTGACTACTATGATAAAGACAAAATCGTAGTAAAGGATCCGAAAAAGCAAAAACTATATACCAGAAGTAGTTTTCAGAAATCATATATCTGGGGAGCAAATAATATGCCTTGGGAAAAGGCAAGAATATATTGCGGATTACCTATTTACTTTACAACAATGTATTGGACTCTTTATTACCTTCAACCTAAACTTATTGGGTGTATAGGATTTGATATGGACTACACTCCACAATCTGATGGGTCAACATCTTTTTACGGTTTAGGTTATGATATGCAAACCCGTGGGGAGCCAGATCCTTTATATCAATTTAGGCATCATTACAAAGACTTAAAAGATCCTATGGGCACCTTATTAGAAAGATTACAAAATAAGGCAAATCAAGTGGGGTGTAAGATAGTTAATCTTTCCGACAACCCTAAAACGCAACTCAAATGGGAATACAATTCCTGGGAGCAATTTTATGATTCGAAGTGATAGTAACAAATTTATCTTCTTGCGTGTACCTAAAAATGCGAGTTCCTCTCTTGCACAATGGTTTATTAAAAATTATACAGATGAGTATGATGTATATACAGAAGTGAATGATGGGGGAATTTCTAGTAAAGGCGATGCTAGAAAGTTACATTCTAAGTATTCTAAAGATTCTCATTTTATTCATATGACACTACAAGAATTAAAAGATGAAGGTATTGTTCATATGGGACACCTAAAAGACTACGAAACGATTTCTGTTATACGTAATCCGTTAGAGAGACAGTTAAGTTTACATTTCTTTCTTGCTTCACTGCATCGGTACAAGCCCGAACCTGGTAAATTTAGAGAGCATTTTTGGGAAGGCCACCATATAGACGATACTAATAATAAAATTTTACAATCCGATTACACTATTGTTGATGGTGTCGATTACGGAACATGGTGGGGATATGATAACTTAGATTATCATGTTACGAAGTTTGAAGAAACTCATGGTGTTGCTAAATTTCCATTAGGTAAACTTAAGATGGGTATAACTAATCATAGTTTGCTAGATGAGTTTTATGATGATGCGACAAGAAAAGCAGTTTATAGATTCTATGAAAAAGATTTTGAGTTATATGAGAGAGTGAAAAATGAAAGCTGAAAAGGCGTATATACTTTATATTGAAAATCATTATTCAAAAGAGTATAGAGATACTGCAATTGAAAGTTGTGAAAAAGTAGGTATACCCTACGAATGTGTTCTAGGATATAGTGTATCTAACTCTGATTCTATTATTAAATTCAACGAAGAATTAAAGATAATTAATTCGGATGGAAACCTTACATTAGATCAACTCAACCTATGGGCATCACTTAGTAAAGAAATTAAAAATTTAACAAAACCTATTGTCAATAAGCATTGGATGGATGTTAGAGCTGCTTGTGCAACTGCAGGTCACTATTTAATCTGGGATAAGATAATTGAAGATGATGTTGTGGGTATTGTATTAGAGCATGACGCAATTATGCTACATAAACCTGAGATTGATATCCCAGATGATGCTATTGTTGCTTTGGGATACAAGAGAAATGATCCGGAAAACTATCACCACGAAATCGCAGGACCCCCACAAAAGGTTGTTCCTGCTGATAGACATTCGGGTGCTCATGCATACGCTATTACACCCAAAACTGCTAAAAGATTATTAAAAGAACTTGACGACCAAGGTATTACAGAAGCAGTTGATAATAGATATTTTATGAGGGAAAAGCTAAGGTTTGCAGGGCAACCAGATAAAATAACATCAGTTAATTTGGGTATTACAGACCCTATTTGTGCTTTAGGATGGTTGAGAAGATCTACTATTTGGGGAGCTTCTGCAAACTTTAATTACGAACTTATAGATTCTTATACACAGCACTCCTCAAAAATATAAATATCATAAACAATTAATTGTAGTAAGTCTACGGAAAACCTACATGTGAGGAAAACATGGAAAAGAAAAACCCAGGGAAGAAATCTTCCGCAAATACTGTCAATAATACTATTGAAATCAATCCTAAATTAGACGACAATGCCAGCTCACTCAAAGAAGCCGCATCTGGTACCGTAGTCTTAGGTTGGGGCAGAATGAACCCAATCACAACAGGACACGAAAAACTCATCAATAAGATTAAGCAAGTTGCTCAAGACGAAAGAGCAGTTGCACAAGTGTACCTAACACAATCAGAAGATCCTAAAAAGAATCCATTATCATACAACGATAAAATCAAACTAGCTCAGAAAGCGTTTGGTAATATGATTGTTAAAACAAAAGCAAAAACAATCATTCAGGTAATGCAAGAATTACAAAAGAAATTTAAAGAAGTTATTCTTGTTGTAGGTTCAGATCGTGTTCAACAATTCGATACACTCCTTAACAAATACAACGGCAAAGATTTTACATTTGATAACATCGATGTAGTTTCTGCGGGTGAAAGAGACCCAGATGCGGATGATGTATCAGGTATGTCCGCATCTAAGATGCGTGAACTTGCTAAAGATAATAATCTAGCTAAATTCAAACAAGGTCTTCCTAAAGGACTTAAATCATCTGCGTCAGCGGTGTTTGATATGGTTCGTGCAGGTATGCAACTTGCAGAAGAATTAGAAGCAGAAAATGTTTTAATTGAAGCGGTATTAACACAACAGCAGCGTAGAAAGCGTGCTATGATTATGCGTAAGTATAAAACAAAAATTGCTGCTGCAAGAAAACGTGCTATGCGTAGAGCTGCTACTATGGATAAATTAAAAACTCGTGCAAGAAAGAAAGCAATTAATATTATTCGTAAAAAGGTTGCAGGTTCAAAGGGTTTGAATTATGCAGAACTCTCGCCTGGCGAAAAAATGATTATCGATAAGAAAGTTGAAAAGCGTAAAGCGGCAATTGACCGTATTGCTAAACGTATGATTCCACAAGTTCGTAGAGCTGACTTAATGCGTCTATCGGGTAAAAAAGTGTCTGAAGATTTTGATATGGAATTTGAAAACTTTATGGAGGAGACACAAGCATCGAATACACTTAAGCCTCGCTACCATGAAGCTAGAAAAAAAGACGGTACGATGAAATTTGATGGCAGATTCCGTCCTTTCAAGAAAAAGGAACCAGTTGATGAAGACGTTGAAAGAACAAAAGCTACACATAAGAGAGAAAAAGAACAACTAAAGCAACAACATAAAGACGAAATGATTGATGCTAAAATGCGTGAACTGCGTATGAAATCTCTTGAAGATTGGGTTGAAACAGATAAAGAAATCTTAGAATGGATTGATGTCTTATCAACAGAAATGTTTGAAACAATTGAAAATGATGAAAATAAATTAGTTGAAGCATTAGCAAAGAAAGCAGATAAGGCAGGAGTGGATTATGATACTATTGAACTCGTGTACAATCTCGGTATGCATGAATGGAGAGAAGGTGAATCGAATACTCCTCAACAGCTGGGATTTGCGACAGTTAATAGATTCATCACCTCGGAAGATAAACATGCCATGTTGGAAGCGCTTACCGAAGGTGTAAATGATCCAGGTATCTTTAAAGCTGTATTTCTTGCAGGGGGTCCAGGTTCAGGTAAGTCATTTATTGTAGGCAAAACTGCATTAACAACATTCGGGTTAAAATTAATTAACTCAGATGATGCATTTGAAGCACAGTTAAAGAAAGCTGGATTATCTACAACACCCGAAGATATCTTTTCTGATAAAGGACAAGAAATTCGTGGTCGTGCAAAAGCACTAACAAAGACAAAACAGAAACTTGCTCTTGACGGTCGCTTAGGTCTCGTTATCGATGGCACAGGTAAAGATTATGATAAGATTGCTAAACAAGCTGCAATGCTAAGAGGCATGGGTTATGACACAGCAATGATCTTTGTGAATACAGATCTTGACACAGCGCAGGCAAGAAATGAAAAAAGAGATAGGACATTACCAGCTGCTGTAGTTGAAAAGATGTGGAAAGATGTTCAAAAGAACATCGGCAAATTCCAAAATTTCTTTGGACGCCATATGTACATCGTTGATAATTCAGAAGGTGCAAATTGGGAAGGTGCTGTTAATTCTGCATACAAGCGTATTGGTGCATGGGTTAAAGAAGGTCCTTCTAATCCAACTGCAAAGGGCTGGATTACACAGGCAAAAGCATTAAGAGGTATCAAAGAAGAAGTTGAACTTGACGAAGCAAAAAGACCAATCACTAAAGATGCCGTTGTAAAAATTCTAATCAAGCGTGGAAACAATCCTAAAGTTGCTAAAGATATGGTTGAAAAAGAGTTTGCTTCTGCGGTCAAGCGTCACCCACAAGCAACTGCAGCAAAGATTGCTGAAATCATTCGTGTAGTAGCAGAAGAAGTTGACTTAGATGAGGCTTTCGAAAATTTTACACAGGGCACAGAGATTGACGAAAACTGGGCCGTAAAGAAAGTAAATAAAGTCTTATTCAAAGGTAAGTATGCGAAAGCGGCACAGGCATTGAAAGCGCTTATTGACCGCAAAGCAAAGGAAGCAGGTGGGTTAAAGAAAATGAAACATTCGCCTGAATATTATGCTGCTCGTGTATTACAAACAACAGCGGGCGGTCAATATTTAGATGCCCGTGAATTAGCAAAGATGGTAGGTGAAGAATATCAAATTGATGAAAAGATTGCACATGAATTAGATCCTAAAAAGACCTTAAAGCACGCAATGAAGGATGCAATTGCCGCTAAAGATAGAGATATGGACGGTGATGTTGATGAGTTAGATAAGCCGGGTGTCGCTACACCTGACGAAATAACAGGTGCAGAAAAAGAAAACTTAACTAAAAAGTATTTTGCAAATCGTAAAAAAGAAGCACAACATACTAAAGTTGGAGTTGCTTATGAAGCATATGGCGATATGGATCGAGGCACACCTTCCTTAACTAAAAAATATGTCAAGGATACACCGTATCAAGTCATTCCTAATGGCGTGACAAAACAAAAGGACGGAACATACACTGAATCCGATGAATTGTTTGTTACAACTAATAGAAAGAAACCTAAATCTTTCCGGGAGATGAATGAAGGTGTGACAACTACAACAGGTGATACACATACACCACATCGTACATGGACTGCTCCTAAACCACATGAAGAACATGACGAAGTTCACACTCAACAACAGGCGCCACATGGAGCATATCCAGATCATGTGCATAAAATGTTAAATCATTTAGCTGATAAAGACAATTATCATTCAGCAATGAACAAAGCCAAGACAATAACTGTGAATAAGATGAATGTTAAGAAAATGTCTAATACTGATGCATCTTCATCCAAACCCGTCCAATTAGATAAAGAAAAAGATACTAGGGTAAGAAAGCAATTTGCTAGTGGCAAGCCAATGCAAAAACCTATAGTGTTACATGATACACATACGGGACATATGCATTTATTGGCGGGTAATACAAGATTAACTCATAACACCCACGGAAATCATCCCGGTGCAGGAAAAACACCTGTTCATGCAATACAATATGATTCTAGTAAACATAGGGAGATGAATGAAGAAGTATCACAAAAGCAAATTAAGGACCTTGAAGTTTTTGCTGACAGGTTGCTCAATAAGTTTGATATTGATATTGAGTTTACAAGGCATTTTGCAGATAGGATGAATGATAGTAGAAACAATCCGGAAATCAAAATTGCTGAACTGCAGCAATTGTTTAAAAAGATTGCAAAGCAGAAAGGAACCAATATTAAGCAAAATGCAGATGCAGAAGTAGTATTAAAAGATATTCAAAAAGATTTGAATCTTCCGGTAGTAATTAAATATAGAAAGGATACGGATGAGTTTGAAGTCGTTAATAAAACGATTATGCGAAAGAAAAACTTTACAACACCTAACAAAACAATTGAATACAAATAGGAGTAATAACACATGGTAACAGCCCCTTTAATCACTGCGATCTTTCCTAATGCGAAAAATGTAGACGAATTAATAGAAGCAATGAACGAATTGTTTCCTAGGTACGATATTACAACAGAACAAAGAGTCGCTGGATTTTTAGCGCAATGTGGACATGAATCAGGTGGGTTTCGTGTTATTGAAGAAAATTTAAACTATAGCGCAAAGGCTTTAGATGCCGTGTTCGGTAAGTACTTTGTCAGAGGAGGTAGAGATGCACAAGAATACCACAGACAACCAGAAAAAATTGCCAATGTCGTATACGCATCTCGTATGGGCAACGGAGATACAGAGTCTGGTGACGGGTGGAGATTCCGTGGTAGAGGATACATCCAACTCACGGGCTGCAACAACTACACGAAGTTCGCAGAGTCTGTGGGCATGGATATCGAAGATGTGGTCGAATATTTAGGTACTGTAGAAGGTGCTCTAGAATCTGCATGCTGGTATTGGGATACAAATAACCTTAACTCATACTGCGATGATGGTGATGTTAAGGGTATGACCAAGCGTATCAATGGTGGTTATATCGGATTAGAAGATCGTATTCATCACTGGGAAATTGCTCTTGAAATGTTAACAGGTGAAGCACCTGAGCATATCGAAGCAGAAGAAGGTGAGTTTGATGTAGATGACATTGGTGTTCTTCGTAGAGGTGCTCGTGGCGAAGGTGTCAAATTAATGCAAGAGGCATTAGGTATTGGTGCAGACGGAGTATTTGGACCAGGTACTGAAAAAGCACTTAAGGAATGGCAAGCCGCTAACGGGTTGACTGCAGACGGTATTGCAGGACCCGCAACATTGGGTGAATTGCTAGGATGAAGAAATTCAAAGACACATTAGGTGAAGCAACATGGAAGGTCGATGTACAAGGTCTTCCAGGAATGTACATGAACGGGAAATCTGCGGGTGAGGTTAAAAACTCTCTTAGAAAATTATTAAAGAATCCCGGAGATACTATAGGCGATATTAAACGTGTCACTCCTACAGAAGTTAAAAAAGATTATAGATTAAGATTAACAGGACATGCAGACTTGGAGGGAGATAGAGTGAACGAAGCATATGATCCAAAACACGTAAAAACGGCAATCGGTATTGCAACCGATCCGAGATATAAAAGAGGCAATATGACCGGTGCAGTCAAGCAAATTGAGAAGATCGCAAGAGGTCTTTCAGATCATCCGCAGGTTAGAGCTGTATTACAGCGTGTTAACGAAGATGTTGATCCGACAGACACAGGCGGTGAAGAAGAAGTGTCAATGGCAATGAACCAGGTTAAGCAAATTCGCCACTATGTTGACGGCATCGAAAAGATGGTCAAAGCAGACGGTGATATGGAAGAATGGGTTCAAAATAAGTTAACAAAAGCGACTGATTATTTGAAATCTGTTTATGGGTATAAGACAGGTAAGTCAGAAACAAATGAATCTTATATTCCAGAAGGTATGGCACAAACACATTCCGATATTAAAAAAGCAATGGGTAACATTAAGCACAATATCGTAATGCGTGGAAAGAAACACTTTGTGCAGGTCGACCAGAACGATGAAAAGGATGCTCAAGCAAAAATTAAGAATCATCCTTTGTATGTATCAGGCAATTTACGATTGATGCCAATGAACAAAGAATCGTTTGAGTTAGCTGAGTTGTCACCTGAGCTTAAATCTCGCTACGGAGAGAAAGCAAAATCTGATTACGGGCATCAACAGTTTTCTGCAGATATTGCAAGAGAGATGGGTGCAAAAGATTCGGAGGCTTATTATAGACGTAAGCAAAAGAATCGTATGGCTGGATTAAATAGAATTAAAAAATGAAATCATTTAAGCAACATAACGAAGATTTAGTCGACCAGATTTGTGAAGAATGTGATCTTTACGATGATTTGGTTGTAGAAGCCGCTGAGTATCAAGGAAGAAAAGTTAAATTAAATGACCCATTCCGTAATTCGGATGGTAATTCTAAATTTAGCGTATATGTTAAAAACGATAAAGGTAATGTTGTAAAGGTCAACTTTGGCGATCCAAACATGGAAATCAAAAGAGATGATCCGGAGCGCAGAAAGTCGTTTAGAGCAAGACATGGTTGTGATAACCCAGGTCCTAAATGGAAAGCAAAATATTGGTCATGTTATCAGTGGAGGGCAGGAGCTAAGGTTGATAATTAATGTTGGGCAGAAACATCGAACTATTCCTAGATAAATGTCGGGATGCGTTTGTAGCATGTGCCTTTATGATGGTCCAAGGAAATTTACTTGCACTATCATATGACATTATATGCACAGCCTTGATAACAGGGTTTTTGGTAGGAATATTTGCTGTAGGAACTTCAATTTTTGAGTTTTTTACATTTGGTAAAAATGAATGGTTAGAAGCATGGATGATAGGTATTTTAACAATGATGGCAGATATGATTGTACATTCTAGCGGGGTTGGTAATGTATTCTATGCTGAAGCCGCTTTAACAGGATTAGGGGCTGCTATAGTTTTTATTATAGCGAGACGTATAAAGACAAAATTATAAATATATGAATATACATAAAGGAGAACAACAATGTCAGAAAAACTAAGCGCAAGTGATAATCCTGCGAACAGAGAACATCTTTGTGCAAAGCAGGTAGTACATGAGAAGTGGGGTAAAGGTGACTGCATCCCAACAATGCACGCTGAAGCAACAGAAGATGGTTACGTTGAATGGTACGATGTAGTATTTGACCATGGTATTGAAACTCGTGTGCCAGTAGAACATTTAGAAGTAACAGTCGCAGAGTCTCACATGCATGGCGGAAAGAAAAAGAAAACAAACGAAGAAGTTCAAGAAGCTAAAAAGAAAAAATTGGATCCAGTCGATAAAGATGAGCTAAAAGGTGATTATGAAGACCGTGAAGATGCTGATCTAGATAATGACGGAGACGAAGATGACTCTGATAAGTATTTACATATGAGAAGAAAAGCTATTTCAAAAGCACTAAACAAGGAGAAATAAAATGGCACTATGGGGAAACACTGACGATGCGAATAGCGCACCGAAGTATTTAAGCACTGAAGATGCAGCAAAAACATATTTTGTAGATAATACAGAAGCTGGTGTTGCGTCTAACAGAGCAAAAGGTCTTAAGACTGCTGGATGGAATTTGTATGATACATATTCTACATCTGAAGGCACAAGACATAGAGCAGAATCATTAGTTGCAATGTCTATTGCACAAGCTGATGCTGGTAGTGACTTGGGACCAACAGGTAATACAGCTGCTGAAGATCTGGTGGTTTCTGACACCTAATAAATATTATTGAATCAATAATATTGGATGGTGGAAATGATATTGAATAATAATAATTTTATAATTTATGCTGCAAAATACTATGACCAAAAGAAAGCCGCTTCAGTTGAAGAATTTTACGATGACCTGAAGCGGTTTCAATACTTGAAAAGATTATTTAAAAGATATGAAGAAGATGATGATTTAAAAGTTCGTTTAATATTAAACCATCTTATAGTTTTATATAATTGTTTTGGGCCAGCGGCTACAAATATGCTTTTTATGAAATTGAGTGAATATGATTCTTATTTAAAACCTTTTATTGTTATGTTAGGATTTATGCCTGAAAAAATTGAGTATAATGGTTTTACTATTAATAATTATGAGATACCTTTAGATAATAAAATTGTAGAAGAACTTAGGAAAATATAAAATGGCTATTATAGATCTTTTCATGTTATATCAGTTTATTAAGCGCCTTGCTACGCCTTTTGCGGAATGGGACGCTTATAAGTTGGGTATTATCGATGAAAAGGGCAATCAATTAATAAAGCGAAAAGACTTTAGAAAACAAGAGCAACATAGAGCCTTTGGCCTATTTGACGTTCTGGTTATGAAGTTAAAGAGATTGCTTGAAAAGGTTCCTGGTGGCTCTACAAGAATAGGATCTTATGCTGCCGCACTATGGTTGATTAAAGAAGGTAGTCACGTAGAAGATCCCGATATGATTACAGAAGAATATTTGGAAGAAAAATTAAATGAATATAAGATTCTATCAGAATCTTATGATGTGAATAAAGTTTTTGAACAAATTATGGATGAGGATGGAGCAATTGCTAATGTTGTGGGTAACGTTGCCGGAACAGGTGGAGATGCAGGAGAGCCTGGATTGACGCCTAAGCAAATGAAAAGGTATAAAAAGAATAATGAAACACCTCTTAGAAGATTTAAATCTACGGTAAAAACAAATGCCTGAACAAACTCAAAAATTAATTACTGACGTTGAAATCCTTAAACGTGATGTAGAAGGTATCAATGCAGTTCTGGAAAAATTAGACAGTGCCATCGATAAGATTGCAGATGTTTCTACGGGCATTAATTCTATACTTGCTGTACATGAAGCGAAGCAGCAAGCAACAACAAAAGATATAGAAATCATTCACCAAAGAATATCTGATGGTGAAAAAGAAATTAAACAAGATTTTGAAAAATACCACTTGCAAATTCAAGAGTTATGTGCTAAAATGGACGCAAGAATAGGAACTCTTGAAAAGTGGAAATGGTATATTATGGGTACGGCATGGGCCATTGGTTTTCTAATTGCTACCTTACTTCAAGCAGGAAATTTTATTTCAATTTTCTCTTGACATTTCACTCAAAACCTGTATAATGTTGTTTATATAGCAAAAACAACTGTAGGTATATATTATGCACCCTGTTGATCTTAAGTACGCAGGTTATCTATCTGTACGTCTAGAAAGATTCACTATAAAATCAAACACACCGTATAAAGCAAATATGCGGTGTCCTATTTGTGGTGACTCGCAAAAATCCAAAACAAAGGCTCGAGGTTGGATACTTGAGAAAGACAATCTTGCATTGTATTATTGTCATAACTGTAATGCATCAATGTCATTAAAAAATCTACTAAAATCCATTGAACCTGCGTTATATAATGAATATATAATAGACATGGGGCTTGAACGTAGGATACGTTCTGCTAATACAGAGATAGAATCACCTATAGAAACTCTTGTAAAGAAACAACCTTCATTCAAAAAGAAGGAGTCACCTTTACATGGACTGAAAAAAGTAAGTCAACTAGAACCTGAACATTTTTTAAAAAAATATTTACAAAAACGCCTAGTTCCAGGTTCAAAGCATTATAAATTATATTACGCACCAAAATTCAATGAATGGGTCAACAGTTTACTTCCAGGCAAGATGCCTTCAGATTTAGATGAACCAAGACTCGTATTACCCTTCATTGATAGTAATGGAAACGTCTTTGGATTTCAAGGACGTGCTTTGCGGAGTAGTTCACTCAGGTATATTACAATTATGCTTGATGAATCTATGCCCAAAGTCTTTGGTCTCGAAACCATAAACTTCAACAAGAAGTATTATGTAACCGAAGGACCTATTGATAGTTTGTTTCTTACAAACTCATTGGCTATGGCAGGAGCTGACGGTAACATAACAGGGTTAAAAAATACTGAAAATGCAATTTTTGTATACGATAACGAACCTAGGAATAAGCAGATATGCCAACATATAGAAAACTGTTTAAACAAAGGATTGCAAGTATGCATCTGGCCCAAAACTATAGCTCAAAAAGATATTAACGATATGGTTATGGCTGGCCTGTCTCAGGCAGCTATTGAACTTATTATAGATGAAAATTCCTACAAGGGATTGTCAGGTAAATTAGAATTAAGTAATTGGAGAAAATGTTAATGAAAGTTAAGTTGATTGGTTACACACAACCCACAGAAGATATTAAAAATGAAGGATTAGAAGATGTACAAGATCTTATTGCATATGCAGCTAGAGTATCTAATCCGTCAAATCAACTTAATACAGAGACCTCTGGTAAATTACTCAACTACTTAGCAAAACACAAGCATTGGTCGCCATTTGAGATGGCATCTGCTTGCTTAGAAATCGAAACAACCCGTGATATTGCAAGACAAATGCTAAGGCATAGGTCGTTTTCATTTCAAGAATTTTCACAAAGATATGCAGATCCTACAAAAGATCTAGAATTTGAAATACGTGAAGCAAGATTGCAAGACGAAAAGAATCGTCAAAATTCTATCGATGTAGATGATGTTGAATTAAAAACCGAATGGGCACTCGCTCAAGAAAGGGTTATCATAGAAGCACGTAAGGCTTATCGATGGGCAATTGAAAATGGTATTGCCAAAGAACAAGCACGGGCTGTGCTACCAGAAGGTAACACAATTAGTAGATTATATATGAATGGCACAATTAGGTCGTGGATTCATTTTATTGAACTTCGTTCCGCAAACGGAACTCAAAAAGAGCACATTGAAGTGGCCAGAGCATGTGGCGAAGCTATCGCTAAAATATTCCCACTATCAAGAGATTACATTAACAAATAACAAGAAGGAGCGTTGCATGGCTAAAGGTCGCAACCATTTCGGTGTAGTTATTCACACCGAAAGAGATAAAAATTTATCAGAACAATCATTAAAACTTCTTACAGATTATTATTGCACAGAAGAAGAAAATTCACCACAAGAGGCATTTGCAAGAGCAGCAGTTGCTTATTCATATGGTGATAATGATTTGGCACAAAGAATATACGACTATGTTTCGAAAGGTTGGTTTATGTATGCCTCGCCGGTGTTGTCAAACGCTCCTGCGCCAGGTGAAAAAGCAAAAGCATTACCTATCTCTTGCTTTTTAACATACGTACCTGACTCTTTGGAGGGTCTTATTGACCACTCTGCAGAATTACGATGGTTATCAGTCAAAGGTGGCGGTGTTGGTGGGCACTGGTCTGATGTTCGTGCAGTGTCTAAGAAGGCCCCGGGTCCTATGCCATTCCTACATACAGTAGATGCTGATATGGTTGCGTATCGCCAAGGCCGCACACGTAAAGGATCTTACGCAGCATATATGGACGTATCGCATCCAGATATTATTGAGTTCCTAAATATGCGAGTCCCTACAGGAGATGTAAATCGTAAAAATTTAAATCTCCATCATGCGGTTAATGTAACTGACGAATTTATGGAAGCAGTAAAAGTGGGAAGCATGTGGAATCTTGTTGATCCAGATTCAAATGAAGTACGTGATACAATGCCCGCTCGTAAGTTATGGGAACTTATTTTAGAAACTCGTTATCGTACAGGTGAACCATATGTAAACTTTATTGATACTGCAAACCGTGCTATGCCTCAAACACAGAAAGATTTGGGACTAAAGATTCGTGGTTCAAATCTTTGTAATGAAATTCATCTTGCAACGTCCGAAGATCGTACTGCTGTTTGTTGTTTATCATCTGTTAATCTTGAGTTGTATGATGAATGGAAAGATACGGAAATGGTTGCAGACCTTATTCGTTTCCTAGATAATGTTTTGCAGTTCTTTATCGATAATGCGGGTGATGAGATCAGTCGTGCAAGATATTCGGCACAACAGGAAAGGTCTCTTGGTTTAGGTATGATGGGTTTTCATTCATATTTGCAAAGGCATCGTATTGCATTTGAAAGTACAGAAGCAGTCACTACTAATACAGAAATCGCAAAAGACATATACGAAAAGGCAGTTCAGGCATCTATCGATTTAGGCACCAAGTTAGGCGAAGCACCTGATATGAAAGGTACAGGTCGTAGAAATGCACACATGCTTGCTATTGCACCCAATGCTAATTCATCTATGATTCTGGGTACAAGCCCTTCTATTGAACCATGGAAAGCAAATGCATTTACGTCTCGCACTCGAGTAGGTTCACATTTAAATAAGAATGTTTATTTAGAAGAAGAACTTGAAAAGTTAGGTAAGAACACAGATGAGATTTGGTCATCGATTATTACAAGCGGTGGTTCTGTTCAACACCTTGAATTCTTAGATGACCACATGAAAGCAGTTTTCAAAACAGCAATTGAACTAGATCAAAATTGGATTGTTAAGCTGGGTGGCGATAGACAAAGATATCTATGCCAAGGTCAATCGCTTAACTTATTCTTTCCAGCTGGTGCCGATAAAGCATACTTGCATAAGGTTCACTTCAAAGCATGGGAGGAAGGGTGTAAAGGATTATATTATTTGAGAACTGAAACGTCAAATAGAGCAGAAAATGTATCTGCAAAAGTTGAGCGTGAAAAGCTAGATAATGTTATTAATATTGATGCAAATAAAGTAAATTTTGTAAATGGAAATGAAGAATCGCAAGACGCATGTGTTGCTTGTCAAGGTTAAGGAGATATAACAATAAATGGAAGCACTTATTTACACAAAATCAAATTGTCCATTCTGCGAAAAAGCAAAAGCTTGGTTTAAGCAGCATGGCATTGAGTACACACAGATTAAACTCGATGATGAAGAACAGCGTTTAGCGTTTTATCAGCGTTTGCCTAACGCAAGATCTGTCCCACAAATTTTTATTGATGATAAGCACATCGGTACATATAACGATCTGATGAATGTAGCGGATTCATTAATAAAAAAGAAAGGCGGCCTGCTTGAGTTTTCTGAAACGTATAAGCCGTTTAACTATCCTTGGGCAGTTGAAATGACAACTAGACATGAAAAAGCCCACTGGATTGAAGATGAAATTGATCTATCGGAAGATGTCACTGATTGGAAAGGTGGCAAGATGACCGAAATTGAAAAGGAATATATTACAAACATTTTACGTCTTTTCACACAATCAGATGTTGCAGTTGGTCAGAATTATTTTGACCAATTTATTCCAAAGTTCAAGAACAATGAAGTTCGTAATATGTTGGGTTCGTTTGCTACCCGTGAAGGTATTCATCAACGTGCCTATGCGCTATTAAATGAAACATTAGGATTGCCAGATTCAGAATATCATGCGTTTCTTGAATATTCAGAAATGGCAGATAAGATTGACTTTATGATGGAGTCTGACGTTAATTCGTTACGTGGTTTGGGCCTTGCACTTGCTAAATCAGTATTTAATGAAGGTGTTGCTTTATTTGCATCTTTTGTAATGCTTCTTAATTTCCAACGTTATGGAAAGATGAAAGGCATGGGTAAAGTTGTTGAATGGTCAATCCGTGATGAGTCAATGCATGTTGAGGGCATCTCAAAACTATTTAAGGCATTCTGTAAAGAGCATCCACGAATTGTTGACGATGAGTTCAAGAAAGAAATTTATGAAATGGCTAAACATAGCGTTAAGCTAGAAGATAAATTTGTTGACCTTGCATATAAACTAGGTGATATTGAGGGCCTAAACAAAGAAGAAGTTAAACAATATATCAAATATATTACTGATAGACGTCTTCTACAATTAGGAATGAAACCAAACTTTAAGGTAAAGGATAATCCTCTGCCTTGGTTAGAATGGGTGTTAAATGGTGCAGATCATACCAACTTCTTTGAAAACCGTGTTACAGAATATGAGGTCGCAGGTCTCAAAGGATCCTGGGACGAAGCATATTCTGCAGCCTAATAAATGGCAAGTAGCATACATGGATACGGCAGAGCGGTTCGCTGCTCTGTCAACTGCTAAACGATTACAAGTAGGCGCTATTGTTGTCAAGGATAATCGTATTATAAGTATAGGGTATAATGGAATGCCGACTGGTTGGGACAACGAATGTGAATATCCAACCGAGTGGGATGATTTAGGTAATGTTTTAAACACAAAGACAAAACCTGAGGTTATACATGCTGAAGCAAATGCTATAGCAAAGTTAGCAGCTGCTGCTGAGGGCGGTAAAGATGCAGACATGTATATTACGCATGCTCCCTGTTTAGATTGTGCAAAACAAATCTATACGATGGGAATAAAATCAGTTTATTATAAAAATAAATACCGCAATGAAGCAGGTATTCAATTCTTAGAAAAATGTAATATAGAGGTTAGACAAATATGATAAGACAAGAGGTTTATTGTAATTCCTGTGACGGAGAGTTTACAATCGAAACACCAACCTTGTTACCTGTCGCATTTTGTCCGAATTGTGGTTCAGAAGTTATACCCGAGGTGGATGATGATGACGATGAGGACTGGACTGATGAGGGGTGGTAATTTACATTATTCAAAATTATTAACTATGCATGGACAATCTAGAGATGTCTGTGAATGGGTTATCTCGAGTTATAAAGACAACGAAATGTATAAAGATAACACTACTACTCAGATGTGGGTCGAGGCATCAGAACAATGTTTAATGGATTTAGATCTTAAAGATGAGAATGTGGGATGCTAAGAGATTATAGTGAAGATGATGTTTGGGAAAGAATACATCCTAATCATTTATGGGTGATGGACAAATTAATCGTTTCGAGAAAGATGGGATATAAAGCAGGTCCTGTTGGTCAAGATGTTCCAGATCCGGGTTGGTATATTGTAAGGCCTTGTGTCAATATGATGGGAATGGGATTAGGTTCTAAAAAGATATGGATAGAAAAAGACACGACACATCTTCCTCTTGGACATTTTTGGTGTGAATGGTTTGAAGGAAGGCATCTATCAGTTGATTATCACAAAGGTCAAATTGATTTAGTTGCTGAAGGATTGAGATCTGGTGACGATTTAACAAGATGGGACGAATGGCGTAAGGTAGATGATATCATTCCGTTTCCCAGACTCTTAGATGACTTTATTGATAGTTCATGGGTCAATTG
>Ga0222719_10000537_pt1 | contig 37249 bp, 64 predicted proteins | sample C33_34DmetaG_FD_165039 | JGI IMG/M metagenome (GOLD analysis project Ga0222719, IMG submission 165039) | Estuarine water microbial communities from San Francisco Bay, California, United States - C33_34D | ecosystem: Environmental > Aquatic > Marine > Unclassified | place: USA: California... | reverse complement strand
AATTTTAACTATATTATATAAAAAAAATATGGAATTATTTTACTTTTTAACAGGGGTTATAGTAAGTATAGTGGGTGTTATGATATATAACTATTCTAAACTAAATAGAAATGTTACCTCTTTACTCAAAGAAAATCAAATTTTAGCTAAGAGAAATGCTGAACATAATATTACCATTGAAGCTATTAGTAATACTTTAGCTTCTGATGATTATCAAACTTCCAACCAAATAGTGACAAAATTCAAGGATATGGAGAAGAGACTGAAGGATTTTGATACTAGTTTGAATACTCTTGCTAAGAAATCTAATAATGATATTGATTCTGTAAATAACAATATACAAGAATTGAAGAGTTATGTTAAAGAATTTACTAATCTTAGTACATCAAACAGAGGTTACTAGATATGTATAATTAAAAGCTTTGGCAAGACTTATAACGTATCTATATAAAGAAAAGAGTAAAAAAAAGAGACCTGGTGTTCATGCTAAGTCTAAGTCATCAAAACTGAAGTCATCTAAAAATTATAAAAAACTTTACAGAGGACAAGGAAAATGACAAAAGAAGAGAGAACGGAACTTCAAATTATCAGTACTCATCTTGATGAAATGAAAGCTGATATATTAGAGCTAAAGGAGAAATTACTTGATCCTGAAACTGGTGTAATTGTAAAAACAAATCAAAACACTTGGTGGAGAAAAGAAGTTGAAGGCCTTATTAAAGAAATACCTGATCTAATTCAATTTAAGAAAACAACTTATAAAATTTTATGGATAATCATAACTGCGGTTGTTGCATTAGTAGTAAGAGTAATAATGATGCATTCTTAAATTTATAACACTCCCTTAAATTATGATACCCCCTTTTTTAGGGGTTTTTTTATGGTTTTATTTGGAATGTTACCATAATGTTACTAAATTGCAAAGTAAATGTATATTTATTAAAAAGAACTTATTATGAAAAAATTTATATTATGTCTAAGATTCGCTTTTATTATTATAGCCTTTCTTGTTAGTACATTAGCTTATTCACACCCAAAAACTCAAGAAGAGAAAAAAGAGGTATATGAGTTTATCCAAAAACAAGTTGATGAAAATAAGATTGATTTAGCAACTGCTCAAAAAATGTGGGCTGCTTATATACGTTGCTGTGAAGAATCTAAAATTTAGGGTGTCTAACGAACATGTTTCGTGATAATGCCATGTCACCCATTTCTTTTACTTTTCTGAAACCGAATCTTTTATAGAATCTTTTCAATCTTTCTAAAGAAGTGCCTCCATATGAAGTAGAAGGTGTTAAAAAGACAGGTAAACCTATCTTATCTGCATACTCACCTATTTTACTCATAACTTCGCTTCCTATACCCACACCCCTCATTCCTGAAGGCACTAATATTTTGTCTAGCTCAAGATGTGTTCCTTTATCAAATAGTTGAAGTTCTATTGGATAGTTGTTTTCTAGACTCTTTAGAACGTAATTTTCTGTTACTGGTTTAGATTTTGTTGTTTCTCCCCTCTGCCTTTTCTTTCTGGCATCACAATGTGCTTTTTGGGAGAATCCTTTTGGATTAGAGCAATCGATACTTTTTTTGTATTTCTTACTCCAAACTTCTTGGATTATATTTTTAAGATCAGACTTTCTCATCTTTTATAAATATAAAAAAACTCCCATTTAGGGAGTTTATTCTAATTATATTTAAGTTCGTATTTAAGACCTGATTTATCTAATGATTCTATGAATTGATCAACATGTTCAAGTAACACATCTCTATATTCAGTTTGATCAGCCCATCCATCGCCCCTGCCTGTTACAACAGTTCTTTTGTCTGTTTGAGTACCTACAGATTGACGAAGATCATTCAATTTTCTAAATAACTCAACGTTATATATTAGCTTTCTTGGATTTTCCCCAACAGTTTCTACCTCTATTGAGGTAACATTTGTATATTTCATATTCCTGGATTAAAAGTTCTCCCAAAGATAAGTATATGAATTTATAGAAACAATTTTAATTATCTATTTTTCTTCTTCCAGTTGAAGATCTTCCAACATTGTTTCTTTGTATGACATTTGGAGTTGTTCTTACTCTTGAAGGAGTATTGCTTCTCTGGAGCTGTCTCGGTTGGGTATAATTAGAACTTGAGCCTCTTCGGGTTGCTACTCGTACTTTTTCATACTGTCTTGATCTATTTTGTGGAACATTGTATCGTGGTACGTTCCTTGTCTTAGGTTGAATACGAGGCCTGATTTGATACCAATATGGGCGATACCAATCATAATACCACATATTATAAGTAGGATAACGTAATCTCCAATCACTCCAATAATACCAATTATTGTTTCCATAGTAAAATTGCCAATCAGCAAACGTGCTAAAATTATAATATCTTTTTAAATCAGATATAGGCATCTGAATTGTGTCTCCCTCACTTGTTACTGCTAGAATATTTTCAACACGATAAGGTGTATACTGAAAAGATCCACAAGAATAAATCAATAAAATAACAAGACCAGTAGATAACCACTGAAAAAAGGAAGATCTTATATATTTTAAAAACTTTATCATCAATAATAAATATCAAATAAAAAACCCTCCGTAAAGGAAGGTCTTTCATATGAAAAATAAACAAACGTTAAAGTTCCTTCAGGGAAACAACATTTACAGCTTTTACTGTCCTAAATTCATTAATATCTAAATCCTTAAAAATAACATTACCTGACTTTTCTAAATCATATCCTAATGCAATTCTTTCATCTTTAGTCAGATTGGGTCTTTGACCTTTTAGAATTCTAAGGTCACCATTAATTTTTTTAAAGGTAATTTGATACTTACTATCAGTAGAAGTCTCTTTAATTAATTCTTTATATTCCATAACAAAACCTATTTAATAGGTCAAAGTTATAAAATATTTTTTAATTACTAAAAAGTGATGCTATTTTTTCATTAGACATATCAACTTTTGATTTGTCAATTACCTCTGGTTTCTTTTTTGAAATGATCGCAAGTGTTGGGTAATCAGTGTAATCAATATTATCCCATTCCACTTTATCTTCACCATAACGAATAGCATTCATGGCCTTTACGTAACTGTCAATTTTGAAATTTTTCCAATTAATTAAATCAGGTCTTTCTTTTGAAAGTAGACCAACAATTCCTTTCTCATTGATGTTTATTTTTGCAGGATCAACATTATCTTTAGAATTTTGGATTACCCACTTCAATATATCAAACTTAGATTGATCTACTTTATCCCAAACAATATTTTCAATATTGTCTGTATCTTTTATTAGATTTAAGTCTTTCTCATTATATGCAAGACCTTCCCAATCTATATCTTCAGGAGTGAATGTGAATTGTGCCTGTAATGGAATAGGTCTATCTTCGTTATCTCTTAGGAATTTAAAAAAATCTCCTATATGTTTTGGTTTATCTGCCATCTTAGAATCTACTTAAAATACTTCTATCATTTTTATCCATAAACTGATTTGATTCATAGTGGAATTGATATTTTTCACCACCAGGACCAATGAAAATATATAATGGACCATCTTTAGCATATCTATCAAACCAGGTTTTAGTGTTACCAGTTGCAGTACACCAAGAAGTTCCTGATCCAAGTTCACAAGCAGCACCATACATTTCCTCAGATGTACCTTGAGGAATTTTATATACTTGAAATCCTTCTACTTCACCAATTTCAAGATCTTTAAACTTATCTTCTTTAGAGACACCTTTCTTTTGAGTTGGGTCCTTTTCTAATTCAAGGAGTTCGATTGCTTTATTTACAAATTCATCAATCTGATCCTCTGTTTTGATTTGATTTATATCTTTTACTGGGAATTGATTTTTTCTTCTCTTAAAAATATCAAAGTAATCCTCCCACTTATAAATGTCTTCAGGTAATATAAATTCTTGCTCAATTCTTTTGATCATCCATAAAGCTAAAGCTAACTTATTTTTAGTAGCTTTCATGATCTCATCAAACTGAGCTGGAGTTACAACTTTACCATTAGGACCACCAACACGATCACCAACAAATTTTTTCTTTACATCATCTATACTGATCTCAGATAGAAGTTCAGTAAGACTGTACTTGCTAGTTGACTTAGATTCTTTCAGATATTTATCTGTAATCTTTTTAATTAAATCATCCTCCTCTTTAGATCCTTTAGGACCAGGTTTAGGAGCCTCTTTTGGAGGTCTTAGTGGGTTAGGTCGTTTTTCAGGAGTTCCTGGCTTAGTGGGCACCTCTGTTGGTTCTGGAGCCACTTCAGGCTGTTCAATTAGTTTATTACGAATTAGTTCTTGTAATTTTGTTTTACTTATTTTCATCTTCTAATTGCTGTAACGTTCTCTCAACCCACCCCTTTTGATCAGAAGTAAGTTCATCATTTATCATGTTTTCTATAAATATCTTGAAGTATGGATTGTTTAATTTATAAACTTCTGCAAAGAACAGTTCACGTACTGCATCTGGATTATCAGCATTATCATTTACCAAATCTCTAAGTCCGTCATAAATGAATTTACCATATCTGATATCTTCAGGTTCGTTAGTAACCTTGTCTGTAGCTTTCACAACTGCTTGTCCTTTTCCTTTTGCTACATCTGTGAATCCTTGAAGAGCAACAAACTCATAAAGACCTTTAACAATCTCTTGCATCAAGATTGGGAATGTAAGAGCACGTGCTTTGATAGTCATCGTATCCTCTTCTTCATTCCAATCAATTTCAGATTCTCCTCCTTGAGTAGATCCTCCTTGAGCAAGCATAGCCATCATCATAGCAATGGCATTATCATCATCATAGATTCCATAGGCATTATTTACAAGCTCTTCATACTTGTCTTTAACACCAAGGGAATCTAAAATATCCATAGCATCATCAAATATGTAATAAGCTTTAGTACCACGAATACCAGCTCCTTGTGTTATAGAGTTGATAATTCTTCTTTTATCTATATCAGTTTTATCAGCTATCGTATCTAAAGCAATATTAGCTTCTTCTTCTGTATCTATCTCCTCTTCATCTTTTTCTTTTGTGATTTTCATTTCACTAGGAGTATCAACAATCGCTGCATCAACTTCGATTCCTGCTTGTTTTAAAACAGGAAACATTCTATCTACAATATCTTTGGCTAATTCTGTAAGTTGATCTCTGTAAGGCTTTTCTAATTGCATTACATCTTGTAAAAGACGCATAGAATCTTGAGAGGCTTGCATAAATGATTTACCTCCTAACATCTTTTCTAAAGATTCGGCACTTTTAGCAGAAAGTTTTTGTTTTGTTTTCTCACCAAATGCACCAATAACCTCAGTCATTTTTTCTTTATCAGAAATAATTGATGTTCCAGATGGAGTAGTAATATCAATCACAGTTGCACTATTTACAACTTTAGAGATAGGATATTTACTTTTTACTGCTTTCTCATCATAAAATGATTCAATAAAGTCATTTCCATCACTAAGTTTAATGATGAAATCTTTTCTTTCTAATATTAAATCAACAAGTTTATATTTAGCCATTTATAAATAATTCTAATTCTTGTTCTAAATCTTCGATATCACCACCATCCAAAGTCGGCTCATTACTAGCTACTTTTTGTGATAAAACTTCTGATGCTACTATGATTTCTTCACCTCTCATCAAAATAATATAATTAGCTAGTCCAGACCAATTACCAGCTTGGATCAACTCTCCTATATAACTTTCATTATCAAAATCTGCTGCTCTCTCAAAAGCATATTCTAATGCACCAGCCCATCCTCGTGCACCATCTTCTCCTTGAAAACCTTCAAGAAACTTTATCCCTTCTGAGTGATATATGATATTGTCATCTCTGTTTACAGTAGCGTTCACTACATCCAAAGGATCAGCAGAATCCCCAGGCTGTAGGTTTTCTAGATTATTTAAAATATAATCAAACACCTCTTTATCGAAGTTGGAAAAATATGGAATTTCCTGTTCGTTTAGATAATTTTTAAATCGTTCTACTGGGTCCATGTTTATAAATATTAGTTTCCTTGCATCCAACTCACTAATTCTTTTGTGGCTTGGTCTACTTTTTTAGCAAATTCATCAAGGTCTGATTCTATTTTAATTTCTATACTTTTTTTATGTTCGATACCATCATACTCTGGGTCTAACTCAACCTTTGCTATCAAAGTTACTAATTCTTCTTCTGGGACTAAAATAATTTCAAAATATTGCATTACCCCAGTGTCATCCATGTAATCACCACTCTTTTCTAAAATATTCGCATACAATTCCTCATAGAGTTCTGGATCAATGTCTTCTAATTCACCATCTTGATATAACTTAGCTATTTCATAATGCACACCTTTTATTTCCATAGATTTTTCGGCAGATAAATATTCATCAAGATTTCCTAAAACTTCATCTTCTGCAGCTTCCCAAATTCTTTCTTCAACATATTGTTCTTCATTTTTTTGAAAATTTCTAGGAAGAACTCTTTCATTACTTAGATACTTCATCAAATCAATGTAATAATCTTCATAAATAGCATAACTATATATTCCAACATCTTGGTCAATTTCTTTCTCTGCTATAGGATTCTCAAATACAGGATATCTAGTATTATCTTCTACAATACTTTTTACAATATTAAAAATCTCTAAACTGCTTTCGGGTGATAACTCTTCAGTAAGTTGACCTACTCGATTTTGATTTCTTTCCTCTCCATCAAACCAGTCTTCTATTTCTTTAGCTCCACTAGTTAGAGCCTCCTCTAGTTCTTCTTCTGATGTAAATGTTCTCTCTGTTTCTTTAGCACCAAGTGCTTTATAATTTGATTCTACAGCACCTCTAAATTTAAGCATTGGAAGATCTGTATCATTCATGGTTGCGTTAGCATTGTAATACTGAATCTCAATTTCAAAAAATAGCATTGAGTCATCATCCTCATACATAGAATCACGTTCATATTGATCTAACTCTTCAGCGGCATCATAATATATTTTAGATCTTTTTTCATCAACGTCTTGGTATGCTTCACCTGCATCATATAAATTTTTGTAAGTCAAAAGCTCAGGATCACCTGAAAATTCTGCCCAGACTTCAGGATTTTCTTTCTTCATCCATTCAACTGCTGCTTCGTGAGCATATTCAAAAACACGATCATAAATCTTCTCTAAAGCATCATCAATTTCATTAGTTGGCATAGCATATTGCCCATACAAATTAGAAACATTGCTTGTTTCGTGTGATGTAAAACCACCATCTGCAAAAGACACAAATCCTTCACCAGATTCTAGTCGTTCAATTGTTGGATCACCATATGAATCAAAAGTTCTAGATATTCCATGAATGAGCTCTTCTGTAGCATTCTCAATCATCTCATCAATCTGCTCAAAAGAAGGGTTGTATTCTGATTCTTCTTCTTCCTGTTCTTTTAATGGATTATCATAAATCTGTCCAGCTTCAATAACATCTGAATACTGCTGAGAAGTAAGCTCATACGTATCATACAGTCCTATGTTAGTGTACAGCTCATACATGAAGGAGTCGTAGAACAGTCCAAGCTCCTGGTAGAAATCAGAATCAAGCATTGTAAAATGTCCTTCATCAGTCTCAGGTTGTCCTTCAGAATCAACATACCCTGCCTTCCTATCAAGCTTCTCAAGATAATCACTAATATTATTTACAAGATAGTCTGAAACTTCTTCTGTATCCTGTGGAGTTCCGTAAGCAGTTAAATCATCAATCCATTTTTTCTCAAGATCAGCAGGTATCTCAACGTAGTGTAACGGCCATTCAACGATGTTAGTGATCAAGTCTTCAAATTCAAAAACACCTTCTTTCAAAGGTTTCTTTTTTTGTTGCTCATAAACATCATTAGTTGTGATTTTTGCTGGTTTCTCCCCTTCCATGAACTTGGGTAATAAATCATACATAAACTCCTTCATAGCCTCTTTAAGAGCCTCTACAGAGTCTATATTCTTGTATACTTTGCCTAATTCTACTTCTTTTAATGTTTCCCCTGCTGAAAAATCATTGAAAACACAATATATGTAAACAAAAATACTTTCAGGATCCCTATCGAAATCAGTTTTTATTGATGCTCCGAATTTTATTTCATAATCGTCTTCAAGGAAAGAAGCTATTTGTCCATCCTTTTCTTGCTCAAATTGTTCAGCCCATTTATCATATCCAGCATCTCGAAGTAAATCTTCATCCACTTCATCATGCATACCATAGAATTCATTATATGCTTCTTTATTATTTTCAAAGAATGCATCCCTAGCGTAATCACTTGCTCTATCCTGCATCCAAGAAGAACCTAAAATATCCTCAAGCTGGTCCGATATTGGTTTAGGTAATGTTTTCCAACTATTCTCCATATAATAGTCAGCAGGATTTTGTTCATCTTCATACTTATACATTGTATCTGATGATAATTCTCTTATATTACCTTGATTATCTCCTTTAGGATCTATCAATGCATATATGTCATAAGTGTAGGCATCTATCATATCTCCAATCTTAGGATCTTCTAAGTCCAGAGCCTCATTTATCAAACCAGCATCAATAATCATTCTAACATCTGCAGTACCAGAAAGGTCGTCAAAGTCAGACATAAAAAACGTTTCATAATACTTTCCATCATAAGTGATGAAAACACGTTCAGGTTGGAAATAAGTAAAGATTATAGTATCCTCTTTTTTAAACTCATCTCTTAGTTCATCTATGATATCTTCAACACTGTCCTGAAATTTTGGATATTTTCCTTCAACGTAATTATGTTCAATTTTATCTAACCATTCTGCATCAATATACCTAGCACCAGCATTGGCTAAAGCATCTGCAAGTTGCTCTCCCTTTGAAGCATCTGTAATTGATACTAATGGATCTACATACTCTTTACTTTCTTCATTCAGTTGACCAGCTCCAATTATTAAATCAATTTCCTCATTATCAAAATCCCACATGTCATATGTGAATTCAGTAGAAGAAATCAAATATACTTCATCTCCTATCTCTACTAAAGAAAAGGTTAGGTGTGGTTTATCGTAGGAATGAATTTTAAAATCATAAGCAACATCTGAAATGTAACCATCTAGATCACCATTATCTAAATATTTATCTTTATCCAAAGTATTCCACTTTTCTTCAGGTATATATTCTGCACCCATTGAAGCCAATACGTCTGCTAATTGTTCACCTTTTGTAGGACTGTTCCAGTCTACCTCAGACCACCAATTACCAAACTTACCTTTAGGAGATTCAATTTCATTTAATTGTCCTGAACTAATGATAAGGTCAAGATCATCCGTACCTGTTGCCCACGCATCAATATAATGATAGTCTGAAAATAAAATAAATATATTATGTATATATCCAGTTGCTTCCGTTTCAAATTCCCAAATAGTAAATTTCAGAGTAGAATCATTTGAGAATTTTTTAGAAAACTCTTTAACTTTCTCTTCAACAAAGTCTGTAACTTTATTTGATACCGAAAAAACAGTATCATCATCTTTATTAACGGTATCTAGATTATCAGGGAGGAAATCTAATGTATTTGCATCTATATATTTTGCACCTTCTTCAGCTAAGTTGTCAGCAAGAGCTTCATATCTAAACTCATCTTCATTTCTAAAACCTTTCATGTATGACGGCAACTCTACTTCATTTAAATTTTCATTTAACTGGCCAGCACCACGTAAAAGTTCTAAATCAGATTTATCTGCATTTGGTAAAAATCTAGTTAAAAATTCATCAAAATACATGAAGTCAATAACTTGTTCTTCTGGATACTGAATTTGAGTCATTGTAGGAGTTATTGTATAATGTTCTTTCCCCGTTTTACTTCTCTGTTTCTTGAGGATATTTATTATGGTTTTGTCCCATTTGGCAATGGGCTGTTCACCATCTCCTATCATAGCTGCTAATTCTATCAGATCCTCTCTTTCGTCATTAGGTAACTCATAATATTGAAGATCTTGCTCTACAACATCGTTAGCAAGTGCTTCAATCTTTACATAAGTAGGTTGATCTGCTAATGATTCATTTAATTTTCCAGCATTCACTATAAGTTCAACATCTTCACTACTGATTCCGTATCCTACCCAATAAGTACCATCTGAAAAAATAAATACTGGATCTTCATCATCATTTTCCTCCATAGCATATTTTAGATTAGGTTCAAGACCATATTCATCTAAAAAAATATCAGCAAGCTCTTGAAAATAAGTCTCATCATCATCATAAGTATGGCTTCCAATATCTGGCAGTAATTCTTCAGGGAACTCGATAAATTCAGCACCTAATTCAGCCAATCTATCTGCTGTTTCTTCTATATCTCCTTCTACACCCCACATTATACCAGCATCCCATCCATAATGTGGATTTGGTCTGCTATCTTTTTCTTCTATCTGTTCTTTTGCTTTATTTTCTTGAAATAAACTACCAGCTTCCAAAATATCATCCATATCCTCTTGACTCACTGGAGATAAATCTTGAAATCCTTTTATAGAATCGTATGTCCAAAGGGTATCATCTCCTAATTTACCAACAAAAGGCAAATTATAATACCAGTCAGGTGTATAGAATATTACCATTTCTCCTTCATTGGCTGAGAGACTAAACCTTGTTTTTAAGTTCTCATAGAAATCAGGATCTTCATCATTAAAATCTTCATAATCCTCATCCCAGTACTCTGCTGCTATTTCTTCAAGCTCCTCTATTTCATCAAACTCACGTACTTTAAGTCCATTTTTAGTGATGTGATCTAACAAATCTGCTAACTCTATTTCATCTAAACTTTCTTCGTTTAACTCTTTGAGTTCATTGAGTTGACCTGCACCTATAATCAATTCTATACCGTAATTATAGGGGACATCCTTGAAATCATCTACCCAGTAATGATCACCTATATTACCATCAAAAGTGTGAATAGTTCCATCATAATCGTAGTAAGTATAAACAAGTGAATCACCAGTCTTATACTTTTCCATCAAAAACTCATATATCAATTCATGAACATCATCATCGGCATCGAGGGGATTTTTATTTGATATTTGTTGAAAATCTGCCATCTTATCTCCAGGTATTTCTACATACCGTGCTCCTTTTTCTGCGAGAGCATTGGCGAAGTCTTCTGCACTGTCTACTACAAAATCCTCGTTTATGGTTTCGTTTAACTGTCCTGCCCCTTTGATTAAATCAACAGCTTTACTCCAATTTACTCCATATACTTCATTTATATCTCCTATACCTTGAAGTAATTCTATATCTTCCTCTGAGGGATCATAATAATGATATAGTTGCTCTCCAGGCATTACAAATATTGAAACAGAAACTAATTTTCCAAACTGATTTTTCTCTTCAATAAAAGAGAATGCTCTTTGATTATCTCCTGCTATACCCTCTAACCACACGAATACACCGTAGTTAGCACGATCAATGTTTGGATCATAAGGATAGTATTTGAATTCCTTATCGACTAACCTATCAACTAAAGTTTCAAACTCTAAATTATTTATTGTAATTGCTTCATTTAAAGTCTGATGTTCTTCAAGTGGGTTTCCTGCAAATTTGATTGCTTCTTCATCATCTTCACTAATATCATAATCATGTAAATCATATCCAGAACCATCTGAAACCCAAATTTGATCAAACATCAAAGTATATACAAAAGTACCCTTTTCTTCAGCTAAGCCATCAAGCCACTCCCAGATATAATCATCAGCATCTTCAGGAGATTTATAATTAGCAAGAGCATCAACTTTTTCTATAACCTCTTGGGTAGGTTCAGCATAGACTGCATTTGTTTCCAAGATTCGTTCTACCATATAATCTACAGCGAAGCTTGGATCTCCCCCTCCAACTAGTTCATCGTAATTAAAAAGTAAGTTAGACACTTATAAGATGTTTCTTATAAATATCTACATATATCGTAACTAAGGCCTATAATTAGCTATTTTTTGGCTTAGTTTATTGATCTGTTTACTATAGTGAGACAAGTTCTTTTTATAGCATTTATGCTGATCTGAATTGTGGTAAAGTGACATTTGATTTTCAAAAAAGGAGTGTCTCTCCTTTAGCAGAGAAAGAACCTCTTTCATCTGCACAAGTGTTACTGGCATATCCTGGAATTTTAAGTTACTATTTATTTTCTTACATAATTTGGTGTTAGTGGAAAATTTTCAATTGGCATGTTACATGGTGACATCCTATCGAAAGGATTGTGAACAATCTGAATCCTTGGATTACTCGGATCTATTACTGGATCTGGGTTACAATAGCTACCCCACGAGGGGAGATCCCAACTCACAAAGGTATATCCTGGTACCTCCTTTGCTACAAACGTCAATGTCTCCCCCCACCTGGCTTTCCAGCCTTGAGGTGCATCAATAAACGGTTCAAATTGTTTAAAATCTTCTAATATCACAGCTTGCCAATAGCTTCCATAATGTCCATTTATCGTCAAGCCATCCTTTGTGCAAGAGATAAATGATAATATTGTTATAAGGTACAAAAACTTTTTCATTCTAAGATAACCTTTATTGTTTTTTTAACAGTTTCACTTACTTCAGATCCATAAGCAAATTCAGTTCTATTCTCTATCACTAATGTATCACCTATCATCTCAGGGAGAAAAAAGAAATTATGCTTACCAACAAAATCTACATTAGGAGAAGTTGATATAACAGGACCTTTAACACCATTTCTCATGTACTGACCTGATGCATTCTGAAGCTCATTTAAGTCACTTACAGAGGGTATAACAATAGGATTGGTACTAGTAGGTATAGAGAAGGAGAAGTTAGCTGTAAACTCACCAAATGGACTGTAACGAGATGTCCACATCACTATACCATCAACTAATGTATACCACATATTAGTATCCCACTGAGATTCTATCAGAGGAATATTACCAATAATATAATTTGATTTAAGCTGACTGTAAGTTGTTTTAACTGAAAAGTATTTGGGTCCAAAAAACTTTATATGATAATAACCATTTTCATCAATGTATGAATCAGGTTGAGATAATTTATCAATTTGCATTGTAACTTCACAATCACCTGTAACACAAGCTGTTACATAATCTGTATCTTTTGTACACGAAGCAGCAGCAAAAAGTAAACCGATAAGTAAAAATAAAACAACGTAATCCCAAAATTTCATATAACCTATTTTTTAAAACCTATTTAAAGAAAAATTTATTTTATTCTTTTCCTTTTATTTGAAAAAAAATTTCTTTCATAAACAATTTCTCCATCGGGAGATTCGTAAATTTTTTTGTTTCTGAACTCTTCTTTATCAAAAATCTCATCTAAATTATAAAAAAATTCTCTAACTTTTTCACCCAATTCCATATCATTTGGGTATTTTTTTACTAACTCTCTGATTTCCTGGAACTTATTCATAGAAATTTTTACACTGTGTTTAGGTTTTTATCTAGAAGCCAAGACGAGGATTGAATTTTATCTCCTAATCCATCGATTAATTCTATATTGAATTGCTCACAAATTTCCCTTTCAGGAATGGTATCGTTGTTTTGATCTCCTCCATTAGCAAACGCAAGCTTCATAGATCCATAAAACTTATTTACCATAACTTTTAAAGTTTCATTTTGAGTTGAATCTTTGTCAATAGATATCCAAGCCATATCGACTATAGTCAATGCTCTAATAATTTTTATTCTCTCATCTTGATCTTGAAAGAATTCAGACCCTTTTAACTCTCTTTGTTTATCATTATTTACAATAACAATAAGAATATCTCCAACTTCTTTTGCTTTTTCGAATAATTCTAAGTGTCCTTTGTGGAGTGGATTAAAGTACCCACTAACTATTACTGCTTTTTTCATTAGATTTTGAATCCTGTATTTTGAAACTTTAATATAGATTGTTCATTTTTAATAAAAAGATTACCTGAAAAAGTAACCCTATATTCATCTGAAGTATAAAATGGATATACCATATGCATTAAATCAGATGGAAAAATTGCAATAGTGTTTTCCCAACGATTATCAACACCTAAAGAAACACAATTAACTTTTTCGCCATCATGGTGTACAAAATTGAAAGTACCGTTAGTCCTTTCTTGGTTCACTGCTTTGTTTTTAGATCCACCGACTAAATCTTCTTTTTCCTTTAAAAATGGTATTTTATGCCATACTACAAAAGAAAGAAGTCCACTGTGGTTATGCATAGGATTATATTCAGTCTTTTGCTGAAGGTTTATCCATCCACTTGATAAATCCAATTCAGGTATATCATGGTTTTTAAAGTAAACCAAAGAATCTTCTTTTTGTTCCTTTGTTTGATAGTTGATTCCTTCCCCATCGAAAGCTTGATTCAAACTTATCAAGGGTAAGGCATGTATAGATTTTTTTATAAATGAATCAGACTTAACTTCATAATGTCTGGCTAAATCTATGATATATTTTCTAAATTCTTTACCAAAATCTGCTTCAAACTCATGTTCAATCTCACCAGCTAAAAAATGATTATAAGTTAACTTTTCAGACATATTATCAACTATATCTTTATAAATCTCATCTAATTCATTAACAACTTTATCAGGTACACTATCCAGCATAAATCCATAGTTATAATCCCCAGCTGGAGATGATCTTTTATGTATAGTGGAAAATTTTAGTTGAAATTTTATTTTATTGACTTTTTCACTCATATTCGATTAATGTGTTTTAGAAAAGGTGTTTACTTATAAATGTAATATAAAATTGTGAGACCTACAACATATAGGGCAAGCCATATCATCTTGACAAAGTTTTTAGTGCCTTGGTCAACATGTGAGTATAAATTTTTTATTAAATAATCTCTAAGAATGTTATAACCTAGAAAAACACCAGTATAAGTAAGTGCAGCAATTGAAAAATCAGACATTAAGTTTATTTTTACAACCACAATTTTGACATTTGCAACCAGGACTCTTAGAAGCAGTATTAGGAATACGCTTTGTACGTTTACTAACTTTTAAATTTTCACCATCAACTTTCCATAATATAAAAAGTAATATAGAGAAAATACCACCAATAACAATAAAAAAGTTATTCATAATCTATCATCGTATTCACTGATTGAAGGGATAGAACCAGTATTGATAGTTTCCGTTTGTTTTTCAGTCTTCATAATTGCTTCCAACTAAAAGGTTTACGATTACGAGCATATTGATTCATAGACCAATCAATATTATCAGTAGTAAGCTCTATTACTTCAGGAGGATTTAATGAATGAGGATAGTATTGAATTTCTATCCTGTACGTCTTTTTTTCCATATCCTAGTTTCTCTTCTAATAAATATAACCCTTCGTACAAAGTGTACAATTTTCTGACAACTCTCAATTGTGAAACTGCACTATCTAAGTTGGAATATTTAGTGAGACCTACAGTATTAGCATGTCTATTTTTGAAGTCATTTCTAAATTGACTTACTTCTAATATTAATCTTGATTCACAAAAAGATTTAGATCTCTGGATATCGCCTACTCTAATTTTCATATTAAATATTCATTTAAATTATATTCCCTATAAGATTCAACTTCCTCTTTCAAAAAAAATCTATTAGACTTGGTTATTATGTCCTTCCTACCTTTTCTTTGATATAATATATGATAAGGAGTTTGATAAGCATTTACAGTTGAAAATTCCTTCTTAACAATTCCTTCTATAAAGTGACGTACATCAGCAGCTTTCATAAAGGCTAAGGTATGTAGATCGGAGTAGTAAATTGCAAAATGGCTCTGTTTTCCATAAAGAGATCCTGGATACCCTGTGATACCTTTTATTTCAAACCATATCTGATCAGATTCACGAGTTTTAACATCAAATGTAAAACAAGCATCAGGATATTTAACTATATAGTCAATTTTATCGTATATGTTCTGCTCTCTAGTAGATTTGACGGCTCTTGCTCCACAAGATTCGACAAAGGATACAAATAGGTCCTCTGAGTTATTACCCATTTTAACACACTTCTCTATACGTTCTTTGGAAAGTTTCATATCCTACATAACTCTTATTTAATAAAAATAAAAAAATATTTGGTATTTGCAACTTTAAATAAAAAAATCCCACTCTGACTGATAAGTGGGATTCCTTTGAAAAATCAAAAAAACTATAATAACAATAATTGTTGTTATCAAAAAAAAATTAAATATGACTAACTAATATTCAATATTTCTATCTAATATAATACAATATTTAATAAAATCATACTATTCTGTTTTTTTCTTTACAATATTCTAAACCGTATTTTAGAAAATCATTTAAATGCTTCTCAAAGTGCATACGATAATCGTACCCACCAGGAAACTCCTCACCACACTGAGAGCATTTTATCCTTGCTTTCTTTGTTGCCATTCATATGAAACCTTATCTTTTGTGATAGGACCTCCCTTAGCCCATGTTCTACATGTTCTAGCAGAATGACATTTAAAACTGTGCATCCAACAATAGCCTAATCTACCATCATCATCTGAAACAGGACCAGGCATACAGTCATCCATTCTTGGTGAAATATCAAATGCCACGCAATTTCCACATAAAGATGCTCTAGCAGCCTTTTCAGAAGTATCCCAATAATTAGCTAACTCTTCCCAGTAATCACCAGGCTCATCAACATTCAAAGGTCCATACTTGATATATTCAGCTTTAATAGATGAATCTCTGTTTTTAGTGTTGAGTTCCAAATCCTGAGTAGGAAGAGGACAACTCATCAGATCCTCATACATTTTATCTTCTGTGATATATTTTCTTAGGTCGAAATTTTCCATATTGTGTTTCATTATATATTATAAATATCACATTAATCCCACCATTTTTGGATGTTATGTTCTATAAAATCCCAAAGGAGTTTGTGAGCACGTTTTTGTTTTTCGAAAGAAACTTTCATCATCTCTCTTCTTACTTCATCAATTTCTTCTTGATGTTTTTCATCTACTGCGTTTTCATTTGTCACTTCTAATCTGTAGTATGGGTCTCCCTTTTTATCTTTTTCATCTAACTCTACAAATTCATATAAAGATTTACCATAAAGTTTCTCAATAGTATCCATATACTCCATACCATATTCTTCATCGTAAACTTTATCCATTAATTTAACAGCAGTACGAATTCTCGATGCATTATTTTTAGCTTCTAAAGTTATAGCTGAATCTAATTCTAAAAACTTAGCTTGTCTTTCTAATTGTTTACGAAATACCTCTATTGAGTATCTATAATCGAAATCAAATCCTTTCCATATGATAGGAAGGAAATCGATTACTCGTTGAATCTGTCTATATTTTCTCTTTAACCAATACATTAATTTTCCAAAAAGGATTCAACATCATCCAGTTGGCCCTCAAGACCAAGAATCAAGTTTTCAAGTATCTCCATTTGACTCATCTTTCCTTCTTCTTCTAAGTGCCTCATGGAATAACTCCTGCAATACATCATCGTCATACACCACCTTCTCAGCATCCATATTGTTATATTCATAGCCAAGATCATACAATTCATGTATCAGCTTCGCAGCAGCAGGAAAATTAGTATTATAACGATCAAAAGCCATGATCTCCTTAGTATCGTCATCCAAATAGAAATGAAGATAATACTCCTTTCCATCAATCTCAGTCTCCCCTAATAAGTGCACTTCATCACCCTCCTTCGCACTAAAGGACCAATTCTTCTTACGTAAAATCTCCTTGTCAATAGTATGACTTAAAAAATAACTCGTACTCATTTAAAATGGACATTTTTTAGTTTGCTTACTCTTCTCATAATTCCTTAGTTTATAAGACCAATCTCCAATCAGCCTCCTTCTAACATTTCTCTTTAGAGAACCCTTCTCTATCTTTGGTAAACCACCAGGAAAATACAAAAGAGCCAACGGATCACCATGCCTAATTACTTCTAATTTAGACGATGATCCACTTAAATGATTACTATTGATAAAAAAGTTCATCTCCAGGCCAACAGTATGATCAGGGATCATTTCTACTACACCAGGAGCAGGCTGCATAAAAGAAGCCTGGTTCCAATAATACGAAGGCAATACAACAGCCTTTAATGTATCATAGGTAGGTTTCCACATAATACGAGGAGATAACTTTATATTGTGAATTCCCTTATCCCAATGTGGTCCCATTTGAGATTCACTACCCATACTTGTATGACTAGCAATATCCAAAAGAACAGCACTATCAGGATGAATGTTACACCTAAAACCATCCCTGCTATATTCAATCTCCAAATCACAAGGTGATCTAAACAATAAAGAATTTTTAAATACCTCCAAAAATGAAGGACAGGTCCTCGCAGTTAAAACATCAGTAATAGAATCCTTGCCTAAAACAGGTGGCTTCAATTTCGCAAACCACCCAGGCAAGTTGTCAGAAGCCTTAACAAAAAAATCATCTATAGAAAAATCAGCATTTATATTACTAATATTGTAATCCCATACTAGTTTTTCAGTATGCTTCTTTCTTCGAAATATATTTTTGAAAATCATGTCCCCCTCGAATATTTAGGATCAGTAAAACGACCAACATAAAACCCCACAATAGGATTTACCAAATAATTCCAAAAATCATCTGGCATCTCCTTATTAGGGGTTATAATTAATTTCTTTTTATCTCTAGTCATTAGCCTATCTCTCTAATCCATTCTCGTATCTCACGATACTCCTTCATAAGCTTTCGCACCTGTCTGATATGCAGTTCCTGCTCGACAGGGCTAAATCCCTCTCTATCTCTATAAATCTCGTAGACACGAGACTCACAAATTTCCATTGCCCTATTTAGGCTGGGCAATACCACCTCTCTACTTGTAATCATAACCTTTATTTAAATTAAACTACCTTTCTAAAAAGTGATCACACGATTCCATACCAGTATCGTGATCATAGTACAAAGGCACCTCCATAAAATAAGACTGCCTATGTTCATTCACCACAGCTGTATGCCTATAACAAGCATCCTTCACCCCACAACCTTCGCCACTACACATCGTAATATCAGCCATCACAAATCTGTTTTATTAAAAAATATTATCCTTACCATATAAATCACACATACAAATGCACAGATCCATATTAAGAAATTTACAAAATCCATAAAACTATTAGCTAAACCATCCATAGATATCAATATATATTTCGCACTTAGCCAAAAAATTACCAAAAATAATTATATAGCCTTTTGAATGTTTCCCTTAGAAAACCTCTTATCCGAAATCGAATAAAATAAAGGGGTGCCCCCCAGCCATACATCTGCTGGAACGTTTCCCACGTGCTGGAACGAAATACCTCACTATCAAGATATAACTCCCAATATTCTTTCTCTCTTTTAATCTGATTGATGTAATTGCTGTGATCCGACATTATCTGCCCGAAATCCTGCTCTTCTCTCCTTTCTAACATAACCTTTGTGCTTAAATAAATGTAGCTATCGTTCTAATTAAAAAATAACTACCTGCTAGTCCTAATACAATAAATTGTAATCTTTCTAACCTGTTCATAACCTCATTTTAATTTATAAGAATATAACCAACCACAATCGTCATCATAGTCATCATCCTCTATAACTTTAACAACATTACCCATTATCTCTTGAAGCTTCTCTATCTTAACTCGTTTCCAATACCCAAATCTTAAATAGACACTATTAGTACCACCCGATACTTGTCCTATCTGGAAATCACCAAACTGCTCCTTAATTTTCGCTAAAACTCCAAAATCTAATTTACCTGTCATAACCTTTATTAATATTTAAATATATATTACTTTTTTAATGGAATTTTTATAAAATCTATACACACAACCTTGCGGCCCCCTGTACCCGTTTGTAGCCCCTATTGACCATATGTCCAGTTTACCAGACTAGTGACCCATAGGGTGGGCCAGTAGGAGGGCTACATGATCCAGAGGCAGGTGTGACGTGAACGTAACCTCCAGACTCAAATAGCCTTTCCAACTTTGCTTGATATAGAATTCTTTTCTCCATATATTACCCTAAAGGTAAGTATAATAATTGGTTCTACCAAACAAATAATATAAAAAAAGATCCCCTAGTTGGCATACTAAGGGATCAGCAAACGAAAAAAAGTTGGCAATATTGGATATCAACTGCTCCAAATATTGATACTCTAATTTACGAATATGTTTTGACATTCCCAAATTTGTATTACAATTCGTATTACATTATGCCGTTATTTAGAATGAATATAAATTAGCATTTAGGTTTGGTGGGGGAGAATTATTGTCGTAACTTAGTTGCCAAAAACCCACCCCTCGCTTATTTAGAATTAGTCTAAATAAAAATAAGGTGCATAAAAAAAGGCAACCGAAGTTGCCCTTACCCAAAGATGACATTGACTGATTATCCTCCCCAGATGATTCTCCTTACTTCATTTATCTTCTCTTGCATTGATTCATTTATTGATGCACCTGATGGATATATGTCATCTCCAGAGTCTGGGAATAATGTAATGTGATAGTCTTCCTCTTGATCATGATCATATAGACTGGTTGTTATACTATCAAAAGTCATATCTATTTGCTATTGTGTCTATGTTATCTTTTATTGATTCTATTTCCTCTCTTAACTCTTTTAAAGCTTTCTCTCCTTCTTTCTTAGTGAAGAACTCCGCAGGCGAGGAGGAGGCGAGAGTTCCAGGATATGAAGTATTGGTTTCCCCCTCCCCACTAAGCGAAGCATTAAGAGCAGTTATGACTGATTCCGTTATTGTGTTACCAGGATATGCTTTGATTATACGTTCTCTCAGTTCTGAGTCTATTCGTATTACCAATGGAACCTTTGTTGCCACTCCTGCTCTCTTTAATTATTATTCTCTTTAATATTCGTTTTCTTTTCATACTCTGTAATACATTTTGTATTACGTTTGTATTACATTTCTCCTACAAAGATAAACCTTTTCTCATTCCCACCAAATGTTTTTACACTTTTTTTGTATTACATTTTATTACATTTGTAATACATTTTAGCTAAACCCTTATGTTTACTGAGCTAAACAGTGTATTACATTTGTATTACACTTGTATTACAATCTGTTTATTGGGCCATAACTATGCTCTATTCTGTATAAGAATATATAATTTATTTCTATAAAAAAAACTTGTTTATTCAATGAAGATGGCCCATATATGTATTTTAGTTGTGATACGTTTTGTAATACATTTGTGATACGTAGGTTAGAACTATATAAAATATATACGATTAGGGGGTTTTTATATTGTATTATATATGTTATACGTTTGTAATACGTTTAATATAATAGTATTGATTAGAGTTATTATACTATGCTTGTATAATCATTTACATACACTCTAAGAGAGTTTGATACTCTATCTATAGATGATGATAGTTACTGAAGAGATCTGTTATCTGAGGTCTTTATATGTAGTATTACTATATAATAGATTTATTATTATATTGTATTCTTTATCTATTATTATAGTAGTGTTATTATCTGGAATGTTATTTGTTTTGCCTCCCACCTTTTGTTATTTGTAATGTGTGCAGATATACTTTACTTGTATGGGTGTTAGTTTAAACCACTCTCCCCTCACACGATGTTCTTCATATTTCTTATGTAGTTTTCTCTCATGGTTCTTCTCAAAGACTTTCACGAGTTCGTAATCTGGTTTCTCCGATTGTAATGTCTTCTCTCTTTGCAAAGGGTTTTTAGAACATCCTATCTTATATCTACCATTTGCTTTATCTTTTAAGATATAACATTTCTGAGAAGTATTACTTCTTATAGGAGAACTGTTTTTTCTATGTGTTCTAGTTTCTTTTAAGTCTCCTGCTTTTTTGTATGGCTTCTGATTGTTATTATAGACAGTATTACTCAACTTGAGTATATACTTTTCTTTTTCTTGCACTTTTTTTTTGAGACAAGAATCGCATCTGCACTCTTCATCCCCTTTGTGAAACAAGTAATCTATTAATGACCACTCCTCGTCTTTATAGTAAGTCCACAACTCTGTAATCAAGTCTTCTAATACATCACCCCAAGATTTATTTTCTTCAAATGAAAGGAAGTCAGCTAGGAATCTGAATTTTTCTCTATTACACTTACTATCCTCTACCCAATGATAATCTGATAAATCACTGTCAACGTATATATCTATACTCTCAAAGTATTCCTCTAAATCCATAGATCCAATCATAAAGTCACATTTTCCTAATTCTCCTGATGCATAAAAATAATTTAAAAGGACTAAGAATGATCTTACTTCTTCATCTGTAACTGTATCTTCAATTACTGTTTCTTCTAATTTCATAACTTCTTACTCTTCAAAGTTTATTATTAGTTGAGTGGCTGTTCCTTTTACTGGGATCAGACTTTTATCTTCTATGAGATGTTCTATTAAAGAATAATCAATGTCTGCTTTCTTTCTTTTTTTGTAATTGTAATGAGGATTGTCCAAAATATTATATGGAGGTTGATGTTCTTCTAACAATTCTTTTTCTCTAGCCTTTCTCTCCTGCTCATCCTCTATAAACTCAATCACTTTAAATTCAAAATGTTCATACTTTAAAAGTCCTGCAAATATATCTTTAGCTATTCTAGATTTATTTTCTACTGTTTTATATGAAGTGAATTTTCCAATATGCTCTCTCTTTCGTTTCATTGGTCGATCAGACTCTCCCAAGTAGAAGAGAAAACCTTTATAAAAGAGTCCATATATACCAGCTTTAAGTTTACGTTCATGATCTTTTACCTGTTTTGCACATTCTATACAAACTCTTGCTGTATTCATTAGTTCATTTTTGACCCAATGATAGGCCCTACTACAAAAAGAATACCCTTCTTTTATTAAATGTTGTCCCTCTCTCTCTCCTAATCTTTCTTTTTTTCTCATAACTCTCTTTTTTTATCTCGTGACTTCGGATTGTCTTTTACTCAATCTCTATCGTCTCTCCTGTCTTTGTGTAGATTCTCACATAAGATGCTTTGCCACTCCCTGAATCAAAATCATCGTGTTCTAATAACTCTCCTCTAAAAGCTATTGTGTCTAATAGATCGTAATCTCCATCTGGTGATTCTATACATAGAGTTGCTGTTGAGATATCTTCTTTAGTTGGAACTGTATCGCTTCCTACTATGAACTCCATCGCTGATCCTTTATATTCATTAATTAGGATCAATGTGTTCTCATAGCTCTCTTCATAAGCTGGATCTATTCCTATACATTTATATCCTACATCATCATCTTCTACTACTTCTCCTACTGTTAAAAGATCAGCATCTCTATAATCAAAAGATTCTATCTCGTTATCATTCTCGTCTAGTATTTGAAAATGGAGGCTATCGTTGAACCATAAGTTAGATGTCTCGTAATCTCCTTCTCCTCCCCCACCTAAGAATTCTTCTTCGATGTCCCACACATCATTTATTTCTTTTGCTTCTTCTACTTGATCATCATCTATGCTTACTGACTGGAAATGACACTCCCATCCTATTGCTACTATTTTATACTTTGCCATAATTTTGATTTATTTTTCTATAAACTATTTATATAACTTTTTAACCTGTCATTAGGAAACCAACCTAACTGTCTTTGAGCATCTGTGTTCGTATTGAGAGTCTCTCTATAATTTCCTCTCTGATCCTCCACGTAATCAAACTCTAGCTGGAACTTCCTCTTGAACATCTCTGCTAATTCGTTGATGGAATAATTCTTCCCTGTTCCTAACTCCCATGCATCTTCGTGATGTTTGTCTGATTCTCCTATTTTAATTAGTCCATCTACTATGTCTGATACATGAATGAAATCTCTTCTCTGCTCTCCATCTCCTACAATCTTGGCTTTGTTGTTTGTGGCTACACACCATCTCCAAATTCCTATCACATTTCCATTCTTAGGATCTAGCTCTTCTCCTGGTCCATATACATTATAAAATCTTGCTATTTCTACATCTAGATCGTAACAACTCTTGTACATTTTACATAGCTCTTCTCCAATCATCTTTGTTGCTGCGTAAGGTGAGTCGTATGGATCGTGATGCTTGGATGATGATCCTGCGTAAACTACTTTACATTTTTTTTGTCTTGCAAACTCTAAGACTGCTTGTGTGCCTACTACATTATCGTCAAAACATCCTGCTGGATCCTCAAAGGATGGTTGTACTCTGGACTGTGCTGCTAGGTGGTAAATTATATCTGGCCTAAATTTAACTATCTTTTTTATGATTTGAACAGGACCATTTTTCTCTATGTCAACTATAGATACATTGTTCCCATCCTCAAACAAACGCTTGTATAAGTTTGATCCTATAAAACCTGAACCACCTGTTACAACTATATTCATTGGTCGTGTCCATTTATTCTATCATACCATATCTTTCTTGCAAAAGCTTCTACTATCCTTAATACAACGTATCCTATAATATATTTCATTTAAACGTAACTTACATTAAAAACAAGGGTTGATCTCTCCAATTCTTTATTGGAATTATTAGAGTAATCTTCCATACTAGGTACTTTGTGAGGAACCCAAGATTCAAATAATATTATATCCCCTGCCTTTGGCATGAAAGTAACACTCTCTGTACTTTCATAATTGTTTTCTTTTCTAACTAAACCTGCAAAGTTTCTGACATCTCTCAAATCTCTTATAAGTAGTGGGGCACAATTCTGTGTCGATAGATAACACACTCCTGAAATTATACATCCAGGGTGCATATGAGTATCGTGACTCTTGTCTCTTTCTATTTTTGAAACAAACAAAGAAGAAAACTCTATTGGTTTTCTAAATGAAAAACCAATCTTATCAACAAACTCATGGGATATCTTCATCAAATAATCTACTATCCAATCGTATGTAAGTAATTTATCTTTGATACTAAGGTTACTGTATGTTGTAGAGTATCCCCAAAATGTATCATTCGAATTACTAAGTATTTCATTGGCTATAGGAAGTACCCTATCTGTGAACTCTTTATTTTTAATGTATCCTATCGGTGTTGGGAATAATTTTTGTATCTCCATTTTAAAAATATATCATACTATTTTTAATCTTGTGTTGGTACTGGTGTTCCTACTGGATATGGTGCTCCCTCTTTTGCTGCTGTGACAGATGTCTGTCCATCTTGTGTTGGATGAGGAGTTCTAAGTGGAACTGCCATGTGACTTATTGGTCCATAGCATTCTGATAAAAGTATTCCATTCTCTTCTCCTATGATTTTACAAGGCATTTGAAACATATCACTCTCCGTTGTTGAAGGATGATTATTTGAAATAGTAAAAGATCTATTTACTGGAGGGAGTAATTCCCACTCCTTTGTATCTAGATTAAATTGTGGTATTGTGTCATTTGAATTAAAATACCAGAACAAAGACCATACTGTTTCTTCTGTTCCATCTGGTGTTTGGAAATTATCTTTTGCATTGAACTCCCCATATGTTCCTCCATTACCATACATCGCTAAACTGTAAATTGAAGGACCTTCTAATACAGGACATATTGCACATCCCTCATCAAACTCTTTACCTTGTATGATGATCTTCTTACCTGTTGGTTTTGCTGCCGATGCTCCACAAAATGCGAAAGCACCATTGTGTATTTTTAATACTCGAAGGTCCTCTCCTAAAATAGCTTGAGTTGGTTCCACTGTTCCATTCAATGTGTTTACACTAACATATCCTTTGCTCGTAGTAAAAATATATAATGCAGGTGTCTCCTGTGGGCCTAATGGTCTTCTTAAAACTACTACTGACCAATCAGCCTCTCCTTCAACTCCTGTTCCATATCCAGCATCTAATAATAATTGTTCTGCTTCTTCTAATGTCATTTTGACAGGTAAGTGAATTACTTCATCATCTAAAAACGGTGAGTTTACAACTTTAGATGTCATCTTTCCCTGATCTGTCACTGCTACTAAAATAGTAGAATTCTTATCCCCTTGAAATACAGATTTTATTCCGTTTTCATTCTTGGTTGCTGATGCTTCATAGAATTTTGCCAAAGGAGTTATGCTTAAAGCTTCTTCTTGAGATAAGTCTACCATTTCATTAAATGTTAAACTTGTTTGATTGCAACTAAATAATAAAATGGTTGCTAAAATTACTGGTAATAGTTTTTTCATGCTTGTTGTTTTTATAATTGTGTTTCTAATATTCTCGTTAAATCTTCTATTGAATTGAATACTTGACCAAGATGGTATTTATTAAATCCCGATTTTCTTTTCAATGCTGCTTTAGTTTTAACTAAACTGTCATCTAAATTATTCCTAAGTACTTCTGGATAAAATAGACCATGCACATTGGCATACCCGTTCTCAAGTGTTATCAGTATTTGGGGGTGATCTATATATCTATTGATCATGTGTGCTAAAGGTGCATTCACAGTTTTCACTCCAACTCCAAAACCTTTTAAATCAGGATGGTTGAAATCTGAGGTGTGCCCTACATTTAGATCTGGTACAACTTTATAATTTAAAATCTTACACACAACTAATTCACCTAAGTCACCAGTCATTATTCTTTTTGCTTTCTTAGAAGAGTCTTTAATATAGATGAGCTCTCCAGATTTTTGATCACATCTTTTGTCTACGTATTCATTATAATCTATATGACCGAACTCCTTTGCTATAATGTCGAAGGTTTCTCTTATGAGCTTTTTATCTAATTTTACCTGAATCATAACTCTTTTAATATAATAAGAATACTTGAGATTTGCAAGGATCTTACCTAGCCTCTCATGACTTTTAAAATATCTTCTCTTGATAAATAGGTATAATTCTGTTGGTAACACTTATTACAAGTGCATCCACTTATACCTACTTCAATTATACGACTATACTCTACTTGTTCCTTACATTTACTACAAGTAATCTTTTTTGAAACTCCTGGATTTTGCATAACTACTCTCTTTTCTTATTCTAAATATTGCTTTGGATAATGAACCCTCATTTACTTTCTCATACTTAGCTATGTCGACTAATGTAATTTGCTTAGCCTGAATCATATCATAGTATTTTAAAGCTATTTTTCTTGGACTTTGGGATGATCTGTTTCTTGTAGGGAATTTGAATTCTCCTTTAGTTGATAAAATTTTCAGTAATTCACTTTTTCTCTCCTGATAATATTTCTTATGTTCTTTATCAGTGGCCCTTTTCAAATAGTGATCGCAATGCTCTATGTTTTTTAGAACTAATTCTTTTCTCATGTCTTAACATATTTGTTTACAAGCTCGTCAAAATAAAGTTTTTTAGTTTCACAATCTTGTATACTTTCATATATTATAAGATCTCTTACTTCTGCTGCCTTTTCATAATCCTCTTTCTTTACAAGACAATCTAAAATATCTTCTAGAGCTTCAATATAAAATTGTTGTGTTGTGAATATTTTATTTTGCATATCCTTACTGATCGGTATCATTTATAGTTAGTGTGATCCCTTTCATCTACTCTCTCCGTTATTGTATACCCCTATTCCAGGCAGGGATCTCTCCTGTTTTATCTCTATATTGTTCAAGAAGTTTTTTCTCTAAGAACTTATAACTTATTCCTGAAGGAACTTTTACTCCTGCAAAACCTACTTCGTAAGATGGACATTCAATAAAATATATTTCATAATCAACTAGCTCCTCCATATGCTCCCTAACTCTAACATTTGTAACTCCAGTATGGGATTCATAGCATCTAAATCTGTGATCTAAATTTTGAGACTCCCCTATTTTCAAGACTTCTCCATTATCTGCTGCAAGTATGTAAACTCCCATCTTTTTCAAAGGATCAAAATCTCCTAACCAGGTGGTCTGGACACCATATTTTCTTTTAAAATTATATCCTGAATCTTTTGTTAGCAATCCTACTTTGGTGAAACCCTCTGATTCATAATGACTTATGTTCATAACCTATTTATTTTTATATCTGTTGCTCCAAATGTTTCAAAGAAATGCTCAAGATCCCAAATTTGATATTGAGCAGGTGCTTGATCAAATGTACGAAATTCTATCTTATCGTGCCCGAACAAATTATAAACAATTTTATACACTGTTTGTTTATTTCTCATTTTTCAGTTCCCAATCCACAATTTGTACAAACTTCCCCATCATAGAAGGCACCACACCAGCAAGGAATAATTTGATTTTTCATAACTTTTTAATTTTCGAGATAATACTCAGTGTTATAAATTAAACTATATTTTCTCTGAAGTTTATAGTGATCTTCTAATAACTGTTCATACTTTATTTTATAATAATTTTCTCTTTTATACTTCTGAAGATCATCCTCAGTTTCTAAAAATATCTTATTTCTGAGTTTATTATATGCACATAGTATGTTGTCTTTATTGAATGATATGATATCGAAAACATGTAACCCATGTATAACAGAAGCATGATCTCTACCTACAGAATTTCCTATACTTGATAACGATTCTAGTGTGAATTCTTTAGCCAATTTGAAATATATAGCTCTTGCATAAACATACTCTCTTTTTCTTGTGTCTTTTGATAGAGTTACTTCAAGTTTTTTCTGTACTTGTTTTTTAATATATTTAAGACTAATATTCATTAGATTGTAATCCCCCTTTGTTTCTTATACTCTTGATAAATATATTTTGCTTCTGATCTCATAATATTTATCTCTTTCTTTAGTTCAGAATTTTTATTTTCTGCCTGAACTATTTTATATTTAGATTTTAAGAGTAATTTTTCTAGATCTGAGATCTGTTTTTGATAATTACATAACATTTTGTGATTACTCTGTAATCTTTCAGTTAAAACTTGTATGTACTTATCTTTTTTATCTGGTACGTACATTGGAATAGTTGTTCCCAGAACAGTTGCTTTTAATAACTCATATTCTCTCTTCTCATCTGGTCTTCTTAAAAATATAGAATCTAATTTATTAATAGCATGCAAAGCGGTTGCATGGTCCTGGCCTAAATAAGAACCCATTGTTGTTAGAGGTTCCTTACAAACCTCATGCATAAATTTATAGAAGAATCTTCTGTATTTAACTACAGAGCTTCTTCTAGACTTTTTCTTTATATCAACTTTTTGTTGATCTTTTACTAAATCGTAAAATGTATTTGCACTTGATAATGAATCCCCTTTTCTGAAGCCCTCGAATTTATTTACCATGGTTTTACTCTTCTTTTAAATCTTCTAAATATTCTTCGTATGCCTCGTAAAGAGAATCTCTTAATTTAGCTTGATCATCATGTAAAGCCTCTCTTCCATTGGGGCATTCACTAAACCAATGGTAACCATCATCATACTCCATAATATCTTTTCCATCTAAATCTAAATCTTCTATTACATCATAAGAATTCATTTTCTCTACAATATCACAAACTGTGATCGAATCATTATCCTCTATGTCTTCATAATCTCCTGCATAGATAAATGCTCCCACAGGATCATATGTTTCACACTCATAAGTTCCATATATAACCACATCCTTTTTAATCGTGGCCAGATCCTTGGCTAAGTTTTTTAGGAAACCCTGTGGTACACTATGAGCTGTCGTAAGTATGATAGCACCTTCTCCTGATTCTTCATCTAAATAATCTATCTGTGAATGTATGTATCTAGTTCCCACATTCTCATCCCACCATTCTTGAGGGACCCAATCCTTTTCTTCTGTCCAGGAATCATCCCCATCCTCACGGTATCTGATATTCTTACCATATAACTTATTCACCATGTTTGGTGTGTTAGTTGTGGAATCTGGGTACTTACTTTCTTTGTCTGGATCTTGGAAAATCTCTTTTACACGATCAAAGACTTCTTTGTTTCCGTTCTTAAAGGAAACATAGTTTTCCATTTCCGTTGCCATAACTATTTTTTATTTGATTAACTTGATTAAATCTTTAAACACATACTCTTCCTTTATTTCATCATAGGCGAATACGTTTGCTTTAAAATCTTCATATGATAGTCCTCCATAGTCCTTCTGGAATACCTCCCATGCCTTACTATAGTCTAGCTCATTCTTCTCATCCATCCAATCCCACTCTCTTCCACTATTAATCATAACTTAATATTCATCTTCCAATTCATCTGTATCTATTTCTTGACCATCTGTAAAATCTCCGTAGAAAAGATTGTTAGCTAATTTGTCTGCCATTTCTTTTTCTTCTTCATCTTTCCATTCGGTTTCATCAAGTGATACCCATCCACCTCTTCGGTAGATTTCTTCTCCAGCTGGTTTAAGTTGAAAATAAGCTTCTGACCCATTATCGTCTTCCATCTGTCTAACTCCTAAGATTCTCCCATCTTCGAGTTCTACATTTAATTGCTTGGTCTCTTGAGACCATACAGTCCAAGTTCCCTCTAAAACTTTAAGTTTTGCCATAATCTTTGATTTAAAAAATAAGTAACCCCTCCGAAGAGGGGAATTAAATTATTTTATGTTATTGATATTTTTAAAAACACTGGAGACTTGTCTGTCTTTCATGATTGTTTGTAATTCGTTATATTTTGCAATAACGTTTTGACTTTTACGATCTGAAATCTTAGAGTAAAGAACTGCTGCTTTTGAAATTTTATTTTCTAAAGTAGGAGCTTTTACAGCTTTCACTTTTTTTACAGTTTTAACTTTTGCTACTGTGTTTTTTGAACCCTTCGGTCTTCCAGGTTTTTTTGTTGTTGTAGTTGAATTTTGTAACATAACTTTAATTTATTATTTAATAATTTTGTGCAATATAAAAAAAAATTACAAATAAAAAATATTTTACTAAGAAATTATTTTTGGTGGAGCTGTGTCTAACATTAAATCATTTATTAACACATTATAATTTATTGCCATTCTAAAATCATTTTCTACTGGATGAGATCCTGCGTGCATTATGTCGGATCTGAAAGCTATTAATTTACCTTTTTTAGGTGTTACTCTTTTTGCGACTGTTATATTTTTTAAATCTGAGCTGTTTCCTGTAAACTCTTCATTAAAGAATAAAGTATCTCCATCACTATCATTAACATAATAGATCATAGTTAGGATAGTGTCAGGTTTATAATTTTTATACCCATGTGGCATATCTACGTGTGGGAAATTAAATTTAGATTTATCTTTTTCATTTATTTTAGGTTGCAAATTTAATTTAACTCTAATAATATTAGACAATCCTATATAAGAGTTCATTTTGGATAATACTGAATATAAAGGAATTAAAAATGGAATATTATAATCTATATCTACTTGGTCTGGATATGAATCATTATTTGATCTATTTATTATGCTTTGAGTGAACTGCATATATTCAAATATCTGATTATCTAAGCCAGCTTTATTCAGTTCTTCTGATGAAATGTGAGATGTGCCGAAAGCACCCTTTCCTAAACTATACTCAGATCTATGTATAGCTATTCTTTCTATAAAATCTGCTGTTTCATTATCAACAACATCTTCATATTCCCATATTTTTTTTTGGAAGGACATTATATAATTTTTATGATAAAGTATCTATGTAGATAGGAGTATTCTCTCCAACGTATGCATTCCAAGTATTTAACTCCAACCACTCAATAGCTTCAGACATGCTACATTTATCTTCTAGCATAACTATTTCTTTCATTTTATTTTTATCATAAACTGCTCTTCTTGGTTCTAAATATGTTATGCCAATAAAAGCACTTGCATAACCACTAGCTAATAAAACTTCATCATCTTCATTGATCATTCCAGTATTTATTATGTACTCTCGTAACTCTTTATCTGTCATTTTTAATTTAATTTAATTTACCTAATCTAAATGCTATGGTCTTTCTAAATACATTTGGTACTGAAGGAGCTAATCCTCTGTGTGGTAAGGTTGCGTCAAACAAGACTACTCTTCCTGGTTTAAACTCTATATTTACTTTAACTTTTGAGTTGTTGTCTTGAGATTCCATTATTTGAAATTCACCCCCCCAACTCGGTTCCCAATTTGAATTTACAAAATACATTAACGTAAGAGGACTAACGTGATCATCTCTATGTATATTACCATCCTGATATATAGTTTGTCCATTTGTTTGTATCATTTTTAGGAAAATCTCTTCTTTGAAAATTATCTTACAAAAAAACTCATAAATTGTATATATTTGTTTTGGACATTCATTAAAAACAGAGTTTTTATCTCCTACCTCATATAACATTGATCCCCAAAATTTCGTTGCATTCTTTTCACTTGATGGAAATCCAATATGATTACTTGAGTTGCTATATGTCCAATTCATTAAATCAGAGTTGAAATCAATTTCACTCACAAATAAATAATGAAAAACATCATCGAATATTACATATCCTTTTTTGGATAGCTCTCCTAAAACTTCTTTCATTCTTTTAGAAAATTTACGTTTAATACCTTTCTACTATTTTGTTTATCTGATATAATTCCTGCGTGCTTTAGGGATCCATCAAATATTACATAATTACCTCTCTTATGTAATATTTTGTAGTCAACGTCTTTTGTTTTTATATAAGTTCCTCCACCTGATTCATTTATATAACATACCATACTAAGGTTATCTTTAAGAACTGAATCTACATGTAAAGGATCATGAGTATATCCTTTTTTTACTTTGATGCTTGGTTGAATAAAGTATCTTATTCTCAATAGTTGTTTTATTTTGATATCATTTTTATTTATTTCATCTATTATAATGTCTTTTATACTATCAAAAAGGGGACTTGGTTTTTCATGTGAGCCTGAATATATTATATGGGCAGCTGCTGGAAAATAGTCAGGACCATCGTATGCTGCATTTTCATTCCAATGAAAAGGTATTGCTCTATCATTTAAAATATTTTCTAATAGATTGATATTTTTTTCTGAAAAGCTACCTACTTTCATAATAATGCTTAAATATAATCTGACACTCTATCAAAAGTTTCAATAATTCATTTTTTACCATTTTCCCAATTGGCTGGACAGCCTTCTCCTTTCTCTTCTACGTATAACTTTGCATCAATTATTCTTAGGAACTCATCTATGTTTCTGCCTAAAGGCATATCATTAATTGATTCATGAAATACTCTCCCTGTCTCATCAATTAAATAAGTTGCTCTATAAGTAACGTTATCACCATCATGGATTACTTTTTTTGCTTGATCATTGACATCATCATCCCAAAAGAATTCCGTTTCATAATCTAGGATCTTTAATTCTTTAGATAACTCTCTTCTTGAATCAGATAAGATAGGATAAGTCACACCTTGAATACCTCCCTGATCTTTTGGTGTATCTAACCAAGCCATATGCACCTCTAAAGTATCACAAGAAATTCCATAAACATGCACACCTCTTTTAGCAAACTCTTCTAGTTTTTCTTGAAAGGCATGTAATTCTGTTGGACATACAAAGCTAAAATCCTTTGGATACCAGAATAAAAGTTTTTTCATTCCTGGAGTGGAAAGATTTAAAGTTATTTCCTCTCCACTGAAATTTATACCTTTAATTTGTATATCTGGAAATTGTTTTCCTACTAAACTCATAATTTTTAATTTATTTAAATGGTATATAATGATTTGGTGTGTACATTTTAATTTTATTTAATGAAGCACTGGGGATAATGTCAAAAGCAATTGTTACCCTAGGCTTGTTTTTATTTTCCCAAATACTAGATCTGTGCTCGTCTCCATCAGACTTCCCGAAAACTAACCTACTATCTTGACTTGGTACTTTTATTATTTCTTTTAAATTAGGAATTTTATATTCCGTATAACTGTTTTTTGTATTTACGCAGTAAAACCCATGCCAAATTTTTAATTCTTTATCCCAATGACTATGCCAATTTATAGATTCATTTTCTCTAAAAACATTAAACCAACATTGAATCCAATAATGTTCACTTTTATCTAAATAAGGAATGATATTTGAAACTAATTCCCTATATAGGATAGATGCTTCTTTACATGGAAATGAAAATAAATTATATTTTTGAAAAATACTTGTAGTAAAACTTCCAAATTCTTTATAAGAATCTTGTTGGAGATTTATTGTTTGTTTTAGATAACTTTCTACCTCTAAACATTCAATAAATAGTTTATCATTATCTATAGATTGTAAATCTTTAGAATATAAATAATTTGAATGCCAAACTAAAGTATCTACCATTTTATTTAAAGTACATAATTATACTCCTTTGTTTTGTTTTAATTGTGTTAAAATTTGTTCTAGCAAAGTATTATTTTTTTTAAGTTCTGCTAAAAGTTCTCTTTGGTTTTCTTTATCTTCCAATGTTCTTGTTTTATTAAAATATTTATTCATATCAATTTAATTTATTCATTTTAATATTTTTATTTAATTATTTGATAGGTTTAATTTATTATACAATCTCCAAAAAAGTGTTCAGCAAGATTTGATATTCTATTCTCAATTTCTTCAGAACCTGTAGGTTCAGATTTTTTCCAGGTTACTTTATATGGTTTTCTCTCTGATAATATAAATGCATGCTCCTCTTCCATGAAATTCCACGTGCCTTCATTTGAAGAACCTGAAATTATATTCCTTAAATCTATATAACCTAAACTCATATCAGTTCTTTAAGTTCTTTTATATAAGATCCAGCTAATTTTTTCTCTTGTGGAGTAAGTGCGACAGCTTCTATAAATTCAGAAATTTCAAGATGAGCTAACTCAGGATCTATCTCTTTTTTAAACTCATTTATTTTTTTAATTAAATCTTTATCCATGATCATATCAAATTAAATCTAAATGTAACTGTATATCTTATATTTGATCTAAAGGAAGTTGCTCTATGTTCAAGTCTAGAATCTATAAACAATATCCTATTTGGTTTAGGTTGTATTCCAATGATTTTATTTTCATAGACTATTTCTGTACATCCTCCCTCATTTATATCATATTCTTCGATATTAGGATAATAAAGAATAGTGAAAGGTTTTTCCCCAGTATAACCATCTGTATGGAATCTTGGTATTTCTTTAGGCATAAAACAGTTTATACCAGAATGAACCATTTTATATTCTTTAAAGCCTTGAAACTTTTTTCTAATCTCAGATTTAAAAAATTCTTTGGCTGTATTATTTTTTTCAAGAGAATACCACATTCCTGAAGGTTCGTTATATTCTTTACTGTCACCACCCCCTACAAAATAGCTTACTCCTCTACACAAGCTGTAGATTCCTTTGTGATCTCCTTCACTCAAAAAATTGTCTAATACTGTAACTGCTTCTGGTAAATTCATATCTTACCTATTTGTTGGGAGTCTACAACATGCGTTTTTTTGCTAGAAAATATAGGGATGATCCCAAATAATTTTATATCATGAGTATAAGTCTCAGTAGTATCTGTTTTTACTTTCTCATCTTTCTCTTCACTTTTTTTAAATCCTATAGTACTCACCATCTAAAACTTTATAATTCTTCTTGCTTATGTTTTTTCTTCCTCGTATATTTTTTCTGGTTCTTGTATGGAGGTGGGCATCTAAGTGCTGCATTCCATAATTCTCTTTCTAAAATTACTTTATCCAGAAGTGGTTCTTTTTTCATTTTTTATTATAAATACCCCACACATCCTAAATGAATAGATGTGTTAGTCTTGCTACTTGCCCATACTCTTTGTGATGTATGAAACCTTCAACAGCTTTTGGAACTCCTGTATATCCTTTATTATGATGCCATACATCTGTTCCTGATGGTGATCTTAATGATTCGATTGTTACACCTATATGATCTTTAGATATTTTATGGTGTACGTGATGCGTATAGATGTATCTATGTTTTGTTGTTGCCCACATTTCTGCAGCCTCATGAGCTGCTAAAAGTGGAAGATCTTGTTGTTTAGCACCATCCCCATGTGTAGATCCAATAAGATTTTTTCCATACTGAAAATACTTTCGGTGTGTAATCCCACTATCAAAATTTATGTGTTTATTGCCTCTATACCATGCTTGCATTACTTGAGCCAAGAAAAATCCATTAGTATAATCATGATTACTTGGATTGAAAATAAAATGAACATCTGCAATAGTCATTAACAAATCTAAAACTTCAACATATAATTTTCTAGCTATTTCAAAGTTATGATACCACATCCCATCTGTATCTTGTGGTGTGCCTGAAGTGGTAGTCCTCTTAGGTGTATCTATGTGTAATATATCATTGCCTCCTATAAAGGCAATCTTATCAATATTATAGCCAGCTGATTTATCAAGTATTCCTTTAACTCCCTCAATCACTCTTGTTCTTGCTGTATTAACATCATAATCATCTCCAGGATTTAATCCCATAGCCAACTTTCCTATGTGTACATCAGCAGGATCTATCACCAATAAGTGTCCATCTTTACTATTTTGTCTTTTGTAATTTGGATGATTAGGTTGATGACCTTTCATGTCATCTATAATATTTTGAACAATCTCTTCAAAACTCACATCATTCTTTGGATTGTTTGAATGGATGCTGAAGTGTTTGCCTTTATACCAATAATGATTTATGCTCTCAGGATCAATACCTATCTTATCAGCTTCTTCATACAGAGCATTGTTTTTCCTGCGTTTATTGATATAACGACTTAGATATTTTCTTATCTGTTCAACATCCTTATCTAGACCTCTTTCTTCTTTTAATTTTCTAGATATTTCTGTGATGTTTGTTTCACCTGAGATAAATAAACTCCAGGCTTTTTCTTTTATTTCGTTCATAATGGTAACTCTCTCTTTTGTGCATATCCCCTACAAATTACATCTTTTCTTGTTACATGCAAATTTTTAATAACTAAATTTCAGTTTTTATTATAGCAGCTTTCACAGGTTTGTCCTGCTCCTTCTATATAAAAATATCTATTATGAATAGTTTCTGTTACGTCATATTCAGTTTCTATTCCACAAATTATACATTTGTCTTTCATTTCCTAATTTAAAGATTTTCCTATTAAAGTTTTAAACTTCGTGGTACTCCAACCATGGTTCCTGTCTATAAAATGAATAGGAATATTTAAATCATATCCTGTGTAATCTGTTCGATCCTTGTAGTCTTCCCCTAAAAATCTTATATCAAAATTCATGTCTTTTAAAATATCATATAGCTCTTCTTCATAAGTATATGGGATAATGCTGTTTACAAACTTAATTGAACTCACTATGTCGATCCTCTCTTGAAGATTGTGAACTGGTCTCAGTTTGCTTGCCCTTTCAATAGAAGGATCGGTATGTAATAAAATAGTTAAATGATCACAATACTGCTTAGCCTCTGCAAAAGCATATATGTATCCAGCATGAATAACATCAAAATTACCAGCAAAACAACCTTTTTTCATATTAAAATAGTAAGTGTCTAAACCAGGCTATTAAT
>Ga0222719_10000536_pt1 | contig 37278 bp, 38 predicted proteins | sample C33_34DmetaG_FD_165039 | JGI IMG/M metagenome (GOLD analysis project Ga0222719, IMG submission 165039) | Estuarine water microbial communities from San Francisco Bay, California, United States - C33_34D | ecosystem: Environmental > Aquatic > Marine > Unclassified | place: USA: California... | reverse complement strand
CTTTTATCAAATTCTGATTCTCCATCTTCCCATCCTCTTGTATCTAATTTTATAATTTGAACTAATTTAATATTGTTACCACTAGTGAATATTGATAGATTAGGTTCCGGACCGTCTAACCCTTCATGAGCATTTTCGTAGAAATAAATTTTATTTTTATCTATTTGGTCACTGGGTATAGTATACCCTTCCTCAGGGTCATCATATAAAATATCAGGATAAATTTCAGCTGAAGGATTTACTTTTACTTTATGTAAATAAAAGACTGTATTGTCTATATCATCAACCATCTCATGATGAAGCATTTGAAAACCTCTATCTAAAGACTGTAATTCAGTACCAATGTGAAATCCAAAGTCAGGAAAGGTTGATCTTTTTTCCTCACTTAAATGCCAGCAAATTTCAGATGGTATTTTTTTAGGAGCTGGTCCTTCACTTTCAAGTAATATGTTAGCTAGTTTTATCATGTTAAAAACGCTTGTACTTTACTCTCTATTTCTGCTACCTCTGAGTGTTTAAGTTCTTCTTGAAATTCTCTATCTACTAGCATATCTGCTACATCTATTAGAACCTGTCTTTCTTTTTCTTTATTATTTTTATACCTTCTTTCTATAGTTGCTATCTTGCTTCTCATTTTTATGTCTCCAGGTCCAGCACCGTTCTTTTCATAAAACTTAATCCAATATTTTTTTAACTCTTTAACCATAGATTCATTCTCTCTATCGAATTCAATATCGGCCATTTCTTGGTTAAATGCCTGAATAGCTTCTTCTGATGGTAGTTCATATGGTTTAGAAAAGGTAGATTTAAAAGCTTCTGCACCCCCGTGGGTTTCGATGTATTTTTGTAAATAATCAGTAACTCCTTTTACTCCTCTTTCTGCCGCTTTATTAAATTCCTCTACTTCTTTAGCATATTTATTCTGCCTCATATTAACAAATAAAGAAAAATTATCTCCAAGCATTTCTTTATATTTTCCGATCAAGTCGTAAACATTACGCCAGGTAGAGAATACAGCCGTTTTAGGTACTCTTCTTTCTCTAGAAAAATTATTTATGAAAGCAATCATTGGATGAGTATAGACCATTACCATATATACATCATACCCTTTATTAAGTAGATTCTCTATTTTAGAAGGATTAGAAGCAGTTGTATCCCAAACAAGTGATTTACCTGTTTCTGCTGCCGCCGCTACGTCTTTGTCTACTTGACCGCTGGCTGCTGAGAGATTGTTGTGATACGGATGATCTGGATCTTCCACGTACTTGTCTGGATTGAACATTGGTAGGCTGATTAGTCCTAATTGTTTGATTAGGAACGACTTGCCTGCTCCTGCTCCTCCCGCCATCACTACGGCTTTGGGTTTGGATTGATCTTGTTCTTGTATTAGATCTAGTAGTTTGATCATTTGCATTTAAATTTAATCTATTTGTTGTATTATTATAAATAGATGAGGTTCTTCCTCTATACCCATTTACATAAGTTACTCTAGTTCTTCTAAAATACGGGTTATAGTAGTTCCAGTAATTATAAGGTCTATTCCAGTTATTCCAATACCAATTATTGTATGGATAGTACCAATCCCATCTGTTCCAATATGAACTATAACCTAAATAAGGATTATAGAAATTATATCTATTACTAAACATAGGATCACCCCAAATAAAAGGTTGATCAAAACTATATAAAGAAAAATTATAATTAACAGTATTTACTTTATAATCGCTAGATCTATAGATAGCATCTACTTGTGCCGCATTATTTAAGGTTACATATTGCCATTCTATTCCGCAGGAAGTAAATAATATAAAAGAAAGTACTATTAATATTTTTTTCATAGCATTGATATTAATTCAAAAAAAGCTACTTTTAGTCTACACCAAAAGATCTTTAAATTTTTCATAGTTTCAAACTAGTAGGGTACTTCTTATAAATAGGTTCCGTAACAGGGTTTTCTAAAGAATAAAGCTTGTATATAGTTTGAAATAAATCAAAATTATAGTCAATTTCATCAATTATTTTAATTTGCCATCCTTTTCCTTGATAAACACCTTTCTTTTTAGAAGCAGATCTAGTGCTAGATTTTAACCAGATAATACCGGTTCTATCTATTTTAATACCTTTTACCTCTTCTATAGCTTTAGCATAAGCAGCAAGTTGTAAATCATAAGCTCTATGTAAAGAATTAGAAGTCTTTAAATCTAAAAGCCATGTTTCGCCATCCATTTTTACAACTAAATCAGCTGTTCCTGCATATTTAAATTTATCTGAAAAGACAAATTCTTCGGTAGAGATTAACTCAGGTTTATGAGTAGACCAGAAATCATAGAATTTTAAAATCATCTCCCATACTATTTGAGAGTATTTTGCATTTCCGTAATCATCCATCCAGTTTACTTCTTCTCCTTTTACAAGAGCTTCAGCTGCTTCATGTACTTGGGTACCTTCTTTTCCTGCTTTTCTCATAATAAGATCAGCATTATGTCCTACATCTTTTAACCAGTTGTCAAAAAACTTATTCTTAGGCATGTACTGTAAGATAGTAGTTACTGAAGGATAGTATATACCTTCGTCTCTTTTATAGACTCTACGGTCTAAAAAATTAATTTGTTTAAGATCAGGTTTAAAATCTAATCTGTTTTTTGAATTCTCTTTTAAAATATTTGTACCTTGACGAATCATAAGGCGTTTATTTTGTGCAGCATTAGACCAGAAAGATCTAATTCTTCTGCTGATTGTATAAGACGAGTAAAGGCTTCAAAGCCCATCTCGCTAGGGTCTTTTTGTTGTAAATCAACTAGGAAGACCCTCTTACCTAGATTCAATAAATTCTCTGCTATTTCTAATGCATCCTTTTGTGCATCCTCATCTAAAGCAATATAGATATCTTTTACTTTAGAAGTAATAATTTTTTTCATTAACGAAGGAGAAAGGCTTTTTCCTAATATCGGCACTGCGTTTCTACGAATGGCCATAGCATCAAATGCTCCTTCACATAAAATAATAGGTTGATTCCAATTAATTAAATTCTCAAAAAATATTATGTCTTTGGAAGCTTCGGGATTTTTATACTTAAAATATGCTCCTTCATAAGTTCTTCCAACAAAATAATTGAGCCTATTGGATTCAGAATAGCTAGGTATAATGATTCTTCCTCCATAGTCTCCACTTGTTGTATATCCAACATTATATTTAATAAAATCATTGTTGGTAAGTCCTCGTTCATATAAGTATTTTCTGATTTTATTTGCTATTATAGAAGTCGTAGAAGCTGAGTAAAGGGGTTGGAATTCTAATGGTAGTTCAACTATTTCGTCGTTCTTATATTCGTATTTTTTACCCTTTTTAACATATTTAAGAACTTCTTGAGCTTCGCTTTTAGGTAATTTTAACTGTTTTACTAAGGAGTATATAGATTGGCCTCTAGTTTTACAAACCCAGCATTCCCAGAAATTCTTTCCTTCCTCATTAGTAACCATGTTAATTTCTAACTTTGGTTTACGGTGATTGCAGAAAGGACAGTGAAAAGCGTAGTTATTTCTAGCTCTTTTATGACTTTTTCCTAATATATTCTCTATAGAACCTAATAAAAAGGTATACTCCATACATTACAGTTAATATATAAAGATACGAAAAAATATAAGATAAACCAACTATACGTCGGTCATTTTTAATTTACCTGATTTAGGGTGTACCATGAAGTTGTCTGGTCGTATATCTAATTCTTCTGGGTCAATACCGTATCTTTCTGCTTCTTTTTCTAAAGCATCTATAAATTCATTTGGTATTTCTCCTTTATATTCTCCCATAACCTCCATTGTGATAATACCTAATTTATCTTGAAGCCTTTCAACATCAAATATATAAACAAAATTATTTGTTTTTTTACCTTTAAGTATTTCTGCGTGATCTAATTCGTCTTGATCGGTAGTTACTTTTACGGCTTTCCCATTTAAGAGGTAAACAGAACCGTAGTCTCCAGAACCTAAGTATTTTCCGCCCTGATCTTGTATTTTATCTATTTCTCGATTAAAATCAGGATCATATTGAAGTGGTCCCTCTAATATGATTTGTGATAATTTCATAAATATTAATCTAATCCGCTAGTTCTACCTGCTTTTCTTTCTCTATCCAGATAGGCTGCTTTACCTTTCATAAACTCTTCTCTGCCTTTTTCAAAAGCAGGAACTGTAAATACCTTAAACCAAGGTTGAGAACGATCTATGATAACTGAAAGTGATAAATCTTTATCGGAAAGATAATCTTTTAAATCATATTCACCGTTAATTCTTCTTAAAGCATCTTGATTAGGGTTTGGTAGACTATCTCCTTTTTGTACATTAACTCCGAATTCTAAGTCTCCTAATGTAAGTTGATTTTGCTCTAATATGATATCAGTTAATTTCATTTTCCTTGTCCTTTATATAGCTTTTTATAATTCTTAGAACTTTTAAGCTTTGATGTTTTACTTTTAGCGTGTATACCTGGTCTCTTCTTTTTACCGTTATTTCGGTAATTATTTATAACTACTTTTGCCATAATTAACAGTTACAGCAATCGCAGTTGCATGAGGTTCCGCAGTTACATACTTTACAATCGCATTTCATAATTTTATTACTTTAAGTTTTAAATCACCGGTGCCTTTAATTATTCTATGATATACACCCTCTCTAATAAATAGTCGTTTTAAACTCTCCGGATTGTTATTATCGTATTGGAATTTCCAATCAGTTTCATGTAGTGGCTCAATAATACGATCTTCCATATCTCTATGCCATACCAATTCTTCCTCAGAGATGTTCTGAGTAAAGGTTCTTACTTCTCCTTCTTCTTTATATGGTCTACCAGTATCCACTAAAATTTCTAGAACCTCCTAATGATTTCCAATAACGTCCAATATTGCAAGACCAGTATCCTGGTTTTGTTTTATCTTTTTTCTTATCGCAATTATGTCTAGCAGCAAAAGAAGCTCTTGCTCCTGGTTCTTTTATCTTAACTGATAAATTACCGCTATCGCCAAAATTAACTTTTTTTACATTTCCTGTTTTAGGATTCTTAACATAAACAAAAAACTTTTTTGGTCCGCCTCTTTTAGGTTTATTTAAAGGTACTTCTCTACCTTTATATTCTGCTTCATCTACCATTGGAAGATCTAAAGGTACTTTTTCTCCTTCAAATACTCCATACTCGCCAATATCGGTAGATTCTAGTAATTGAGCATCTTCTTCGTTAAGTTCAATAAGACCGTCTCTCCAGGCGTCTCTTGCTTCAGCAAATAATTGTATAAACCTATCACTAGAATAACGGTAGACATTCTCAGATAAAGTGAGTCCGTTGTCTAGATGGTATTCTAATGATGGAAGTCCTACTATATCTTTAATTTTTAACATACTACTTATTTAACGTTTTCATAATCGGCTCTAAATCAATCTTTATTGCATACCCTACTCCTCCATAATCGTGAGTTAAAGGTATAAATTTAATATGGCCGTCAAAGTGGCTTTCTGCATATTCAACAACAGCAGCAAGTGCATCTGATTCCTTCACACCTTCTAATTTATCTAAATCCTTACTTGTTGCTGGGATAAATTTAATTATATTATTTAATGATGTCGGGCTTGCTACTACTCTAAAATAAGCTACTCTACTAGCATCCTCTTCATGAGGAAATACTATTTGAGCATTTTGTTCTAATATTATATCAGTTATTTTCATTGAAAAAGTCTTTTCTATAAAATTTACCGAGGATATTATCGTTGATGTAGATGTTACGTGTCTCTAATACCTCATTTATAAATAGGTATTTACACTCATAATATGTTAATTGTTTTTTATCTGGAACGTATTGTAGAATTTCTCTTTTAAAATCCTCTTGATTTCCTTCTTTGACTAGTTCAAGGATTTCCTTTTGAGAACCGTAATATGTCTTCCAATCTGATTCTGTTACAACTTTCTTTTTTAGTGGAACTCTTCCTCCTATTCCTTGTGCTTTCCTTTCTTCTTTGAGAGCTTGTAATTCTCTTTTTCCTAATTTTTTATTTCTTTCAAAATATAGTACTTTTTTACCTAAGTATTTTTTTCCTGTAGGTATGTGTGTTACCTCGTAGATAAACCCATATGTTCCTTCCGGCATACCTTCTATAGAAGCTACTGGTAGGCCTTTGTATAGCCAAGTTGGATCAGTCATTATTTTAGTGATTTAATAATCTTATCAACATTAAAAATATCTTCTAATTTTTGATAAGGGCATGATGTTATATCTTGAGATAGACCAAAGGGTTGGTAGAGATTATTTGGAAAATCAACTTTAAGAGTAAAATCATTAGCTTGTATGTTTGTATGCATACCGTATCCAAAAATCTCCGGTTTAGTTGTTACCCAGCAAACAGTTGATGGAAGTTGAAATGCTGCTGCAAGATGCTGTGCAAATGAATCTATAAGTAATCTCTTATCTGCAAGTTGTAATAGAATAGCTATACTTCTAAATCCATCTAATGCATGTAAAGTATCAGGGTATTTTTTCTGATCTTCTCTTTTTATGTGAACTATAGAATGGGTTGATTTAAATTCTTCTATAACTTTTAAGATAGCCTGTTCTGGTATGTCTCTTGTCCAGGCGTAATTAAACCCTTGGTTTTGAGGACCTCCATTTGGCTGGATGGTAAGGATTGGTTTATCAGTTTGGTAGAAAGGTTTAAAATAGTCTATTTCAGATTGAGTAAGATAAATTTGAGGAGCCTCTCCTTCATACTGTAATCCCCACTGGTTTGCCCATATGTTTAAAAGATGGTCTTTTTCTAATATAAAATCTGATTGAGTATAAGGATCGGCAAAATATATTTTAGTCTTACTCTCTTTTCCTCTTATATATTGTTTATAGAAAGCACCGTGTTGTCCATTTTGATGTACATGGTCTACTGCCGGGTTATGTTTAAATACATCCGGGTAAGCACATACAACATGTATGGTATCTTTAGGGTGGTGTTTTTTAATTACCTTAAGAAGTGCGGTAGCCATAATATGCTTTCCTAGACCGCCTTCGATATGAAATATAACTGTCATAAGAGTAGTTTAGACTTAAATATAGTAAAATAAAATTAGATATACAACTTCCTACCAAGGAATTCCTTCTCCAGTCGTAAGTGCATTTATTTCGTTAATTCTATTTGCAATAGAAGAAGAATGATTAGAGTAAATAGAAGCAGTATCTAGACTACCGGTTACCCATCCTAAAACTACATCTTCAGTTAAATTTTCATAGCTTACAAAATCAGCATCAGATGGATCTTTATACGGTAGGTTTACATCACCAACAGATCTATCACTTTCTCCTTCTAGTTCTGTTTTACAGTACCAAGACGCAGTAAGAATTAAACCATCGCTCAATTGTCTTTCTAAGTTATGTATTTCCCAAGTATGTGTCATTGTTTAATTTTTATATAAATATATTAGAATAATGCGTTCCAAGATGAACCGTCATAGTAGTATAATTTACTTGAACCGGCTGATCCTGATGCAATTACCATTCCTTCTTCAGCAGGACTAGGAGTAGTTTCTCTCCTTGAAATTTTTAAAATACCATCATTTGTGGTAGAACCTGTAACATGAATATTATGAGCAGCAAAATTACTAGTGCCTATCGATTCACCAGATCCTGATATGTTAATACCTGAACCAGCTACTACCCACACCGATGCTCCTGCATCAATTGTATTTCCAGCTCCAAGTATTACAGAATTTCCTGTATCTACAATAGTATTCCCCCAGCCTCCTACTATAGTGCTTGAATCTCGACTACTGCCGCAGATGTTATTACTAAATCCGCCACCTATGGTGCCGAAAGCCATTTCGTTAAAATTACTACAACCCCCGCCTATAAAACTACAGCCTCCTGAACCGGTATTCAATAATCCACCTCCTATAACTGATTCATGTGCTACTGCTAGTAAATTTTGACAACCACCTGCTATAACAGAAGTATCGGAACCAGAAATATAATTGAAAGCTCCTCCTCCAATTGTTGATCCAAATTCGGTGCCTGTTGAGTTAAATATACAGTTTGAAGCTCCTCCAGCAATAGTTGCATTCTCTACACTACCGCTAATAATGTTTCCACCACCACCTCCGATAGTGTTTTTACTTTCATCAGTATAGTTACCACTATTAATAGAGTTACAACAACCACCTGCAATTGTAGAGGTATTCATTTGAGTACCTTCTATACAGTTAATATAGCCACCACCTATTGTATTTGACCAACCAGATGATGCTACTATACAGTTACTTTTACCACCACCGATAAAACTACATCGTGCAGAATCTATTAAGTTTAGATATCCCCCAACTATTGAATTATAACATGAGGTAGTCCCTATTACACAGTTTTGTCTCCCGGCTACAACTGTGGAGTATGAACTTGCACATAGCTTATTTCCAGTTCCTCCTAGTATAGCAGAATAATGACAAGAACCTGAAGTATAGTTAGAATTTCCTCCAGCAATAACATTGTTAAATCCTCCGTCAATATAGTTTTGACTTCCACCTCCTATATGGTTATATATAGAAGTTGTACCACATTTTCTTACAGTATTGCCACTACCTCCTACTATAGAAGATATAGAAACACCGCTGCATATACCATTAGCATCTCCTCCTGCAATAACACTCTTATAACCTATATTAAGATTAAATATTCCACCTCCAACAAAATTATAGTGACCTGAACCTGAGTTTTGTCTACCTCCGGCTACTGTTGAAAAGCTTCCAGAAGTAGTATTCAGGCATCCACCTCCTATGAAACTATGAGCAATGTACCCTGGTGCTTGATCTACATCTAATATTACATTATCTGAACCTCCACCTATAGTTGAGAAAGGACTTGAATTAGTATTAGAACCTGTTACCGGTATTATATTATCGGTAGTATCTCCTCTTTGGTAAACTCTATCACTAGCAAAACTAGCTGATACTGAAGTAAATGAACCTGATATGTCTGATGCTATTTGAGCTGAACTAGATAATATACCTGAAGGTAAGGCTGATGCTCCAATTCCTGTCAAACCTGAACCATCTCCTACAAAAGAACCTGTAAATGATGATCCTGTTACTCCTCCTGCAAATTCAATTTGAGAAGTAGAAAAGTCTCCATATACTAAAGCACTACCGCTATTATTATGTATATATAATTTATTTGATACTGATGTATCTGCTAAAGGACCTGCGTAATTTCCAATAAATACGTTATTACTAGAGCTACCAGTTGCATAATAACCTGCACCGTATCCTACGGCTGTATTATTTGTTCCTGCTTCATTAAAGTATGAAGTATAAGTTCCTAAAGCAGTATTATTATTTCCTGAGGTGTTATTAAATAGAGCTGCATTTCCTACTGCTGTATTATAATCTCCTGAGTTATCTGAATCTAGAGCTGCATTACCTACTGCAGTATTATATCCTCCTTCATTTGCTGTTAAAGTAAAAGCACCTAAGGCTGTATTACCTGAACCGCTTTCATTAGTTTGGAGAGATTGAAAACCTACTGCGGTATTTTGTGTTCCTGTTGCATTGTCTCTAAAAGCACTATCACCAAAAGCAGTATTATAGTTATTTGTTTTATCATCACTCTCACCTGCTCTGTATCCAAAGTAAGTACTTGAACCAAGTCCTATTTGAGATACTCTACCATTTACTTCTAAAGAACCTGATATCGATGCCGAACCAGTATGTGTACCGTCCCAATCGGCTGTAACTCCTGTTAATCCAGATCCATCTCCAGAAAAAGAAGTTGCAGTAATTGAACCTGTTAAATCTACAGATCCTGTCATTACAGCACTACCGCTAAATAATCCATCCCAAGATCCGGTAACACCTGTTAATCCAGATCCATCTCCTGTAAAAGAGCCTGTAATAGTTGCTGATCCTGATATAGATAGAGAACCTGAAAGTTCAAATGATCCTGATATTGATAAATTTCCTACTGTTGGCATATCTTAATTATGTTAATCTTATTGCTATAAAGTTACCGCTTCTATATAACCCTCCTAGAGGTACTCCTCCTGCTGCAGCTTCTGTATCATTATTATAATTTAATGATTCAGATACTTGAGCCAATATTGTATGTCCGTTTTCTACAGTAACTGCTGTTCCTGCTGCTGTACTTTGAGATACTAGTAATGAACCAGATATTACTGCTGCTCCGTTGTATGGGAACCCATCTCCAGATATTCCTGTTAGTCCTGAACCGTCTCCTACAAAAGATCCGCTAAATATAGAAGCAGATACTTGCGAATGAATAGTTAGCTGACCGGTTCCAAAGTCTCCCCTTATCAAAGGTGTTTCACCTCTACCTAGTCCTATATACAATTGACAGTTTTGTACTAGACCTGTTGACGGTCCTACACAATGTCCAATGTATATATTTTTACTAGAGTCACCTTGAACATAAGTTGCTGTTCGATGTCCTATAGCAACGTTTTTATCTCCAGTTGTTAGTGGAAGTGCGGCGTATCCTACAGCAGTATTTTCATTTCCTGTTGCACTCACTCCTGATTGTTGACCTAAAAAAGTATTTGCTCTTCCAGTCGTGATACTTGTTCCTGTGTTATATCCTAAAAGTGTATTTCCGTAACCGTTTGTTATACTACACCCTGTGGTATGACCTACTGTGGTGTTGGTCGTTCCAGTTGTCATGTTGCAGCTAGAGTCTGCACCTATTGCAAAATTATAGGTGCCTGTAGTAAGCTCTTTTAATGCATTACTTCCAATCGCTAAGTTATTTGCAAAAGTATAGTCAAATCCTGCGTCAAATCCTGTACTACATGCAAGTGCACAAAATCCTATACCTAGATTATTAAGACCCTTTACATTGCTATATCCTGCGCATTGACCTATATAAATATTTTGAGAGCCAGATACTAGGTTTGTTGCTGCTTGATATCCTATAGCTATAGCACGTCTAGTTACACCTTGGATTCCTGAATAAGTTGTGTCAGGAAGAGCTTGGTATCCGATAGCTATATCATCAATCTGATCTCTATTTGAAATCTCTATATTTTGATCAATAGTTGTATCTCCTAAAAGCTGTATAGTTGGAGTAGATCCCGATACTATAAATGAACCTGTAATTTCTGCGTCTCCATTTCTTGATCCGTCCCATTCTGAAGCCGGTACATTAGTTAGTCCTGATCCGTCTCCAACAAAAGAACCTGAGAATGTAGAACCTGATATTGCTATAGTATTTGTAAAATCTGCTATAACTGAAGATCCTGTTACGGTTAATGAACCTGTTATAATTGCATTACCGTTATACGGGAAAATAGTCAAATCTGTTAATCCTGATCCATCTCCTTCAAAAGAACCGGAAAAAGATCCTGATAAACTACTTCCAGAGGCTTGATATCCGTTTAAGTTTAAATTGGTTAAACCTGATCCATTACCTTCATAAGAACCGCTAAAAGAACCGCTAACTCCACCAGTGTTGGTAAAATCTACATTTACATTAGATCCAGATACTACTAATGATCCTGTAATATTAGCATCACCGTTTCTTGAACCATCCCACTCTGCTGTTGCAGTAATACCTGTTAGTCCAGAACCATCTCCAAAAAAGCCTGCAGATGCAGTTACGCTTCCGGTTACTATAAGGTTATTATTTATAATGTGTTCGTTAGCCATGTTCTATTTTATTTATACTTGTCGCTTAAATGCTGTAATTAATATATTTACGTCATAAGTTCCTGTTGAAGCATCTAATTTCAAAATAGCCGTTGATCCATCTGAGTCTATGCTAAAAGATGTTCCTATAATATTCCCTGTTGCTACAGTATGGGAATCATTTAATGTTTCTCCTCCTACTTGATCCCAAGCTCCTAAAAGAGTACCTATTTTCTTTTCATCTTCTGTAGAATCTGATAGAGAGTAATCAGCTTTAAATCCTGTATATCCAGTTCCCGATATTGCAAAGCTTTGTATATTATGTACTCCTGCTAAACTACTTGAATGGAAATGTATTAATTCAACTCCTGGTCCTCCAGGGTATCCTTGTGATGCTATAGTTACAGTATTTGAAACATCTAATGCTCCTGATACAATCAAAGATCCGGTAATATTAGAATCTCCATTTCTAGATCCATCCCATTCCGAAGCTGTTATTCCAGTTAATCCTGACCCATCTCCTACAAAAGATCCTGAGAAGGTAGAACCTGATATTGCTAACGTATTAGTAAAGTCTACAATAACATCTGATCCCGATATTGTGAATGAACCGGTTATTTCTGCATTTCCGTTTCTTGATCCGTCCCATTCTCCTTCTGGTAGATTGGTTAAGCCTGAACCATCACCGGTAAAGGAATCCGCAGTAACGGATTGACTAACTATTAGAGATCCGCTTATAGTTACTGTTTTATTTCCAAAATGACCTCCAATAAGAGGATTTCCTTCATTATTTGAAATATAGAGTCTATTACTTTCAGTAGTATCTAATACTGAAGGACCTGCTTTATGTCCTAAATAAAGGTTACCGTTACCGAATTTAGTTTTAGTACCGGCACAGTATCCAAAAGCTGTATTTCTATTACCGTCACCTATATTTATTCCTATTAAGCACCTTAAACTGCCAACACCTACAGCAGTATTACAGCCACCGTATTGATTTTGATACAAACTCTGACATCCTATTCCTACATTACATCCTCCGTAATGAGGATTTCCTCCCATTGTTTTACATCCAATAGCAATATTATGCTGTCCTGCAGCAGTATTAACAGAACCTAAAGCTCTATATCCTATTGCAATTTGTCCTCTACCGGAAGCATAATAACCTGCTCTATATCCTACGGCTACTCCGTATTGTGCTCCTATTTGCGCTGATAAATCACCTATAGCTACTTGATCGGCTCCTGTTGCATAATATCCTGATGCTGCACCTATAAAAATACTTCTGGCAGGAATTACAGTAGAATTTTGCACAGTACTACTCCCTATTGCTAAAGTAGTAGAACTTGGATTCCATACTTTTATATTTTGATCGATAGTAGTTACTCCGTTTAAATCTGAAGGACCGTGAACTGTAAATGATCCGCTTACTGTAGTTGAACCTGATAATATAGTTGAATTTTCTACAAGTAGACTGCCTGAAATAATAGCCGAACCAGTATAAGGAAAAGCTTCTGCTGTAATGCCGGTTAAAAGACTGCCATCTCCTACGAACGACCCAGAGAATATTGAACCTGATATACTTTCTACATTTGTAAAGTCAACAGTAACGGCTGTTCCAGATACTATGAGAGAACCGGTGATAGAAACATCTCCATCTATAGAACCATCCCATTCTGCTGTTGCAGTTACTCCGGTTAAGTTTGAACCATCACCGTAAAAAGAACCGCTAAATACTGAAGCAGATACTTGAGAGTTAAACGTTACTTGTCCGGATGAAAAATCTCCTAATATTAAAGGAGTATCCGACTCGCTATTATTTATATATAATTTATTACATTGGTCTACAGCCGAGGCTGGTCCTGCACTATCTCCAATGTATATGTTACCTGAACCGTTAGCTAAATTGCTTCCTGCTAAATACCCTATACCTACATTACATAAACCAGTTACTAATGACTCTAAAGATGAGTTCCCTAAAGCTACTGTCCTAGTTGCAGTAGTTGCGCTAATAAAAGCTGTATGGCCTAATACAGTATTGTAAACACCTGAGGTAAGGGAGTTGCCTGCTTGATGTCCAATAATGGTATTTTCACCTGAGGATATGCTTCCTCCTGCACTTGCACCTATTATAATATTTTCTTCTCCATCATTTATAGAGAAAGTACCTGTAAGGGTTAAAGCGCTACCATCGAAAGTAAAATTATTTTCTCCTTGAATATCTGCATTTCCTGTTGCAGTTAGAATTCTATTATTAGTATTACCTGTAACAGTTATACCCCCTGAACCTGCATTTAGAGCAATATTATTACAATACCCACCAACTATGTCATAATGTAATCTTAAGGTATCTCCATTATCGTGAATAGAACTAGAATAAACTAACGACCTAAAGTTATTATTCATTTGATCGTGAGTAAGAGGACTGCCTCCTGCTACTCTATATGTCAATTGTGGTTCGGTGATGTTAGCCATTTTATATCTTTGTTATAAATATCTTTATCTTATTCTATTAAGCCATGTTTGCTGTTCTACTAGTCTCAATTAAATTCGTACCATCAGATACAAAAGTTATTGTGCTGGTTTTGCCGTCGTCTGTATATAGATTTTCCCCTGATACTAGGTCAGATGTTGCAAGGAGTTGCATATCTACTGCTTTATCTGGGGCAGATAAAATCAAAACTGCCTTAGTACCGGCTGGCGGTACGTTACCTGTAATTCCTAAAGTAGGACTACCGCCTACAGTATCTGTTACTTTAATTACAGAGTAGTTTTTGAAATCTAAATTATAATCATCTTCTTGTTGTAAATAAGCTCCTCTGTATTGTCCGTTAATATCTAATCTAATATCTTTATTTGGATCCGGGGTGTGTATACCTACTCTTCCTGCTGCAGTAAATGAAGCAATATGTATTGGTGTTCCTTCCAGAGAATCATCTACTTCTTCAGAATTGTAAGCAGTTATTAACAGTCTATTAGGATCTCTTGATTCGTTTATTCCTTCTCCAGTATCAGAAACAGCTATAAGCATATTTCCTCCATCACCGTTGGCTGGTATAGGTGTATGAATACCTAAACCGTATCTATTAATTCCTTCTAATTCGTCACCAGAGTTATCTACAAATGTTTTTAGCCATACATCGTTTGGTAGTATTCTAATTCTATTTTCAACACCTCTTGTATCTCCACCGGTTATTCCTATGCCTTTTTTAGAATCACTTAATATAGATAAATCCCGAGCTGGAGTTTGTGTTCCTATTCCTATACCAACATTTGATACTGTTGCTGTTATGCTACTAGTATTAACAAAGCTGAAATGTGTTCTTTGAGTATTTTCTGTCTGATGAATGTATGTGTGTAGAGAGTTTGGATTAACTTTACCAATTTGAGTTAAAGTACTATTGAATTTGTTTCCTATTTCAAGGAAAGCTTCTTTTATTGGACCATTTCCTTCATTTGCCTGTAATCTAATTATAGCCCCGCCGTTAATATCATCATTTATATGAAGTCTTCTGGTCATACCGGAAGTAATCCCAATACCTACACGATCATTTGTTTTATCATATACAAATAAATTATCTCCTCCAAAATCGCCATTATCGTTAAATTGAATATTTGTATTTGAACCTCCTGGGGTAGTTACTCCGCCACCTCCACCTGTAGCATTAATAGTTACTACACCTGTACCGCTACTAGGTTGTCCTGCTGAGTTAGTGAGTGTGATGTTGGAACCGGCAACTAGTTGAGTTACTCCTGTAGCTCCACCACCTCCTATGCTTATGTCCACACTTCTAGGAGCATAACTTGTTCCGTCTACATCATTGAGAAGCGAACTGCCCGTATAATATAACTTTAGAGTACCACCGCCATCGGCCAAAGAAGCAGAATAGAAAAACTGTGATTGATTTCTATCCATTTCTGTATAGGTCAAAGCAGACCCTTTTAAATTTCTAAGTACTATACTCATTTTTTATTCTTTTTATTTGTAATGTTAATCCGAGGCTACCTTGTTATCCCTCTCCGGGTTACCAGCAACCAACATTTGTGTTAACTTTATGTCTCCATAAAGATCGGACTATATCATCAGTATTTCTACTGCCGGGCGCTAAATCTGGTTATTAAGGGAACCCATTTTCCCTCCAGTAGTCTCTGAACCTTCTACAGGATGGCCTGTAGCTTGGCTGCTGATTGTCTAATCCCTTCCATTGTTACGCTTTGGTAGTTAGGGCTCTAAAGAGTTTCCAGCAATTCACCCGGTTTAAATCGGACTTATATTATTTTTTTTATTTGTTTTATATTCATTTTATATTTTACGCTACTTCACCTCCTCCACCTTCGTCACAAGATTGAGTAGCAGCAGATTCAAAAGTACATGTTAATCTTTCTCCTCTCTCTAATAAATAGCTTTGAACGGCATTAATAAAAAATCCTCTACCTCTGTTATATTCATTAGCTGATTCGTTGTATTCCGGAGTACCTTCTCTGTTTTGAGTCCAGTCGTAAGCATATGTTGTTTGACCTGTTGCCGGGTTAGTGCTTTCAGTTACTGTTACATCAACATAACAAGCTGCACTTAAAGATGTACCTGCTGTAAACTGGTTTAGGCCGTCGGTTATTTTCACTCGAGTAAAATCTTGAGTAGTAAAATCTATCAAGCCATCCGAACTTCTTTTACATATATTAGTTGTAAAATTACGTTTTCTAAATAATATGTAATCTCCATTATCATCTTGATTACGTTTTATAGGATCTTTAGCTAATTGAGAGTTAAATGCTGTATAGTCATTATTTTTCTCTACTTTAAATCCATCCCACCATATAGTTATAGGTTCGCTATAATATCCATTTGGTCCATCTAAACGAGCTTGTACAAATGCTGTTTCCGGGTCATTAAACGTTCTTGTTAGTTTTATTCTTTCCCAACCAGTTCCAATGTTAAATTCACGTTGAAATTCTGGATATTCTGAGATGTATGAGCCATCTTCTCTTGCTGCAAATAAATATAGTTGAACTTGTGTATTTTGATCTGCTTTTACAAATACAGACATCGTCCATGTTTCTCCTGCTTCAGCCGGTGCTAAATTATAGATAGGATTATTATAAGTTTGAATATGAGGATCATTCCATCCAGTTGTTGGATTAACTCTCATTTTCAATGCTGTTCCTCTAGCCGGTGATGTTTGTGTATAGTCTCTAGATAAAGTTACTCCATTTCCTGTTTGTCTTTGAGCAAAAATATCTTTAGGGTAAGGGTGTACATTTTCTACTTTAGCACTGTGTCTTATATGCATAGATTTACCGCTTCTAGTATAGTAATTTCTGAATGTGAAGTAGTAGACGCATTCTTCTAAATCCGGCGGATTATCAATATCGTATTGAGGGTCAAATGGATTAAAGACGGCTTGCCTTAAATCAAATCCTCTATTAGAGCCGAAATTCATATCCAGTTGAACTATGACAGACATATCGGTATCTAGAGATTTAGGAGTAGGAGAAGCCATTTTTCCTACAGCTACTAGTTCGTTGCTGTCATTATATAACCCTACAGTAGTGAAATAGGGCGGATAATCAGAACCTGTTAGATGTGTTTCTACTAGTCCATCTTGGTTAAATGTACCGTCTGCTAGTTTTGCTAATGATGTTTTATTTAAAGTGTAATTAAACTCACTGCTTTTTATCTTACAGTGGTAATTATGTGTAAAGATAGGTAAATTAGATTTCCATCTCAATACAGCATCAAAGTAGTTATTATAGTATTCTGCTATTTGTGTATCTGTAATAATTAACTGACCGTGAGTATATATAACATTACCTACATAATATCTCGGAACTGAGTATTTGAGGTATAGTCTACCTTCTCCATCATCTACTATTTCATTACAGTCGTTAGCAGTTGCTGTTATATCTAAGTATTCGCCTCCTGCTGCTGCAGTTTCTGCTACATAGTCAGACTCATCTTCAATATAATCCGGAGTTAGGAGAGAGCATCCAGCACCTGTAGATCCAAAAAGATACTCTACATTTTCAATATAGAGGTTATCTTCTGTTTCAAATGAAGTACCGTTAGGATCTTCTTCTTCATCTGTAGAGTAGTTGTTGAAAACATAGTTATCTAAACTGCCGCTTTCATTAGTTCCGTTTGTAAGATCTGGTGTTATAGATATAGAGAATGGCTCTATATGAGTTCCGTACATCTCTTTAGGTAGAGAAAATAGAGCAAATCTTTCATTTAAGAATCTAGACCCGCTAACATCGTAAGAAGATTGTAAAAAGTTATCGTATGAACCAGTAGCTATGTTATCAGTATCTTGGAATAAGCTGTAGTATAAATGTCTGGTGCTTTCGTAGATAAGGCGTCTGTTAAAATCAGAGCTGTTTTCTGCAGGGTAATTTCCTCCATGTATATTATCTAAAGGAGAAGCATAATAAGGTAGAGAACCAGAATAACCAACAATATTATTTATACCTAACCCCTTATACTCACTTCCACTTGCTATCCAAGATTTACGAGCGGTATAAGTCGATATATACGCATCCTGCTGATTTAATTTTTTGTAAGCACTCATTCATTAATAATCAAGTTTGATTCTAACTAGAGCTTCTTTTGTAAAGTCTTTTAATAAAGGTCTAGATAATTTAGCTACTGCAACTAAATCGTTATTATCATTGTATAATCCTACTGTTGTAATATAAGCTTGAGGTGTATTAATCATTACGTCATGACGTAGCTCACCTGAAGATGTAATATTTGAAGGGTTAGTTGAATAATTAAATTCACTGTTTCTTACTCTCACAAAAACGAAATTCGAAGAAATAGTTTCTTCTGATTGTAGTTTAAAGCTATCTCCGTCATTTATAACATCAAAAAACCTGCTTTGATTAACTGTTTCTACTCCTGTAATATCACTAGTAGTTCCTATTTCTATACCTCCATTTGCCTGAGTATCGTTTAATGCAGTCCCATTAAGAATAATTATACCTACATCAGGAAGAAATTTACCATAACTACCTCCATTGGCATTGTACCCATTAGCTATATTCTGACTAGCTGCTGTTCCGTCAGAACCACTAACTATATCGTATATACGGCCAGCATCCACAAAAGATACTGTGGTAATATCGTTGCTATTATCTGTTAATTCTAAAGTTTTTGCAGTAGCTCCAGAACCACTTGTTAGTGTTAAGTTAAATGTACCGGGAAATAATTTTTCTTTATATAGAGATCTTTCTATAGAAATTACATAAATATCATTAGATGTTTGTGCTTGGAAAGCAAAGTCTGTATCTTCGTCTCCAAAAACTAAATTTCTATATTGACCGTAAATTGTAGAAGTAGCAGATTTTCCAGCAACACTGTTGTTGTAAGGTTGAGCTCCTAATCCGTCTTTATGTCCGTATGTTATAGAAAATTGAAGTTTTCTAGTAGAGTTAGACTGCACCTTATCGTAAACTTCATAATAAAAGTCTCCCGTATTAGCAAGTACTTGATTATTATCAAGATGAAATCCTAAACCAGTACTAAGGTTTTGTTTAAGTTCAACTCCACCAAATGACCAAGCTGGGGCTACGATTGATTCAGCACTTATTGAAATATCTTCTGGGTCTAATCTTTTAAATGACATATCTTATTATTGATTTACTCTTACGATTGTTATAGGAATAGTTACTCGTGCTCCAGAATCTCTACCTATTACTGTAATAGTTGTTTGTAGAGTTGTTTGACCTGCAAATAAAGTATTTACAGTGGTGGCGGATAAGTTAATTGATGTACCTATTACTGTTTTAGAGACGTTAGTACCTAAAGTGGTAGTTGAATTTAATCTTTCTGCCTCTGGAGTGTTAATACCTACACCATTGTATGTTGACAATACTCTGGCATCTGCAATAGTAGCAACATATCCTCCTGTTTCAAAGGTCTGGGATGAACCTAGGTAGTTAAGGGTTTGAGGAGTTATTGCCAGAGATGCACCTTGTTTTAATCTTATCGCTGTATACCCTAAGTCGAGGATAGGTAGCTTTGCAGTACCTCTAGGTAGAGTTGTTAATTTATATTTCATGATTTGGGTCTCATCAGGAAATGCTTCTAATAGAGGTAAATTCTCTATAGCTTGTCCATAGAATTGAGATCCTAGTGGATGCGATGTATTATATAGAGTGTAATCTATCTCATCATCTGCTAATGCAAATTGTGTGATTCTAAAAGAACCGTCTCCTCTAGCAAGAAGCTCACGTCCTTTTTTTGTTAAAATAGCATCTACTGTTACTACTGAATTATCTAAATATCCCATTTTATATTATTTGTATATTATATAAATATCTTGTTTTATTGTTTTATTAATCTTTTATCTTTTTAAACCCTACACCTAATAAAGAGTAGTTTACTTCATTTTAACCGCCTGCATCATCCAAAGTAAAATCTTCATCTGGATCTGGGCATATTATTTGTTGATATACTAAGCCAAAGTCGTCAGTTCTGACTACTGTATGATTTTCTTCTATATATACAAGCTTATTGTTAATAGCAGATAAATTTCTTATGAAATCATCAATCCTAAATATATCAGTTCTATTTATCTTAAACATTTCAGTATTTGGGTTTATTTGATTTTCTTCCTCCGTTCCTAATACTGCTCTAACTACTTCCATGTTTCTATTAAAAGAATTATGTCTTACCACTCTCATAAGCTCACTATACCCCTCAAATTTCAAAATATCTCCCCTATCTACTTTAGGTCTTAAACCTAGGTTTGCTCCTGCTATGTATTCGTATTCTATTGTGGTTTCGCCTTGATCTACAGTATTACCACTTTCAGTCTCCAAGTATAATGAACTGCTACTAAGACCTGGGAGTGTATTTGGACCTGTGTGTAGAAGTGGTTCTAAGAGTTTTTCTCTATTATATACACATACTAAATTTAAGTCTGCATCTCCTGAGTTTATTTCTCCTACAAATTCTCTTGCACTTAAACTAGGGGTAACACCAGCATAAATGTCCGGTGTTGAAAGTGTTCCGTTATATCTAGCATTTACTAATCCCGTATCTGTGTAGAAGCTATCCTGTACTTCTGCTTTAGATGCAGATAAAGTACGTATTGCTTCAAAATTACTTGGAGTAATAGAACCTATTTCTCTATCTGCTTCAAAAATATACTTACTCGTTCTTAAAACAATAGCGTTATTAAATGTTGCGTTATAATCAGATGTTTCAAAGTTACCGAATAATATAGTTGGTTCAAAATTTACACTTATTCCATCACCTGCATCACTGTTAAATTGAAAAGCTTGACCTGTTATGTCTGGAATATTTATAGGGGAGCTAACTTGAAAAATAAAAAAAGGAGTGTTTACGTTACTATAATTAGTTCCTGCATTTACTGTAAGTTCATAAGCTATATTATCGAATGTTAGTTTTATTACTTCTACTTGCTGTAGTATATTTTCTATATCCGTAGCTTCTAATGATGTTTGTCCGTTTACAGTTAAAGCGTTATGGGTTATAGAAAGTGCTATAATTTGCCCTTCTGTATCATTAATAGGATCGTATAGAACATGTATCTGGGTGCTAAAATTTATAACTCCAGATGTATGTAGTGTAGCAAATTCGGCTAGTGTCATAGTTTTATTTTTCTATTTTATTCTCCTATATAGTACATCTATCTTTGAATAATCTACCTGTTCGTATCCTTCTTCATTTAAGGATACTGCTTTTGCAGGTACCTCATGAGAGAGAACTCCCTGATATGTACCATCTCCAAATTTCTTTTTATCTTTATATTCAAAAGAATATATAGGTATTCCTGATGGAGATGTTGCTATTCTTTTTATATTTTCTTTTAATCTTATATCAGAAGTTAGCCCTATATAACCTTGACCTCCTCCGCCGCCTCCTCCTCCGAAGCCTGTTCCTCCAGTTGAAGTACCGTTTGGATCTATATCGCAACGAATAATATCATCACGATAAAAAAACGAAGGGTGCTCATAAAATGGAGCTCCGTACTGATCAGTTTCACTATCGTTGAACTGTTTCCAAAATCTAGGTCCTCCAAATATATAGTTAGTTGGACCCCATAACATGTACTTTCGTCCAACGTATACTCTGTAGTTGGCAGGTAATTGCCCTGTTGTGAAATTGTAGTCATTCACTGGGTTACCTTGGGGGTCAGTTACTTGAGTATAGTTGTTTATTCCTGCGTTAGGAGAAAAATATGCTCCTCTCGGTGCTTGATGTTGTGGCTTTAAAGTATCATTAGGATCGTCTGAGATCCAAATGTCTCTTTGATCGTCAAAGATTAAGCTTATATCTACTGTCTGTGTAGTATCCGGTACATCTACATATACGATTATTTTATTTCCATCTGGGTTTGTATCAGAATCGTAGTACTGTTCGTTTAACTGAAGAGCGCTACAAGCGGTTAAACCAGAACTGTAATTACCAAGTGAATCCATATTAGGTTGAAAGTATAATTCTATAGGCATTCTAACTGTTTGCGGTGCATTAAGTACATAAATATTACCTATTGCTTCACAGTTTTCATTATTTACTGCTTTAAATTGAATATAGTATACAAACTTATCTATATAGTATGTAGCACCAGTATTGTTTGTAGAATCCGGATTCGGAGGATATTCTCCTAAGTTATTTGTAGGTCTTACGTCTAGTTCTAACTCCTCTTCATATTTATCAACGATTTGCTGATAATTGTTAGGTAAGTAGGAAAGAGAACCGAACGTAAAATCATCTGGGTCTGGTATTTCTATCCAGTTATCATCGTTATTTAAATCACCTTGATATTGAAATAAGTTTCCTGGTCCGTATACTCCATTGTCTATTGGTTGAGCTCCTGCAGGAATAAAATACGGGTTAGCACCTACATTTTGATCAAAAATAATTATTTTTAATCTAAAATAAAAAGCTGTTGAATTATCCCAGCCGGTGAATTCATATGGAAAAGATATAGCGCCTCCTCCTACTGTAAGAGGTGTAGTAACTGTTCCTCCTTTTATAGGTGTTCCTGTATTGTCTGTTGAATCATTAACATCTGCAAGAGCACAGCTAGAAAAGTCTATTATAAATATTTGTTCACAAAATCTATCAAATTGGTCTACAATCTTTATTTGAATAGTAGCATCTCCTCCTAAGTCAGGAAATGTATAATCTAGAGGAGTCATACCAAGTTGGGCGAATCCTCCAGAGGATGTAGGCCCTGTACCTATATGGTTATCATTTTGATCAACTTCTACACTTCCTATATAAACGTTATTAATATAAAAATCAAGTAGGTAGTTAATTACTTCTTGTTGGCCTATACCACCTAGCTGAAAAAACCAATCTAATAAGTTGTACGATAAATTTGGTTGAGCAAATGAAGGTGTAAGCCCAGATCCAAGAGCTTGTTCTAATAATTTACAATCTACTATAACTACATTCCTATCAGCTTCACACCCATCTTCTAAAGTATAATTGTTATCTATGTCAGGATTATCTTCATGTTGTGCATTTACAACAAATGTCTCGTATTGCTCTCCTGAGAATTGATGGTTTACATCGTCTAGTTGATTTGGTTGGTTATTGTCTACAAGGAAATTATAATTTATAGTATTAACTCCTATAAATAATCCTTCATTTGCTAGATTTACTATTTGATCAGGCTCTACTACAAAAAAGTCTTCTGATGGTACGTGTAATATACAGTAATCTGCGGGTATTTCTGCTATGAAATCTACATTGTAAGTTATATTAGGATATTCTATCGATGTATATGGGTTATCTTCATTTAATTCTCCATTAGAGACTATGATTTTGCTATTTTTAAATTCACCATCAAATTTAGCTTCATCAAAATTCTTTTCTATTTGTTCCTCGTCTGGGGTAGCTGCGTTAAAATTATTTATTCGTTTATCTCTTCTACCAAACGGGGTCATTACCCCTCTTAGGTATTTAGTAGATGACTGTCTACCTATACTACCGTATCCTACATTATGGAAAGCATTACCATGAGAGCCTGTTATAAAAGCAGTATCTATAGACCCGCTATATTCAGGTCTTGTCCAGGTCATTTCAGGAGACTTAAATTTACTCCTATCTAGTAAATGAGGCTTTATAATAACACCGGCATCAGTTACTGCTCGTGCAGGTGTAAAATCCCTGATCATTCTAAATAGTACATTATCAAAAAACTTGATAAGTCTTACAAAGTCTTTTAAATTATATGCATCAATATTTGCAAGAATAGTTTCTGCATAAGCATATAAAGGTGGGTACTTATTTGTTTCATACCCTCTTGGATCACCTATATAATCATCTATATCAAATGGATCGTTTGGAAATAAGACTGCTGATTGAGATACTATATATTCATTTATATTGTAAGCAGGAGAAAATCCTACTTCAATTCTATGAAGATCTGGTGTGTATTCGTTATTTTGTTTAATTATAGAAGTGTAAAAAGAAGTAGTGTTACCGGGAGCTATACTACCTGTATTACTTAATCTCACTTTATCTATAGAACCTGTAATTGCTTGCTGTCCTCCAAAGAAGGGAAATTCTTCAGATGATTCTCCTCCAAACACTCTAACTTTTAATATATCAGATGGAATACCGAAACAGTTAATAAGAGCTCTTAAGCCACGTTCTGTTCCTTTACTTTTCATAAGTAATGGCAAATTGTGGTAAATTCTCTTATATATTTCTTTTTGGTAATCGTTTTGAGAAACTGATTCTCCTTGTGATATAACCGGGGTAATAGATTCATTACCACTATCGTAAGAATTATTTGTAAAGTACCTAAATAAGTCTTCTACTGATTTATTACTAGTATATAGTTTAATACCAAAATTCTTAAGTAATTCTTCTATTAAATCTTTACTTGCACCTCTATCTAATCTATTATCTGCATCATATTTTTCAGATACTTGATTTGTATAAATCCAAATATTATCAAAATGCTGTGCAACCATATGAACTATTAATTCATAAGGTCTATTATCTGGATCTTCTATAAGATAGGATGGAACTGTGTTTCTTAGTAAGTCTCCATTCTGTGCATCGAATAAAATTGCATCTTGTAACTCTGCATTATACCATGCTGTTGCAGCAGCGTTTGTTGTTAATAAATTCTGATATGGTTTATTAGTAGAAGTAGTGGAAGAAACCAGTTTTGGCCAAGCACTGTCGTCGTTTTCATAAAAGAGGTGTCTTTCGTAATGATCGAAGTTATTTATAATTCCTTCTATAAGACTTTTCCAGTATTGTGTAGTTCCCGTAACTCCTGTTCCTGTGTACCCAAGAGGTGGTGTTGAGTTCACTTCAGCTGGATCTGTTCCTTGTATAACGTCTAACTGTGTTTGGTATGATTCTAATAGCTGTAATTTATATCTAAAATTACGTAGCCTTTCTTCTGCTGAGGAGAAATTTATAAAATTAGCAAAATCAGAATAATCTATTCCTAATTCTGCTCCCTTTTCGTTAAAGAGAGAATTTATCTCTCTATAAGAATTATAAGAAGCAAAGCTAAATAACTCGTTATAGTTGAAATATTGAGAAGGTTCAGTTGCTTGTGCATCTAAATCTATTGCAAAGTTAGCTCCTCTTAGGGTAGGAATTACTTCCTTATCCGGTGTAATTACTGTATTAATTTCGTAAGCTATAGAGTCACTTACTTTTTCTACTATATTTAATGTAGCTTTTACTCCTATAGTTCTAGGTAGAGGTTCTAGTAGTTTTACAAGAACTGCTGTTGTTTCTCTAAATGCTTTAGCATCTATATTTACAATAGTAAAAAATATACTATTACCAAAATATAAATGAAAATCAGGAATATAAGCTGCCCCGTCAAATTGGGTTTTAATTTCGTTTGTTGTGTCTAATACAGTAGAGCTATCTAAATTAACAGATACCAATCTTAGTTCTGTTCTATCGGTAGAGATGCTCTCTATATAGAAGTCTTGAGGTAAAGCTGTGTTAGAATATGGGTAATCTAAGAAGTTGTATAAGACTTTACCCTCTGTAGATCCGTAACCGTATGCAAGATAATCACCTTGTACGTCAATACCTATTTCCGAATTACCATCTAATCCGTCTTTTTTATCACCTGATAGTATAGAATATCTATCGTATGTAGAAATAGTTTCAAGTCTTGTATTATCTAAAGTAAAAAAAGATAATTCAATAAAATTATCGTTTGGCTTAAAAGTCTTAGATACCTCGGTAGAAGTTATTAAGTCTATATCTTCAGGAGGAAGTGCTTTAAAACCTGATAACCCGTTTGGCTCTATTTCGTAGATATTGTAGGTTATTTCTGCCATTATTCTGTTCTAATAGTATTAGTTAGTTCGAATATCTCTTCGTTAGCACTAAGTAGCTGTTCTCTTAAAATAGCTATTTCATCTAATAGAGGCTGTATATCTTGTGTATTTTTTTCAAAATCTGTCAATTCTGAGCTTCTTTGAAGTAAGTATTGGTGAGAATTATCTTCTCCTTCTATAGGAATAACATAGTATAGTTTATCGTAAAGTCTAAATAACTCTTCAACAGTATCTGTATCTACTACCGGAGTAGGGTCAGCAAATGTTGTAAATTCTCTATCTACAAAATTCTTATATTGATTTGAGCTATATGACTCTTTTTGTATCCTTATACGTTCCTTAGCCATTTCTTACTACCTTAAATATGTTTCTATTATCTACAACTACGGTACTACTATCTAAAGTGGTTTTAACTAATATACGATAATATCTTTCAGGCTGCAACCCATCCATATAAACATCAAAGAATGAACCATTAGAATCACAGCTTATTTTTGTGAAATCTGTGTTGAAGTCTACAACCATCTCTTCTGTATTTTCATCTCTTAGTCCCCAATATGATGCTGATGGTAGTACGTAATTTGTTAAATAAACTGATGATGTAGTGAAAGTACGTGTAGGGTACTTAGGTTTAGCAGTAATTCTAAATCTCTGCTTTCCTTCGTCTGCATATTCTCCTCTATTGTTTTTTATATCAATAGTTGAAATATCGGTTGTTAGTAGCGATAAGTCTCCTTGATCGTAAGTTCTATCATCCCATCCAAATTCTAGGAAAGGTGGATAGATTGTATTTGTATCTTTACCAAAGTACTTAAGCCTTATAGAAGCTGTTGTATAGAATTCATAATCATTCTCTAACTTTACAATAAATCCTTTGTTAGGAAGTATATCGTCATAGATCTGTTTTACTGCTTCTGTTACATTTATATCTACATCATGAGTTGAAGACATATTATGAGATTGTGAAAACTCCATTGACTCTCCATTAGAAGCTGTATACCAGTTTCCTCCTCCCTCTTTACCTGTTATAAACGAACCGGTAGTAAATGTAGCAAAGTTTGATGTAGACCATGGATTAAGTTGTCCTGCATTTTTATAAGTCCAGCTTACTCCTGTCCTATTTACAGGTGTATCCCCAAATTTACCGGTACCGTTATCCCAATCTCCAGATCCTGCAATATAGACTGGATAAGCATAAAGGGTATATTCTACAGGAAGCTCGTTAGCTTCTGCTAAATATAGTTTAAGACTAGCACTCATAGAGCCTGTTGCATCTAATGTAATTTTATTATTTATTACATCGTCTATTTCAGAATCACTAAATTTAGTAACAATACGGCTTGCTTGACCTGTACCATCTATAGTACCTGGGTATCCGCCTATTTCTACTATTTCATCTCTACCAGCATTTGCGGTTGGTACTTCTGAGTAGATAAAAGCATCTTTGTCGGGAAATATTCTATAAATTGCCATACTATATTGTTGTTGTTCTTCCTTTAATATCTATATTAGGATATTTCAATTCAAATATCATTACATCATAAGAAGGGTAAACTATATTATTTCTTGTTGCTCCTTTGATATCGTAAGCATATTCAGAATAATTACCTCCTTGTTTATTTACAACTTCAATTTTACTTACAGTCTGTACTCCGGTTACATTATCCAGTAAACTGTAAATTGTTGAAATATTAATAGGTTGATTTATATTCCATTTAGATATTTCAAAAAAGTCTTGTACTACTAAGTTACATGCTAGGAGTACGTCTCTGCTATTATAATTAGGTTTTACTAATACATCGTAATTTATACCTACATTTATAACAAAAGCATCTTTTATATTTAATGCATCTGTAACTGGCATGTAGTAGGACATATATGTTTTTAAATTTTCTTTTAATGTATCTGTAGCAGTTACTAATTTCTTATTATTATCGTATGCTAATACATATAAAGATAGAGATAGAGGATTATATCCTATTAAAGAATCTGTAGGAGAGACTGTGCTAGTTAGTTCATCTTGAGTTACAAATACTTTCCCTACAGTTCCAAACTTAGGATCTAAAGATGCTGCTCTTACTGTATAATCCTGTAAGGTTATGGTTCTTTTTTGCTCGGCAAAAGACCTTAAAGCATTTTGTCTCACTTCTTCTATAGTGTCTCCATCTTTACCTCCTACAGCTGCTTTTGGATTATTTACAGTAAGGGTGCTTAGATATGTGTCTTGATCATCTACAGAGTTAGCAGTTCCGTTAAATACTGTCAATGTATTTGCAGGTACATTAGCTTCTACTCCTCCTCCAACTAGGTATTTTATCCTCAAAGTAGTATTTGATGGTGCTACTCCGTAAGTTTGAGTATATAAAAAGTTTGATGGATCGTATGCTTGGTCTATTGCCTGTAGTCCTGGTAAGGTATTTGTATTTGTGTCAAAATCGTAATTAAATCCAACATTAGAGGGATCAGGGGTAAAGGTAGTATCGTCTACGTTAGCTATTGTACCTGCCCCGAATTGAATTATAAGTTGACCTGTTGAATTAAATCTAGTTACAAATCTCTTTGGTACTTTTTGAAGTTCAATGGTATTTGGTACCCTATTTGCATCATCACCAGTATTGGCTTGATCTACAAATACACTATCTTGTCCTAGAAAAGGTACTTCGTACCATTTTTCATCACCACTATCTGTAATTTCTAATACACCTATAATATTAGCATCATCTACTGTTATAGTAGTAAATTTTTCCGATGTGGTGTATGTCTGGGTTATCGTTTTAACTTCTCCAGAAAATGCTTTTGTTCTTTTTGTAATTAGAAACTCATTAGGAGTAGTACCTGTAATAGAACTAATTACTATATCTGTTGGATCAAAAGAACTAGAGACAGTAAAATCTATTTTGTTTTCTATAAAAAATTCAACCTGTCCTGAAGAATCAGAAGTAATAGTTGCGTTTTCGTCTATTATTAATGCATCATCCCAATTTGGAGTTCCTGTAGATGTTGCACCTATATTTTGACTTAGTTCTAATGTCACTTCTGCAGCATTAGTTACTTTTGGTCTATACCCCATCATATAGGCCATAGAATATAGATTACCTGGATCTTTAGCGTACTGTAGGAAAGTCTCTTGAAGTTGAGTATCTTGGTAAAAGGATAAAACATCTCCTACGTATGCTGCCATTTCGATAAACATCATTCCAGGTGATGTAGGAGAAAAATCGTTATATGTATCAGGAAAATAGTTTTTAGCAAACTCAATTAATTCCTGTCTATAATCAGAAAATTCTCTAGCTACGTATTTTATGTCTCTAATTTCTGCCATTATTGTTCAAAATTTATTACTACTTCATCCTCTATATTAGTATCTCGGATGGCGTATCTTAAAAATAACGTAACTGTGTTTGTATCCGGTGTAGGAGTGACTTGAATAGCTGTAGGTAGAACAGTTGGAAAGTATTCAGATATTCCTCTTCTAACTACTGATTCTATTTCTGTGTTAAACTCGTCTGTAATATTATCAAACATCAACTCTCTTAAAGGGCTTCCAAAAGATGGGTTTAAATATCTTTCGCCTGTACCTGTAAGAAAGTAGTTAATTAAATTAGTCCTGATAGCATCTTTAGTCTGGTAGGTTGAATTAAAGACAGCCTTTCCAGAAAGAGGAAGAGATACACCAATTGCTTTTCTTGGTTGTAAATCTAAAGGATTAATTTTTTTAGTGTTAAATGCCATTTTATACTACACCGTATTTTTGTTTATCTTTTTCAACAGATTTTTTGTATACCTGTCCTGCTTTTTTTACAAAGTCAAATTGAGAAATATCTAAACCGGGCATTGGGCCCTTTTGTTCTGTCATTCCCATGTTAGAAGCCATCATAGATGCGAAGTTAGGTTTTTGAACCATATCTGATGTGCCTGAATATACGTTTTTATATTCTGCGCTAGTCATTGATGCTTTAGTTTGATTAAGCATTTCCATGATAGGATCATTTGAAGTAGGAATTGACTTCTGTACTTCGATAGGTTTTGATTGCTGTTTAGTAACTTGTTGTACTTGTGGTTGACTAGCAACACGTACAGCTTCATTAAGCATGTCCTGTAATTCTTCTTTAACAGCTGCTTTTACTTCTTCTCTTATGACTTTTCTTAATTGATCAAGTTTCATAATTATAAATAGTTGTTTTATGCAAGTTGATTATCTAATCTAAATTTTAATTCTTCTAATAGTATTTGAGTATCAGAACTAAATGATGGAGATCCTTTAAGTACTGTTGCTCCAGTAGTATCTTTTGCTATAGCAACTCTTCTTTGAGCTACATCAGTATCTGATCTAAAATTCTCTATACTTAAAAAATAAGGCCTTCCGTTAGCTGCAATATACTCAAATGATTCGTCAGGTGTACCTTCTGAACCTGTATTTTCTAATGGTCTTACTGAGTTAATCAATTCTTTAGCTGACTCAGCATCTTGTTCTGTTAAATTATCAACACAACCTTGTATAGATATATTTACATTTTCTAATACCTGTCTTAAATTATTTAACGTTGGATTTATACCTTGTAGTAGGCTTGTGACGGCAGACAAATCTCCTTCAAGTGCATCTAGGAGTAAATTAACTTTTACAAGTCTATCTGCTTGAGAAGTTACAAAGCCTGCTGATCTAGCAGAAATTAAACCACCAAAATCCTTGGCCGGTTTAACACCAGTAGCTAGAGGAGTAGGATTTCTTTTTATAATCCGTATTATAGTTTTAGCTGCTGATATAGCCGGTCTTAATTTACTAGGTATGGAACTAAGTCTGTTTGCTAATTTTTGAAAATTATTTAAGGCTTTGAGTAAATTATTTCTAGCTTTAATAATTTTTATTAATTTATCTTGATTAGGGCATTGACTAGCGAATTCATTTGCTAATTTGATCGCTTCGTCTATAATTCTAGCTTCAACCTGTCCTTGTATATTTCCTAACTGATTGGCAACTATTCTTGATATTTGAGATCTTAGAGCCATTATTCAGTATATACTTTTTTAGATTTAAGAGTAGATGTACCATTAGGATTTATTCTTCTTTTTAATGCCTGTATAGTAGGTTTTGCAGCTACACCTCTCTTATTAATAGCAGGAATAGGAATTCCATCTCCTGTAACTGCATTAGCCATATCATCTGCCATTCCTTCTAATAAATTCAAAACCAAACTCAAAAAAGATTCTAATTGATTACCTAATACTACAGGTTCTTTTCTATTTTGAGTAGCAGTTCTAGATTTAACACCTAAATATATTTGAGAGCCATCAAGACACATATAGTCTTTTGAATCTATATTAACTGTACCTTCAGTATTCATTCCTATAGAAGATACACTAGAAAGCTGAATATCATTTTCTTTAGCGTTAAAATACAGTCTTCCTCCATTAATTATGACCTGATTTCCTTTGAATTGATCTCCTTTAATTGGAGGATCGTTCCATGCATCTCTTTTTTCACTAGCCTGTACCAAAGGAACTTGGTGATCGGATACCATATAGATAGAAGAACTATCTTCATTAACATCTTCTCCTATTAAACTGAATCCTTCTTTTGTTTCTTTTTGGCCGTTGCTTAAAATTATTAAAGGCTTTCCTACATTATCGTCATCTGTCCAAGGATTAGAAAGAGCTTTACCGCCTGAAAATCTTAAAGACTGTCCTTGTCTACCTTCTATCTGAACATCGCCTGGACTAGAGGCTATAGGGTTTATATTACCTAATTCAATAAATCTATTTTGCTGAGTAAAATCTATATCGAAGTTATTATCTACATCTGGGTAGAAATTACTATTAGCGTTATTCCAAATATTAAGTATATTGGTATAGTACCTTCTAGTTTTGCCGTTAAAATCATTATCAGAAGGAATTGGTAGAGGAGATACTCTAACTATCTCTCCTATAAGAGGAACTACTTTAATTTGAGCACCTTGTTGATAGGCAAAAGGTAATTCAGTTAAACTCTTTTCACTAGCATTAGAAGAGAGCGGTTTATAGAATACTCCATTAATAGCTATTCCTCCTCCTCTGTTTTTATATTCCGGGTGATTTTCATCTAAAATAACATCAACTACTCGTCCATAAGTTATAGTAACTCCGGAGCCAATGCTTGGAGTAGAACTTCTATTGGAGGAAATACTACCTAAAGATAAATTAAATGCCATTATACGTTATCTACTTCGTCTGAAGTATTATCTGTTTCTACTTTATTTTCTAATTCCTGTTGAGTTTCTTCAGATTCCTCTAATAAATCTTGTAAATCTGAGAAGTCAAACATATCTCCTTCTCCTCCTTTAGCTTGAATTGCTTCCAGTCTCTGAATTACGGTTGCAAGCTTAATTAGGTGTTCATCATTTTTAACACCTATCTCCATATACTCTTTAATCATAGGTACAAGAAGAGTGGCGTCTCCTATATTTTCTATAAGAGGTTTAAGCTCTCCTATTAAGCCTTTAACTTGAGACTTAGTTTCTCTTGAATTATTGTATATTTCTTCAAAGAGATCAGATAACTTTTTACCTTTAAATATTTCTTTATCTGAATCCATATCTTTTTATAATAAATAGATTACAGTTCTTTTATTATAATTTTACCTTTATCATGGTACTTTAAGTATATATCGTAAAAATCATCTTTAAGAACGGAAATGACTTTGGTAAGGTGCGGTGTTTCGCAATCAGTCATTTCTCTAATGTATATATAGAGTGCTTTTTTCTTAAATATATCTAGATCGTGTCTAGTTTTAAAAATAGTTAAAACAGCATCTGCTATTTGCTTTTCACTATCCTTATTAAATAACTCATCCATCTTATCGTAGGTTTTTTCTACCCACATATCTAAGAATTGACTTAGGGTTATTCCTCCAGGTAGGGTTACATTCATACTACCTTCATAAGATTCTTCCATGTCATCAAAAGAACCTACTTGTTTAAGCTTTTTGTAATTCTTATTATTATAGTTAATTAACCACCTTTTAACAATAGTGCCAAAATAAGAGTATGCTTTAGCACCGTTTTCTGGATCAAATTTCATTATCTTTTCTTCTAAAAGCATAGAAACAACCTCATGCTTTAAGTCTTCTATTTGTTCTACATCTGTATAGTAGAATTTAAAAGTATGTATAATGTTTTCTGCTAATTTATAGAAAGGTAAGTATATATGGTCTGTGAAAATCTTAGCCCTATAATCAGGATCGGTAGATTTATTATACTTATTTATGTATTGTTCTGTCTCTGAAGTGAAGTAATTAGCTTTCGCTCTTTTTCTTGCCATAATTTTCGGGGAGCATGTATCGGTCTAGCTCTTTTTGTACTGATTTCATTTGTTCAAAAAAATAACCGACCTCATCATCTGATTGGAATACCCCTCTTTCATCGAGACTTTGTAGGTGCTTTTGTGAATCTTTTATTAAATCTGATATATTCTGAAGATAGTTTGTTTGATCCACTGTTATATCTTCATACTTCTCTACTTTTACTAGTAGATTACGTAAAGCAATTAATAAAACTATTAATAATATAGATAAAATAATTGTAACTAACAACATTTTTAGAGATTTTTTAACATTTTAGTTAATCCTTCTGAGGAATTTACATTCTTACCTGTAGAAGATTGAGTTTTTTTAGTTTTAGGCGTAGAAGAGCCTCCATTGTTTTTCCAAATATCATATTCTACTTTAGACGCTAGAAAGTCTGCTGTATGTAGAATAGATATGATAGAAGTCTTTTGTCTAGAAGATTCAACATTACTGAAAAAGTAGGCTTCGTTAGCTTTATCAAATACTCCATCATGACATCTTATACCTAAAAATTCTTTTTGGTCTACTTTTATACCAAATTTCTGTAAAATAAACAAAGATCTATCTGGGATTAGCATAAATTGAAGATCTGGATTGTAAGTATACATTTCTGATAGCTTATCTTGTCTCCATTTATCAGTTTGGGGTATATAATTCGGCTGTTCTCCATCACCAATTTTACCTAGATCATGAAAAAGAGCAGAAAATACTAATTGCTCATCGGTAAAATCTACATTACCTCCCATCTCTTGGTATAGTTTCTTCTGTTTGATAGCAAATTCAACAACTCTATTAACGTGATCAACATAGCCGCCAGGAAAAGCATTATGGTACCAAGTCTTAGAAGAAGCAGGAGCCATAACGTAAATATCCGAAAGCTTTTCTAACATCGAATTTACATCATTTTTACGATCGGTAATATAGTGATCAACTATCTTTAGGTGTTTCTCCCAATTTTTTTGAATTTGCTCTGCTTGTAACATACTTAATCTTGTATTTCTCTATTTAATAGTGTATTGATATCCGAAATCAATGTAGTTACTTTATCTAAAACTGTATAAGAAGCTGTTTTATCGTTAACTCCTATGTTGTAATTAAGTTTACGTAATTCGGATTCCATTCTATCTAATTTATTGCTTATAGCTACTTTATTTCTCATAGAATTTATCTATATTATATATTAAATTAATTTATATTATTTATTATTCCTATTAACTATATTAATAATATTAAGAAGGTAATAAAAATAATTCAAAAAAACAACTATTCTACAATAAATTTTTCTTCAAATAGTTGAGACATGCTTTTTGAACCACCATCCCAATATATTTCTGCTCTAATTGTAATAGTATCTCCTATAAACTGAGGATGAATTGGTCCAACTATTCGTTTACCCCATTTTCTAGAAGGACTTGTAGGAACATATTCGTTATTACTTGGAGAATTATTAAGATAGAAAGTAGTATTTTGAACTAAATCTACTTCAACTCCATTATCCATAACCCAATAACTACTAGATTCAAAAGCAGCCTGCACCACTCCAATATCATTATAGTAGTAGAAAGGATCAACATCATCTCCTTCTATGTAAATATCGAATCGAGGTAAATACTCCCCGTTAAAATCTAAATCTACATGGTAATACCCGTTACTGTCTTTAGGAAAAGGTATAAATAATGAACCATCACAACTACCATCAGGACATAGAGAGGGACGTGCTTCATCTTTTGAACATGATACAATAGTAAGCGTAAATACTAATAATAAAAATTTAAAATATCTCATAACCGTTTTAATTTATATATACAATATAAGAAAAAATAAGGTAGTTACCAACTTTTCCACCAGTTTTTTTTATATTTATTAGTATGAATATAGTTATAAATGGTATAGAATTGAATGTAGTTCTTTGTAACAAACCTGATACTATATCGGAAGGTATGTCACAACGGGTTTTTACCTCCAACATAAACGGAATGTTATTTGAAATGCCATTTACAGGTATTCATAGCTTTTGGACTTATAGATGCCTAATTTCTTTAGATATTATTTTCATCAATAAAGGTATTGTAACTAAAATTTATCATAATGTTAATCCGTGTGACGATACAACTACTTGTATAGAGTATAAAGGATACGGAGATACTGTTTTAGAACTCGAAGGCGGCTTTTGTAAAAAAGAAGGGATAAGACAAGGGCATGTAGCTTCTTTCGATAAGAGCGTAGCTCGCCGCGCAAACGCGCGAAGTTGCACCGCGGTTTTTAAAACATCTTAGGTTGTCCGGCTTGAAATATAGCTCCTATCTCTCGTATTTTATCCATAGCCGTAAAGATATCGATCTTAAACATCTCTCTATCATTTTCATGTTTGACGTGTAATCTTTTATCTTGAAAGTATTTATGTACTTGATGCTCGACCTTCATACCGCATTTAGGTCTTACAGGTAAAGCAAACTTAACCTCCCATAGATCTACCGTACCGGTACCATTAATTTGATTAACTCGATGTTCGGGTGTATTGCGTGTCATGCCTATCTTTACAAGATCGGGGTACCCTTTATTTGTTAGAGCGTATACATACTCTATAGAATCTTCTACAGTCTTATCAGTGCTGGTATTTTCGATACCTCTTAGGTATTTCCATTCAAAGGTACAGTCATTTATCTTATTTGTTTTCTCTATAAGGTATCGGGCATTGAAATGCTGGGCGATATTCTGAGAAGATACATGACGGGCTTTGGTTCTTAGTTGAATAAAATTATCTTGCCACTCTTTAGCTCTTTCATGATAATCTAAATCATCTCCTGTATCAAAGATAAGTAGTTTACCTTTACTCTCTAACTCTAATGCTTTTTCAAATGTAATTGTATCTGTCAACATAACCTATAATTTTAATTTATTCCTCTTCTATTTCTTCCTCAATACCGTTCATTGTATTAATAAAACTCGATATTACCGTAGGCCATAGAATAAAACAGGCAAAAGTCTCTAAACCACCTAGTAAAGGCCTATGTATTGCCCATAATACAAGATTTAAGAAAATTGAAAGGATTACTCCTATTACTCCGTAATAAATAATGAAATCTAACATAATAAATAATATAACCGTTTTATACTTTAATATACGAAATTATATCAATGTTTCCAACTTTTTATTAACTAAAAGATCGGAATAATGCTTTATTTTAGCACATTTCTCATAATGCTCTATTTCTACAAAGAAGTAAAGTAAATCATTAATAGCATTAATAGATCTATCTATCTCGAAATCTGAACCTATTCTATAGACTACATCTATTTCTACGGGTGTAACTCTATCAAGGTATCTATATAATCTAGTAAAGTACTTTAGTTTAACATTGTCCCTCACTCTGCCATACTCTTCTGCATGCTTTAACGTATACATCTTATCTATCATATAGAAGTTCTCCACACCTGTAACCACCATCCCTATAAGTACATAAGGATTATCTAGAAGTTCTTCTACATTATTCTCTCTATAGATTTCTTCATCTCCTTGTTCAAAGATACTGAATAGAGTATGTGGGTCTAATTTCTGCACTATATAGTTGCTTTAACTATAAATAGTTCATAACTTAGATATAAAGAAAGCACCATAGAGATACCAGTACAATAAGTACGACAATATATAGCCTCTAAAGTATAGGCCCCATTAAATACTATAAGTTATTTGACATATTGAATAAAACCCCCTATATAGAGAAAAATTTGCCGAAAAATTTCTTTACGTTCTCTTGTTTTATATACTAAAAGTTCTTATATTAAACATATAAACGTAAAATGGTTATGATATGAGTAATGAGATTAAACTTGTGATACAAATCACCATCATACTTCTACAATTCTATGTAGGACTGATATTATTATTAGCTCCGGAAAGAGCACATATAGGACATTATCTAGTGGTAATACTTATTAGTGTACCTGTATTAGTAGGAGCGGTAGGACAATCTATAAAGAATACTAAAAATGAGTAGAAGAGA